>RRZT011796632.1_pt1 | contig 14551 bp, 19 predicted proteins | sample 2165551 | NCBI WGS metagenome assembly RRZT01 (sample SAMN10456910, study PRJNA506462) | wastewater metagenome | biome: wastewater; feature: sludge; material: wastewater sludge; isolation source: wastewater sludge with Escherichia coli K12::gfp cells carrying plasmid... | place: USA: Moscow, Idaho... | reverse complement strand
CGCCGCAAGACCCTCGACCAGTTGTTCGAGCAGCTGGAGAAGGGCGAGACCCAGGAGCTCAAGCTCATCCTCAAGGGCGACTCGGCCGGCTCGGTCGAGGCGCTGGAGGACTCGCTGGCGAACATCGAGGTGGGCGACGAGGTGTCGCTGCGCGTCATCGATCGTGGTGTCGGTGCCATCACCGAGACCAACGTGTCGCTGGCGTCGGCGTCCGACGCGGTCATCATCGGCTACAACGTCCGTGCCCAGGGCAAGGCCACGCAGATGGCCGACGCCGAGGGTGTCGACATCCGCTACTACTCGGTCATCTACGCGGCGATCGACGACGTGGAGGCGGCGCTCAAGGGCATGCTCAAGCCGATCTTCGAAGAGAAGACGATGGGCCAGGCGGAGATCCGCGAGATCTTCCGCAGCTCCAAGTTCGGCACGATCGCCGGCTGCATGGTGCTCGACGGTCACATCCGTCGCAACGCCAAGGCGCGCCTGCTGCGTGACGGCATCGTCGTCACCGAGACCTCCATCGCGTCGCTGCGGCGCGAGAAGGACGACGTGACCGACGTGCGTGAGGGCTTCGAGTGTGGTCTGACGCTGGCCGGCTACTCCGACATCCGCATCGGCGACATCATCGAGCCGTACGAGATGGTCGAGAAGCCGCGCAGCTGATCGCGTGACTGGAGGGCGGGAACCGGCACCGGTTCCCGCCCCTCCCCATTCTTCAGGCACGACAACGAGGAGAAGGACATGGCAAACCCCCGCTACATCAAGGTCGCCGAGCAGATCAAGGTGATCGTCGCGGACATGCTGGAGCGACGCATCAAGGATCCGCGCCTCGGCTTCGTGACGCTCACCGACGTCCGCCTCACCGGCGACGGCCGCGAGGCGACCATCTTTTACACCGTGCTCGGCTCCGAGGAGGACCGTGCGGCGACGGCCGCAGCGTTGGCGTCCAGCAACGGGCTGATCCGTTCCATCGTCGGCAAGCAGCTGGGCATGAAATTCACCCCGACGATCCAGTTCGTGCTGGACGCCGTACCCGAGACGGCCGCCGAGATGGAGGACATCCTCGCCCGGGCCCGCGCCCACGACGAGCAGGTGGCCGCAGCGGCGTCCGGGGCGACGTACGCCGGCGAGGCCGATCCGTACCGGCGTCCTGACGAGGCCGACGAGGGCGACACCGAGCGGTGAGCGACCCGTTGGGGCTGCTCGTCGTCGACAAGCCGGGCGGCATCACGTCGCACCAGGTCGTGTCGCGGGTGCGTCGCGCGCTGGGCACCAAGAAGGTGGGCCACGCCGGCACGCTCGACCCGATGGCGACCGGCGTTCTGGTCGTCGGTGTCGGGCGCGGCACCCGGCTGCTCGGCCATCTGACGCTCACCACCAAGTCGTACGCGGCGACCATCAGGCTGGGGCAGGCCACGACGACCGACGACGCCGAGGGGGAGATCACCTCCTCTGTGGGTGCGGACGCCTCTGCTCTGGCCCCGTTCGTGCCGGATGCCGTGGCCGCCCTCACCGGCACCATCTCGCAGGTGCCCTCGGCGGTGTCGGCGATCAAGGTCAACGGGCAGCGGGCCTACGCGATGGCGCGGCGGGGCGAAGAGGTCAAGCTGGCGGCCCGCGAGGTGACCGTCAGCCGGTTCGACGTGCTCGACGTGCGTCAGGCCGGCGAGTGGGTCGACCTCGACGTGGTCGTCCACTGCAGCTCGGGCACCTACATTCGGGCCCTGGCCCGCGACCTCGGTGCCGCGCTCGGCGTCGGCGGTCACCTGACCGCACTGCGCCGCACCCGCGTCGGCCCGTTCACGCTGGAGCACACCACGTGGGACGCCGAGCTCGGCGAGCTCGCCCCCGGCGAGCGCCGGCCGCTGGCGCTGACCCCGCTGGGTGAGGTGGCCCGGCTCTGCTTCCCGGTCGTCGAGGTGGACGACGCTGCGGCCCGCGACGTGGGCTACGGGCGTCCGCTGGCGCTCACTGTGCCCCCAGACGTGTGCGCCGTGCTGCACGAGGGCCAACTGCTGGCCCTGTACCGGCCCGAGGGGACGGGAGCGGTTCCGGTGGCGGTTCTCGTCTGAACCCGTTGGTAGTGTGTCTGCGGCACAGTTTTCGAGAGGCAAGGGACCCGCGTTGACTGACTCGGTCGTGGTGATCGGCAACTTCGACGGCGTGCACCCCGGCCATCGCGAGGTGCTGCGACGGGCGCTGGCCCTGGAACCCGGCCTTCCGCTGATCGTGGTGACGTTCTGGCCCCACCCCGTGTCGGTGGTGCGTCCCGGCCAGGCGCCCATGCTGTTGACGAGCCTCGCCGAGCGTGAGGCGCTGCTGCGCGAGGCCGGCGCCGATCACGTGGTGGTCGTCGACTTCACGCCCGCGTTCGCGAAGCTCAGCCCTGAACAGTTCCTGTCGGAGGTGATCGTGCCGCTGCGTCCGCGCCGCGTCGTGGTGGGGGCGAACTTCCGCTTCGGCTTCCGGGCCGCCGGCAACGTCGAGACCCTGGCCGAGTTCGGACGCCTCCGCGGCTTCGAGGTGACCGCGCTGGAGCTGGTGGGGCTCGGTGACGAGGAGACGTGCTCGACGCGCATCCGCGAGGCGCTCGCCGAGGGCGACGTCGCGCATGCCGCCGAACATCTCGGACGCCCCTTCCGGTTCATCGGCACTGTGTCGCACGGAGACCATCGCGGACGCGGCCTCGGCTTCCCGACGGCGAACCTGGCGGTGCCGGCCGAGCTGGCCTCGCCCGCCGACGGCGTCTACGCGGGCTGGTTGACCCGGCTCGACGACTGCGACGACTGGGGCGGCGTCCTGCCTGAGGGGGCGGCGCCGGCCCGGTGGCCGGCGGCAATCTCGGTGGGCACGAATCCGACGTTCGACGGCGTCGAGCGCCGGGTGGAGTCCTACGTGCTCGACCGTGACGACCTGGAGCTGTACGGGGCGCCGATCGCGGTCGATTTCGTCGACCGCATCCGTGGGCAGGTGCGTTTCGAGGGTATCGAGGCGCTGATTGCGCAGATGCACGACGACGTGGCCCGCACGCGACGGATTCTCAGCGAGTCCGCGAGATTCTGACCTTCCCCTGACGCGGTGCGGCGGCGCACAATGGGGGCATGGACCCCATGCTCGTGGTGGTACTGGCCGCGCTGGCGCTGACCGCCGCGTCAACCGGCTTCGCCCTCTGGTGGAAGCTGCGCGAGCCCCCGTTCCCGGTGTCAGACGCCGACCTGGCCGAACTGCAGCTCGTCGCTGACCGGGTGCTCGCCGAGCACCGCGTCGAGGTGTGGGTGATGCTCGGACGCCGCCTGGCCGGCGTGCTCGGACGCGGCGTCCCCGTTCATGCGGTGCGACGGCACGAGGTGGACGGTCAGTTCGTGGTGGGTTTCGCCGACGGCACCGAGATCGTGGTGCGCGGGCGGCGTCCCGCTGACGTCATCGAGCTGGCGTTGCGGGTGCGGCAGGGCCGCGTCCTGCTTGACCACATCGACACGTCGGGCCCCGAGATGGGGCTGTGGTTCTCGTGGAAGCAGTCGGGCAGCGTCCATCTGGACGCCGTGGGCGTCGTCACGCACTCGGCGCGACCGGGCGACACGCAGGGCCGGTGACGGGCGCGGGGCCGGGGCGGCGTCCGCGACCGTGAGTCAGCGGCGGATGTGCAGCGACTTGCGAAAGATGGCTTCGGTCGACTGGTGGGTGTTGCCGTCGGCGTCGCGGGTCGTGACCGTGCGGTGGTTGCCGGTAGGCGTGTAGTCGAGCGAAATGTACATGGGGATGGCGGCCGGGTTCTCGGGGTCGACGCCCAGCAGGATCTCGTCGAAGCCCAGCTCGGCGGCGCGGGCCTCCATGTCGGCGCTCAGCGCGGCGCCCACACCTTGGCGACGGTGCTCGACGTACACCCACAGGTCACGCACCTCGGGGCGGAGCTTCGTGGTGGCGCGGTAGTCGAGAATCACGTTGCCGGCGAGTTCGCCGTCAACGAAACCGAGCAGGAAGAAGTAGTCGCCCTCCTCCTGCAGCTCGAACTTGACGTCGGCCAGCTGCGGCTCGGCCATCCGCTCGCGCACAGCGGGAAGGTCCTCCTCCGTGCAGAGACGGACGGTGATGGCCTTGGGGGCAGCGGGCTGCGTCATCGTGTGGCTCTCCTAGAGTCGGCGACCTGATTCAGTCTCCCGAACGATCATGGCCGTCGTGGTCCCGTCTTGAACAGCGGGCGCCGGGTGACGACTCGGTGTCGTGCCGGGAAACAGGCGGTGAACGGGCCAGAGGAACGGTACCTACGGGCCTGTTCGAACGTGGCCAGCTTACCTCTCCGGCCCGCGCAGCATCGCTTCGGGTTGCCGTTCGAACGGTTCGGAGTCACCGAACGGGCTCCAGCCGGTGGCTCTCGATGCGGCAGTGCCGGGTGGCCAGCTCCTCGATGTCGGGGGCGTTGTGCGAGGTGAACACGATGGTGCGGCCGTCGGCGAGGAGGTCTCGTATAGCTGCTTGACGCGGACGACGCTGTCGGCGTCCAGGGCGTTGAACGGCTCATCGAGCAGGAGCATCCGCTGCCCCTCCATGAACGCCTGCACCAGGCCGGTCATGGACGCCAGGAGCCTCATCAGCACGATGGCGCACGTCAGCACGGTCAGGCCGCGCCAGACGCTGAGGACGGCGAGCCCGACCACCGCGGGCGGCGGCAGCCGCCATCGACGGCGTCAGGGTGCCGTCGGGATGGAGGGCGTAGGAGCTCCAGCCGTTGCCGAGCGGCAGGCACACGGCGCTCAGGGCTGCGGCCACCAGGAGGGCCAGCGGAAAGGGGAGGGTCGCTCGCAGGCAGGACGCGAGCAGATGTCGCAGTCGCCTCGTCCGGGACCCGGTTCTGATCAGGATCAGGTCGCCGCCGACGCGCTCCGAGGCCAGCAGCCCGAGCGCGAGGGCAGCGGGCAGGGCAAAGTACACGAGCAGGTTGGCGTCGGACGCCGTGGCGACGACCTGGTCCCACACATTGGGGTCGGCGCCCAGGCGTCGCGCGTCGTCGACGAGCGAGCGTCGGTTCACCACGCCGACCAGGCAGGCGGCCAGGCCGACCAGGGCGTGCAGGCCGTGCCAGCGAACGGCGAATCGGGAGGCGGGTACCGTCACTGCAGGCTCTCGCGCCGGTCGGCGTTGGCCATCACCCAGGCCAGAACGTACGGCACTGCGCACAACAGCGGAAACACCAGGCCCAGGAGATTCTTCCGAAAGATGAGCTCGTAGTACGCCGCCGCATGGGGCAGCGAGAAGCTCCCCGCCGTGCCGCGTCCCATGATCGACGGGATCACCGCGGCGACGAGGATGACCGCGAGGCAGGCGAGCAACCGTCCGGCCACTCGCCGACCCGGTCAGGCGTCACCGGCTGCATTTCGCGTCGGACGCGAGACGCAGTGGGTTGCGCGCCGGGTCGAGCAGTCACATCGCCTCCAGGGGTGGGTGCGGAGCTTGGGTTGCCCCAACTGGGGCCAGGCTAGCCGCCCAGTGACAGCTCGCGTCGGAGTCTCGGGCGTTCGGGGTGTGCTCTCGACTGCTTGCGCTACTCCAGCTCCTTGAGGTGGGTGATGATGTCGGCGACGGCCTGCTGGGCGGATCCGTACAGCATCGAGGTGTTGTCGGCGTAGAACAGGGCGTTTTCAATGCCGGAGTAGCCGGCACCGCGTCCGCGCTTGATCACGATGCACTGGGCCGCTCGGTCGGCGTCCAGAATCGGCATGCCGTAGATGGGCGAGCTCTTGTCGGTGCGGGCGACGGGGTTGACCACGTCGTTGGCGCTGATCACGGGTGCGACGTCGGTCTGCGGGAAGGCGGCGTTGAGCTCGTCGAGGTCGTAGATCTCGTCGTAGGGGACGCCGGCCTCGGCCAGCAGCACGTTCATGTGGCCGGGCATGCGGCCCGCGACGGGGTGGATGGCGAACTTGACGTCGACGCCGGCCTCCTCGAGCAGCTTCGTCATCTCGTAGACCTTGTGCTGGGCGCCGGCCACCGCCATGCCGTAGCCGGGAACGATGACCACGCTCTGGGCATAGCGCATGGTGGCGGCGGCGTCCATGGCGGACAGTTCCTTCATCGACCCCTCGACGGCCGCGCCCGCCTGTGCCTCGCCCGAGATCGGGGCGAAGAGCACGTTGCTGAGCGGCCGGTTCATCGCCTTGGCCATCAGCAGCGTCAGCAGGGTGCCGGCCGCGCCGACGACGATGCCGGCGATGATGAGTGCCGGGTTGCCCAGCACGTAGCCCTCGAGGCCCACGGCCAGGCCGGTGAAGGCGTTGAGGAGCGAGATGACGACCGGCATGTCGGCGCCGCCGATGGGACTGGTCACTGCCAGGCCGAGGATCAGCGACATGAGGAAGAACGCGATGACGAGTGCCGGATGCGGCCCCCAGATGACGATCGCGACGCCCAGCGCGAGCGTCACGAGCGAGTGGACGACGTTGCCGAGGTTCTGCACCGGCCAGCGGACGGCCCGCTTCATGACGCCCTGCAGCTTTGCCCAGGCCAGCACGGAGCCCGAGAACGCCACCGAACCGATGAGCGCGCCCAGCATTGCCAGCGCGGCGTGCACTCCGGTTGGGGCCTCCGGGCGGGTGAACTCGACCGCCGCGATCAGGGCCGCGGCTCCACCACCCATGCCGTTGTAGATGGCCACCATTTGCGGCATGTCGGTCATCTTCACCACCTTGCCCAGCCACGTGGCCAGGCCGGTGCCGAGCCCCAGGGCGACGACGCAGAGGATCAGGTTGATCGACTTGCCGGCCGCGAAGTAGGCCAGCGCGCCCTGTTCGTTGGGGATGAAGAAGGTGATGACGGTGGCCAGCACCATGCCGAGGCCCGCCCACTTGATGCCGGCCGCGGCCGTCTTGGGCGAGCTCATGGCCTTGAGGCCGACGATGAAGAGGATGGCGGCGATCAGGTAGACCGCGTTGATGATCCACGTCAGCATGGTCACGCCCCCTTGGTGACGGGCTTGGCGTCGCCCTTGGCGGCGAACATGCCGAGCATCCGTTCGGTGACGACGTACCCGCCGGCGGCGTTTGCGGCGCCGAGCAGCACGGCCAGGAAGCCGAGGATGAGCTGAAGGGGCGTCTCGGCGTGGGCCAGTGCCCACATGGACCCGACCAGCACGACGCCGTGCACGAAGTTCGAGCCCGACATCAGCGGAGTGTGCAGGATCACCGGCACCCGCGAGATGACCTCGTAGCCGAGGAAAGCGGCCAGGACGAAGATGTACAGGTACAGAAGATCGGTCATGCCGACGCCTCCTCGAAGCCGTGGGTCTTGGCCACCAGCGGGTGGACGACGCGCCCGTCGCGGGTCAGCGCCGTCTTGGCGATCACCTCGTCGGACCAGTCGATGGCCAGCGCGCCCTCGGTGATCATCGGCGCGGTGAAGTTGAACAGGTTCTTGGCGAACATCTCAGACGTGGACACCGGCATGCGGCTCGGCAGGTTGACCGGACCGATGACGCGGGCACCGCCGACCAGCACCTCCTTGCCGGCGACCGTGCCCTCGACGTTGCCGCCGCCCTCGGCAGCCATGTCGACGACGACCGCGCCGGACTTCATGCCCAGCACCATCGGACGGGTCACGATCAGGGGCGCGGGGCGTCCCGGAATCGCTGCGGTCGTGACGAGCACGTCGCACTGGGCGATCGCCCGGGCGAGCTTGTCGCGCTGCTGCGCCTTCTCGGCGTCGGTCAGCTCGCGAGCGTACCCACCCTCACCGGAAGCGCTCACGCCCACGTCGAGGAACTTGGCGCCCAGCGACTCGACCTGCTCGCGCGTCTCGGAGCGGACGTCATAGCCCTCGACGACGGCCCCCAGCCGCTTGGCGGTCGCGATGGCCTGAAGCCCGGCCACCCCGGCCCCGATCACGAGCACCCGGGCGGGCCGGATCGTGCCGGCCGCGTAGGTCAGCATCGGGAAGAACTTGGGCGCGCGCGTCGCGGCGATCAGCACCGACTGGTAGCCGGACGCCGACGCCTGCGAGGTGAGGATGTCCATGCTCTGCGCCCGCGAGATGCGCGGCAGCAGCTCCAGGGCGAAGCTGGTGATGCCCCGCTCGGCGAGCACGCGGACCCGCTCGGCGCTGCCGTACGGCGTGAGCGCCCCGACCAAGATCGTCTCGGGCCGCATGGCCGCGAGCACCTCGTCGGAGGGCGCGTCGACCGACCACAGGATGTCGGCCGCCCTCAGCACCTCGGACGCGGTGGTCACCCACCGCGCGTCGGGCAGCGACTGCTCGTCGACGAAGGCACCGACCCCCGCCCCTGTCTGAATGATGATGTCGACCCCGAGTCCGGCGAGTTTCTTCGCCACGTCGGGGACCATCGCGATGCGCCGCTCACCCTCGTGGGCGCTGGCGACGATGCCAAGCACTACTGTCACTGAATTTTTCCGTCCTCGTGAGACCTTGAAAGAGAATCTAGTGACCCCGGCCGACAATTCCGACCACGGCCATAGGGTGGGCACGAACGGAGGCGTCGTGACGAGTGTGCGGGTGGCAGCAGCCCAGCTGCAGTGCGGGTTCGATGCGGCCGAGAATCTGGCGTCGTGCCTGAGCGCGATCCGTTCGGCGGCGGACGCCGGTGCGGCCTTGGTGGTGCTGCCGGAGGCGTCCATGGTGGCGTTCGGACGGCCGCTGGCCGAGGTGGCCGAGCCGATCGACGGCCCGTTCGCGTCCGCGATCGTCGCCGCGGCGTCCGAGTCGGGCATCACGGTGGTGGCGGGCATGTTCGAGCCGGCCGCAGGCGGCCGCGTCCACAACACGGCGCTCGTCGCCGCCCCCGACGGCGTCCACACCTACCGCAAGGTGCACCTGTTCGACGCGTTCGGCCACACCGAATCGAAGGCGATCGCGGCGGGGGAGGGCTACACGATCGTGGACGCCGCCGGCGTCCGCCTCGGGGTCGCCACCTGCTTCGACCTGCGCTTCGCCGACCAGTTCACCTGGCTCGGACGCCACGGCGCCCAGATCGTGGCTGTGGGGGCGTCCTGGGCGAACGGCCCCGGCAAGCCCGACCAGTGGGACCTGCTGGTGCGCGCCCGCGCCCACGATGCCCAGGCCTGGCTGGTCGCCGCCGGTCAGGCGTGGGAGCCGCCCGGCACGAAGGGGCCCCTCGGCGTGGGTCGATCGGCGGTGGTGGATCCGTCGGGGGCGATCCGGGCGCAGCTCGGCGCCGGGCCGGGCCTGCTGGTGCACGACGTCGATCTGGGCTTGGTGGACGCCGTACGGGCCGACGTGCCGATCCTGTGAGGCGCGGTCAGTACGTCAGGCAGCGGGTGTCGGACGGCCGGCGCGGCGGCGGCTGAACGCCGGCGGCGCCAGCCACATCGCCAGGATGAGGGCGCCGATGCCCAGCGTCTCGACCGGCCCCAGGTACGGCCCGGCGGCGACGACGTAGCCGCCCGCGGTGATCACCCCGACCGCCACCGCGCACAGCGGCAGCCACCGCGGCGGCACCGGCCACAGCAGCGCGCTGAACGCCGCCACGCACAGCAGCCGCCAGGCGGTCAGGGCGGTCTGCTGCAGGGACGACTAGACCTCGGCGACGGCGTCCGGCCCCCAGTGGACCTCGCGCCCGAGCGGATCGTTCCAGGAGAAGAAGAGGCTCATCAGTGCCATCGCCGCTAGGATTCCTGCCCACATCCGCGTGCCGGCCCGGGCGAGCGCGTGCCGTCGGGCGCCCGCGTGGGGTGTGTCCGAGCCCACGGTCTACTCCGCCGGGGCGACGCCGTGGCGCGCCAGCGCGCGGACCAGCCCGGGGGCTCCGTCGGCCCAGCGGTGCCTCTCCGCGTTCAGCCCGACCTTGCGCGCCGCGAGCACGTTGGCCGCCATGTCGTCGATGAACACAGCCTGCTTCGGATCCAGTCCGAGCTCCTCGAGGATGTGCTCGAAGTAGGCAGGGCTCGGCTTCGCGGCCCCCACCTCGAACGAGTAGAAGGTGTGGTCGAAGTGGTCGTCCATGCCTCGCTCGCGCATCACGAGGCCGCGGTACTTCTGCTGGTTGCTGGCCAGCACGACCAGGTACCCGGCCCGACGCAAACCCGCGATCACCTCCATGGCGGCGGGGTCGACCTCGAAGCGGTGCCAGGCTGCCAGCACGGCGTCCACGTCGTCAGGGTTGCCCCCCCGGGACGCCAACAGCTCGCGCAGGCCTACGCGCAGGTCGCCCTCGCCCGAGATCGTCGGCCCTTCCAGCTCGAACGCGGCCCGCGTGAACCCGGGTCCACCGATGCGCTCGAACTCCTCCAGCCACCCGTCGGTGGGCGACTGCAGGACGCCGTCGGCGTCGAACAACACCGCTTTCACGGATCCTTCAGGGGCGCGATCAACTCCGGATTCGGTCAGGCGCGCCACCGCGTCCAACGACCGCCTCCAATAACCGGTCGCGTCCGGCTCGCCCTCCTCGGACGCCACCGTGACCGTCACCTCAGGCCGGTCGGCGTCGCCGGTGAGATCCCACTCGACAGTCTCCGACGGTCCGCCGATCGCCGGCTTCCACGTCAGGCGGACGCGGCGCGGGGCGTCCACGGTCTCGATGAAGCCGGTGCCGCCGAAGATGTCGGCGATGCAGGTGTCGAACGACGTGCCGGCCACGAGGTCGGGTGCCATCATGTCGAGCAGCAGGTCGGGATGGCCGATGATGGTCGACCACGTCGCGTCGATCCCAGCGGCGACGGACGCGGTGTACGTGACAGAGGTCATGGCTCCAGTCTGTCCGATCCGGCGCGGCTGCGTCCGATCAGGCGGCAACAGCGCCTCAGGTCAGGGCCGCGAACAGGTCGGCGACCTCGATCGTGCGCAGGTCGTCGATGCTGAGGGTATCGGGGTCGACGTCGCCGCTGAACAGCCGGAAGTCGCGCTCCCGCTGGGCGCGCTCCACGATGTTGCGGGCGAGCCGCCCGTTGCCGAGCCGATCCTGCTGGCCATCGGCGCAGAGGCGTCCGAAGTGGTCGGCCAACATGTCGACGGTGCCCTCGCCGAGCACCGCACCGCTCCCGGACGCCAACCGCTCCGCAATCTGGACCAGCTCGTCGGCCGAGTACGACGGGAACTGCAGCGTCGTGGTGAACCGCGACGAGAATCCCTCGTTGCTGTCGAGGAAGCGCGTCATGTCGTCGGGATAGCCGGCGACGATCACGACCAGCCGGTCGCGCTCGTCCTCCATGCGCTTCAGCAGGGTGTCGATCGCCTCGTTGCCGAATGCGTCGCCGCCCGACAACCCCTCCTGCTGCAGCGAGTACGCCTCGTCGATGAACAGGACGCCGCCCAGCGCCCGCTCGATCAGCGCGTTCGTCTTCAGTGCGGTCGCCCCGAGGTGCTGGCCGACGAGGTCGCTGCGGGTCGCTTCGACGACGGTGTCCTTCTCGAGCACCCCGACCGCGTGGTACAGCCGAGCGATGACGCGCGCGACCGACGTCTTGCCGGTTCCCGGCGGACCCACGAACACCAGATGCTCGGTGACCCGGGAGCTACCGATGCCGTGTTTGGCGCGGGCGAGGTTGGCGCGCACCTGGGCCATCAGCACCTTGACTTGGCGTTTCACCGAGTCGAGCCCGACCCAGGCGTCCATCTCGGCGAGCACCTGCGCGACGCTCTCGGGGCCGCGCGCCGCGTCGGACGCCGCGTCCTCGGGCGGTGCGGCGGCGTCCGGGGTGCCGGGAGGCGACCCGGGCGCCGACCCGCCGGTCGGATCGAAGTGCGCCTCGGGCACCTCGAACACCAGCCCCCACGTCGGGTCGTCGATCGCGCTGCGGATCTCGGGCATCGAGTGCAGCTCAGCGGCGCGCTGCAGCAGGGGAGTGCTGCCGGCCAGGTCGCCCTTGGCGCGCAGGATCATCGCGTGCAGGTAGAGCGCCTCGCCGGCGGCCCGCGTCGAGTAGGTCTGGTTCTCGACGCGCTCGACGTGGCGCAGCGCTCGGTCGAGCTGGCGCAGCCGCGCCGCCGCCCAACCGGCCAGCAGGTGGCCTTCGTTGCGGACGTACACATCGTCAGGGACGACCGCCTCTTCGGCGGCCCGCATCGACTCTTCGAGCTTGCCCTCCCGGTTCGCGATGCGCGCCACGACGACGTTCTTGAGGTTCGGGAACGGCCCGGCGTAGCGGGCCACCGCCTCGCGAGCGCGGGCGTGATGCCCGTCGCCGGTCAGCCTGGCCGCGTGCACCAGGTGGACCTGGTGGGCGTCCTGCATCGCGAGCCCAACGTAGGCACCGATGTCGCCGCTGACCATGAGGGCCTTTCCGGTCGCGGACTGCTCTTCGCCGAGGCGTCCGACGGACGCCGCCAGCCGGTCGAGCCTCTCGGCGGTCGCGCCGCACGCGAACAGGCCCAGCCACGCGTCCGCCATGCCCGGATCGTCGGCGACGGCAGCCTCGAAGTACTTCTCGGCCGTCGCCGTGTCTCCGGACGCCAACCGGTCCGCCCCGAGCGCGAAGCTGTTCCGGGCGCGTGTCATGCGGTCTCCCCTCGTCGGGTCGTGGATCTGTCGACCAGTATGGCCGAGGACCAGGACAGTTCAGGGGCGGGCGTTCAGCACCGACCGGTGCATGATGCGGCCTGCCATGTCGGGCGCAGCGCCGGCCACGGCCTGGGCCAGCGGCAGCCACCACGGCCCGACCGACCTGCCGGTCGCCACCGCACGGCACACCCAGGACGCCGCCCGCTCGACCGGCATCGCAAGCCGGCTGCCGCGTCCGAAACTCTGGGCGATCATGGGGGTGTCGACGAGCGGCAACGCGACGCGGCACACCCGGACGCCGTGGCGTCCGAGTTCTGGACGCACCCCGCCCAGCCAGGCATCGAAAGCGGCCTTGGACGCCGCGTACGGACTCCACGTCGGCAGCGGAATGCGCGCCGCCGCACTCGTCACCCCCACCACGGTGCCGCTGCCGCGCTCGGCCATGCCGATCAGCAGCGGCGCGATCAGCGCCAACGTCCCGAGGAAGTTGACCGACATTGACCGCTCGTACACCTCGAACCGACGCATGCTCGGCAGCACGCCGCGGCGGACCGACACGCCGGCGGCGGCCACGACGGCGTCCGGAACGCCCCAGCTCGCCACGATGTGATCGCCCGCGTCGCGGGCGCAGCGGCGCTGACCCAGGTCGGCGGTGACGCAGTGGGCGACGCCGCCCAACCCGGTGATCTGGGCTGCCACCCGTTCCAGTTCGCGGGTGCGGCGGGCGAGCAGCACGAAGGTGGCTCCCGAGGGTGCGAGGTCGAGCGCGGTCGCGCGCCCGATGCCCGAGGACGCCCCCGTGACCAACACTGTGCGCCCGGCCACGCGAGCCCTGGCGGCGTCCACCCAGTTCATGGCGACAGCGTAGGAGAGGCGGCACCGAAGAATCTCCTGAGAGCTGTTCGGCGCTCTGGCGTCCCGACCCTGCCTCGGTCTACGATGCATAGCAAGCCGATGCATAGGAATGGAAGGGGTGGTGGAGATGGCCAGATCGGACTCAGGAACGGAACTGCTGAAAGGCACGATCCCGCTGATGGCGCTTCGCGTGATCGGCGAGGGCGACTGCTACGGCTATGACCTGATCAGGCGCATCGAGGCGGCCTCGCAGGGGCGGTTCGACTTCAAGGAGGGCACGGTCTACCCGATCCTCCACGCGCTCGAACGCGACGGATCGGTCGAGTCGTACTGGAGCGAGGCGGCCGGCCGACGACGCAAGTACTACCGGCTCACGCCGCAGGGCAGGGCAGACCTCGACGCCCGCCGCGTCCAATGGTTCGACTTCGTGGACGCCGTCGCCGGCGTCCTGGGAGAGGGGGAGTGATGTCCGTCCCGCAGGAACTGCTCGACCACGCCAAGCGCGCCACCGCCCGCATCGCCGACGGCCGCGAGCGGCGCGAGGCGTACGACGAGATGGTCGACGGACTGGCGTCCCGGTACGAGGACGCCCTCGCCTCCGGCCTCGACCCTGCCGAGGCGCTCCGCGCCACCCTGGACGCCGCCGGCTCCGCCGACGCCGTCGCTCCCGACCTCGACCGCGTCCACCGCATTGCGTGGACGCCGCGCACCACCGCGCTGCTGGTGGCCGGCATCGTCGCCTTCGTGGCGGTCTTCGTCCTGGTCATCAACCTGCTGTTCTTCATCGGCTCCAAGCTCTGATTTCCACCACAGAAAGGCATTGTCATGCTCACCTCATTCAAGAAGTCGTGGATCCTGCTCGTCATCATCACCGTCGTCTACCTGGTCACGCCGCTGCTCGTGCGCATGGACTGGTTCCAGGCGCTGACCTCCGATCCGAAGGGGCTGGGCGCGATCATCCTGTACTTCCCGGTCGCCAACTTCGCCGTGGGCCTCGCGGGCGCCCTGCGCCACGGCTTCTCGATCTGGCGGGTGTTGGCGGCGGCGGCGCTGTCGGTCCTCTCGTGGTTCCTGTACTACGACGGTGCCGTGCAGCTGGACGCCATCGTCCTGTACGGCGCGGTGTACGCCGTGTGCGGGCTCCTCGGTGAAGGGGCTGGCGTCCTGACCCGCAAGCTCCTGCAGGGTCGGACGCGGCCCGCGGCCGCGCGGGCGTCCTGACCCGGCGTCCCTTCG
>RRZT011482323.1_pt1 | contig 14551 bp, 21 predicted proteins | sample 2165551 | NCBI WGS metagenome assembly RRZT01 (sample SAMN10456910, study PRJNA506462) | wastewater metagenome | biome: wastewater; feature: sludge; material: wastewater sludge; isolation source: wastewater sludge with Escherichia coli K12::gfp cells carrying plasmid... | place: USA: Moscow, Idaho... | reverse complement strand
TCTATCCATTTAAAATATGTTCTAGGGCTTTATTTTTGCTTTCTAGTTCCATTTGATTTTTATGAGCTTCTTTATAATCAAAAGCTGGTTTCTTTGCTATTCGATATGCCATTTCTAACGAATCCAGTCCATCATCGTGTGGTGATTTTGGATAAGTGTCTAATTCATCGATAAAAATAAGTGATTTTTTATCGATTAAAATAGTGTGATTATTAACAAGTGGGCTTATGCTATCAATTCTCAATTCTTTATTTACTGTGTTTTTTATTGGAACAATAGGAAGATGCAATCCAATTGTTTTACACTTATCATCTAACGTATCTTTAAAAAACTCTTGAAATTGAACGGTTTCAATAGCTATTTTTATAGGTACGTTTTCTTTTAGCAAATCAATATACAAAGCTATAAGCTTGTCAATCATAAGAGTTGCTTTGATTTTATACATTTTAACAGTTGCATAAAATCTTTTCCCGTCATATCTTAAAATAGTAACTGCAAAATAATCGCCTTTAGATTTTCCTAATGCAGGATCAATTCCAACTGTTATAGCTTGAGTAGCTGGTATATAATCGAACATTTCATAATCACTAAAAGTTGTACCATCTTTAGATAATGGTTCGTTCTGATATTCACTCATAAAAGAATCTTTATCTTCAAAGTACTCTTTTATAAGCTCTACTTTATCAAGAACGCTGTTATCTAAAATCATATCTTCTAAATCTTCATTAGTTAATGTTTCTGGATCAAGTTCATCTAGGTTAGAGGGGAACTGTTTTACTAATGGAAATCTAAAGCTTTCAAAATCTTTCCTGTTTTGTATTCTTGACAATAAACTATCATGATGTAATTTTGTACCAACTATAATAAGGTTATAATCAAGGCTCTCTCTTGATGGAAGCTTCATAATTGCTTTTTTAAACCAGTTATATAACTTGTCTCTTTGTAATTTGCTTTCTACATTTTCATCATTTTCAATATCATCACAAACAATTAAATCGGGTCTATGTCCTAGCCAGTTACCTCCCCTTATTTTAGTTCCAGCTCCATAAACTATTATTCTAAATTTAAGTTCATTGCTAGAAAATATGATTTCCTTTTCATTCCATGTATCACCTTTTTTAATATCAAAATCTGAAATTAATAGCTCGTTATCTTCTAGTTCGGTTGTTATAAATTCTAAAGATTCCATAGATACGCTTATTGTTGAACTAATAATAGTTGTGTGTCTTTTTTCTCTTCTTATTGCTGTTTTCCAAAGAGTGTGAAGTCTTGAAATTATTGTAGTTTTCGCACCGCCTCTATATGCTTCAAAGCTTAGTTTTCTATGTTTCTTAGTTAAGCTATCTATATTACTATAAACATATCTTCTAAAATCGCTTGTCTCTTCTTTTGATATATAATGAGGAAAATAAGTTTGGACTGCAAAGTAAAAATCTTCTTTTGCTCTTTTTGCTCTATCTTCCTTTCCTTTGTCACTTAATCTAGGTAAGCTTTTTAAATAAGTTTTTAATTCTTGAGGTGTTTGAGGTATCATTTTTTTAACACTCTTTCAATTATCTTATCTGCATTATTGCTCAAGAACTCAACCATAATTTTGTTATCATCTTCTAAAGCCATTTGAGAAAGTTCATAAATAGTTTTACTTACTGCATCAATAACTGCACTTTTACAATCATTTTTTAATGGGGCTTTGAGTTTATAGTAACTATTCGCATATTCTTTTAGTAACTGTAATCTTTTTGTTGGATCTTCAATATCGTCTAGATTTTTTAAAGCATCTTCAAAGCTTCTTATTAATGTTGTTAAAAACTCCTTTTCATTTAATTTAACTCCACTTGGATCTATTACCTTAGAAAATGCTAAATCATCCCAATCTATACCATCGTCTAAATCTTTCTTTTTATGATTATAAAAAGTAGCTCTACTAATACCTACTATATTACAAATTTCTGCTACAGATTTTCCATCAATATAATATTTTTTAATTGTTTGTTTTTTTGTATTTATTCTCATGGCAAAACTTTAATATATAAAAAGTCTAATTTTGTCCAAATATATAGGTATGGAAAATAAGAGTTTTGTTTTATGGAAAAATGCTTTTATTAAATTTCAAGGAGGTCAAATTGAATCATGGGCTACGGCTAAAAAAACAAATAGAATTAAATTTAAAAGCAGGTGAAAAAATAAAAGTATCGCCCGTAGGTGAAGTTATTGGATTAGATGGAAGAGCTTTTAAGATAGATGGTGAATCTTTACTTAAAAATATATCAAATGCTGATTTACATATTCCATTAGACATTAATCATGGCTTCGATGAAGCTGTAGGATGGTTTGAAAAAACTAGCTTTGAAGTAAAAGAGGATGGAATATATGCTTCCTTAGAATTAAATATCAAAGGACAAGAGCTAGTAGAAAATAAATCTTATAGATATTTATCCCCTGTTTATATAATGGGTGAAAATGGTTTTGTAGTTGGTCTTGATAGTGTTGGATTGGTTAATAGGCCAAACCTATTAAATAAAGAGTTAAATGAAAAAATAAAAAAGGAAAGAAACTTGGAAGAGCTAGAAGAGTTAAAAAATGAAGTTAAAGATTTAAAAAATCAAATTAAAGATTTAAAAACTGCTGATGAAAATAAAAAAGAAGCGAATTCATCAAATGACATGGAAGCTGTTACAGCTGCTATAAAAGAGATGAATAAAAAAATTACTTTACTTGCAGGTAAAACAAACATAGAAGAAAATGATAAAAAAGTTACTTTGAGTGAAAATGATAAGAAAGTTGCAGACTTGCTTGGTGTTTCACATGAAGAATACTTAAAAAACAAGGAGTCTTAATGGCACATTTTGAAGAAACGAGTATAGGTTTCAAAACTATATTTCAAAAAACATTCAATGACACAAACAGTGAAGCAAAAAAATTAGCAACGGAAGTTAAATCAAATGATTTAAGTGAGAAATACACATGGTTGGGTAATTTCCCAAATATGAAAGAATGGATTGGCGAAAGAGATGTTAAAGCTCTTACTGATTTTGGATATGCACTTGAAAATAAACTTTTTGAAGCATCTGTTACAGTTCCAAATATTCATATTGAATATGACAAAGTTGGGCTTTATAAACCAGCTATTGAACAAATGGCTATTAATGCTAAATTGTTTGGAAGTGAATTAGTTGGTGATGTGTTAGTTGCAGGAACTACTGGGCTTTGTTATGATGGAAAAGCATTTTTTGCAAATAATCATATTATAGGAACAGATACGTATTCAAACATGAGTGTAGGTGTACTTAATAGCGAGAATATTATTGCTGGTCGAACATTTATGCAAGGTATAAAAAACTCGAGCGGAAAAACTCTAAGGGTAAATCCTAATCTAATTGTTTGCGGACCTTCAAACTTATCTAATGTTATTACTGCTTTAGAAAAAGAATATAAATCAGGTGGAGAAACAAACACTACATATAAAATGATGGATTATCTAATTCTACCTGAGATAACTGGTGATGAATGGTTCATGCTTGATGTTACAAAACCACTAAAACCATTTATATTACAAGTTGCAAAGGATGGCTTATTTGAATCTTCAAATGATGATAAATTTATGAAAGATCATGCATTATTTGGTGTTAAAAGCTTTATGAATGCTGGCTATGGACTATGGCAATTAGCTTATAGATTTAGCGGAAAAGCTGTTTAAAGTTAAAGGTTAAAAAATGAATGAATTGGAAACAAAACTATTAGAAAAAGCGCAACGTGTACTTTTTAATCCGCAAGAAGTTACAGAAGATGTTGTGATCTTGAGTCTTAACGAGGCAAATGATTTAATAGAAAATAAACCAATTCCTCAAACGCTGTTACTTGATTTGGCTCTTCTTAGAATTAAAGAAAATTTAAAGGTAGAGCTAACAGAGTACGAACAAAAAACTATTTTAAGCATATTAAACAGAGCAGCTAAAATTAGTGTAAGCGTATCAAATGAAATTAATAAATATAGCGTTGGCTATGGAAGTAGAGAATCAGAATGGGATATGTAGAAGCATTCAAGGCTATTGAAAGTACATTTACTGAAGCAATAGTAATAAGTGATGGAAGTAAGATTAATCAAAATGGTGTTTATATTTTTTACAATGGAAGTAAACCTGACAATAAAGTTACTGATATATTGAGCTTTGCTGTAGTTGTTGCAGCAAACAGTTACACTAAAGAAAATAGCGTTATGGAAAAAGTTAATGAAATGCGTCTACTTGCTCTAGATTCTGTATTTGATATAGATTTCAAAGGTAGTAAAGGTGTGAGCTTTGAAAATAGTTCATTGTATATAGTAGCTTTAGAGTTCACTATAAAAATAAATGTAAAGGAAAATGATGAGATATAAATCTCTTAAAATAGCAATTATTGCTGGTATTGTTGTAAAAATTGGTCAAGAAATTGAATTAAATGAAAAGGTTGCAAAACCATATATTGAAGCTGGTTTTATTGAAGAAATCAATGAAGATACACCAGGTGAACAAAAAGAACCTGAAGTAAAACAAGAAGAAACACCAGGTGAACAAAAAGAACCTGAAGTAAAACAAGAAGAAAAGAAAAAAGGTAAATAATGCAATCTTGGGAAAATATCGCAAAAGTTGGAACTATTGTAGAAATTCATAGTGAACATAAAGCACTAGGAAAAATAAAAGTAAGTTCAAGAGTGAGCGATTTTTTACCAATAATTATGTTTGCTAACTCTTTTAAAAGAAAATGGGAACCTATAAGAGTTGGTGAGCAAGTTACAGTTATTTCACCTTTTGGGGATCCAAATTATGGTTTAGTAATAAGAGGTGTTTTTAATTCTGACTGTAAAGAGCCTGTGGGAGCAACAGATACATGCGAAGTCGTAGAATATGAAGACGGTACTAGATTTTCTTATGATACATCTTCGAAGCTCTTACTTGTTGATGCAGCTGGAGATATCACTATTAAAGCAGCTGGTAATCTAAAATTTGACGTTAAAGGTTCTATAGATATTGTAAGTGGCAACACTACAACTATGAAATTACCTAAGCTGAGTATTTTAAAGAATTGAGGTTTTGCATGAAAGGTATTTGTAGAGACAACGATACGGCTGGTGGTGATTTAATCCCTACTCAAGATTTTGTTTTTGTTGATAATAACTTAGTTATTGTTGATAATGATCCTGTACAAGGTCATGGACCAGGTGAACATGCTGGTCCTACTATGGTAGCTGGTAATGCAAATGTTTTTATAAATAATATTAGAGTTTGTAAAGCTGATGATCTAGCAACTTGCGGTCATCCAGCTACAGGTTCTTCAACTGTTTTAATAGGTGATTAATGTATTTGTCAGATATAGAACAATCTATTACTAGAATTTTAGAGACACCCTTGGGGTCTAGGGTTATGGAACCTACTTTTGGTAGTGAGTTATATTTGTTGATTGATAAAAAAATGGATGAAATGTGGAATTTACTTTTCATTAAATATGTTTTTGAAGCAATAAGTACATGGGAAAAAAGAGTAAAAATACAAACTGTTAATCCTATGCTAGTTGGCGAAAAAGTTAAATACACTATTGAATATTTAATTATTGATACAAATGAAATTGTGAAGTTGGAAAGATTATGGAAATAGAAAAGTTAATAGAAGAGTTTGATTATCAAACTATAAAGAATGAAATTCAAACAGAAATTAAAAATGAATTTAATAATGATTTAACTTTTATTGAAAGTGATAGTTTTTCTTTAATTGTTGAAGCTTTTATTTACAGAGAAATGAAACTAAGAGCTAGAATTAATCAAGCTATTAGAGATGCTTTTGCGATAATAAACACCGACGACACTAACAACACTGCTGGAAGTGATTCGGCATATAAAAGAGCAATAAGACAAGTTAGTGAAAATATTGATGACATCAAGATTTATAGTTCAATAGCAGGTGAAGTTGAAGTTATTTATCACAGTAATGAAAATTTAACTGCTGCTATTTTAGATCATTTATACAAAGATGAAGTTAAGCCTTTGACTGATGTAGTGCATGTAAATAAAGCTGAAATTTTAATTTTAGATATAAGTATTAATGCAATTGTTTATTCAGGAACTGATTTAGAATTAATAGAAAACAATATAAAGAAAGCTTACGAATCTTTGATTTTTAAAATATCTGAAAATTTAACTAATTCAAAAGTGATTAGCTTAGCCCATGTTCAAGGTGTTCATAAAATAGAAAGTGATTTTGTTGATACAGACATTTTCCCTAATCAAGTTATTAAAGTTGGAAATATAAATATATCTTTTGAGGAGCTAGTGGCATGAGTTTATTACCTTTAAATGAATCAAAAGAATTACATAGGCTGGATGAATACTTTGGTAAAAGAATAGACTATCTTAACCAATTAAATTTAATAGTACATCCACTTTATGTTGAGAAAAAATACTTAAAACTACTTAGTGTAATCTTAGATATAGATATCGTTGGATTAACAGAAAATGAAGCAAGGGAGCTGTTATCTTTATTTATTGAATTACAAAAATATGCAGGAACAGTTTATGTTCTAAAAAAAGTAATGGGTATATTTTTTAATGATGTTATCTTAAATGATCAAATAGGTAACTATGAGTTCGATTTTATTGTTGAGTTAAAAAATGATGTTAGTGTTGAAAAATTAAAAAAAATAAAATCCCTTGCTAATAAATATAAAAATGTTAGAAGCAAATTAAGAAATATCATTATAAATCTTCCTTTACTACAAACAAATACAAAGTTAAACAGTACCTGTGTGTTTAGTTTAGAAATCAATAGCAAATCTTTAATAAAAGAAGATTTTACTACAGCAATATATTTAAAAAGTGGCTGTAGTTTTAGACTTAATTTTGATATATCAACAAATTTTGAAAATTTAGAAAGTGAATTTAATAAACAAGGAGGATTATTATGGCGGCTATAACAGCACAGCCTACAAGTGAAGGTATAAATATACTGAATAGTGATTTAAAAGTTAGTGTAAAGAAGTTTGCATTGATAGGAGCAACTAGTTTTACAAATGTAACAATTGATGCCCTGGTATCAAACCCAAATGCTAATTACTCTAGTTTGCAACCTTATATATTTGCAGAACTTGATATAGAAAGTGCGGTTTACGATGAAAATGGTGTATTAACTTTTCATTTAGCTCTACCTTATGATATTGATTATGGAAAATATATATTTGGAATAGCTCTTATTTATGACAATGGAGTTAAGAAGATTGTTAGTATAGCAAAAACTCCAAAGGTTGCAAAAATTGCAGGTGTTGGTGGTAGTTTTACTTTCAAAGTAGCAGTACTTGGAAGTGCAGGTGAAGTTGTGTTTAAAATACATGATTTCGTTACAACTAGTGAGCTTGAGTATAGTATAGATTTTCAAAATCTTAGCATTATTGCAAATTCTAGAGCTATTACAGAGCTTACAAATAAATTAATAGAAAAAGGAGTTATAACAAATGGCTAGTCAATATGGAGTAAATACTGTAACTAGTGTAAATGCTGCAAGACCAATAAGAATAAACTCAAGTACACCAATTGGTGTAGTAGGTACAGTTCTTTTGCCAGCTAGCACGTCGGATATGAGTGAAGATCATATCTCAATTTATGAAAAAATTAGAAATGGTACTCCGTTGTTTTTTGGAAGTGCCGACAAAGCAAATGAATTTTTTGGTGAACTTGAAGGTACACTAAGAGAAACATTAGATGGGATTGCTGATCAAAATGTAACAGGCCCTCTAATTATTATTGCAGTTGAATTAGAAACAAGTCATAGTGGTAAAACAGCTGAGACTTTTTATGATGATTTAACTTTGAAATCAAAAATTATAAAAGCCGTTAGCAGACTAAAAGGTGTAGCAGGAAGTGTTGGCTATAAACCAAATTTAATAGTTGCACTTAGGTTTTCTCATGATGTAGATATTGCAACAGAGATGACAAGCGTTGCACAGAAACTTTTAGCAATGGCTTTAGTTGATTTAAACGCAGATGATGAAAGTGCAGCAGTTTTAGCAGTTGGAAGTTTTGGAACAAATAGAGTTTTACTATGTGATCCTTATGTAAAAGTTTGGGATACTTTAACAAATTCTGAGATTTATCAACCTTTAAGCGCAAGAAGAGCTGGTTTAATTGCTTGGACTGATGCACAACATGAGTATGGTTTCGCTGATTCACATTCCAATAGAGTGATTAACGGTATATCTGGAACAAAAAGAGATATTGAATTTAATGCTGGTCAAGATTGCGAAGCAGATAGATTAAGAACTAAAGGCGTGGGTACTGTTATTAGATATAACGGTTTCAGAATTTGGGGTGGTGAAACTACTGATATTGATCCTATTTGGCAAGATCATACAAGAGTAAGAGTTTTTGACAGAATAAGTGAAGCTGCTTTAGATGGTTTATTTTGGGCAATTGATAGAAGAGCGGATATCTTAAAATCTGTTAAAGATAGTGTAGAACAAATGTTATTAGCACTAAAAGGCGCAAAAGTTCTATTAGGATTTAATGTTTATTGGGATCCTGAGAGAAACACTAAGGCAAATATAACGGCAGGTAAATTTTATTTAGTTGCTGAGATGCAGAATATGCCTATTGTAAAAAGATTAGAAGTTAATTTCTCTTATGTTGATAGATACGGTGATGTACTTATTAAACTTATTTCATAAAGGATAAAAAATGGTTAGAAAAAGTGAAGTTTTAAACAGTTCATCTGTTTTTGTTGAAGGTATAGGATTTATTTCAAATACAGCAAAAGTTGAATTACCAAAAATTGAATTTGAAACTTTTGAAGCAAAAAGTGGTATAGCAGTTCATAGTATTAATACTACAGTTCTTAAAAAAATGGAAGCTAAATTTGAATTAAATGAGGTTAATAAAGTTTATTTTGAAGCAATCGCAAAAAGACAAAAGCAAAAATCAACTTTTTGGGTTAAGAAAAATACAAATAAAAATGCAACAGATTCTCAAACAACTGTTACGCTAAAAGGCAGTGTAGATGTTTTTGAATTTCCTAATGGAGATATTGGAGCTGAAGAAAAAAGTGTTCTAAGCTTAACAGTAGATTTTTTCAAATATGAAAAAGATGGTCAAACTCTAGTTCTGATAGATGTTGATAACTTAGTTTGTGAAATTAATGGTGAAGACCTTTGGCAAAACCAAAGAGATTTTTTAGTTGGATAAGGAGATAAAATGGGAAAAATAGAACAAATTGTTGAAAATATGAGAGAGCCAAAGGTAAAAGATATTAGAGCTTTAAGCCATTTAAAAAGTGAAGAGGAAAAAGAATTTACTTTATTGAGTAACCTTACAGGGCAAACACCTGAAGAGTTAGATAATTTAACTTTTAAAGAATATAAACTTTTACAAGATAAGTTAAAAAGTTTTTTGTCTTAGACTGGCTTGAATCATTAGAAAAAGTTGCCTTAATTACGGCAAATCTTGGATTTTCATTTTGTGATTGCTTAGAGCTGACTACAAAAGAATTTTTAGAATTCGTAAAAATAGCTCTAGCAAAAACAAATAACTAAATTATAAAGGAGGATATATGTCAGCAGAAATAGCTTTAGGGCTTGTAATTGGTGGAATTGTTTCATCATCATTTGGTTCATCTATAAAGAGCGTTGATAGCAGCTTGAGTAAATATCAAGAAAAAGTTAAATCACTTAATAAAGAAAAATTAACTTTAAAAGCACAAAACGATCCAAACAATGCTTTAACTATATCTTCTATAAATTCACAGCTTTTAAATTTAAAGAAAAGTGCAAAAATTAGAATTGCTTTAGAAGGGAAAAAAGAAGAGTTAATGGCTCAAAAAAATTCTCTTTTAGCAGTACTTGGAACAGGGTATGCTTTAAGTGTTCCACTTAAAACAGCTATTGAATTTGAAAGCTCTATGGCGGATGTAAAAAAAGTTGTTAATTTTACAGATTCTTTAGATTTTTCGAACTTCACTAAAGAAATTTTGAATCTAACAAAAACTATTCCACTTAGTGCTAATGAGCTTGCACAAATAACAGCTAGTGGTGGACAGTTAGGTATTGCTAAAGATAATCTTTTAGATTTTACTACTACAGTTGCGAAAATGAGTACTGCATTTGATATGAGCGCTAGTGAAGCTGGTGATAGTATTGCAAAACTTATGAATGTGTATGGTCTTACTATGAATGATGTAGAAAGTCTAGGAGATAGTATAAATCATTTGAGTGATAATTCAGCAGCAAAAGCATCTCAAGTAGTAGATACTTTAGGTCGAATTGGAGGGGTTGCTAAAGTTTTTGGATTAAGTTCAGTTCAAGCAGGAGCTTTAAGTAGTGCATTTATTGCATTAGGTAAATCTCCTGAAGTTGCAGGGACTGCTATAAATTCTTTATTATTAAAATTAAAAACTGCTGACAAGCAAGGTGATAAATTTAAGAATGCTTTACAAAGTATTGGGCTTGATGCTACAGAGCTTAAAAATTCTATAGATAGAGATGCTCAAGGTTCTTTAACTAACTTTTTAAAAACACTTGAAAAACTTGACAAAACAGAACAAATGGGAGTTTTATCTGATTTGTTTGGTGCGGAGTTTAGTGATGATATGGCTTTGCTTGTAAGTGGTCTTGAAAATTATGATAAAGCTTTGAATTTGACGGCTGAAAGTTCTAAATATGCTGGAAGTATGCAGCGTGAATTTGAATCAAGAAGCTCAACAACTGCAAATAATTTAAAACTGCTTTCAAATAGTATAAGTACAATTTCTATTAATTTTGGAAGTCTCTTATTGCCAGCAATAAATGCTGTTATTAAGCCTATTACTTATTTTAGTAGTATAGTTGGTGAATTCGCTACAGATTTTCCACTTTTAAGTACGTCTATTGGTGCTGTTGTAATTGGTATGTTTTCACTAGTGGCAGTGGTTAAATTAGCGACTGTTACTAAAACTCTGTTTGGAATGGCATTAATAACTACAAAGGGATTTTTATTAGCATATTCAAACCCTTTAAATGTTTTAAAATTAAAATATTTAGCACTAGGCGGAGCTATAAAAACAGCAACAACATCATTACTATGGTTTGGTAAAGCATTAATGGCTAATCCAATAGGTTTAGTGATAGGTGCTATTGCTCTAGGAGCAATACTAATCTATACATATTGGGAACCAATCAAAGAGTTTTTTTCAAGCCTTTGGATTGGAATTAAAAATGCATTTAATGATGGTTTAACATTTATTAAAGACTATTTAGGTTGGACTCCATTAGGAATGATTTTAAATAACTGGGGTTTTATAACTGGTTTTTTTGATAATTTATGGACTGGAGTTACACAAATTTTTAGCAATACCTGGACAAATATTAAAAATAGTTTTAATGGAGTTGTTGAATTTATTAAAAAACCATTTGAAGATTTTTTTGTTTGGATAGCTAGTAAATTTGAATGGATCAATAATTTAATAGGAGCAAGTTTAGGAGCTTTAGAAAGTGCTAAAAATTTTGTTGGCAAAGCAGGAGATTTTATAGGAGATGGATTTAAAAGTGCAAGTAATTTTTTCAAGATAGACAAAGAGAATCAAGAAAAATATTATATCTTTGATACAAAAGATAAAGAAAAAAAGGAAGATTTAAAACTTGGAGATTCAATAAAAGATACTAGTGTTAAATCACCTGTGTTAGTTGTTGGAAATAGTGTTAATAATCCAGATTACAAAACTCTTGATTTAACTAGCAAAGATGACAGTAAAAAGGAAGATTTAAAACTTGGAGATTCAATAAAAGATACTAGTGTTAAATCACCTGTGTTAGTTGTTGGAAATAGTGTTAATAATCCAGATTGCAAAACTCTTGATTTAACTAGCAAAGATGACAGTAAAAAGGAAGATAAAAAAACAAATTTAGGTAATGGTTATACGAAAGCTCTTGAAAATACAACAGATAATTCAGTTTATAGCTCAAGCAACACTAACTACACTAACAACACTTTAAATAATAGTAAAAAAGATGAAACTTCATCTATTGTTGTTAATATTAATAATCCTAATGTTCAATCAAAAGAGCAGACAAAAGCGCTCGAGCAGGATATTAAGAAAGCTGTAGATATTGCGATCAAAGAAAAAGAGAAATCAAACATGAATAGAACTTTTAAGGATGTTGCATGATTTGTATGTTAGATTCATTTATTATAGACATAAAAGATATGGAAAGTTTTCAAAAAGAAATTTCTATGCCGTATGCAACACAAAGAAGAGCAGCTAATAATCCTTTACATCAAAATATAGAAAAATTTAGTGAGGCTTACAATGTTGAAGCTACATTTTATAAAAAAAATAGCTTGTTTTCTAAGCCTATTGAATTCATTTTAAAAATGAAAAAGCCTGTATGGTTGGTTTTTTCTAATGGAGAAGCATATAAAGTAGTTGTTCCTAATATGACAATTGTTAAAAGTTTTTTTTCAAATGGAGGAAGAACTTTGGTACAAGTTATTAAATTTTCGATAGAGGTTTATTATGAATAATTATATTGCATTAGATGGAGATAGATTAGATGTTGTAGCTTTTAAAACTTATGAAACGTTAGATAATTTTGAAGATGTTTTAAAAGCAAATCCTCATCTTCTAAGAATAGATCACTTATCGAGTGGGGATATTGTTTATTTACCACCCTATATTAAAAAAGAAGTAGAAGAGGTAAAAGCTTTATGGAATTAACGCCTGATTTTAAAATTATTGCGCAAGGTCAAAATATTACAGAGATTTTGAAAAAGAATTTAATTAATTTAGAGCTAAAAGATGAAGATGGGAATATGGCTGATGAATTAACTTTAAATATATCATCTGTATATAAAAGACCTAAATATGGGGATGAGTTGAAAGTTTACTTAGGATATGAAGAAACAAAACTTACTTATATGGGAGCTTTTAAAGTACAAACCAGCACGATAAAAAATAAAGAAATAATGCAAATAACGGCAACAGGTGTAGATTTTAGTGGTGAGTTAAAAGTTAAAAAAAGTAGAGAGTTTGTAAATACAAATTTAAAAGCGATAGTTAGTGAAATAGCAAGTGAACATCTATTAACTCCAGTTTGCGATGTAGGGATAAATATATCTTATATTGCACAACATGATCAGAGTGATTTAGCTTTTTTACAAAAAATAGCTAATGATAATCAATTGATATTTTCAATAAAAGATAATAACTTAATCTGTGTTCATAAGAAGCAAGAAAAAATAAAGTATGCGATTGATTATAAGGATGTTATTGATATTTCAATAACTCACTCAAATAAAACAAAATATGAAAGTGCGAAAGTAATTTATAGAGATACAAAATTAAATAAAGATAAGGAGGTTGAAGTTTTAGAAGGAACGCCACAACTTATACTAGAAAGATGTTGTAAAGATGATAATGAAGCTAAAAGAATAGCTTTAGCTGCACTAAATAGAGTAAATACAGGAACTGTAACGGGAGATTTAACTATTCCTTTTAAGGTTATTTTTGCAGGAGGTATTTTAAATCTTAGTGGCTCTTTAGATGATGGTGAGTATGGGATAACTTCAGTTTCTCATACTTTGAATAGTAGTGGTTTTACTACTACTATAAATTTTGAAAAATAAGGAAAAAAATGAAATGTTTTATTGGTGTTATAGCATCTATTGCTATGTTTAATTTAAATGAAGATGAGTTTGAATCTCATTTTTTAAAAGATGGTAGAAGAGCATTTATTATTGATGCAACAGATGAAAAGATTTCTGTTTGGAAAGAAGCAAATGAAAACAATTTAATTGATTGTTCTTTAGAGGAAATTAGAACGAATTCAGAAACTTTAGATTTTACAAAAAAAAGGATTTTAGAATTTATAAATAAGAAAGCAGGTGAGTATATTTTTGCTGTATATCCTAATTATAAACAAAATAATATAAATGAGCTTCAAGGTTATATTCAAGAGGATAAAGAAGAAATGTGGGCTTTTATTAATAATGAGAGAGAAGCGGTTAAAAATTTGGAGTTATCAGTAGAAAATGCTTCAACACTTAAAGAATTAAAAACAATAGAAGAAGGGTTATAAAATGGGAAATATAGATGCATCATTAAATATTAAATTGGGTGAACTTTTAGATAATCAAACTGAGCTTTTAAATAGATTTGATTCAGGTTTAACACAAGTTGAAAATAAAAAAAATATTGCTCTTGATACTATTGAGAGTAAAAAGAATCAAGTATTAGAGGAGCTGGAAGCTGTTATTACTCCAAATATTGGTTTTATTGGTAATGCTGGAAGCGTTGGCTTTGGTGTTGGGGTTGCACCTGATGTATTATCATCTATGTACGGTTTAATTGGACTTGAAGGTTTTCAAAATCCAATAAGCCCAAATTATGGTAACTATATACATGTAATGAGTGGTAGTATTTTGGTTTACATTCCAAAACATTATGTTAAATATAGTGTTGACATAAATGCTCCTTATTTTGGAACAAGAATAGATGTAGCTGCTACTCAATTAGCTGGGTATAAATTGCCTAGAGTATTTATAAATAATGGGATTGAAGTTCCTGGT
>RRZT011635607.1_pt1 | contig 14553 bp, 24 predicted proteins | sample 2165551 | NCBI WGS metagenome assembly RRZT01 (sample SAMN10456910, study PRJNA506462) | wastewater metagenome | biome: wastewater; feature: sludge; material: wastewater sludge; isolation source: wastewater sludge with Escherichia coli K12::gfp cells carrying plasmid... | place: USA: Moscow, Idaho... | reverse complement strand
GGTTCGCCAGGATGATCCGCTCGTGGGCCGGGCTTCCGCCGAGACGGGGACCCTTGGTGGGCTTGGGCATGGTGTGTATCTCCTAGGCGATATCAGAACTGATCGGGATCGTCGGCGAAGTCATCGCCTTCGGGGTAGCTGTTCAGCGCGGCCAGCGGGTCAAACCCCGGTGCGCTGTCCTTCAAAGCCAGACCCATCTCGGCGAGACGCTGCTTGACCTCGTCGATCGACTTGCTACCGAAGTTGCGGATGTCGAGCAGGTCCTGCTCCGAACGCGACACGAGCTCAGAGACCGTGTGGATACCCTCGCGCTTGAGGCAGTTGTAGCTGCGCATCGTGAGCTTGAGTTCCTCGACCGGCAGGGCCATGTCAGCGGCGTACTGCTCATCGATCGTGGACGGGCCGATCTCGATGCCTTCGGCGTCCGCGTTCAGTTCGCGAGCCAGACCGAACAGCTCAACCAGGGTCTTGCCCGCCGACGCAACCGCGTCGCGAGGCGAGATGGCCGGCTTGGTCTCGACGTCAACGATGAGGCGGTCGAAGTCGGTGCGGGTCTCCACGCGGGTCGCCTCGACCTTGTAGGTGACCTTCAGCACGGGGCTGTAGATCGAGTCGACCGGAATGCGGCCGATCTCCGAGTCGGGGCTCTTGTTCTGGTTGGAGGACACGTAGCCACGGCCACGCTCCACCACCAGCTCCATGTCGATCTTGCCGGACGCGTTCAGCGTGGCGATGTGGAGTTCTGGGTTGTGGATCTCCACGCCAGCGGGCGGCGCGATGTCGGCTGCGGTCACCGCACCGGCACCTGCCTTGCGCAGGTACATGACGACCGGCTCGTCCTCTTCGGAGGACAAGACGAGCTGCTTGACGTTGAGGATGATCTCGGTGACGTCTTCCACGACGCCAGGAAGCGTCGAGAACTCGTGCTGGTTACCTTCGACCTTGACCGACGTCACGGCCGCGCCGGGGATCGACGACAGCAGGGTGCGGCGCAGGGAGTTGCCCAGGGTGTACCCGAAGCCGGGCTCCAGGGGCTCGATGACGAACCGCGAGCGGTAGTCGTCGATGACCTCTTCGGTCAGCGTCGGACGCTGTGCAATGAGCATGTAGCTATTCCTTTCCACCGCCCACTATTTGACGGTGTCCAGTGGGGGTCTGGCACGGTGCCGACCCCAAAGACGTGCGTGCGGAAACCTCGCCCTGGTGAGCGGGAGCTACCGCGGGAGAGTGCCTGCGGCGCCCGAACCGCACTGGGTGGTTCGGGCGCCGCGTGGCATCACTTGGAGTAGAGCTCGACGATCAGCTGTTCGGCGACGTCGACCACGATCTGGTCGCGGGTCGGCAGCTGGTGCACGAGGATGCGCATCCGGTTCGGGCGAGCGGTGAGCCACGCCGGAACGACGCGCTCGTGGTGCGTCTCGCGCGCAATCACGAACGGATCGAGGTTCAGCGACTTCGGTGCGACATCGATGATGTCGTACGGGGTGACGCGGAAGCTCGGGATGTTGACCTTCTTGCCGTTGACCAGGAAGTGGCCGTGAACGACCATCTGGCGGGCCTGGCGGCGGGTCGAGGCGAAGCCAGCGCGGTACACGACGTTGTCCAGACGCGACTCGAGGATCTGGAGCAGGATTTCACCCGTCTTGCCGGGCTTGCGCACGGCCTCCTCGTAGTACCGGCGGAACTGCTTCTCCAGCACGCCGTAGGTGTAGCGCGCCTTCTGCTTCTCGCGCATCTGGAGCAGGTATTCCGACTCCTTGATGCGGCCGCGGCCGTGGACGCCCGGGGGGTACGCGCGACGCTCGAACGCCTTGTCGTTGCCCACCAGGTCGGTACCGAGCCGACGGGACTTCTTGGTGATGGGGCCGGTGTAACGGCGCATGGTTGATCAGTCCTTCTTTTCTCGTCTCGGGCTCAGACGCGGCGGCGCTTCGGGGGGCGGCAACCGTTGTGCGGAACGGGGGTCACATCGGAGATCGGACCGATCTCCAGACCCAGCGCACCGAGCGAACGGATGGCGGTCTCACGGCCGGAGCCGGGGCCCTTGACGAAGACGTCCACGCGCTTCATGCCATGGTCCATGGCGCGACGGCCAGCGGCCTCGGCGGCCATCTGGGCAGCGAACGGAGTCGACTTGCGGGAGCCCTTGAAGCCGACGGTGCCGGCGGACGCCCAGGAGATCACGGATCCGGTGGGATCGGTGATCGTGATGATCGTGTTGTTGAACGTGCTCTTGATGTGAGCCTGCCCGGAGACGATGTTCTTCTTCTCCTTGCGGCGAACCTTGCTCTTCGCCGCGGCGGCCTGCGCCTTGGTACGGCCTGCAGTAGCCATATGTGTCAGATTCTCCTGGTTTCGATGAGCCTAGAGCCCCGCCTCAGCGGGCCTTCTTCTTGCCGGCGACGGCCCGCTTCTTGCCCTTACGCGTGCGGGCATTGGTCCGCGTCCGCTGACCATGGACGGGGAGGCCCATGCGGTGACGACGGCCCTGGTAGCTGCCGATCTCGATCTTGCGTCGGATATCGGCGGCGACGCTACGGCGAAGATCGCCTTCGGTCTCGTAGTTGCCCTCGATGAAGTCACGCATCGCGACGAGCTGCTCGTCGGTCAGGTCCTTCACGCGGACGTCTCCGCTGATGCCGGTGGCGGCCAGGATCTCCTTGGCGCGGGTGCGACCGATACCAAAGATGTAGGTGAGGCCGATCTCCAGACGCTTCTCGCGCGGAAGATCGACTCCGATGAGTCGTGCCATCAGGCGTTTCCCTTTCTCGTGTCGGTCCGTGGACCGCGAAGGTGTGTTGCGTGCGGCGTCCCGTGCGCCTGAGCACGGGCCCCGGCCTTCGTCCGGGGGTGGACCGCCGAGAGGGCACCGGGCTCTCGCCCACCCCTCGACGGATCTACCGTCACGTTGTTTCTGTTGTGTGGGAGTCCCCCAGGATCAGGGGTCTCCCGCCACCGCAGCGGGCCTCAGCCCTGACGCTGCTTGTGGCGCGGGTTCTCGCAGATGACCATCACGCGACCGTGCCGGCGGATGACCTTGCACTTGTCGCAGATCCTCTTGACGCTCGGCTGAACCTTCATGCGAGCTCCTTCACTGCTTGGTGCCGCGGACGGAGTCGTCCGCGACGGGTGGTGAACGTGTGGGATTACCGGTGCCGGAAGACGATGCGGCCGCGGGTGAGATCGTAGGGCGACAACTCGACGACCACTCGGTCAGACGGGAGGATGCGGATGTAGTGCTGCCGCATCTTGCCACTGATGGTCGCCAACACCTTGTGCCCATTCGTGAGTTCCACTCGGAACATCGCGTTGGGCAAAGCCTCGACGACGGTACCCTCCATTTCGAGGGCGCCTTCCTTCTTAGCCATGATCTCCTTGGTTGCAGACATGCGTCGCCTGTGGACACAGGTGACCGACTGCCTATACTACCCCGGCACTCCCTGGCGCCCAAATCGTTGGCGCCCGGTCGCATCTAGAAGAGAATCACCCCGAGGACGCCGAGCAGCACGAGGATCGCCAGCACCACGCCGCCGGCGATCGCCACCCCCAGGATCGGGGAGGCGGGCCTCGCCGCCGCCAGTTCACCGGGTCGTTGAGTGCCGCTGTGAATCACGGCCGGGACGTCGTAGGTCACCTCGCCCGGCAGCGCCTCCACCACCGGGGCCACCTGCCCCAGCGTGGTCGCCGAGAACACCGTGTCGAGAAGGCCTTGGTAGGCGTCTGCGCCCACCTTGCCCGACTCGTAGGCGGTGTTGAGGCGCTCCACGAGCCTCTCCCGCTCCGCGTCGGGGAGAGGGAGGCCAGGGGTGGCCCGGTACTTCGAGGACCGCGAGAGCTCCGACATGTCCCCCACAGTACCGGGCGACCGACCGCCCCCGCCGAGTCAGAACAGTCCGACGATGCGTCCCTGGGGCGTCAGGTCCATGCGCTCGGCCGCCGGGTGCGCCCCCAAGCCGGGCATGGTCTGCATCTGCCCCGCGAGGGCGTAGACGTAGCCGGCACCGGCCGCGAGGCGCACCTCCCGGATAGGGAGCGTCCAGCCCGTCGGCGCGCCCCGATCCGAGGGCGTCGCGGTGGTCGACAGGTGTGTCTTGGCCACCAGCACCGGCAGGCTCCCGTAGCCGAGTGCGGTGAACCGCTTCAGGTCGGCTGCCGCCGCGGGTGTCAGTTCGACACCGGCGGCGCCGTAGACCCGGGTGGCGAGCAGGTGAAGCTTGTCGTGGAGGGTGTCATCCAGGTCGTAGGTGTACCGCAGCCGGGTTCCCTCCTGCGTCGCGGCCAGCACCTCGCGGACCAGGTCCTGCGCTCCGGCGCCGCCCGCGGCGACGTGGCGGGTGATGGCGACCCGGACGCCGCGCTGGCGCGCGAACCGCTCGATCACCGCGTGCTCACTGGCGTGGTCGTCGGGGAAGGCGTTGATGGCCACGACGGCGGGGACCCCAGCTCCCGCGACGATGTCGAGGTGGTGGGCCAGGTTCGCCAGCCCCGCGGCGACGTCCCCGGGGCTCTCCTGCAGCATCTCCGCGGGCAGCGGCTTGCCCGCCGACACCGTGAAGCGCCCCGAGTGGACCTTCAGCGCGCGCACGGTGACGACGACGACGGCGGCGTCCGGCACGCATCCGGAGGTGCGGCACTTGACGTTGACGAACCTCTCGAAGCCCAGGTCGGCGCCGAACCCGGCCTCCGTGACCACGATGTCCGAGCGGGCCAGCCCGAGCCGATCGGCGAGGATGGAACTGTTGCCGGTGGCGATGTTCCCGAACGGACCACAGTGCACGAGCGCCGCCTGGCCCTCCAGGGTCTGCAGCAGATTCGGGCGGATCGCGTCTTTGAGCAGGACCGCCATCGCACCGGCCGCCTGGAGCTGCTCCGCCGTGACGGGAGCCCCCTCCACATCAAAGCCCACGACGATCCGTCCGAGCCGATCGCGCAGGTCCGCCACCGAGGAGGACAGCGAGAGGATCGTCATGACCTCGGACGCCGCCGTGATGTCGAACCGGCTCTGGCGCGGGACGCCGTCCAGACGCCCCCCGAGCCCCACGACCACGCTGCGCAGCGCCCGATCGTTCATGTCGAGGACGCGTCCCCAGGAGACCGAGTGCGGCTCGATCCGCAGGGCGTTGCCGTGCTGCAGGTGGTTGTCGACCATCGCGGCGAGCAGATTGTGAGCTGCCGTGACTGCGTGGAAGTCCCCAGTGAGGTGAAGGTTCATGGCTTCCATCGGCACCACTTGAGCGAGCCCGGCGCCTGCGGCGCCACCCTTGATGCCGAACACCGGCCCCAGGGAGGGCTGGCGCAGCACCGCCGTCGCCCGCAGGCCCGCCAGCCCGAGCCCCTCGACCAGCCCGACGGTCGTGGTGGTCTTGCCCTCCCCCAACGGGGTCGGGGTCACCGCGGTGACGACCACGTAGCGTCCCTGAGCGCCGGGCCGAGTCAGCGCATCGAGCTCCACCTTTGCGGCGTGCCGCCCGAACGGCTCCAGCTCATCGGCATCGAGCCCCAGCAGGGCACCGATGTCCGCCATCGGCCGCAGCGTCGCGGACTGGGCGATCTCGAGATCTGAGGGCACGATCCGCTCCTTGAGGTGGGTCGGTCAATCCGCGAGGGGGCCGAAGGGCAGGCCGCGGGCGGCGAGCTCCGCCTCTCCGCCATCGAGGGCGGTCAGGATCCACAGTCCGGCGGCGGTGACGGTGATGGTGTGCTCCCAGTGGGCGGCACGCGAACCGTCAGCGGTCACGACCGTCCAGTCGTCGTCCAGCGTCAGCCCCTCCTGCGAGCCCAGGGTCACCATGGGCTCGATCGCCAGCGCAAGACCCTCGACGATCCGGGGGCCGCGTCCGGGGCGTCCGTAGTTGGGGACGTCGGGGGGTTGATGCATCGCGCTGCCGATGCCGTGGCCGGTGAAGTCGCGCAAGATGCCGTACTGCACCGGCTCCGCGCGGACGTGACGCTCGATCGCGTGACTGATGTCGGTCACCCGACCGCGCAGCTGAGCCGCAGCGATGCCGGCCCACATGGCCTCGCGGGTGACATCGTTCAGGCGCGCATCGGGAGACGTCAGCTCCCCTACCCCGAAGGTGATGGCGCCATCGCCGTGCCAGCCGTCCACGATCGCACCGAAGTCGACGGACACGAGATCCCCGGCCTGCAGGACCCGCTCCCCGGGGATGCCGTGGACGACCTCCTCGTTCACCGAGATGCACGCGACGGCCGGGAAGGGAGGATCCCCGTAGCCACCGTCATAGCCGAGGAACGAAGACGTGGCGCCTGCGCGCGCGAGCACCTCGCGGGCCAGCGCGTCCAGCTCGCCTGTCGTGACACCCGGCGTGGCGGCATCACGGAGAGCGGCGTGGGTCTGGGCGACAACCAGGCCGGCCCGCCGCATGGCGATGAGCTGCTCGGGAGTCTTCAGCTCCACACCGCGGAACCTCACGCGCGGTCGAGCTTCTGAGACAGGGCGGCGCGAATCCGCTGTGCCACCTCGTCGACGGTGCCGTCTGCGTCCACGTCGACCAGCAGGCCTCGCTCCGCATACAGGGCGAGCAACGGGGCCGTCTCGGCACCGTAGACCTCGATCCTGGTCCGGATCGTCTCCTCGTTGTCGTCGGCACGCCCCTCGATCTCGGCGCGCTTGAGCATGCGACTCACGAGCGACGCGGGCTCGGCGGTCAGGGCGATGACCGCATCGAGCCTCATCCGCAGCGTGCGCAACTCCCCGTCGAGGGCGGCGGCTTGATCGAGGGTGCGGGGATAGCCGTCCAGCAGGAAGCCGCGATGCTTGCGGACATCCGGCTTGGCCAGCCGGGCGAACACCATCTCGTTGGTGACCTCATCGGGAACCAGGTTCCCCGCAGCGATCAGATCCTCGATCTTGCGGCCCAGGGCCGTGCCCAAGGCGATGTTGTCCCGGAACAACTGCCCGGTAGAGATCGCGGGCACCATGTAGTGCTCGGCGATCCCTCCGGCTTGAGTGCCCTTGCCCGCACCTGGCGGGCCCATGATCAGCAGGTTCACCTCAGGAATCCTTCGTAGTTACGCTGCTGAAGCTGGCTTTGGATCTGCTTGACCGTGTCGAGGCCGACGCCCACCACGATCAGGATCGAGGTGCCGCCGAACGGGAACTGTTGAGAGGTGCCCATGAACACGAAGGCGAACGCGGGCAGGAGCGAGATCAGGCCCAGATACAGCGAGCCGGGGGCCGTGAGACGGGACAACACGTATGCGAGGTACTTCTCGGTCGGTTTGCCCGCCCTGATGCCCGGGATGAAGCCGCCGTACTTCTTCATGTTGTCGGCGACCTCCTCCGGGTTGAACGTGATCGCCACGTAGAAGTAGGCGAAGGCGACGATGAGGACGAACATCAGCAGGTTGTGCCAGATGGTCGAGCCACCCATGTTCGCGTTGATCCAGGACGCCACCGGGCTGTCGGGCATGAACTGCGACAGCATCACCGGCAGGTAGAGGATCGAACTGGCGAAGATCACCGGGATGACGCCGGCCTGGTTGACCTTCATCGGGATGTAGGTGGTGCTGCCGCCCACCAGGCGGCGGCCGACCATCCGCTTGGCGTACTGGACCGGAATCCGGCGCTGCGCCTGTTCGACGAAGATGACGCCGAGCATCACCAGCAGGCCCACCGCCACGACCGCGGCGAAGACCAGCCAGCCGTTCGCGTTCGGCAGCGTGAGCCCGTTCCACTCGATGGTGCCGCGGCTCAGGGCGATCCCCCACACCTGGGCGGGGAAGGCCGCGGCGATCTGCGTGAAGATCATGACGGACATGCCGTTGCCGACGCCGCGCTCGGTGATGAGCTCACCCAGCCACATGACGATGCCGGTGCCCGCGGTCATGGTCAGGACCATGGTGATGATCGGGAAGATGCTGGTGTCGTAGACCAGCGACAGCGAGCAGCCCTGGAACAACTGCCCGGTGATCGCCATCGTGACGTAAGCGGTGGACTGCATGATCGCCAAGACGATCGTCAGGTAACGGGTGTACTGGGTGATCTTCTGCTGGCCCGACCCGCCCTCCTTCTTCAAGGCTTCCAGGCGGGGGATCACGACGGTCAGCAACTGCAAAATGATGGATGACGTGATGTAGGGCATGATGCCCAGGGCGAAGATCGCCAACTGCAGCAGCGCACCGCCGGAGAACAGGTTGATCATCGAATAGATGCCCGCCGCGTCCCCCGTGGTCGCCTCGATGCGACACTGGTTGACGTTCTGCAGGTTCACGTTGGGTGCCGGGATCACGGAGCCAAGCCGGAAGACCGCCAGGATCGCCAACGTGAACAGGATCTTCCTACGCAGGTCAGGGGTCCTGAACGCGTGGATAAAGGCGGAGAGCATCCGGTTCCTTACGGTGAAGTCTGGTACTGCGGGCGGGGCCTGAGCCCAACCTGTCTGACTGTACCAACTTCCGCGCGGTGAACCCTCATCCGAATCGGCGGTGGGCTCAGGCTCCGGCGGGCGGCTCGAGCGGACGGATCATCTCCGGGCCATTGTTCGCCACGCTGTTCACGGCACGAGACACCTCGTGGGCAACCAACCCCTCGGGTGCCGAGAGCAGGCTCCGGGCCAGGTCGGCGTCCACCGCCCGCGGATCCAGCCACGTCCCCCAGTCGCCGGGATCCACCACCATCGGCATGCGGTCGTGAATGTGCCCGAGGGCGTCGGTCGCCACGGTGGTGATGATCGTCGCGCTGGTGAGCCACGTCCCATCCAGGGGATGACGCCAGAATTCGTAGAGTCCGGCCATCACGAAGCGCCCGCGCGCAGGATGCAGGAACCACGGCTGCTTTACGGTGCGGCCGTTCTCGGTCTGCGTCGTCCATTCAAAGTAGCCATCGGCGGGAATGAGACAGCGGCGCCGGGCAAAGGGCACCGCGAACGCCCGCTTGCTCGCCACGGTCTCGACCCGCGCGTTGATCATCCGGGCACCACTGGAGGCATCCTTGGCCCAGGACGGCACCAGGCCCCAGCGCGGCGCCACCAGCTTCCGGAGCACCGTCCCCGACGCCTTGTCCTCGCGTTCGATGACGGCGGGCATCGGGTCGGTGGGGGCAACGTTGAAGTTGGCCACCGCCGGTTCCACCACCTCATCGATGAGGAACGCCTCGACGATTTCCTCGGTGCTCTCCGAGGCAGCGAATCTCCCGCACATACGCCCAGCCTAGCCAGGGCCCACCCACGCAAACGCCGACGGCGAGCATCCTGGGGATGCTCGCCGTCGGCGTGAACGTAGCGTTGCTCAGACCTCGGTGGCGGTGCCGCCAGCAGCCTCGATCTTCGCCTTGGCGGACGTGGTGTAGGCATCGGCCTCCACGTCCAGCTTCACGGACACCTCGCCGCTGCCGAGGACCTTGACGAGACGGCCGTCGCGCACGGCGCCCTTCTCGACCAGGTCGGCGACGGTGACCTTGCCCCCGGCCGGGAACAGCTCGGCAAGCTTGCCGACGTTCACGACCTGGTACTCCACCCGGAACGGGTTGGAGAAGCCACGCAGCTTCGGGAGCCGCATGTGCAGCGGCATCTGCCCGCCCTCGAACGCCGCGGGGACGTTCTTGCGCGCGCCGGTGCCCTTGGTACCGCGACCGGCCGTCTTACCCTTGCTCGCCTCGCCACGGCCCACGCGGGTCTTGGCGGTCTTGGCGCCGGGTGCCGGGCGCAGGTGATGTGCCTTCAGCACCATGTCACTCAACCTCCTCGACGGAGACGAGGTGGATGACCGTGTTGGCCATGCCGCGGAACTGCGGCGTGTCCTCACGCTCCACCACGTCACCGATCTTCTTCAGTCCGAGGGTGCGAAGCGTCTCAGACTGATTCCTCTTGGCGCGGTTGGCGCCCTTGACCTGGGTGATGCGGAGCTTGCCCATCAGGCCGCCCCCTCCTTCCGGGCCCGCAGCAGCGCCGCCGGGACGACGTCCTCCACGGGCAGGCCGCGGCGACGAGCAACCGCTTCGGGCTCCTCGAGCTGCTGCAGCGCGGCCACCGTGGCGTGCACCACGTTGATGGAGTTCGGGCTACCCAGCGACTTCGCGAGCACGTCGGAGATCCCGGCGCACTCGAGCACGGCGCGCACCGAGCCTCCGGCGATGACGCCGGTACCCGGGGAGGCCGGACGCAGGAGCACGACACCGGCAGCCTTCTCGCCCTGGACGGGGTGCGGGATGGTGCCCTGGATGCGGGGAACGCGGAAGAAGTGCTTCTTCGCTTCCTCGACGCCCTTGGCGATCGCCGCAGGCACCTCCTTGGCCTTGCCGTACCCGACGCCCACGTTGCCGTCGCCATCGCCCACCACGACCAGCGCGGTGAAGCTGAAGCGGCGTCCGCCCTGATGGACCTTCGCGACGCGGTTGATCGTCACGACGCGCTCCAGGTACTGGCTCTTCTCTTCACGGGTGTCCCGGCCACGTCGATCATCGCGGCCGCGACGCTCGCCACCGCCGGTGCCGCGCTGGCCCCGGGCGTTCGCGTTTTCGTTCGCCATTGTTGTCCTTTCCGCTCTGATCAGAATCCGAGGCCGGCCTCGCGGGCGCCCTCAGCGAGCGCCGCAATCCGTCCGTGGTACTTGTTGCCGGCGCGGTCGAACACGACGTTCTCCACACCCGCCTGCTTGGCACGCTCGGCCACCAAGGATCCGACCTGCTTGGCCTTGGCGCTCTTGTCGCCGGACGCCGCCCGCAGGTCGGCCTCCATCGTGGACGCCGAGGCCAGGGTGCGGCCGACGGTGTCGTCGACGACCTGGGCCACGATGTGACGCGAACTGCGGGTGACCACCAGTCGCGGACGCTCCGTGGTACCGAAGATCGACTTGCGGCCCCGGACCTGTCGGCGCAACCGCGCCTTCGTCCGAGCACCCATGCCCTTGTTGTTCGACAGGGAGATCGCCATCGTCACTTACCAGCCTTTCCGACCTTGCGGCGAACGTGTTCGCCGGCGTATCGCACGCCCTTGCCCTTGTAGGGCTCCGGCTTGCGCAGCTTGCGGATGTTGGCAGCGACCTCGCCAACAACCTGCTTATCGATGCCCTGCACCGAGAACGCGGTCGGCTTCTCCACGGCGAAGGTAACGCCTGCGGGGGCGTCCACGATCACCGGGTGGCTGAAGCCGAGGTTGAACTCCAACTGCGTGGGGCCCTTGCTGATGACGCGGTAACCAACACCGACGATCTCCAGCTTCTTCTCATAGCCCTCGGTAACCCCGATGACCATGTTGTTGACCAGCGTGCGGGTCAGGCCGTGCAGCGAGCGGGATTCCCGCTCGTCGTCCGGACGCGTGACCTCGATCTCGCCAGCCTCGTTCTTCGCGACCGTGATGGGCTCAGACACCGTCAGGCTGAGGGAACCCTTGGGTCCCTTGACCTCGACGTCCTGTCCGGTGAGCTTCACCTCGACCCCGGCCGGAACGGTGATGGGGAGCTTTCCAATGCGTGACATGTTCTGTTCAGCTCCTCTCTCACCAAACGTAGGCGAGCACTTCGCCGCCGACGCTCTTGCGCGATGCTTCCTTATCGGTCAGCAGACCCTGCGACGTCGAGATGATCGCGACACCGAGGCCGCCGAGCACCTTCGGCAACGCGTTGCTCTTGGCGTACACGCGCAAACCGGGCTTGCTGATGCGGCGCAGGCCAGCGATGGAACGCTCGCGGTTCTGGCCGTACTTCAGGGTGACCTTGAGGGTCTTCCCGACCTCGCCTTCGGCGGGATCGATGACCTCATAGGACGTGATGTAGCCCTGCTGCTTCAAGATCTCGGCGATACCCACCTTGATCTTGCTGTGCGGCATGGAGGTCGAGTCGTGGAACGCCTGGTTGGCGTTACGCAGACGCGTGAGCATGTCTGCGATTGGATCGGTCATTGTCATGGCTTGTTCGGCCTCTTTCTCGCCGTGGTTTCCCCGGGCGGGACTGCCCGGGGACCTTCAGCGTCAGGATTCGTGGGAGTAAGGGCTGGTCACCAAGACGACTTGGTGACGCCCGGCAGTTCGCCGCGGTGCGCGAGGTCACGCAGGCAAACTCGGCACAGGCCGAACTTGCGGTACACCGAACGCGGACGGCCACACTTGTTGCAGCGGGTGTACGCGCGGACGGCGAACTTGGGCTTGCGTGCCTGCTTGACCTTCAGTGCGGTCTTAGCCATCGATCAGCTCACTTCCTCGACATCTGCTTCTTGATCTGGCTCTTGGAGCCAGTGAAGGCGCGCTTGCGGGCGGTGGCCTTCTTCGGATCGTTCTCGGGAGCCTTGAACGGGAAGCCCAGGTGCCGCAGAAGCGCCAAGCCCTCTTCGTCGGTGGTGGCCGAGGTCACGAACGTGATGTCCATGCCGCGCACGCGGTCGATCTTGTCCTGATCGATCTCGTGGAACATGACCTGCTCGTTGAGGCCGAAGGTGTAGTTGCCCTTACCGTCGAACTGGCGGGCCGACAGGCCGCGGAAGTCACGGATACGGGGCAGCGCCAGCGTCAGCAGACGGTCGGCGAACTCCCACATGCGGTCACCACGCAGCGTCACGTGGCAGCCGATCGGCATGCCTTCGCGCAGCTTGAACTGAGCGATCGACTTACGAGCCTTGGTCACCTGCGGCTTTTGACCGGTGATCGCGGTGAGATCGCGGATCGCGCCGTCGATGACCTTGGAATCGCGAGCGGCTTCACCCACACCCATGTTCACCACGACCTTGACCAGGCCGGGGATCTGCATGACGTTGGCGTAGCTGAACTGCTCGTTCAGCGCCGGACGGATGTCCTCGCGGTACTTCTTCTTCAGGCGGGGCAGTTCCTTGACGGACTCAGCCATCTCAGATCTCCTCTCCGGTGCTGCGGGCGATGCGGACCGAACGCTCCGCGGTGTACGTGCTGCCGTCGGGGCGAGTCTTCGTCACCTCGACGCGCTTGTGACCGGTACGCGTGGTCTTGGCCTTGGGCCCCTTACCCGACAGCACCAGCGCGACGTTGGACGCGTGAATCGGCGCCTCGGTCTCGATGATGCCGCCCGTCGTCGCCCCGGAGGCGTTCGGCGTGGACGGGGTGTGCTTCTTGACCAGGTTGACGCTCTCGACGATGACGCGGTTCTCCTTCGGGAGGACCTTGATCACCTTGCCGGTAACGCCCTTGTCGGCGCCTGCGATGACCTTGACCAGGTCGCCCTTCTTCACATGAAGAGACTTACCCATCTCAGATCACCTCCGGTGCCAGCGAAATGATGCGCATGAACTTCTTGTCGCGCAGTTCGCGGCCCACGGGCCCGAAGATGCGCGTCCCACGAGGTTCACCGTCGTTCTTCAAGATGACGGCTGCGTTCTCATCGAACTTGATGTAGGAACCGTCGGGACGACGGGTTTCCTTCACCGTGCGGACGATGACGGCCTTGACCACATCGCCCTTCTTCACGTTGCCACCAGGGATGGCGTCCTTGACCGTGGCGACGATGCGGTCGCCCAGGCCTGCGTAGCGACGCTTCGAGCCACCGAGCACGCGGATGCAGAGGAGTTCCTTGGCACCCGTGTTGTCGGCGACCTTCAGTCGCGACTCCTGCTGAATCATTGATTCTCTCCTTTGTTCGCCGGTTCCCTTGCGGGCCTGGCGGACTGATGCCGGCTACCACACACGTGTGGTGCGCCGAAGGTCTGCGCTGGTCGGGTTTCCAATCCGGGGTCAGCTCGTCTTCGGCACCGGCGGGGTGCTACTTGGCCTTCTCGACGATGTCGAGGAGGCGCCAGCGCTTCGTGGCCGACAGCGGCCGGGTCTCCATGACGCGAACGCGGTCGCCGATACCGGCGGCGTTGTCCTCGTCGTGGGCCTTCAGCTTCAGGGTCTTGGTCATGACCTTGCCGTACAGGGCGTGCTTGACGCGCTGCTCGACTGCGACGGTGATGGTCTTGTCCATCTTGTCGCTCACGACCACGCCCTCGCGGACCTTGCGAGCGTTGCGCTCGACCGTCTCACTCATGGTTGAGTCCTCTTACTTCTCGACGTCGGGGTCGGGGACGATGCCCAGGTTGCGCTCTTGGAGCACGGTGTAAACGCGGGCGATGTCCTTGCGGGCCTCGCGCAGGCGTCCGTGGGACTCCAGCTGTCCGGTGGCAGCAGCGAAGCGGAGCGTGAACAACTCCTCCTTCAGCTCTGCGACCAACGTGTTGAGTTCCTCGCGGCTACGGCCGCGCAGGTCTGCGGCGGCATGGGATTGCGCCATCAGATCTCACCTGCTTCCCGCTTGATGAAGCGCGCCTTGAAGGGCAGCTTGTGGATGGCCAGACGCATGGCCTCACGGGCCACGTCCTCCGGCACGCCGGACAGCTCAAAGAGCACCCGGCCGGGCTTGATGTTCGCGACCCACCACTCGGGCGAACCCTTACCGGAACCCATGCGGGACTCGGCGGGGTGCTTGGTCATCGGACGATCGGGGTAGACGTTAATCCACACCTTGCCGCCACGCTTGATGTGACGGGTCATGGCGATACGGGCCGACTCGATCTGGCGGTTGGTCAGGTAGGACGACTCCAGCGCCTGGATACCGAACTCGCCGAACGCCAGCTTGGTGCCACCCTTGGCCATG
>RRZT011454166.1_pt1 | contig 14554 bp, 9 predicted proteins | sample 2165551 | NCBI WGS metagenome assembly RRZT01 (sample SAMN10456910, study PRJNA506462) | wastewater metagenome | biome: wastewater; feature: sludge; material: wastewater sludge; isolation source: wastewater sludge with Escherichia coli K12::gfp cells carrying plasmid... | place: USA: Moscow, Idaho ... | reverse complement strand
TACCGTGTCGATTCTTCGGACGGAAGCCGGACGCAATCCGCACGATAAACAGCTCCATGACCTCATTGGCGAGCTGTCTACCTGCAGCGATGAATTCCGTATCCGCTGGGGTGCACATAACGTCCGCCGACACGGCAGCGGTACTAAGAATTTTCACCATCACGCCGTCGGAGATTTGACCCTCACCTACGAGGGGATGGAACTGACTGCCGAACCCGGCCTTTCCTTCCTTATCTACACGGCGGAACCTGGTTCGGACAGCGAGGAACGGCTTGCGCTACTGGCGAGTATCGCGGCAACGATGCGGCACGAAGAGTCGACGCAAGAAGAACACAACACCCGGGCATTGGAGAGATAGACATGCACACACGAATTCTTGGACAGGGCCTTGAAGTTTCGGCGGTTGGGCTGGGATGCATGGGCATGTCTCAGAGCTACGGGCCGAATCCGGGCTCACGCGAGGACATGATTGGGGTATTGCGCTCGGCACTGGATGAGGGAGTGACCTTCTTCGATACCGCCGAGGTGTACGGACCTCACGTCAACGAGGAGCTGGTCGGCGAGGCTTTGGAGCCGATCCGTGATCAGGTTACGATCGCCACCAAGTTCGGCTGGCGCATTGAGAATGGAGCGAGCGTCGGTTTGGATTCGCGCCCGGAGCAGATTCGGCGGGTTGCCGAGGCGTCGCTTAAGCGCCTGCGCACCGACGTAATCGATCTGTTCTACCAGCACCGGGTTGACCCGGATGTTCCGATTGAGGACGTAGCGGGGGCTGTGGGTGAGCTTATCGCCGAGGGTAAGGTGCGGCATTTTGGGCTGTCAGAGCCGTCGGCGGCCACGATTCGCCGTGCGCACGCCGTGACACCTGTGACCGCGGTGCAGAGTGAATACTCGCTGTGGACGCGTGATCCGGAGGCTGAGGTTCTGCCGACCCTCGCCGAGTTGGGTATCGGTTTCGTCCCTTTCAGCCCGTTGGGTAAGGGGATGTTCACCGGCACCGTTACGGCGGACACGAGGTTTGCCGACGGCGACATCCGCGCCCGCGTACCGCGCTTCAACCCTGAGAACTTGGCTGCCAACGAGGCTCTTGTGGAACATGTTGCTCAACTTGCTCGACGCAAGGGAGCGACGACCGGACAGATCGCGCTAGCGTGGCTTCTTGCCCAACAGCCGTGGATTGTACCGATTCCTGGCACACGCCGCATTGAGCGTATCCGCGAAAATGCTGCCGCGGTGACCGTGGGCCTGTCCGCCGACGAGCTTGCCGACCTCAACGCCCTGACGACCACCGTTGGGGTCCACGGAGATCGATACAACGCCCAACATATGGGTTACGTCAACCGCTAGTTCAGAGAGCTTCTCGGGATAGAGCGAGTGGTGAGGCGTGGCCCGCCACTCGCTCCGCCGAGCATGAGGATAATCAGTGTCAACGAATACATTTCGACATGACGACTCGGTCAATGCTGCTGATGCGGACATCGTTAGCTCGCCAGGACGGGGTGGTCATCCGCTCGTGGTCGCCGTTGTTCTTGGCATGCTGGCGTTCTTTGGTCCGTTCTCCATGAATCTGTACCTGCCGGTACTCCCGGAGTTGACGGAACAATTAGGGACGACGGCGGCGCTCGCCCAGCTGACGATGACGGCTTGCCTGGTGGGCCTGGCTGGCGGTCAGCTCATCATCGGCCCGCTCTCGGATCGCTACGGGCGCCGTAAGCCGCTTCTTCTTGGAACTGCCGCTTATGTGGTGGCCTCGCTGGTGTGCGCGTGGGCCCCTAATATTATGGTTCTCCTTGTCGCCCGATTGCTTCAAGGCTTGGCCGCATCAGCTGGTATGGTCATCGCGCTTGCCGCGGGCCGTGATGTGTACAGCGGGCGAAAGCTCGTTGCGTACTACGGACGATTCACCATGCTCTCCAAATTGGCGGGTGCTATTAGTCCTGTGATCGGCGGAGCGCTTGCGTCGTTTATCGATTGGCGTGGCAGTTTCATTGCGCTCGCTATTCTCGGGGCGGTTGTCCTCGCCGCAACGTTCTTTGGACTTCCCGAGACGTTGCCCGCAGCTCGTCAGGCATCGCCAGCGATAGCTCGTAGCAGAGATGACGCGGAGTCGCCGTCGTTCTTCAGCCTCTTCAGCAACCGGACCTTCGTCAAGGTATTGCTGGTTATCGGGCTCGTCAATATGGCGAATTTTGGCTACGTGTCGGCGTCGACCTTTATTTATCAGTCGAGTTACGATGTCTCCCCGCAGACGTACTCGCTGCTTATGGCACTGTTCTCCGGGAGCTATATGCTTTTTGGGTGGCTGGCCGGACGGGTGGCGATTTGGCGTTCGACGGTGTGGGTATTGGTAGCAAGTGTGATTCTGGGGTCTATCGGAGGTGTAGGCATCCTAGCCGCGGCTGTCTGGAACCTCCCGCTCGCTATCATGGTGACGGCGATGTTCGTCATGTCTGCTGGTATTTCTGCTGCGACAACGGCGGCCACCTCGATCGGGATGGAGGCAAATCCGGAGGCGGCCGGGACGGCGTCGTCGTTACTTGGAGTTGTTCGTTACGGTTCGGGGGCAATCGCTGCGCCGATTGTTGGGGTATCTGGTGCGCATGGAGCCGGGCTATCTCTCGGTGTTCTCTCGGTGACGGTTATGGTGGTGAGTCTTCTCGTCGTGTGGCGAGTCCGGGTGGTCGCGGGACGTTAGCGAGGCGAGCTGGTGTTCGTCGTTCTGGCTCAATCGAATCTGGCTGGTCATGGGTAACATAGACGCATGGAGAACGAAGATGTGGCACAGAATATCCTCGACAACACCGATGAGAACGCGTCGAGTTCGCAGGAAAAGCTGAAGTCGGCGCTCGGGCAATTCAGCCAGAATCAAAAGCGCGCGTTGTCGGTCATGACCGTGATTGCGTTGGCGTTCGGCGCATACTTTCTCCGGGACTATCTGCAGCTGATCGCGATCGCTGGTGTGCTGGTTTATCTTTTCCGCCCGTTGTACGTGCGGTTTGAGCGCCGGTGGAACTCCGGGGTTGCCTCAGCACTGACGGTCTTATCGGCACTGGCCGTGGTGATCGTCCCGCTGGGCGTCATTCTCACGATGGCAGGCATTCAGATCAAGGAAATGATCGATACCGTCAGCGCGTGGGTCTCTAAGACGGACATGAGTCAGCTTGGGCAGCGAATCCTAGAGTCAATTAACGCCGCGTTGGATCGGATTCCATTTATTAATGTCGATCTGACACCTGAGAAGTTGCAGTCGGGGGTCTCTAACCTTGCATCGAGTGTGGGGGAGTTCGCGCTCAACTTTGCCAAGGACTCGGTCGGTGGCATTGCAGGTGGAGTGACCGCCGCGCTCATCTTCCTCTACGTTTTCCTTGCATTCCTTGGGGATGGCAACAAGGTTGTCCGCATGGTCAAAGACCTGAGCCCCTTGGATCACGAAGTCTCGGAACTCTACTTTTCAAAGATTGGCGCAATGGTCAAGGCGACTGTCGGTGGCCAGTTTGTTATTGCAGCCGCGCAGGGAACCGTAGGGGCCATATCGATTTATATCGCGGGAATCCACCAGGGTTTCTTCATGTTCGTCATATTCCTGACTGTGTTGTCGATTATCCCTCTGGGTAGCGGTATTGTGGCCATTCCTTTGGGTATCGGCATGGCGTTGACAGGAAACATTCCCGGCGGAATATTCGTGGTGATCTTCCATGTTCTAGTCACATCAAATATTGATAACGTCCTGCGGCCGATGTTGCTCCCCCGCGCCGCTTACTTGCCGCCGGCGCTCATGCTGTTGGCCGTGTTCGCCGGCTTGTCGATGTTCGGATTCCTGGGAATTGTCTTCGGTCCGGTGATCATGATCGTTATTGTTACGACGATCAACCTGTACCGCACCGTCGTAAAAGGCGCTCCCTGGGAGGACAACGCGGGCGACGACGATGATGACGCCCCGAAAAAGAAGAACCTGTGGACGCGGCTAAAGGATCGATTCACGAAAAAGCGAAAGTCTGCGAAGTCTCCAGATGGTGCTTGAGTCGAGTAAGGAGTTCGGGCCAGCCACTTGCCACTTCTTGCTCGGTTGCCGAACCGGGGGCGAGGTTCTTGTGGGTAACACTTACCTCTGAGCCAAACGCGAGGTTGTAAGGTCAATGGCGCGGCGTAACCTCCATCGTCGCGGCCTTCGGACCTGCAGAAACCATCGGCGGCATGTAGGGGCTACCGGCGTACTTGGTTTCGTAGGCGGTAGGTATACGTAGCTCCAGAAATTTGGCGTCGGAATCGGCATGGGCCTGTGCACCACGTACAGGCCCATGCCGATTCCGAAGCTATTTTCTAGGCACCTTGCTTCTGGTAGAGCCGCTCGCGAGAGGGAACGGATATCGGGGGACTGACAGTACCTCTCTAAATTTCCTGAATGGGTCTAGCGTTGGATCCAAGGGCGGCAGAGGCGAGTTTCTCCACGCTCGTTTCTACAGGACAGGATGATGAAGACTCTTTACCTCATGCGGCACGGCCAGACCTTGTTCAACGAACTGCACAAGATCCAGGGCTGGTGCGACGCACCCCTGACCGACCTTGGGATACAGCAAGCTCAGATCGCCGGGGACTATTTCACAAAGAATGGGATCGAGATTCAGAGCGCCTATTGCTCCACATCCGAACGGGCATCCGACACCTTGGAACTCATCACCGATCTTCCGTATGTTCGTCTCAAGGGACTGAAGGAGCGAAATTTTGGGCGATTTGAAGGCGAGCCCGAGTTCCTGAATCCGCCGTTGCCTTATGGCGATTTCTTCGTTCCGTTCGGCGGTGAAGGTGACCAGGAAGTCAGGCAACGAATCGTGACCACCATTTTCGACTTCATGGCTGTGGACCCCAACGAGACCGTCTTGGCGGTTTCGCACGGCGCTGCCTGCCGCCAGTTCATGCGCCACTGGGCCCACACAAGTGAGGTGGATCAGAAGGAGCCACTCCGCAACTGTTGCGTGCTGAAGTTCGCGTTCGACGGGAATGAATTCCGGCTTCTAGAGATCATCAATCATGACTTCTCAGCAATTGCGGGCTAGACCTGGGCGTCAATACCGTCTCGCTAACCATCCCCGGCGTCCCATAGAAAGGTACATCATGCGAACAGTCAATCTGGGAGGCCTCGACGTCTCCGCTCTCGGGTACGGCTGCATGGGCATCACGCACGCCTACGGCCCGGCCCTTGATGACGCCGAGGGTATTCGGATCCTTCACGCGGCCATCGACGAGGGCTACACCTTCCTCGACACCGCCGAGTCCTACGGCCCGTACCTTAACGAGGAACTGGTAGGTAAGGCACTCGTGGACCGGCGCGACGCCGTCATCCTCGCCACCAAGTGTGGTGTCTACCTGGAGCATGGTGACCACGGCGCACCAATCCCGGATGGGCGCCCCGACGTGATTCGTCAATCTATTGAAGGCTCGCTGGCGCGACTCGGAACCGACCACGTTGACCTCTACTACCAGCACCGCATCGATCCGTACATTCCTGCGGAGGACGTCGCGGGGGTTATGGGAGAACTGATTGCCGAAGGAAAGATTCTCCATTGGGGTATCTCGGAAGCAACCGAGGATTATCTTCGCGCGGCCCATGCCGTGACGCCCGTAAGTGCCATCGAGAATCGCTACTCAATGATGGCGCGCGATTACGAGGCTTTGTTCCCAACGCTCAACGAACTCGGTATCGGGCTCGTGGCGTTCTCTCCACTCGCGAACGGATACCTCTCGGGCAAGTACGACCACACGTCAACGTTCGGCGAGGGCGATTACCGGGCGGGTATGCCGCAGTTCTCGGAGGAGGCAACGAACGCGAACCACCAGTTGCTGGAGTTGATTGCTGGCTTGGCTGAACAGTTTGGGGCGACGTCGGCGCAGATCTCACTTGCGTGGATGATGAGTAAGGCTACCCCGATCGTGCCGATTCCGGGGACCACGAAACCTGCTCGCCTCAAGGAGAACGCTCGGGCAGCCGAGATCCGATTGTCTCCCGTGCAGGTCCAGGACCTCGATGCGGCTCTCGATCGTGTTGGGATGTCCGCGGTGTTCGGCGGAAGTGCTCGAACGACAAAGCCCTGACCATTTCTCAGAGTTCCCGGCACTTTTCCTCGCCCACTTGCCAGCGTCTATGAGCCTGACATTGTGGGCACTCGGCGGATCCACACTCCCAAAATACCCGTCCACCCACTGAAATTGGGACGGACAACCCCTTGTGGTGGCTTCGCTGTCGTCATATTCTGAATAGCGTTCAGAAATGAGTTAGGTATGCCTAACCAGTCACGTCTGAAGCAGCAGTTCAGGCTGAGGAGAGTCATGACGACGTCAGTGAAATCGCAGGCGGGTCCGCCCCGCGAGACACCACCCACCAAGAATTCGATACTCAACACGCAGCCCAAGGCGCCAGCGAGTCCGCCGTCGGATCAATCCGCCGCGGAAATTGCCGCTGAATCCCATCGACAGCAGAAGGTGGACGCGCAGGCGCTCAAAGAACTCATGCGTCCGGTTGCCCCGAACCTGGCCATCGGCAGGATCCTCGCGGTGATTTCGGCGGTCCTTGCCGTAGTCCCTTACATTGCCCTCGTCAATGTTGGAACGGTGTTGGTCACGGCGAGCGCTGGTACCGCCGTCGATTCCAGGGAAGTCAACCGATGGATCATGATCCTCATCGCGACGTTCACGTTGCGACTGTTTCTCTACTTCGCAGCGCTCCTTATCACCCACCTCGCCGATATCAAGCTGGGCCACTTGATCCGCGAACGGATGGTGCGCCGTTTCTCGCGTGTGCCGCTCGTCTGGTTCACCTCGACGAACTCGGGCCGCGTCCGCAAGGCGCTGCAGGACGATATCGGCACCATTCATCATCTCATTGCCCACCAGCCGGTGGATGGAACTGTTGCGATGTTTATGCCGTTAGCGCTCATGGGATACGCCTTCTTCATCGACTGGCGGCTCGGCCTGCTCGCCATCGCTACGCTTCCGTTCTACGCAGCGGCGATGAGCCTGAGTATGGCGGGCATGGGTGAAAAGACGGTCCAGATGGATCAGAAGTTGGGTGTCGTCTCTGCGCGTATGGTCGAGTTCGTCACCGGTATTACGGTGGTAAAGGCCTTTGGACGCGTCGGTCGTGCACACAGCGCCTACCAGCAAGCTGCCGAGGAATTTCAGGACTTCTACTATGAATGGGTCAAGCCGCTTATCCGGGTGAGTTCTGTGGGCATGTCAATTCTCGCTGTGCCGCTCATCCTGCTCATCAACCTCGGTGGGGGAGCCTGGCTAGTCCATCGTGGCGACGTCAGCGTTGCCGATGTTCTCGCCACCTCGCTCATCGCGTTACTGATTCCCTACGGCCTGGAAGTCATGATGAACTCCATGTGGTCGTCGCAGTTGGCGGGTGCCGCGGCCAGCCGTCTCATTAACCTGCTGGAGACCCCCATTCTCGACGACGGCGCCGCCCGCGCAGTTCCACACGGACACGATGTCGTTTTCGAGAACGTTGGTTACACCTACGGTTCGACCGACGACGACGGCTTTGCGCTCCAGAACGTATCATTCACCCTTGCCGAGGGGAGTATCACCGCGTTGGTAGGGCCCTCGGGCTCTGGCAAGTCGACGTTGGCAACGCTGCTCGCTCGGTTTGATGATCCACAGTCGGGACAGATTCGACTGGGAGGGGTGCCGCTTCCCCAGATCGCTGACCTGTACTCGCACGTGGGCTTTGTACTACAGGATCCGCAGCTGCCGTCGATCAGCATTCGTGACAACATCGCCCTCGGGCGCCCCGGTGCCACTGACGAACAAATTCGTGAGGCGGCCCGCGCCGCTCGCGTGCTGGAGGAGATCGAGGCACTGCCGCACGGTTTTGACACAATCTACGGCACCGATACCGGGCTCTCCGGTGGTCAAGCCCAGCGCATTGCTATCGCCCGCGCGATTCTGGTGGATGCCCCGGTTCTCATTCTTGACGAGGCCACGGCTCTCACCGACCCGGAGTCGCAGCACCAGATCCAGCAGGCGCTCTCGGATCTCGTGCGTGGCAAGACCGTGCTGCTCATCGCCCATCGCCCCGAGGTGATTCAGGGCGTGGACCAGATTGTCCTTGTCGAGGATGGCCGTGTGGTTGCCGCAGGCACCCATGACGAACTTATGGATCAGTCCGGATACGCCCATCTGTGGAAAGCGACGACGGCGTCGAACCCGTCGAATCAGGGCACAGCCGTGAACCGTGCCGTCAAAGCGAACCGAGGAGCGAAGGCATGAACCTCCCATTGATTGACATCGTTCCGCGTCTCAAGCGGATGATCTCCAAGCCGCAAGCACTCCGCCCGGCACTCTTCATGGCCGGACTGTGTGGTCTCGCAGAGGGATTGGCTTTGGCAGCCTTGCTCCCCGCGATCAGTTCGCTGGCTTCGGGAGAGGCGGTGTGGGGTCTGGAGACTTCCGGATGGTTGTGGGTTTTCGCGATTTTGGCGTTGCTTTCCTTCGGGGTCAACTATCTTCAGATGACCGGCACCTACGCGGTAGCTCTCGACTTCCTTTACAGCATTCATCGGTTCATCGGTGACCAGGTATCCAAACAGCCACTGGGATGGTTTGCCAGGCCGCTCTCGGGCAAGCTGTCGCGTATGGTCTCCTCGGAACTGATGATGGCGGGTGAGATCTTTGCCCACATGATCGGCCCGCTGATTTCGCGGCTCACGTCTGCCGTCGTCATTGTGATTGCCGCCTGGTTCTGGAATCCACTGTTGGGATTGGTGCTGACGATCTCCGCACCGGTCTTCGTTCTCATCACCTTGGCGTCGACGCACTTCATGCGTCGGGGCAATGCGATCCATGAACCGGAGGAGGTCAACCTGGCGAACCGGATTGTTGAATATGCGCAGTGCCAGGGTGCCCTGCGTTCCTGCGGGCGCAGTGACGACTTCGCACCGCTGAATGCCGCCCTCGAAAGCACTCGTGGAGCCAAGGTCCGCGCGCAGTGGATCGAGACGGTGGGGATGCTGCTCAGTGGGGCAGTAACCCAGGGCGTTATCGTGGCGCTCATCAGCATTACGGGATCACTCGCGGTCACCGGCGCGCTACAACCGATCCCGGCGCTCGCCTTCATCGGACTCGCATTGCGTTTCACCTCCACACTCTCGTCTATTACCGAGGCTGCGATGTCTGCCGAATCGCGCCGTCCGCTCCTCGATGCGATTGACGAAGTGTTGACCGCCACGCCACTGCCCGAACCGGAACAGCCCGCCAAACTATCCGCTCCCGGAACCGTTGAGTTCGACGACGTCACGTTCTCCTATGGACCGGATACCGACCCTGTTCTCCGCAACGTCTCGATCTCGGTTCCCAAGGGAACGATGGTGGCGCTGGTGGGGCCCTCCGGCGCAGGAAAGACGACGATCGCCCGCCTCGTCAGCCGCTTCTACGACGCCGACGCCGGAACAGTCCGGGTGGGCGGCATTCCCGTCACCGAACAGACAACTGAGCAACTCATGAGCCAGCTCTCCATGGTGTTCCAGGATGTTTACCTCTTTGATGACTCACTGGAGGCGAACGTTGCCGTTGGCCGCCCCGATGCAAGCCGTGAGGAGATGATGGGGGCGGCCAAGCTCGCCGGTGTCACCGAGATTGCCGAGCGCCTGGCTGACGGTTGGGACACACGGGTTGGAGAAGGCGGTCGTGCACTTTCCGGTGGTGAGCGTCAGCGTGTAGCTATCGCTCGTGCGCTGCTCAAGCAATCGCCAATTGTCCTACTCGACGAGGCCACCTCGGCGCTTGACGTAGAGAACGAGGCGAATATCGTTGCGGCCATTGAGGAACTGCGCCAGCAGGCTACGGTTCTCATCATTGCGCACCGACTGCACACGATTGCCGCGGCGGATCTCATCGTGTCACTCACGGAAGATGGTGGCGTTGAAGCACAGGGTACACATGAGGAGTTGATCGCCGCAGGCGGCACCTATGCCCGGTTCTGGGAGCGCCTACATAGCGCTCAAGGATGGCAACTTACGGCGGCTCCGTGACCGCTTCATCCGCTACCCTGAATGTGAGCGTTCGACGGGAACAAAGGTGGTATCACGATGTCCAATGCGAACAAGGTGTCTGGAGCGCAGGTGGCACCCGCTAGTCGAGTCGCCGCAGGGAGTCGGGTTGCAGCGAGCGAATCTGCACGCTCTCGAGGGGCTGCATTGTCCGGCGCGAATGCGTTGACGGGCGGCCCGAAGCTGGGCCGAAAACCCGCGTTCGACGCCGACGACGTCGTTGCGGCAGCAATCGCCGAGGGCATTGACAAGTTCACGCTCTCGGCGGTTGCCCGCAGGCTTGGTGTTGTCACGGGAGCGATCTACCGGACGTTCCCGTCACGGGACGATCTGGTCATCGCGTGCCTGGACGCTGCGGGGGCGACGATCGCGCTTCCCGAATCCGGCCAGCATTGGCGGGAAACATTGCGGCTGTGGGGTGACGAATGTTGGAGGCTATGCGAGGAATATCCGGGTCTCAGCCGCTTGGTATTTGCCTTTCCGGCGGCGCCCACCCGTATCGCCCATGTGATGACAGCGTACGCGGACAACCTAGCCGTCCAGGGTAAGACTCGGCGGCAGGCGATGTTTGCACTTGACTTCATTGGCGACACGGTCTTTGCCTGTCACCTTGGTGTCGAGGCCATGCGCTCCGTGGACGCCCAAGGCAAGACCGGCCTCGACCTGGTTCGCGACGCCGTCGGCGAGACGGACGCCCTTTTCCAGCCGGAACTGTCGTGGACCGGCCGGAAGACGATGGATACGAAGGTCGAGTTTATCCTCACGGGCCTGAAACAGCACTGGCCCGAGTTTTGAGAATGTGTTGCCCGCTGTGCGATTTTTCGGTTCTTAAGTATGCATGTGAGCGGTCTCCGTGCCGCTTAGGCACGGAGACCGCTTGGTACCCACTGAGGAATGCCACCATCGTCAAACGTAGGCTACAGCGCAGCTAGATCGAGGTTGAAGCTGGTGCCGTTGTTGTCGATCACGATGCGCCGCGTTCCATCTGTACTCTCGGCCCGGTCTACTCCATCATGAACAACGATCACCAAACGTTCGCGCGCGAACTCGGGAAAACCGTCGCCGCTGGCCTCGGTACGCAGTGTGACATCTGCGCCGTTCTTGGTCACGACGAAGCGGGTGCGCTGGTGAGCGCCGCGGGTGGCGGCGAGGCTTTGGCCGTCGTCCTCTTGGAGGAATGACTCGTACTCGCCGTCGTCCACGGGAGTAAAGACGTGGAGTTCGATCTCTTCCGGATGGTATCCGGCGGTGGTGAGCGGTGCCTTGGGCCACATCGGGATGACTGAACCAGCACGGGCGTAGAGCGGGATGCGGTTGAGGGGAGCGTCGGCGGCAAGGAAACGCTGTCCGCCTAACAATTCACCGGTGTGCCAGTCGTACCAGGTGCCACGGGGGAGATAAACGGAACGCTGAGTCGCGCCCGGCACCAGAACCGGGGCGACCAGCAGGTTCGGACCGAACAGGTATTGGTCGTCAATGTCCACGGCGATGTCGTCGTGCTGATCCTCGAATACGAGCGGGCGCTGAATCGGGGTGCCAATCTCGCAAGCCTCGACGAAGGCGCTGTAGATGTAGGGCATGAGGCGATAGCGCAGTTGCAGTGCCTCGCGTGCAATATCGAAGACGGCACCGCCGAAGGACCAGGGGTACTGGTCTCGCTGTCCGATGACGGAGTGGTTGCGGCAGAACGGGGTGAGCGCGCCGTACTGAATCCAGCGAGCGAATAGTTCCGGATTGCTCGAACCGGCGAAGCCGCCAATGTCCGCGCCAACAAAGGCCTGGCCGGAGACGCCCAGGCCCGCAGCCATCGGCAGGCTGAGGGCGAGATGCTCCCAGTTGGAGAGGTTGTCGCCCATCCAGTTTGCGGCGTAGCGCTGGATGCCGGGGGAGCCGGCGCGCGAGAGCACGAAGGTGCGGTCGTCAGGGCGCTCCTTGAGTAGGCCCTGCACGGTCCCCATCGCCATAAGCATGGCGTACTGGTTGTGATAGCGCTCGTGGGAAGCGCGACCCTTGTCGAAACGCATGCCGAGCGGTGAGATATTGCCGGTGGCGGGCTCGTTCATGTCATTCCAGATGCCAGCGATACCGGTGGCGACGTGTGCGGCGTTGAGTTCGCCCCACCAAGCGCGACCCTCTTCGGTAGCGAAGTCGGGGAAGGCGGTGTTACCCGGCCAGACCTGGCCGATATAGGTGTCTCCACCTTCGGTGCGGCAGAGAACGTCGCGCTCTTGTGCCTGGTCATAGACCCAATAGCCGGGATCCCACTTGACGCCCGGGTCCACGATGGTGGTGAGGCGGAAGCCATTGTCGGCGAGTTCGGAGATCATGGCGGCCGGGTCGGGGAAGAGTTCGTTATTCCAGGTGAAGACTCGGTAGCCGTCCATGTATTCAATGTCCAGCCAGAGCCCGTCACACGGAACGTTCTCGGCTCGCAGCTGCTCTCCGATCGCCAGAACATCCTCCTGGTTGTACGTGTGCCAACGGCACTGCTGGTAGCCGAGCGCCCACAGTGGCGGCAGATTCATCCGGCCAGTCAGCCAGGTGTAGGCCTCTACGATGTCTCGCATCGAGGGACCAGCGAACACGTACTCTGTGTACTGGCCGCCGGAAAAGTGAACCTGGAAGTGGTCCCCGGGAGAGAAGTCGTAGGAGGCACGATAGCCGTTGTCCACGAACGAGCCGCTCATCGCGCCGGTAGCGGCGTCGCGGTGATAGAAGAACGGGATCGACATATAGTATGGGTCGAACTCTGTGCTCTTGTTATCCGAGCGGGGATCATCAGCGATCCGGGTGGACGCAAACTCGCCAGACGCCGTGGGATTGAGAACGTCGATATTCCACAATGTGAAGTCGCGCCCGGAGCGGTTGCCAGCCCCGGTCTTCTCGCCCAGCCCGAAGAACGCGTCGCCTGGGTCGCGGCGACGGGAGAAGGTAAAGGCATCATTGAGTGTGGCGTAGGTGAGGAAGCCATCGGTGCCGGTAGCCGCGGTGCTGGCCAAGGAGGTTCCAGATAGGGCGATCTTTCGCGGGGCAGTCTCGAACACCACGCTGCCATCGGCGCGGCGTACATCAAGACAAAACGGGTCACATCCGATAGTTGTGACCAGCGACGACGTCGTCACAATCACCTGTTTTTCGGACACCTCCGTCGTGAAGTCGACGGCGAGTTCGCTGAGATCCGCTGAAACCGCGTACGTGGGTGTCTCGTCAAAGGTTCCGCCGCGGCTAATTTTGAAGCGGACGACGTCGTCGCGAATCACATCAATACGGAAAAACTCGCCGTGGAGTTCCCCGATGATGCCGGTCGGAGTTTCGCGGACAGAATGGAGCCGGGTGTAGCGAACATAGTTGTCGTAGCTGGCCAAGAGATGCCTCGGTTTCTGTGGGAAGCGACTGTACGGGTGCGGACTGAGAGGAGCGCGGTGACGGGCCGCGACGGTGCGACCTGACTCCCGTAGCTTATCTGGTGCGGTCATTCACAGGGCAGTTATCAGGCTTTACTCGCAACTTACGGCGTTGTCCGAGTCGAAGCATAGGGGTAGCTTGTGACTCGAGAGCATGGCTTGATGGGATGCGTGCCGACACGATGGTGTGCTTCGTTTGGGAGCGCCTGAAAGGAAAGATCTGATGCGTGCAGTGACGATTGAGCCGGAGGGCGTTCTCGCAATTCGTGAGCATCCCGATCCGGTGGCGGGTGTCGGAGAGGTTCTCGTCCGGGTGCGAGCCGCTGGTCTCAACTTTGCCGACACATTGCAGCGTGTGGGCGGCTATCCAGCGCCTCCAGGATCGCCGGAAGATATTCCGGGCCTTGAGTTAGCCGGTGAGGTTGTTGCCACGGGACAGTATGCCGATCGCTTCACGATTGGTGACCGCGTCATGGGTGTTGTGGGAGGAGGCGGACAGGGAGAACTTCTCGCGGTTCACGAGCGCCAGTTGATGCCCGTGCCGGACAGTTTGTCGTGGGAGCGGGCCGGTGCATTCTCAGAGGCGTTTCTTACGGCACATGATGCGGTGTTCCGCCAGGGCAAGCTGCGCCCGGGGGAACGGCTTCTTATTAATGGCGCGTCCGGTGGCGTTGGCACGGCGGCCATACAGATCGCGGCGCTAGCGGGTGCGGAGGTGATCGCTTCCGTCCGTAATCCGGCCAACTGTCAGTCGCTGATCGAACTTGGGGCGACGGCGGCGATCGACCCCTCCGACGTTGCGACTAACGGACCCTACGATGTGGTGCTTGAGCTAGTGGGGGCCGCCAACTTCGAGGAGGATCTGGATGTGCTGGCTGACTGGGGGCGCATCGTTATCATTGGTCTCATCACCGGTGCTCATGCGAAGTTAAATCTGGGGAAGCTGTTGAACAAACGCGCGACCATCAGCGGGAGTACGTTGCGCTCGCGTCCGCTTGAGCTGAAGGCACAGGCAACGCGTGTTGTAGAGCGCGAGGTTCTTCCGGCGGTTGCTGCCGGGCGCATCACGGTGCCGATTTCTGCCATCTATCCAATGGACGAGGT
>RRZT011305971.1_pt1 | contig 14555 bp, 7 predicted proteins | sample 2165551 | NCBI WGS metagenome assembly RRZT01 (sample SAMN10456910, study PRJNA506462) | wastewater metagenome | biome: wastewater; feature: sludge; material: wastewater sludge; isolation source: wastewater sludge with Escherichia coli K12::gfp cells carrying plasmid... | place: USA: Moscow, Idaho ... | reverse complement strand
GAACGCGCAAGCGCCATGACGCGCGTCACCGCCGCGTAGGCGGTCTGCAACATCGCGTAATTGTCGGAGTTCACCGGGATGTTGGTATGCACGTTGCCGTCGCCGGCGTGCATGTGCATGGCGACGAAGACGCGGCCGCGCAGCGTTTCGCCGTGGATCGCGTCGATGCGCTCGCGCACCAGCCGGAAGACGTTGCCGGCGAAGATGTCTTCGAGCTGCGGCTTGAGCTCGGTCTTCCACGAGACGCGCAGCGAATGATCCTGCACGCGGTGGAAGAGGATGCGGCTGTCGCTCGCGCTGGCCGTCGTGGCGTTTACGCCGAGGGCTTCGAAATGGGCTTCGGCTTCGGCAAGTGGCAGGTCGAGGTGGTCGAGCAACCATTGCCAGCGCTCGCGCACGGCCGCGATGGTGTCGAGCGCCGCCTGGCGTTGATCGCCGATCAGGACCGCGTTGTCGAGGTTGGCGTCGCCGCGGTGCAGCGGCAGGTCGCCGGCGAGGAACTCGGCGAGTGCGTCACACAAGGCTAGCTTGTTCTCGATCGACAACTCGATGTTGATGCGCTCGACGCCGTCGCAGTAGTCGCCCATGCGCGGCAGCGGGATGACCACGTCCTCGTTGAGCTTGAAGGCGTTGGTGTGGCGCGAGATGGCGGCGGTGCGTGCGCGGTCGAGCCAGAATTTCTTGCGCGTGTTGGCATCGACGGCGATGAAGCCTTCGGCCGAGCGCCGGTTGCACATCCGTACGACTTCCGAGGCGGCGGCCATCACAGCCGCATCGTCGTGGCCGACCAGGTCGCCGATCAGCACCATCTTCGGCCGGCCGGCTTTCTCGCCCTTGCGCTTGGCCTTGGCGGCATAACCGACGGCCTTCACATAGCGTTCGTCGAGGTGTTCGAGGCCGGCGAGCAGCACGCCCGCCGCGTGACCCGCGCCACCGGGTTTGAAGTAGTCGGTGATTTCGACGATGGCCGGCACCGCGTCGCGTACCTGGCCGTAGAACTCGAGACAGACGGTGCGCGTGTGCGGCGGCATCTTGTGCAGCACCCAGCGCGCCGCGACGATGAGGCCGTCCGTGCCTTCCTTCTGGATGCCGGGCAGGCCGGCGAGAAACTTGTCGGTGACGTCCTTGCCGAGTCCGGCCTTGCGGAAAGTGGCGCCGGGAATGGCGAGCTTTTCAACCTCGCCGCGCGGTGTCTTGCCGTCCTTTTCGAAGCGGCGGATCTCGAAGCGCGCTGTCTCCTGTTCGTGAATCTTGCCGAAGTTGTGGCTGATGCGCGTCACTTCCATGACGTAGCCGTCGACATCGACCATCTTCCACCACGCCAGATTGTCGAGCGCCGTGCCCCAAAGCACAGCCTTCTTGCCGCCGGCGTTCATCGCGATGTTACCGCCGACGCAGGAGGCGTTGGCCGATGTCGGATCGACGGCGAAGACGAAACCGGCGTTGCCGGCCGCTTCCGAAACGCGGTCGGTGACGACGCCGGCGCCGGTGCGGATCGTCGCGTAGGTCTCGTCGCAGCCGGGCAGGCGCAGTTGCTCGACCGGACCGATGTCGATCAGCTTCTCGGTGTTGATGACGACCGACATCGGCGTCAGCGGCACGGCGCTGCCGGTGTAGCCGGTACCGCCGCCGCGCGGGATGATGGTCAGGCCGAGTTCAATGCAGCCGCGCACCAGCGGCGCGATCTCGTCCTCGGTGTCCGGGTAGAGCACGACGAACGGGTACTCGACGCGCCAGTCGGTCGCGTCGGTGACGTGCGTGACGCGTGCCAGACCGTCGAAAGCGATGTTGTCGCGCCGCGTATGGCGCATCAGCGTCTTCAGCACACGCTGGCGCAACTCGGCCGTCGTCGCGAAATGGCGCTCGAAGGCATCGACCGCCGCACCCGCCGCCTGGTACAGCCCGAGCACCGTGTCGTTGCCTTGTCGCCGCTTGTCGATCTCGTGCAGCCGGTGGCGCAGCGCCGCGATCAGCGCGTCGCGCCGCTCGCGATTAGCGAGCAGGTCATCTTCCAGATACGGGTTGCGCTGCACGACCCAGATGTCGCCCAGCACCTCGTAGAGCATGCGCGCCGAGCGCCCGGTGACGCGCTGGCTGCGCAACTGGTCGAGGATCGCCCAGTTCTCCGCGCCGAGCAGGCGAATGACGATCTCGCGGTCGGAAAACGAGGTGTAGTTGTAAGGGATTTCGCGCAGGCGGGCGTTCATCGTGCTTCCGGGGCTTGCAAAGGCCGGATTTTAACTGATTGAGGAGCTCCGCCCGGCACGCTCTCAATCGTCAAGTGCTTGCCCGGCTACCAAGCCTCTCCAAGATAGCGAGCTGACTCCGGTTTCAGGATATCGTGCAAGTCACGAAAGCGAAGAGTGAAATATGGGCCGAGGCAATAGCCGAGGGCATGACCCACCCCGGAAACGACGAACGATAGCTTGTCTGGTGCGGTGAAGTGAAGATGGAGGTGGTTGGGTAACGTGTCTGTGCACTCGGTATCGTCCGGGCGTACGCGGTTAGGGTTATGCCGAAGGGCTTCCTGCAAAAAATGCGCGTGGTCCTCGCCATACTTGTCCCTCCGGATGATTCGGGAGAAGTCGAAATAGCCCCCTTTCAGCAAGTCGAGCGTGTAGGGGTCGTAATGATTGTTGGGGTGCGCGCCGCCACAATAGGTGGAACCTGATTCGACGACGCTCATCAACGTTGGCGACAGGTATTCGACGGATATACTCTCTTCGTCGTAGCTCCCAAGCGAACCTGCCGCGTGTCCTGGCTCCAAATAAATCGACGACGCACAAGCCAGCGCTTCGAGATTCATCGCCCAATGACGTTGCTCAAGCAAGCGATTTGTCCTGGCGAGCATTTCGGCGTTTGGATGCCGGGTCAATCGCGGGTAGGGGACCCGGGTTCTCGGGTCTGTGACCATCCTGTAAGCGACTTTTCCCAGCACGACCTCCTTTCCTGGGGTCATGGGTGACTGAACGCGGAGGAAGTCATACGGCGTGTTCATGATCGAAATGGCGATATCGGGCGCAAGGCCGCTGCTGACTCCTTGAACAATTGCGTCGGTAACTGCCTCGACGCCGGTGGCACGTGCTCCCTCGGGGTCGTAGGTCGCGACGCGTTTCAGGTTGAAGGGCAACGATTTCCCCGTCCGGAGGTCGCGCCACTTGCCGGCGTAGCGCTCACCATCCAGGCGTCCGGACCAGACAACACGTGGCTTGTGCGTTCGCGGATCCCGGAATACGTCGTTTTCGGGTTCATCGATCTCTTCCGAATCGGCCGCGTCTCCAATGTCGTTCAACGGAATGCCTTCAGCCAGCGATTGCGGCGTTCCTCTCAACGGGATGTCGACCCCGTGGCGTCGGTAGAAATAGCGTCCGGCCCTTACACCATCCATCGAGTTGGCCGAGAGTTCCATCACGACTTCACTTTTGTTGCCGAGTACGCCTTGGTACACGATCATTGGTGCGGCGCTGACGGGGGCTGACGGGATTGTAAGTGCGATGGACGAGAGTAACGCGATGATTTTGAGGCTCTTCATGGCGGGAGATTCAAGACTCTGAGTTTGGAAATGAGGGCGCGTCAGGCGCTTGGGATGGGCACCGTTGCCGACACTGCGAGACCGCTTTCCTGCTGAAAGTCCACGGTCAGTACTGCCTTGCCCGACTCAGAGCTACGGGTGATTGCTTCAGCCAGCATCACCCAAGCGGTCGCCGCCCCGAAGTCACCGATTGTGTTTGCGAAATTCGTCGCATCATCCAGTGGATGCAGGTCGTGGCCGAGCTGGCGGATGGATGCGGCAAGGGCACCCATGCGCGCCGCGTAACGGCCAACGGTGCCTGCGTTTTGCACCAACCAGCCCAGGACCGGTGGCTTGTCCGCGATACGGTTATCCGGCTCGGTCAGATCACTGGCAATAAGTGCCTGTTCCAACAGTGATTGCACCGTCGGACCGAGGTTCTTCGCATCATCCTGTGTTTGGTGCGGACTAAATGCCGAGCGGTGGACCCGAGCCAATACCGGGCGTTCGCTTAGGGCTTCGCGTTTATCGAGTGGAAGGCGTACCAGCCGTTCAAGTTGTTCCGTCCTCGTCGCGGCCCGTTGCCAGAAAGGTGTCATGGCTGGGTTTGCCGCATCGTCTTCCAGAACGCAGTCTCGAATGGTCGCCAGCATCGCGGCGAGGTCGGGATGGGTCAATAACATTGCGACCACTGCAGTTCCGGGTTTTCCGCACCATTGGGCACGTTCGTCGAGCGTTGTGGCAACCTTTGCACGTTGCCCGCTGGAAAAGGCTTTCGCGTAGTCCATCCGGTCGCGTTGAATCGGTGCATCGAACGAAACGATTAAGGCCCCGGGGAGGTCTGGCGTCTGCTCGAAGAGTGCAATGGCACGATCTGCTACGCCATTGCCACCCGGCGCGAATCGGACTTGAGCCTCCTGGTCATGGGTGAAATCCAATTCGGAACTGAGGCGTTCGCCAATGTCGGAAATGAACCGGCGGATGAGCGCGATTACCTCGGCAGCCGCCAGATGCGCGGGAGGCGCTACGAAGACGGGAAGCACCAATGCCGCGGGCGTCGCGCGGTATATTGCGTCGAGTGCCTGACGCAATGGTTGGGCGAATTCCTGCAGGTCGACAGTAAGTGCCAGCGGCTCTGCGTCATCGTCTTCATCATCGAAGTCGTCATCATCCGTGTCGTCTTCGTCCCCGCCATCTTCCGGCAAGGCCGACATCAAGAGGCTCGTCGGCAGATTGGTGCCGGTGACCGCAGCGGCTCGGCAGTCGCATGCGAAGCGCAGGTGACGCAGCTCTGCCTCGCGTTGTTGCTGCGCCGCGGCCAGCGAGGCTAGCCTTTTTGCTTCTTCTTCGCTTCGTTGCCGTTCCTCGGCCAGTGCCTGTCGCCGCTTGTGCCACATGCGACGGAAGAGCCACATGAGGAACAGAAGAACGGGCGGCGAAGCGTGCAACAGAATCAGACGTGGATACGAGAGGGCGTTCAGCTCAATCGGCAGCGCGAACCACAGCGCGCCGATCCAGGACAAACTCAGAAAGAAAAGCACCGTGACGGACCTGAGCATCGCCACTACTCCGTCCCCGAAACACCTTGCGATGGCAGCAGACGCGCCCCGCAGGCGCACAGATCACCCTCGCGGGCGGCCGGTCGGCCGCCGATGAGGGTACCCGGGTCGCCGGTAACGATCACGGTCGGGCCATGGCCGTCGATCGGGCAAGTCACCGTATCACCGACGCGAGCGATGGGCCGGCCTTCGATGTGGTCCGGTGTCGAGGCGGTGATTACGACACCGCCGTGGTCAGTCGAATCGCCGAGGCGGATAAAGGGGCGCATTTTCTTCAACCGATGAGTGCCAGCTGTTGACTACTCAATGAACTCGAACGATTTCATCGTGCGCAACAAGCGTTCATCGATTTCAACCGACCCTAAGGTGTTGGTTATTGCAAACCGACGTCCGTCGCTAAACACGGCCCAAAGGCATTCACCAGTCGCCCGGATTCCTGTGTCCTCATCCTCCACCCCGCATGCGATAGTAGTACTAATGCCTTTCCAGCGAGTCCCTGAAATCTCCTTTGCGTCGTCATTCTCTCCGGGGCCGATGTTGGCTACCCACTTTCCCTGCCGACGCTCGAAAACGCCCGATTTCAAGATAGCCTTCCTGAGATCGCCACGTCCAATGTTAAAAGCGACGACGTAATCATCTCCTCTCATGATGGGGCTGATGACCTTTACTCTCTTTGTTCCATAATCGACCCGAATTGCCCGATTGCTCGGGTGGTCGAATGAAACTCCAAGTTTCTTGTCGATGAACGTATTCCACGAGTACTTATCGTATTTCCTGACGGCATCAATTCGTTGGTGATACGCGGAATCAAGACACTCGACCGACTTGCATGGGTTCCTCACGTTGATCAGCCAGTCACGCTGAGCCTTCTTGATCTCCGCTGGATTCGCAGCCTCGTCCAAGGCTTGCGTGTAGGCCCACGACAAGTCGTCGTCCAGTGAGGACAGGACTTCAATCGCGCATACCGTACTCTCCGCGAATCCGCTGGCTTTTTCACAGTCATAGCTGGCCGCACCGGATATCCGTGCGAGTAACAGCAGAGCAACCAGACACAATTCTCTAACTCTCACAAAAGCACCCTTTTCACATATCTCGTGTACTTCTTTCGCTTCTCCAAATCCATTTCACCTCCATTAATCGCAAGCGTTACGGTCCGCATGTTTTCTCCTTCAGCATCCGAGCCAACTACCGAATCTTCGTCGCCATCAATCGTTCTCAATACGGTTGATCGCTGAAAGGTCAAATACCATCCACCTATGTCGATGCAATTGTAGGGATTGACTGTGATTCGATGAGGGTCATTGATCACGGGAGGGCATTTCTTCATTCCTGACAGGTTCTTTTGTTTGTATTCCGGGTCGTTATCCCAGCTGCGATCGAAGCTTGAAGAATCTAACCAAGCTCTGTATACCCAATAGCCCGAATAGTTTGTTAATCCCGTCAATTGTTTGAACCCTCGGCCGCGGAACTTTAAGGCATCTACATCACCACAGTTTCCGTTTCGCCAACTGTAAGAGCTTGCGATTCGCTTACCTTTAGACGAATACATGTTGTAACAGAACCATTCGTTCTTCTCCCCTTCTGCGGAGCCATACCAATGCCCTAACTCATATTCGGGGTGCAGCGATATCTTGTCTATGTGTGCGCCATAAGCGTTTCCATTCTCAATTTTCTTTGGGGTCATTGCTTTTTCTTGCATCAAGTGCAGGAAATCCGATTCGACCGCCCCTTGCCCAAGGTAGTGCGCAATTCGAATTGGAGTTATGACTCCGTACTTGTAAAACACCTGATTCAAAGCGACACGATAGAACTCCAATTTCTTTGTGTGTTCCGCTTCGTCTTTCTCACATATCTCTTTTGAATAGGCAATTGAAAGCTCCTCCTTGCTCAACCAATGACACTTCCTGAAGTGCTCGATGAAAGCAAGTGGATGGAAATGCCATACGGTTGAGTCGGCGAGACAGCAGGTGCCGGTGAGTCCATCCCACCACTTGAGCGCCAGCACGTGTTTGGTGAAGCGCTCCCAGGCTTTCTCGGGATCCTTCGCCGGCTGTTCCATCTTTTTCGTTGCCTCGGCGATGGCCTTATCGGCCTCAGCCAGTGAATTCGTCTCGCGTTCCAGCGTGGTTCGGGCGGCTTTGATTTGCGCCTCGATGACACCGATCTCCCGGGTGATCGTCGCGATCGAATCGGTGGTTGTCTTTATGGCTGCGCTGTTTTCTGCGAGAGCCTTCTTCGTCTGTTCCGCCGCCTCCTTGGCCGATTTTGCCTCATCCTCCGCCTTAGCGCGCGCTTCGGCCGTGGCTTTCTTTTTCTTCTTGAGTACTGCCTTGAGGGCGGCCTTTGTCTTGGTAACCTCTGCCTGTGAGGCCTTATCCGCCTTCTCGGCCTCGGCCTTCTCTTTCTTTAAGTCGGCCAGATGCGCTTCTGTGTTGGCCTTGCCATCCTTGGCCTCGAGCAATTCCTTGTCCAGGCTCGCTAATCGGGGAATGGTGGCGGCGGTGACTTTCGAGATCCACGCTTTCTGCTTTTCGGCCAGCTCCTTCTCGCGTTGCGCAGGGTTCTGGAAATACTGTTTGACCCAGCCGAGCTTCTTCTCGACGGCGTCGTCGTCCGCATAATCCCATTCGCTCGGGAAGCGGCAGACGAGGGAGCGGGCGCGTTGCTGGATGGCTGCATCACTCAAGGCGAAGTTGAGTTCCAGCGGTGCCAGCAAGCCGTCGCCATCGGCGTCGAAGATCTTGATCAATTCCGCGGCTTCGCATTTGCTGTCGGCGACGTTGAAGAGTTCTTCGTTCTCTGTGACCGGGCGCCACAGCCACTCGGGGAAGTCGGCATCCGAGAGTTTCTGGATATCCTTTGTGTTGAGATCGATCCAGCCGCGCAAGCCGTGGCCGATCGGTACGAGCTGCCAATCGGGCGCCTCGTCAGGCAGTGCGTCGGGGCCGAAGGCGCGCCCAAAGCGTAGCAGTTCGTAGCCGGCGCTCGTGTGTTTGGGAAACCACTGCTGGGCTCGTTTGTACAGTTGGTATTCGGCGTCGGCCTCGACGAATTCGTCGATCTGCTCACCGGTCGCCCGATACGTCTTGAGGACGCGCGCCCCTTTGTCGTAGCCGAGGGTGACGAGGAGCTTCTGTCCGGTCTTGTGCGGTACGTCCACGGGCTTGCCGGGCTTGGGTGTGGCGAGGGTATACGGCGTCCCCTCGGGAATAACGAAGTGGACGTCGCCCCAGAGTTTCATGGCGCCGTCGCCGACCGACGTTTGTTTGAAGAACTTCGTCAAGCTGTCTTCGTCGGCGAAGATTTCGAAGTGCATCGTATCGGCTTGGCCGTAGATGCGCCCGAGTTCGCCAATCTTCTCTTTGCGCGAGACGCGGATTGTCCCGTTCTTGGTGACCTTGCCGGCCTGATCCTTGCCGTCCTTGCCCTTGCCGATGAGGAGGTCGGTGTTGAGTCGGCTCAGGTGCATGTACAGAGAATAGAAGACAACCGGTACGCCTTCGCCGCTTTCCTTCTCGTGCTTGAGCAGCACGAAACCGTCGTCGCTCCAGCCGCCGCCGTAATTCAGTGGATGCTCGGCGGCCTTGGCGGCATCCGCCGGCTTTTCGGTCGGTACGCGGAAGCCGACGACCACGCCGTCGGCGATTGCGCGCACGTCGTGCGTCTTGCTCGCCGGGCAGCGCAGATGACAACCGCCGTGCCACATCTGGCCGGGACCGACCGGATAGACGCCGGACAGCAATTCCAGCCCGTGCGCGACGAACTCGGGCTTGAAGTTATCGTTGGGTGCCAGGAGTGGCAGGCTGATCAGCATGGGCGGTAAGAAGGCAACGTATCAATGGTTGGAGAAGGGGAACTCGTCGCCGGGTACATCAAGATCGCCCTTGGGCAACGAGGGAAGCGGATGTGGCACGGCGGCGGGGCCTTCGTGGCTCTTTACCGCTGCTTTGAACGTGATCTGCCCCGGGCAGTGCAGGTCGATGTTGCCGTCCTTCAAGCGAATCATGGCGCCGCCGGCATACAGGGCAATCGACTGTTTGCCGCTGACAACAACGTCGCCTTGCACTGCGGAAATCAGGAAGTCCTTTTGGGCAATGGCTTCGATATTGTCGTCTTGTGCCTGCAGTTCGACCTTGCCTTTACCGGCGAAGATCTTGATACCGGAGACCGCCACGAAGACGCTCCAGGCTTCCTTGATGGCCATGACCAGGCGGTTACCGACGGCGAGGTTGGTATCGCGTTCGCTGGAGAGATGGAGGTGTTCGCCGGCTGCCAATTGCTGCGACTTGGGTGTTGCCGCCGTGATCCCGGCGGGCGCGGACAGCGCCAGTATGGGTGCACTGTAACCAGCGACTTCGGTCCCTGATTGTTGATAAGTTGCCTTTGAGACTGACAGCAGATGATCTGCGGTGACGTTGGCATCGAGAGCTGCCGCGCCGTGTTGGGTACTGGCGTTGGAGAGGTTTTTCGATAGTTCCAGGCTGGTCGCGAGCTGCGACGAAAGTTCCTGGCTGTCGAGGTGATCGTTGGCCGCGTTCTCGCGGGCGTTGGCGGAAATCAGCACACCGCGCGCTCCGCGTAGTGCGGCGTAGGCATCGGTCCGTGCTTCGAGACCTTCGCCGCGGGGTTTTCCCTTGCCCTCCGTCCTCGGATGAATCAGATACCCCTGATTCAACTGCGTCTTCCCATGCTCGCTACTGAGCTTGGTCCGGATCTCTCCGGTACTGTCATCGAACAACAGTTCGTTATACCGGCTCCCCTTGTACTCTTTGCTCTTGTGTCCGGATAAGGTCTTGTTCGCCGGTAAGGATCCAACCCCACTGAAGGACGGCGGGTGGTGCGTGCCGTTATGGACGACACCGGTCACCAAGGGCCGGTCGATGTCGCCCTCGACGAAGTCGATGACGACTTCCTGACCGATTCGGGGAATGAACTGGGTGCCCCACGCCGCCCCGGCACTCGGGGTGGCAACCCGCACCCAGGTACTGGAGTGGTCATCCCTGTCGGCCCCGCCTTCGGGATGATCCTGCTTGCGTTGCCAGTGGAACTGGATCCTGATACGTCCATGTTCGTCGGTGAAGATCTCTTCGCCTTCGGGACCGACGACGGTGGCCGTCGTCAGTCCCTTGGCCGTCGGTTTCTGATGTGCCGTCTGCTGATACTCGGGAACGAGCGGGATGTAACGACGGACAGCGGTGAAGGTGTTTCTGTAGGGGGGCGTGTTCTGGCTGGCGGTCGCCGGATGGATGCCCCCTTGCCGATTGAGTAATCCACTCAACGCTTGCTTCGCTTCGCCAGAGCGTTCGCCGAGTAGATTGTTCTCGGCCGTAAAGGACAGCTGCGTGACGATGAACTGCCGATCCTCCGGACCGTCCTGATCGTGGATCGGATGGTCGCCGAGTTCGAACCAGGTGCCGGGGACGAGGTGACGGACCGTGCCTTCACCCTGGAAAGTCTTGCTGGCGAGGTCCTTGGCTTGTTGGCGCAGCGCGGTATAGCGCGCCATCTCGTCGGGGTCGCTGCCGTAGTAGCCGGTCTGTGCGTCGTAGTCTTCGAACCCGTCGGTCAGTGGGGTGCCGGCTTCTCCGTGATTGATGCGCGTATCGTCTTCGCCGACGTGGGTGGACACGGCCTGGTAGTCGTAGCTCGCGAGAGTGCTCTTGCCGGACTGGATCCGGCGTTTGGCAGTCCAGACGTCGATGGCGTCGTCGGTCTCGACGCCGTCGGTGCGGTGGAAGCGCAGGATGTTGCGGATATCGCGCGAGCGGGCGTCGGAGGCGGATTCTTCATCGTCATCGCTTTCCGATCGGCAACCGGGCAGATCGTCGTTGCGGTCGAAGAGGATAAAGGTGTGTTGCGGCAGGGCGTCGGGTTCGTCACGCTCGTCGCGGGCACGACGCCGGCTGGATTTGCTGCCGGCCTTGAGCGAGGTTTCTGGCTCGGGGCCGTGGCTGTAGGAGTAATTGATGCCTTCTTCGGCAAGCAGGCGTTCGATGAAGGCTAAATCCGTTTCGCGGTACTGGAGACAGTAGGAGCGGACCGGGTAGTCCTTGGTCAGGAGACTCCGGTACTGGAAGGTGCCGGGGAAGGCGGCATTCCCGGCGAGGTGTTCGTCGAGGATGCAGGTAACGATCTGGGGGACGGTCTTGTCCTGGAAGACGCGGCTGTTACGGCGGTGGCGCAGGGTACTCAGTGCCGGTTCGAGGGTGAGGACGTACCGGGCAAAGCCGCCGTCGGCCCCGGCTTGCGATGCCTGGGTGACGAGGCCGCAGAGCAGACGAGCGCCGCTGTCGGGGAGGAGTAGGGAAATCTCGGCGGGCTGGCCCAACAGGCTCTTGAGTTCGAGGTGGGTGTCGGCGCTCAAACATTCGAGGACGTAGCGGTAGCCGACGGACAACCCTTCTTCGCCAGTCAGGCGGTGGGGCAGGAGTGTTTCTGCTTCAAAACCGCTTGATTCGGCAAAGCGCAGTTTCAGGAGGCGGGAACCCTGGCCGAAGAGGGAGACGCCGGATGCGGCGAGATCGGCGAGGGTGGCGTACATGGGATAAACACCAAGGACTATTGAGAGTCCGGCATTTTATCGCCATGGGTTGTTTGGCGGTATAGGGCTTATGGCATAGGTTGGTGGTTTGTCTTCTATCGGGGGCTGGACTCGGATCAGCCGCCTTTCCCGATTGCCCGGCCTGAAACCGAGAGCCGGTGTCGATAGGCCGCCTTAAGTCGGTAAAGCTGCGCCGGTCGGTTGGCGCGTCCGGTTTCCATTTCGCCTTCGATGGGTTCGAGCATATCCAGTTCGTCCATCTTGCGGCGGAAGCTGACCTTGTTGATCAGTTCGCCGAGGACGGCTTCGTAGACCTCTTGCAGATAGGGGAGGGTGAATTGCTCACCGCACAGATAGACGGGGAGGGACGAGTAGCTGCTCTTGTTGCGTACCCGGTCTACCGCAGCCTGAATGATCTCCTTGTGATCGAACGGCAGGTTTCCGAGTTGATCGACCCGCTCGAAAAGGAGACCGCTCGACGTCTCTGCGTTGATCAGGCTGGCGGGCACTAGTGCGTAGTAGGCGATGGAAATGGTCCACCCGCGCGGGTCGCGGACGGCGCCGGAGAAGGTGCCGAGTTGCTCGAGGTAGGGACTGCTGATCCCCGTCTTCTCCTGCAGCATGCGGCGCGCCGCATCGAAGGTGTTGCTGTCCTCCTCCGGGTGAATGAATCCGCCGGGAAGGGCGGCAACGCCATCGAAGGGGGCGTGGTCGCGTCGCCACAGGGCAACGTTCAGCGCCTGTTCGCGCAGGCACAGCAGAACGACGTCCACCGTGCAGATGATTGTTCCTTGTACCATCGCTACACACCTTAGTCGCAAAACGATACGAAGATTGTAGCCGCGAGCACGCCATTTCGGGGAAGTGCATTTTGTTAGTTGCAAAACGTATCTAACTATTCTAGACTCGTTTCATTCCGTGGCGTGACGGCACGGACCCATGAGGAGAAGAGCGTGGCCAACCTGCACTTGCTGATCATCGATCCGCAGAACGATTTCTGCGACCTGCCCGAGAACTACCGGCCCTTTGCCCCCGATGGAGAGCGGTTCACGCCGGCGTTGCCCGTGGCCGGCGCGCACGCCGACATGCAGCGTCTCGCCGCGCTGATCGATGCCGGCCGGGATGGGCTCGGGGCAATCACCGTGACGCTCGACTCCCATCAGTACTTTGATATCGCGCATCCCTCGTTCTGGGTGAAGGCGAATGGCGACCCGGTTTCACCCTTCACCACGATCGAAGCGGCGGCGGTTCGTGCCAACGAAGTGTTGCCACGCGATCCGGCGCTTCGCGACCCGGTGCTGGCCTACCTCGATGCACTCGCTCAGGCCGGGCGCTACACCCATATGGTCTGGCCGACGCACTGCGAGATCGGCAGCTGGGGCCACAATATCCAGCATGACCTGCACGCCGCACTCAATCGGTGGGAGGAGGCGCGCGCGAAGTTCGTGACCAAGGTGACGAAGGGCGAAAACCCGATGACCGAGCACTACAGCGCGCTCCAGGCCGAGGTGCCCGTTACCGACGATCCCGCGACTCAGCTGAACCAGCGCCTGTTGGCGCGCCTGCGCGAGTCGGAGCGGATCTACATCGCCGGTGAGGCCGGAAGCCACTGCGTCAAGGCGACGGTCGATCACCTCGTGGCGCACTGGCCGACCGATGAACTCGGGCGGCTGACCCTGATTGAGGACTGCATCAGTGCCGTGAGTGGCTTCGAGGCGGCCTATGCCGACTTCCTCGCCGAGATGCGTAGCCGGGGCGTGCCGGTGGCGACGGCCGACATGGTCAGCCACGAGCTCTTGGCGAACGCGAAACGACTGAACAGGGAGCAATGAAGATGCAAGCCAACAACGACCCGGTGGTGCGTAGCCTGCTGGAGAACGACCTCTACAAGTTCACCATGTGGCAGGCGCTGCTGCACAGCAATCCGGGGGCGCAGGCCGAGTACCGCTTTGTTTGCCGCAACCGGCCGGAGTTTCCCCTTTCCGAGCTGAAGGCGGATGTCGAGCGCGAGATTGAGCAGTTGTGCAGCCTGCACTTCGCGCAGGACGAACTCGACTATCTCGGCAGCCTGCGCTTCCTCAAGAGCGACTTTGTCGACTTCCTGTCAGTGTTCCGTTTGCAGCGGCGCTTTATCGACGTGAGGGCCGTGGGTGAGATGCTTGAGATCGTCGCGCGCGGTCCGCTGGTTCATGTCATGAGCTTCGAGATCTTCGTGCTCTACATCGTCAACGAGCTGTACTTCCGTCGCTTGCCGCAAGAAGGCGTGCTCGATGTCGCACGCGGTCGCCTGGAGGACAAACTGTCGGTGCTGAAGAGCGCCCTGCGCGATACGGCGGAGGCGTCGGTCTCTCCGTTCGCGCTCTTCGATTTCGGGCTGCGCCGTCGCTATTCGGGAGCCTGGCAGGAGGAAGTCGTCACGCGGCTGGCCGAGGAAGTGCCGCAGCACTTTCGTGGCACCTCGAACGTCTATCTCGCCAAGAAGCTGGGTCTCATGCCGATCGGCACGATGGCGCACGAGTATCTGCAGGCCTACCAGTCGTTCGGCTACCGGCTGCGCGATTTCCAGAAGGCGGCACTGGAGGGCTGGGTGCAGGAGTTTCGCGGCGACCTCGGCGTTGCCCTGACCGACGTCGTCGGCATGGACGCCTTCCTGCGCGACTTCGACCTCTATTTTGCCAAACTCTTCGATGGGCTGCGGCACGACTCGGGCGATCCGATCGTCTGGGGCGAGAAAGCCATTGCGCACTACCACAAGCTGCGTATCGATCCGGCGACCAAGCGGCTGGTGTTCTCCGACGCACTGACCATTCCGCGTGCGCTTGAACTGTACCGGCACTTCCGTGGCCGCATCCAGACCAGCTTCGGCATCGGCACCGATCTTTCCAACGATACGCCGCACAGGGCCCTCAACATCGTCATGAAGATCACCGCTTGCAACGGTCAG
>RRZT011082612.1_pt1 | contig 14558 bp, 10 predicted proteins | sample 2165551 | NCBI WGS metagenome assembly RRZT01 (sample SAMN10456910, study PRJNA506462) | wastewater metagenome | biome: wastewater; feature: sludge; material: wastewater sludge; isolation source: wastewater sludge with Escherichia coli K12::gfp cells carrying plasmid... | place: USA: Moscow, Idaho... | reverse complement strand
AGATCCGTCCCATCGAGGTGATTCGCGGCACGGGAGCCATCGGGATACGGCACGGTTGGCGGTCTTGGGCGCACTGGGCACTTGGTTTGATTGTCATGGCGGCGGCGCTGGCATTGGCGTTCTCCGGCATGGGCACGCCACGGACGCTCGCGTTCGGCCAGGAGGCGGGGCAGACATTCAACAGCGCGCTGTGGGCCGGCATCATCGCCTCGTTCGGCATGTACATCCTTGTCAGCATGCTGATTCCGATTCTATTGGGCATCGGACGTGTCGTGTGTCGCCTGTGCGGGTCCGCGACCGGCGTGCTCGCCGCCCGTTCCGCCGAGGCGAAGGCCGCCAGCAACACGAACACGATTGCCCCGCTCGCCCTTGCCATGGGACTGTCGGTCACCCTGCTGACCTGCGCGCGATCCTATGGCCGGATACTCGCCTTGGGCGGCCATCCGAAGAGCCTGAACTACGCGGACTCGCTGCTGCTCATAACGATGCTGTGCATCGTGTCCCTGGCCACCAGCATGGCGGTCATTGCCCTGTCGAACCGCAGCATGGTCGCCGACCAGGCATTGCTGCGCAGCATCGGCCTGTCCCCACGTCGTGTGATCCGCATGTATCTCTGGCAGAGCCTGCAGCTGGCCGCCGGCGCGGTCATTCTCTCGCTCATCCCGGTCGCCGTCAGCGCAAGCGTTTTCGCCGCAAGATCCGCGGCGCTCGTCGGCATCCCCGTGGCCGAAATCCCATGGCCGGGCGTAATCGGCATGGGCACGGCCTGCTGGCTGGCATTGTTCCTCATCCAGTTCACGCAGATTCGCCCCGCGCTACACCGCAGCGTGGCCGACACGATACGCACATGCTGACATGCACGCAACATCATACAAAAAGAGCCACAATGGGAGCCATGAAACCGCAATCCGCGCAGGCCAATAAGGTCACGGTCCTGGCCGTGCCACTGGTCATCGCCGTGGTCGAATGTGCAGCGATGCTGTGGGAGCATGCGATCGGAGCGCCGGCCGACACCATGTATACGTTTGCCAAAGATCCGCTGGGATTGGCTCTGCTGCTGGCGATGACCATAGCCAGCAGTGCGATACTGCTTGTCCGTTACTGGCTGCCAGCCGTTGCCTTGGCGCTTGAAGCGGTATTGTTAATAGTTGCCTCGTACTGGCGGTTGGACTCAATCGTGATGATTCAGACGCTCGTCGCCTGCTATGCGTTCGCCCGGACAGCGAGGGGGCGCGGGCTGTGCGTTGGAGGCATCGGCATGATGCTGTCGATGACCGCGTCGGCCATCATGGTGCATCCGGACGTTCTCGCGACCGAATGGGTGAGTCGAGTGGTAACGCTGGCAGCCGTGGGAGGCGGCGCGCTTGCAGTACGTGGCAGGCAACAGGCCAAGGAAGCCGAACACAAAGCTGCCGAGGAATGCCGGCGGGCAGCCGAGCTGGCCTTCCAACGCGATGCCGCAATACGCCGTTCGCGCATAGCCGGTCAACTGCACGACAGTGTGGGCCAGGGTCTGACCGTAATCATCGCACTGTCTGAGGGTCTGGCCGGCAAAACCGATGACCCACGCGTGGAGGATGCGCTGCACGGCATCAACGAAATCGCACGAGAGAGTCTGGGCGACACGCGCAAAGCCGTCCGCGCACTGACCGAGTTCGATGGAGCGGCGAACGGTGACGATACGCACACCCAAGAATCCGACCAGCATTCATGGGATGACATTCGGCCGATTCTCGCGCACGCACGCCGGCTGGGCATCGTCACGGTGTTCACCGAGACTGGTACGCGCGCCGATGACGAAGCTCAGGCTGATTTGTGTTTCGATGTGACTCGCGAAGCCATCACCAACGCCATACGTCACGGACAGAACGTGGTGCATATCAGCATCGCCTGGAACCACAGCGAGAACGGCACCGTCGCCGTGATTATCCGCAATGACGGCAGTCCCGCGCGCAAGGACGCGCGCAAGGATGACGGTACTGGGCTCGTCCGTCTATTCCACCGCGTCGAATCGGCAAGCGGCATCTTCGAATACGGTCCAAACGAAGACGGCGAATGGGTCGTCGAGGCGACCATCCCGTCCAACGGAGTGAACGAAAAGGACCACACCGCATGATTCGTATAATGCTCGTAGACGACCAGCGTTTCGCGCGACTTGGCTTCCAACTCATGCTTGACGATGCTTCCGACATCGTCGTCACTGCCCAGTCCGCTGACGGCCGATCCGCCATCGAGACGCTCGAACAGCTCGCCGTTCAGCATCGTCCATTGCCGAATGTAATCCTCATGGATGTGCGGATGCCCGGTATGGACGGCATCGAAGCCACTCGCCGCATCACCAGACGCTGGCCCACCATCAGCATTCTCATCCTTACCACGTACGACGAGGACGATTACGCCTTTGGCGGTCTCGACGCCGGAGCCAGCGGCTTCCTGCTCAAGGACGTCACCAAGCACAACCTCATCGACGCGGTTCACGCCATCGCCAACGGTGACGCAATACTCACCCCACGAATCACCAGACAAGTGCTTGAACGAGGCGTTCCGCATCCCACCAGCAGCCAGCGCCAGCAAGAAATGCGCAAAGCTTTCGACGCACTCACCCCTCGCCAGCGTGAAATCTGCGCACTCATCTCCGAAGGGCTCATCAACGAGGAAATCGCCAATCAACTCACCGTCGAACCTGCCTCCGTCAAACGTGCCGTGACCCGTATCCTCGCAACTTTGGGCCTGCGCAATCGCACTCAAATCGCCATCGGCTGGTTCAAAGCAGGCATGTAGACCTGCTATTTGCTCAGCAGCTCATTCAAGCGGATTGTTGTTACGAATGCGACTACCGCACGCCCTCCCAAGACGGATTCCATGTTCGACACCCCATTCGGCAAGGTGGGCTTGGCGGATTTTAGTGATGGTTGCAACACCTGTGTGTTTTGCCGCTCTTGATGGCGGTCTTGGATTGGTGCGATCGTATCATGCTGTGTTGATGAGTTCGAGTATTTTCTCGGATGGTTTCCTGTAGCCGAGTGTTTTGCGGGGCCGGTCGTTGAGTTCCTCGGCGACCGCGTCGAGGTGGTCCTCGGGGTATGCGCTCAGGTCGGTGCCCTTGGGGAAGTATTGGCGCAGGAGCCCGTTGGTGTTCTCGTTGGTGCCGCGCTGCCAGGGTGAATGCGGGTCGCGGAAATACACCTGCATATCCAACGTGGTCGAGATGCGTTTGTGCAGGGCGAGCTCGCTTCCCTGGTCCCAGGTCAGCGAGTTCCTCAGGAGCTTGGGCAGGTATTGCATTTTCCGGATGACGGCCTGCTGGACGTGTTTGGCGTCGTGCCCGTCGGGCAGGTGCAGGAGGATCGTGAACCGGGTGGTGCGTTCCACGAGGGTGCCGATCGCGCTGCGGTTGCCGGCACCGCAGATCAGGTCGCCTTCCCAGTGGTCGGGGACCGCCCGGTCGGCGACCTCGGCCGGCCGGTCGCCGGTCATGACCATGGGCTCGCGGAACCTGGGGCGTCTGGATTGGCCGTCGCCGCGGTGCCTGCGTACGACGCGCCCCCGTCTCATGGCATGTTTGAGCTGGAGTCGCAGCTCGCCCTTGCCTTGCACGTAGATGGCCTGGTAGATGGTCTCGTGGCATGCGTTCATGCTTCCATTATCCGGGTGGCCGCGTCGGAGCCTGCCGCTGATCTGTTCGGGGCTCCAGTGCTTGTCGAGCCCGGCCTTGATCTCGTCCCACAGCGGGGTGCCGGGCATGATCTTGCGTGGCTTGGGGCGTTTGAGGCGGTGGGTGGCCATCTGCTGGGCGCGGTGCGGCCCGTACACGCCGCCGATTTCGTCGACGTTGCGGCGCAGTTCGCGGCCGACGGTGCTGGGCGCCCTGCCGAGGGCCCTGGCGATGGCGCGGACGCTGTTCCCGGCGCGGTGCATGCCGGCGATGGTGATGCGCTCGCCCATGCACAGGTGTCCGGCGTCGGTCCGCCTGGGTCTGTCCATGCCGCCACGGCACCGGTCCACGAGCGGCCGCTCGTTGCGGCCGGTGGAACGTGTCCTGCCGTTGCGCCAGACCTTCCCGGTGCGTTTGGATACACCGACCGCGTGGGCGGCCTGGGTGAAATTCATGCCGCCGCGCACCAGATCCAGGTACTTCGCGCGTCTCGCCGCCCGCATGTCCCGCAGCTTCTCGTACTTGGTCCCGTCGAACTCGTACACCATGTTTCGATTCCTTCCGAATCCAAGGTGTTGCGACGTTCACTAGAACTCGCCTCCCCAAAAAAGGGGGGTTAGATATAGGCGCAAATATTCCCTGTACTTGTCCTTAGTCGTCTCCTGTATCGGATTTCCGTCTCTGCGATGCCGGTGCTCTACGTAGGATTCGGCATATTCTTTAAAGGGCACGCGATTCCTGCGTTCGTGGCTCTTGCGCATTGCAGGGGGAGTCCAATCTCCATTATCTATGAGTTTCTTCTCTGTCGTTAGCCATGTGTCCGCGTCGGTCTCTCGCTCCAATGAGAATGTTGCGTAGATGCGTTGCGGAAGATTTGGCCAGGTGTTGAACGCTTCAATGGGAGTAGGGTATGACGCTTCGAGATAGCGATAGACTTTCGCTCTCCGTTTGCCGTTTTTCTCGATGAGCCGACCAAAACTGCGTCGTTGTCTTTTGCTGACTTTGATGCGTGGCGTAGGCATAGGCAAACCTCCAAGCAAGTAGGTAAAACAAGAACTGCCATAATTCTTACCATCCTATTTACCCATTAATCTACACCTTACTATGCAGTATTATGTTAGTCTACGCGAGAATTCACGACACTGATTGCAAGCATCAAAGTCAATGGATAAGCCAAATTCGGCATGAGAAAAGGGTTCCGGCCCATCGGCCGAAACCCTGGTGGCGGAGGATACGAGATTCGAACTCGTGAGGCTGTTACACCAACACGCTTTCCAAGCGTGCGCCATAGACCACTAGGCGAATCCTCCATTGCTTGTGGAAACGCGCCTGCGCGCGTAACCGGGCAACTCGAATAGAGTACCACGAACTATCGGACATGCAAACCCGCGTGGGTGTGTCGCGCACGATGCACCGCCCTTCACGCGGATGTCCTACACTTGGAGGTATGTCCATCGCATCACAGGAAGCACTTAAGCAGCTCGACCGTATTGTCGCGCTCGGCTACCCTGATGTGGCCGATATGAGCGCGGAGGCATTCCGCGCGCTTGCCCGCCCGCTCATCAGCGCGCTCGAAGACAGCGACCTCGGCGCGAATATCCTGCTCGTGCCTACGCGCGAGTTAGTGTCGCCGGAATCCCTGATCGCACGAACCAGCATCAACCGCATGGCCGGTTTCACAACGATGCCGCCGCGCGATATCGCCAGTTTTCTGCCACAAGACGGTTGCGAACCGCCGGAAGGCCCGTTCTACCTGGTCATCGACCCACACACGGGCACCGCGTATATCAACCGTGAACCGGATGTCGCGCGCAAACTTATCGACTCCGATGAGCGCCTGCCGCTCACACTTGAGGAGGGGCTCGCCATTGCCACCCAGCATCCGGACTGGCTGGTGGAGAAAAACGGGTTCAACCTGCTCGGTTCGCGCAGTGCCGACGGCCGCGCGCCCAGCATCTGGATGAGCCAGAACGCTCCAAGGCTGGGAGCCGTGTGGCCGAATTCGCGGCACACATGGTTGGGAAACGCCTACTGCCGTTCGCGCTGCGGGGTTTCGCTCTTCCACTGGGCGTGATTCTTGGGCGTGCTCACTAGTCATGGCTACTGGGCGTAGTCATTGGACGTGATTACCGGGCATTGCGCGCCCGTAATCAGCCCGCGACTGGTTCACGACCAGCCCGCTCTACTGTCGCATCCACTCCTGATCATCGAGTTTGTCGAGCGTCCGTAACAACGCATCGACATGTCCCTTCGCCCGCACATTGTATTTCGCAACGCGGATGATGCCATCGCCGTCAATCACGAAGGTCGAACGGATTACGCCCAGACGCACTTTGCCATACAGATTCTTCTCGCCATATGCGCCGTAGAGACGATGCACAGTCAGATCAGGATCTGACAGCAACGGGAACGTCAGATGGTCGCGCTCCCGGAATCGCGCAAGCTTGTCGAGCGGATCCTTCGACACGCCGAGCACGGTAAAACCGAGTGCCGACAGGCGCGCAAGATTGTCGCGAAAATCGCAGGCTTCCGTCGTGCATCCTGGGGTCATCGCCGCAGGGTAGAAATACAGGACGATGTTCTTGCCCCGCAGTGCGGACAGGGTAACGGTATCGCCCGTGTCGCCGGGAAGCGTGAAATCCGGGGCCGTCTGCCCGGCTTCGAGCCGTACGGGCTCCTGGTGTGCGTTGTCTGTCATTGTGTCTCCTTGTCATTATTGGCGGCGATCGGCCATCCAAGCGAGCGGAGCGCATCGGCCGCGTCAATGAGCGGGATTCGCTCCTGCTCGACGCGCAGATGGGTTGGGCCGTCGGACAAACCGGATTCGTCGGATTGCCCGACGGCCTCGCCGCATGTGAGCAGATAGAGCTCACGCTCGCCAAAGTCAAGTGTGGGCGTCGCCTTGGGCTCGCGCGAAGTGAGCGGTGTGCTGGTTGAGGTGAGATTGGTACCGAACCATGAGTAGCGCTGGTAGGCTTCTACATCCATGAACAGCGATTTGCAGCGTACCCCGGTGTGTCGTACGGCGTCGAGGATTTCCAGGCCGTCGGCGTCCATATCACCCCAATAGACGACCTGCGGACTGGAATCATCCCCGTCGTCCGGTCTTGCGGTGGTAAGCCACGGCAGTAGCAGCGCGATTGATGCCAAAATCGCCTTACCGGCTCCCCAAACGCACAATCCGTGCGCAATGTCGGGCATGGATTGGTAGGTATCCTTATTCTCCACGATGATGACATATCGGATATCGCGCTCGCCACCGGGCCGCCACGGCCTGGTGATCATCATTTCTGGTTCGTCCGAGTAGGCCGGGTCAAGCCAGCGCATACGAAGCTCCGGCGGGCGGTCAGACAATCCCAGCGAATCCTTGCCGCACAAGGTGCAGATGACGTTGCGGCGATGCGTCTGATCAAGCCATTTCGCGCTGAACCCGGCGAGCGGGACTTGCCGTGGAGTCAACCCGGTTGCATCGTGCGCGCCGAAGAACTGCGCGGCGCGAATCACCAGTGTGACATCCACATCTGATTCACTGTCCAGCATTTTCGCCACGGATGCCGCGGTGTCGCGAGGAATCGAGCACTCGTCGGCCAACAGGTCGATGCGCTGGCGCGCCTTGTGGTAGTGCCGGGCGCTCGCCCGGTCCGCGATGCGCAACGCGGTCTGCTCATCCGCAACCGTAACCGTGTCGATCAACTCCACCGGCGTGACCATCAGCCGGTGCTTGTTCGTAACCGGGCAACCTTGACGTTGCGCCCATTCGCGCAACGCGTTGTTGGCCCTATGCCAGTCGGGCGCTTGGGCGGTCAGCGTGCGCTGGTCCGGCCACCTCACAGAGAAAACCAACGGCCATCGCGGTTCGGCATCATATCGACGCCGCTGTAGATATCTCGTGACGGCATCGCAGATTTCCATGGGCGCTGTTCGGGCGTTCACGCCGCGTGCGCGTATGCCGGTCATGACTGTGGCTTTCCGCTGCTTGAGGCTGTGGACTCGCCGCTGTTTGTGACATCGCTGGTTTCCGCGGTATCGCCGGCGTTTCCGGCATCAGCCGGAATGCTGGAAGCCACCGTGCATGTCGACGATTTGCCAGCTGACGGATTGCGCTGCTCGAATGGTCCGCCGTCTGCATGCGCGCCGACCAGATCGAGTTCCTGCAGATGCGAATGGAGCCGCTCGTCTTTCAGCACCACATAGCCGCGCGTCGCCATCTCAAGGATTTCGCCGGTTTTGCTTTCCGGTGCGGATACGATGACTTGGAATCCCAGCCGTGGCAGCACCGCAAGTGCGCGCTGCGTGTACCGGCCGTCCGCCTTGATGAGCGCTTCGTCGAGGAACAGCGTGGTGTAGGTGGGGTGTCCGCTGATATCGCCGCCCAACAGGTAGATGAGCGCAGCCCCGTACACGAAGGACGTGAGTTCCTGCAACGCCCCACCGGATTTGCCGCCGGTCGAGGAAATGCGTTCATCGGGGCCGTCATCATGGTGGACGACCGCGTAGAAGGAGCTGCGGGCGCGAGAATCGAGATCGCGGGCGCCATACTGGCGAATTCCCGCGGTCTCACGCACTTTGCCCAGCTCGCTACGCAGCAGCTCGACCATTGGTTTGCAGCTGTCGAACGCCCGTTTCTCGGTGCGGCTGTCGGAAGCGCCGCCGGATGGCTGCTCTGCCTGCCAGCTGTTGAGCCGCTCGATGGTCCGGCGTAACGTGCCGTTGAAGGCTGCGCTGCGTGGCCTGATGGTGACGTCGAGGGTGAGACTGCCGTGGCGTGGCCCGAACTGCTGGTCGCGCAACATGGAGTTGATACGGTCGAGCTGTTCACGCACTTCGCGCTGGTCATTCTCGAGGCTCATACTCAGCTCATTGAAGTCGCGTTGCATCTTGTCCACGCTGTTGGCGATTTCCTCAGGGGTAGCCGCCTTCGCCACGATTTTGGACAGGTCTTCCAACTCGTCCTCGTAATACCGGTAGTCGCCCACCGTGGGGGTGACGGTCGTGTCGTCGGCGGCCCAGCGGGCAAGATAGTCGGACATGCGCCGTTCGACGGATGCCCGCGCCTTGTTGGCTTGAGTGGCCGCCTCGCTGATGCGCTTGGTGATCGCATTGCCTACCATGCCGAGCACCCGCTCGTCGAATCGGCGGATTCCGGGTTGCCCTGGCAGAACAGTCATATGGGCCAGTTCGCCGGCCACAGAACCGGTCGCCGCGCTGTACGCGGTGGACAGCAGTTCGGTGACGGTATCCGGTAGCGTCGGCTGTTCCGCGGTGTCGGCGATCTGCCCCGCGCGTTCAATCAGCCACGCTTCGGCGGCGTCGACAGCCTGCTGCGTGTTGGCGGCGGCGAGCCGGGCGTTCGCCTGCGAGTCCAACGCGTCCCGCAGCGCGTGCTGGAGTTGGTTGCGTCGCTCGGCGAGCTGAGCGAGTTTCGGGTCGTTGCGTAGCGTGTCGATGTCGCGCTCAAGGCGTTCCACATTCGCTTCGGTGCCGGCTTCGTCGACCTCTGTCCAAGAAAGATCGGCGATTTGCGATGACAAGGTACGCAGTTCGTCCAGATGGCTTTGCTGGCGCCTGATGTCCTCCCCATCCAACTCGCACTGCCTGAGCTGTTCGGACAGGCGGTCGATTTGCTGTTTGAGCCCGCGCAGGTACGCTTCGTCGGCAAAACCGATGACCTGGTTGATGCCTTTGGTGCCATACGAACCACGCTGACCGGCTTTGATCTGCCCATCCGGTTGGATTTGCCGGGCGGCGTCGGCGTCGTCGATATGTTCGACGCACAGCGCGTCAAGCCGCCGGGATGTGGTTTGCTCGCGCAGCCATCCCAAGAATGGAGAATCCTCGCGGAACCGCAGTTTTCCGGACAGTCGGTCGTCGCGCTCGCCGTCCTCCCCGTGTTCCTGGGTGCCGCTTTGATAGTCGATATCGTCGATATCAATGAACTGCCAAGTGCGGCGGAACATGGTTGACGGGTCGATGGTGCTGACTTTTCGGGCGAATCCCCGCTCGTAACGGCGGTCGACCAAAATGATCTGCGCAATAGGACCATAAGCCACGTTCATCGCGGTACGCCACCGCTCTTCGTCTTTGCGCACGTCCATCAGCTCGGCGACATAGGGAAGATCGCGCTCGCTCAACCCGGTCGCCTGCGCGATCGCCGCGCGGTCGTCTTCCATGTCTTGCGTGATACGGGTGCGCTTGCGGCTTTGCCGTTCGAAATCGCGCTTGATCGGGTCAAGACGGTCGGTGATGCCTTTGCGGCGAACCACGCAAGCGTCCCGCTGTCGCTGGAGCTCATCGCGTTGCACGTTCGCGTCCTCAATGAAATCCTGGGCTTCCTGCCGGCGCTGTTCCCACGATGCCTCGGATTGGGGCATCGGCTCGTCCGCTCGAGCGAACGCCTGTCGGATGCGCCCGACGGTATGACGCATCCGTTCCAGCTCCTGCAACGCCTGCTCATGCTCGTTTTCCAGATGGGTCAGGGTGTCGCCGCCGGCGCCGTGCATCATCTCGGTGACTTCGCCGAGTTCGCGTTGCACGTTTTCGACTGTCGTATCGGCTTTGCGACATTGTTCCTGCTGCCTCTCCAGCTCGCGGCGATCTTGCGGCAGCTGGTCGCGTACCGCGGACGCCAACCGGGAGAACACCCACGAGCGCAAGGTGGTCAATCCGGCGTCATCTTGCGGATCGGTGACCCGCAGATCACGCGCCTGCCTGGCCGCCTTATCGTATTCGGCGTGTTCGTCGCGGATTTCACGCAAGGCGTCCATCTGTCGGGCGTTTTCTTCCATACTGCGGAAGTTCTCGGCATACCGGTCGTAATCCTCAACCGCCTCGCGCGCCTTGGTCAGGGCGTTCGGGACATCGAGCACACCCTGCTTGAATATATCGTCAAGCCGCGAAGGCGCATCCGCCGACTGGATTTTGTACAGCAACCGGCATGCTGCGGCTTTCAATCCCATGCGTGTCCACACGGATTCATGGAAGTTTTCCGCGTTCGAATACACCGCGCACCCCGGATACACCTTGCGCAATTGGTCGGCGGTGAACGGTGAGGACCGGTAGCCGTCCATCTTTCGCGGGTCGATTTCATGGTTCCAGGACACGTATTGGCGCCGTACGCTGCCGCGCTCGTCGCCGGGGGACAGGTACAGGAACTTCGCGCATGAGAGCATCTCGCCGCCCATACGGTTGACATAGGTGTCCACAATCGCGCCCCACACCGCACTCGGCGTGCCGTCCTCGGCAGAACCGCGCAGATAAACAGCCGTCCCGCCCTCCGCGTCATCCGCCACGGCGGTCATGCCACGCAGATACGTGTAGTCGCTGCGTTCGGAACGCCCGGAATTCGAGGCCTTGTTGAACGCCGTGCCAGCAGGGTAGAGCAGGGAATTCTGCGCGTCCACCAGCGTGGATTTGCCGGATTCGCTGGCACCCGCGAGCAAGGTGATCGGCATGTCCGGGTCCATGGACGGGCGGAACACGTGGTAGCCCTCGTAGGACCCCCAATTGACCAGTTGGCGGCTGGCAAGCATCCAGTGATCGGCCATCAGTGCTTCGTCGGTCATCACAACCTCGTTTCTTCGCCGGTTTGGGCGGCAGTAGCGCCGGCATTCAAACCGTCAGCGGTATTCGTGTATGTCGTGTCGGCAATATCAGACGTATCGGTATTCGCGGTTATCTGGACGTCTTCTTCGGGGTCATCCGCACTGCCAGCGGCGCTGTTCTCGCTTTCGCCCAGCCACTGTTCGGCAAGCTCGGTGGTGAGCACGGCAGGGACCAGCGGCGTGATGCGGTACATGTCATCGGTGTCTTCAACGGGGGCGAGATATCCGTAGGTCACGCACCGTGAAATCGCGATGCCGATGCGTTTCATCACGCCTTCTTCGTCATTGCGTGCGGCAAGCCAGCCGGCGCCTGTGGTCAGCGCGGCGCGGATGTCGTCCGTGCTGATGATCCAGTCTTTGGACGATTCGCGCGAGCTCTCATAGCCGAGCACGCGAATGCGCAGCAGAGCCAGCATCGCCGCCTCCTCGCGTGTCAGCGACGCCCGGGTTTTCAAGGATCGCATCCCCAATCCGTCCGCTGTGACCGGTCTGGCGTACATCACTTGGTATCGCGGAACATCAACCAGTTCAAGCAGGTCGTCGTTGAGCGAGCGGTGTATCTCGTCCACATGGTCCAACGCCGTCTCATACGCGTCACCGGTGATGAACCGGTCACGTTTCAGCGCGATGGCGACCGCGCGTGCGTCGGCGTCCATCGTGCTCGTGTCCCCAGGGAACAGCGCATGTGGATTGTCCGCAGGGTCGATATCCCCTATGGTGTCAGTGTCCCCGCCGGCATTCGACACACCGTCGGTCTCGCCGGAGTCGTCTTCATGGGCATCCACCATGGCATCGGCGTCGCCGTCCATGCGAGCAGTGCCCATGGCGGCCATCATGTCATCAAGTTCGTCGGTCATCGTCCCGCCCTTTCCACAAGTTCCGTGTCGCCGGATTCGCGTACATGCCGTTCGCGCTGATTCGGCCTATGCTCCTCGCCCGTCTCGCGGTCACCGCCCGTCACCGGCCGGCGTCCGTCATGCGTCCTCTTCGATAATCTCATGCAACACGCCAACGTCTGCAAGTACCGGCCGTGTACGCCATGCGCGTGTCGTACCGTCCGCGGACACGCATCGCCATGTCGAGAACTGCCCGTCATCGTCCACGCGCAAGGCCCCCAGGAAACCGACCAGTTCGCTTTCGCGGCGTTCCGAATCGCTCAACTGGTTGAAACTCGCTGCGACGTCAACCCGCCCGTCGCGCATGATCGGGTCTTGCATGATCAGCGACAGCATATGCCGCAACCGCGGTCCGCCCGCCTCGACCATCGCGCGCAAATCCACGTCGGCGAAGCCGGGATTGTCATCATCCTGAACCGACGACACGGCATCCAGGCTCGGCGGCGCTGCGAAAGCCATCGGGCGTGCCGGCCGTGTAGGTAGTGCAAGCATCGTGGCGTCGCCCACATCAAACGAATACGGGCTGGGAGAAGACGCGCCGGCCTTGATCTCTTGGCTGATTGTCGCGAACAGCCGGTTGAACGTGTCTAACGCCGTGCGATACCGGGTGTCGCTGCGCTGCCGGACCAGACGGCTCACCGCTTCGTCCGAGACGCGCACCTGATGGCGGACGTCCTCGATGCCTTCGTAAATCCGCTTCAATTCCGCCCGCACCTGATTGAGCAGCTGATTCGGCTCACCGTGCAGGTACGGGCTTTTTGCGATATCCTGCATCGCATCATCGATTTGCCGCCGGCCCTCGTCGGTCACAATCACCTGGAACGCGTCCTCGAAACGCCGCCCGCTGTCCGACTCGCGCATCGAGCGGCGGTAGCGCTCATGGTATGCAGAAAGAATCTCGTCAACGCTCATTGAGTTCTCCTGCATACGTCGGCGCAGCGCGTCGCCGTTGTCGCGTTCCTCAAGCGCGAGCTCATGCAGGTCGACCGGCACGCCGCGCAAGGTGTTGTGCACCACGGCGATGATATCCTCGACATCCTTGTCGCTCAGGGACTCCACGGATTCACCGTTGCGGAGCCGGCTGATTTCCTGCTCGCGTTCCTTGACCTCGGACTTAAGCAGGGCGATGCGCTCGCTTGGGTCGACGGTCAGACGTTTGCGGGCGTTCTCGACCTCCATAATGATGGAATTCGCCTGGGCACCGGACAGTGCGCGGGTCGTGTCCTCAAGCTGGGACAGCGCGTCGATCGCGCGGTGGGCGCGAGCGGTCAAACGGTACAGATAATGGTGAGAAGCGGGGTCATACGAGTTCGCGAGCCACGCGTAATCGCCTTCGCCTTCTCGAGTGAGTTCGACAAGCGTCTGACGGGCGCTGTCCTGCGCGGTTTCGCCATCTTTGAACTGCCATTCGCCGTCGTGTGCAAGCTCCTCAAGCGCGCCGGCGAGCCGCACCTCAAGCGTCTCTTTGGGCAGTTCGGCGGTCAACGGTTTGAAACAGGTGCGCAGTAGGGCGACATACGTCATCGCATGGTTGCGCAGCAGCAGCCGAAGCACGCCCGTTTCATAGACTGGCCGCAGCCGTTCCAGTTGCGCCCTTACGTCGCTCACGAAACTGCCTCCTTTTGCCTTTTGCGCCGTCGCTGCCGGTAATTCGCCCGGAATGTCGCGGGACGGCATACCAACACCATCTTATCGGACACGCATGAAGACTACGGGCGTCCACAGCCGTTCCCGGGCTATGCTGGAACAGGAACCGGTTTCGGAGTGCTGCGATACCGGGCCAAGGAGGACGAAGATGACCACACAAGACCACCGGGACGATACACGGCGGGCTTTGGCTGCCGGCATCGCGCATGATGTGCCGCGCAACCGGCCGCAGCCCAACGGCAACGCCGCAATGAACCACGATTTGGCCCCGGACGGCACCGAAAAACACAGTGCGAAAATCGGCATCGCCGTCATCGCGGCGCTATTGGCGAATGTAATGGTCGCGGTCGTGAAATTCGTGGTGTTCATGGTCACGCATTCGGCTTCGATGCTTTCCGAAAGCGTCCACAGCCTTGCCGATTCCGGCAACGAGCTCACGCTGATTATCGGCAATAAGCTGTCGCACCGGCCGCCGAGCCGCAAGCATCCGCTGGGCTGGTCGCGGGCGCGGTATCTTGCCTCGTTCATCGTTGCAGTTTCCCTGTTCGCCATCGGTGGCGTGTATTCGGCGAGCGAATCCATCGCGAAAATCCGCGAAGTCGTCTCCGGCGGACCGCAAGCCCATGCCGTGGATGCACATAATATGGCCATTGTGCTGGTCGTGACCGTCATCTGCGCGGCGATCGAGGGGTGGAGTCTGCACAACGGCATCAAGGAGGCGAAGGAGCGCTTCGAGGAGACGCATGACCCGGGTCCGTT
>RRZT010667668.1_pt1 | contig 14558 bp, 6 predicted proteins | sample 2165551 | NCBI WGS metagenome assembly RRZT01 (sample SAMN10456910, study PRJNA506462) | wastewater metagenome | biome: wastewater; feature: sludge; material: wastewater sludge; isolation source: wastewater sludge with Escherichia coli K12::gfp cells carrying plasmid... | place: USA: Moscow, Idaho ... | reverse complement strand
GAGCTGGTGGGCTTGCGCGTAACCGGCCTCAAACGCATCCGCATGGGCAAAGTCAAACTCGGCCGCCTGCCGCCCGGGCAATGGCGCTATTTGGGCGCAAACGAGCGCTTTTGATAACTAACGCTTTTAATAATGATGTTTTAATGGAAGAGGCCGTCTGAAAGATTCAGACGGCCTTTGTTATTTATATTAAATAATTGTAAAATACGATATTATTGGAATATTATTTTAACAAGCAGCTTAAAAAAATACAATAAAAAATACAAACAGGCAAAATTCGTGAGGCCTTTAAACGTGCTCACTTGAAATGGGAAAAAATTTTAAAATGGAAGCCGTGTCCCATCGGGTTTACTACGCCCACTCCGGCAATTGTGAAAACCACAGCGATTGGCAAACCCTGCGCAGCCATGCCCACAAGGTGGGCGAGATGGCGGCGGGGTTTGCCGTTTTTTTCGGCGCTGAAGCCATGGCGCGCGCCACCGGGCAGCTGCATGATGTGGGCAAATACAGCATCCCGTTCAACCGGCGCCTACATGGCTCGCCCGAAAAAGTGGATCATGCTACCGGCGGTGCCAAAATCGCCTTTGAAAAATGGGGCGTGCAGGGCAAGCTGATGGCGTTTTGCATTGCCGGGCATCATGCGGGCTTGGCAAACGGCGATGGTGAGGGCGACAATCGACGCACTTTGAAGCAGCGGCTAGGTTTGCAATACAGCCGCGATATTCCGTTGCTGGATGAGGTGTGGCAACAGGAAATCATGCTGCCTGAAACCTTGTCCGCGCCGCCATTGAAAGCCGACCCGCATCAGCCGTTTTTCTCGCATGCTTTTTTCACCCGCATGCTGTATTCCTGCTTGGTGGATGCCGATTTTCTCGACACCGAAGCCTTTTATGCCAAGCTGGAAAACCGGTTGCCCGAGCGGGGCAGCTATCCTGATTTAAATGCCTTGCAGCAGCGCTTTAGTGATTTTATCGGCGCGTTCAGACGGCATGCCGCCCAAGCACCGCAAAATACCGAAGCCGAAAAACGCCATGCCGCGCTCAACCGCCTGCGCAGCAAGGTTCTTGACCATGCCGTTGCGCAAGCTGAAAAGCAGCAAGGCTTGTTTAGCCTTACCGTGCCCACCGGCGGCGGCAAAACCTTCACCTCAATGGCGTTCGCCCTCGAACACGCCAAACAACACAGTATGCGGCGGGTGATTTATGTGATTCCGTTTACCAGCATCATCGAGCAAAATGCCGCCGAATTCCGCAAAGCCTTTGGCGATTTGGGAGAAAGTGCGGTGCTGGAGCACCACAGCACGTTTGACGATGCCAAATTGCAAGGTGAACACAGCAAAGACAAACTGCGGCTGGCTTCCGAAAACTGGGATATGCCGATAGTGGTCACCACCGCCGTGCAGTTTTTTGAATCGCTGTTTGCCGACCGCTCTTCGCGCTGCCGCAAGCTGCACAATATTTCAGGTAGCGTAATTATTCTCGATGAGGCGCAAATGTTGCCGTTGACCCTGCTGCTGCCGATTATGCAGGCGATAAAAGAGCTGGCGCAAAACTACGGCTGCTCTGTGGTGATGTGTACCGCCACCCAGCCCGCCATTCAGGCACAACACGGCTTTTATCGCGGCTTTGAAAACGTACGCGAACTGGCGCCAAATCCGACCGCACTTTTTGATAAGCTCAAACGCACCACCGTACAACACATCGGCATACAAACCGATGCCGATTTGCTTGAAAAACTCGCCGACAACGAACAAATCCTCATCATCGTCAACAACCGTCGCCATGCCCGCAGCCTGTACGACAACGCCAAACATCTGGAAGGTACCTTCCACCTCACCACCTTAATGTGCGCCAAACACCGCTCGCAAACACTGGAAACTATCCGCATACGTTTAAAAGCAAACCAACCCTGTCGTGTGATTGCCACCTCTTTAATCGAGGCAGGCGTAGATGTTGATTTCCCGCTGGTGATGCGTGCCGAAGCAGGCTTGGATTCCGTTGCCCAAGCCGCAGGGCGTTGCAACCGTGAAGGCAAAAGGCCGTCTGAAAAAAGCTTTGTCTGGGTATTTCAGCCCGAAGCCACATGGAAAGCCCCCGCCGAACTCGGCATCCTCGCCGCCGCCATGCGCTCCGTAGTGCGGCGTTACGCCGATGATTTATTGTCGGTAGCAGCCATCAGCAGCTATTTCCAACAAGTGTACGAGCAAAAAGGCAAAGAGCTGGACGCAAAGCAAATCCTCAAAATGCACCACAACGCAGGGCAGCAAATGAATTTTCCTTTTCAAACCATCGCCAAGGAATTCCGCATGATTGAAAGCCATATGCGGCCTTTGATTATCCCGTTTGACACCGAAGCCGAAGCCTTGATTGACAAGCTGCACCACGCCGACCAAATCGGCGGACTGCTACGCAAACTGCAACCCTACACCGTGCAAATTCCTGAAAGTGCTTTGGCGAAGTTATACCAAGCAGGGCGGATAGAAACGGTGAATGAAGCCAAATTCGGCAAGCAGTTTTATGCTTTGATTGGCGATATTAAACACGGCAGTTTATATGATGACGTGGCGGGGTTGGGGTGGGAGGATGCGGGGTTTATCGCAGCTGAGCGCTCTGTTTTTTAGATATGCTAAATTAAATTATAATCTTTAGAAGTTGATTTTTGATTGTTAAGGAATTATGATGTAAAAAATGAGCAAAATGGACAATTAATGATGCCGAACCAGCAAGTAAAACCGCTACTTACACCGCACCAAAACCAATATCTCGCTTGGCTGCTCACCCGTAAAGCAGCCGATGGCAGTATTGAATCATTGGCTACCACCTTGGTGGATTCTCAGATTGATTTAAACCCGCATCAAGTGGATGCGGCTTTGTTTGCCTGCCAAAATCCATTATCGCGCGGCGTGATATTGGCAGATGAGGTGGGGCTTGGTAAAACCATTGAGGCGGGGTTGGTGATTTTGCAGCACTGGGCAGAGCGCAAGCGCAATATTTTGATTATCACGCCGGCTAATTTGCGTAAACAATGGCATCAGGAATTGCAGGAAAAATTTGGTTTGCAGGGCGTGATTTTGGAAGCCAAAAGCTACAATGCCATCAAAAAGCAAGGGCAAAATCCTTTTCGACAAGCGGCGCCGGTGATTTGCTCTTATCAATTTGCTAAGGCCAAAGCTGAAGATATTCAAAGCATTTCTTGGGATTTGGCAGTATTGGATGAAGCCCACCGCTTGCGTAATGTGTATAAAAAAGGCAATGTGATTGCCAAAACTTTGCAGCAAGCGCTGGCACACGTTCATTCCAAAGTGTTGCTCACCGCCACACCGCTGCAAAATTCCCTGCTGGAGCTTTACGGGCTGGTGAGCGTGATTGACGAGCGTGTGTTTGGCGATTTGGACAGCTTCCGCAGCCAATTCGGGGCCAAAGCCACCGAGCAAACGCTGCAAAATTTGCGCCAACGCTTAAGCCCCGTTTGTAAACGCACCTTGCGCCGGCAAGTGCAGCCCTACGTTGCCTATACCAAACGCCAAGCCATCGTGCAGGAATTCACCCCCTCCGAGCAAGAGCAAGAATTGTCTGCCCTAGTGGCCGACTATCTGCGCCGCCCCGATTTAAAGGCCCTGCCGGAAGGGCAGCGGCAACTGATTTCGCTGGTGTTGTGGAAGCTGCTGGCATCGAGCAGCCGCGCTATTGCCGGCGCATTGGCCACCATGAGTAAGCGGCTTCAAAACGTTTTGGCTGAAGCGCAAATTCCTGATTTGATTGAAACGCTTGATGAAGACTACGAAAGCCTGGATGAAACCGCCGAAGAATGGCATGAAGAAGCAAACGGGCAAACACAATTAACATTAAATGAATACCAAGCCATTGCTGCCGAAATCGAAGAGCTGGAACATTTCAAAAATCTGGCGCTCAGCATTCGCGAAGATGCCAAAGGCCAAGCATTGCTGAGTGCACTCGAGCGCGCATTCACCGAGCTGCAACGCCTTGGAGCCATACAAAAAGCCATTATCTTTACTGAATCGAAACGCACCCAAGATTACCTGCTGCAAATTTTATCGGCCACAGCTTATGCCGGTGAAAACGGCGACGGCATCGTTTTGTTTAATGGCACCAACAGCGATGCACACGCCCAAAAAATTTACCAAAGCTGGCTCAAACGCCACGCAGGCAGCGACAAAATCACCGGCTCCAAAACTGCCGATACACGCGCCGCTTTGGTTGAGCATTTTAAAGAATATGCCACCATTATGATTGCCACCGAAGCCGGTGCAGAAGGCATCAACCTGCAATTTTGCTCACTGATTATCAACTATGATTTGCCGTGGAATCCGCAGCGTATCGAGCAGCGTATCGGCCGCTGCCACCGCTACGGGCAAAAACACGATGTGGTGGTGGTGAATTTTGTTGACCATAGCAACGAAGCCGATGCCCGCGTGTATGAATTATTGGAACAAAAATTCCGGCTCTTCGACGGCGTGTTCGGAGCCAGCGACGAAGTGTTGGGTGCCATTGGCTCCGGCGTGGATGTAGAGCGCCGTATTGCCGAGATTTACCGCCATTGCAGGCTGCCTGAAGAAATCAAAGCCGGCTTTGAAACCTTGCAGCAAGAATTATCGGGCGAAATCAACCAAACCATGATGCAGGCACGCCAAACCCTGCTGGAAAATTTCGATGAAGCCGTGCAGGAAAAATTGCGTGTCCGTGCCGAAAGCAGCAAAGCCACCCGCAGCAAATACGAAAGTATACTGCTCGATTTAACCCGAAGCGAGCTGGGCGAATATGCTCAATACGACCCGCATGGTTTTACCTTAAACAGGCTGCCTGAAAACCTTTCAGACGGCCTGAGCGCCTCTATTGCCACCGGGCGCTACGAATTGCCGCGCCAGAGCGGCGAAGCCATGCTCTACCGCATCAGTCACCCCTTAGCACAAGCCATTCTGGCGCAAGCCAAACACCGCACATGCCCGCCCGCACGGCTGATATTCGATTACCAAGCCTACGGCAGCCAAATCAGCACCCTCAAACCCTACCGGGGCCAAAACGGGCAACTCACCGCGAGCCTTATCACCATCAGCGCGTTGGGCAATAGCGAACAGCACTTATTGATTGCCGCCTGCACCGAAAACGGGCAGATATTGGAAGCCGACGACCCCGAAAAACTCCTGCGCCTGCCCGCAACTTCAATAGCGCAAGAACGGCAGATCAACATTCAGACGGCCTTGCATGAAAACACGGCACAGCGCCGCCACGCCTTATTAAATGAAGCAGCACAGCGCAATTTGGGCTACTTCGAACAAGAAGTACAAAAACTCGACGACTGGGCGGACGACCTTAAACACGGGCTGGAACAAGACATCAAAGAAACCGACCGCCAAATCAAAGAAGTGCGCCGCACGGCCACCACCGCCGCCACCTTAGAAGAAAAGCTGAGCTGGCAAAAACAACAGCGCGAGCTGGAAGGCAAGCGCAACAAACAGCGGCGTGAATTGTTTGATCGGCAGGATGAGATTGAAATGCAGCGCAACGAATTGATTGAGCAGTTGGAAGCGAATTTATCGCAGAAAGTAGAAGAGAAAGCATTATTTGTAATTGAATGGGAGATGATTTAAATGAATAGTCGAGATAAAACACGTGGATCCGTTTGGAAACAATGGGATTTACATATTCATACGCCAGCTTCATTTCATTGGAATGGTGAAAAGTTTAATGGAGATAAAGCTCATGATGATGGTTTAGTTGATCAAATGATTAATGCTTTAAATGCTGCCGAACCAGAAGTTTTTGCTATTATGGATTATTGGACATTTGATGGGTGGTTTAAATTACAGAATAGATTACAGGAATCTGAGGCGCCTAAATTAAGAAAAACAGTTTTTCCTGGTATAGAGCTTCGTTTAGCCGCGCCAATGAAAGGTCGTTTAAATGCACATGTTATTTTCTCTAATGAAATTGAAAAACAAATGCTTTTAGATTTTAGATCGACTTTAAAGGTTGAATTGATTGATCGACCATTATCTGAATCTGCTTTAAAAGAACTTGTTAGAGATTGTGTTGGAGAAGATAAATTAAAACTCCATGGCTTTGATAAGGAAAAAATACGATGTGATGAAGTAGCAATTTTGGCAGGCTCGAAAATTGCAGAAATCAATCCAGATTCTTATAAAAAAGCTATTGCTGAAGTCCCTAATAATTATGCAATAGGTTTAATGCCTTGGGATACTAATGATGGATTGGCAGAGATAAAGTGGCAGGAACATTATGCTTATGCAATAGGGCTATTTCAAAGTTCTTTTATCTTTGAATCTCGAGATAATTCTGATTTAAGAGCTGCATTTGTTAGGGAAAGAACCCCTGGAAATGCTAAATATTTTGATAGTTTTCAAGCAGGTTTGAAGAATGTACCACGTTTAGCGGTTTCAGGTAGTGATGCGCATTGCTTTGTAGGTGAAGTTGGCAATAATGATAAACGTGGCTATGGTGATTTTCCGTCAAATAAAAAAACATGGATTAAGGCTGAGCCATCATTTAGGGGATTAAAGCAAGCTATTTTAGAGCCTGCTAAACGTTCATATATTGGAGACAAACCAGCTAAATTAATTGAAGTTGAGAATAACAAAACAGCTTATATTGATTCAATTGAGATTAGTAAAACAGGAAACAAAGCAGGGGTCGGAGAATGGCTTAATAAATGTGATATACCTTTAAATTCTGATTTGGTTGCGATTATTGGCAATAAAGGTAATGGGAAAAGCGCATTAGCAGATGTGATTGCCATGCTGGGTAACTCCAAACAATCAAATCATTTTAGTTTTTTAAAAAAAGGAAGGTTTTTTGGAAAATCAGGGGAGCCTGCTAATCAATTTACTGGAACACTATCTTGGTGTGATTCAAGTACAGAATCCCGATTGCTAAATGAATTGCCTACCGAGGAAAAGGCTGAACAGGTACGGTACATTCCACAGGGCTACTTTGAAGATTTGTGCAATCAGCATGCATCTAATAAATCAGATAGCTTTGAGAAAGAGTTGAGAGCTGTAATTTTTTCACACACGAGTGAAGAAATCCGTCTAAATGCCTTGGATTTTGAGCAATTGATTGATCAACAGGAACAATCGCTCAGAAATAGGCTAACAGAGCATAGAAAAAATCTGTCCACCATTAATGAAAAAATCGTTCGCATTGAAGAGCAGCTTCAACCTATAGAGCTCAAAAAATTGCAAGAGCTTTTATTGCTTAAAGTAAAAGAAATAGATGAATATCAAAAAGTAAAGCCCACAGAAGTAGCAACGCCATCAGAACAACTTACGGAAGAGCAAAGACAAAATTCGGATCAATTAAATCAGATTAATTGTGATATTGAATCATTGAAGAAAGAGAAGACTGGAATAAATGATGAAAATATTAATTTAGCCAAACAGAAAAAATCTATTTCGAATATTAAGGAGCAATTAAGATTAGTTCAACATGCCATTGAGCAAGCAGAGCAGCAGTTGACTAATGATTTATCATTATTAGATATAACATGGTCTAGCTTAGTCAAGATTGATATTGATTCAGCTATTCTTGATGAGAGGCAAAAAAATATTTATCAACGACAACAAGAAATTTCTTCTAAACAAGAGGGGATAGATGGAGATTTGACAAGTAAAGAATCTAAACAAAAAGAATTAACTGGAAAACTAAATGAACCGCAGCAAAAATATGAGCAATACCAAAGAGAGCTTGCTGCTTGGCAGGAAAAGTTAAATAGTTTGGTTGGTTTACCAAATGATCCTGAAACCAAATCAGGCTTGGAGGAAAGAATAAAACAAATTGAAGAATTGCCTAAGGATTTGGAAGAATTAAAAAATAAGCGATTAGATATTACTGGTAGAATTTTTGACATTTTAAATGAGCAACGTCAAACAAGAGAGCAGTTATTTGCACCTGTTCAAGTGTTAATTCAAGATAATGAACTGATTCGGGAAGAATATCAATTAAAGTTTTTAGCAACCTTAGCAACTTCTGCTGAAGCTATTTCCAATCGTTTATCTTCTTTTATTAAACAGAATTCTAGTGATTTTCGTGACCAAGGAAATGGTATAGGCATTGTTAAACAGCTATTTGATGTTCATTCTCTGGATACTAAAGAAGGGGTTTGTAATTTTACAAATCAGCTAACTGATAAAATTGAAAAAACATCAGTTAACAATGGAAATGCTTTGGGAATTTTTAATATGCTCAAAGCAAATCAAAAAGCAAATGATGTTTATGACTTAATTTTTGGCCTGAATTTTCTTGAGCCTAAATATTCTTTATTATTTCAAGATGCTCAAATTGAGCAACTTTCACCGGGGCAAAGAGGAGCATTATTGCTTATTTTTTACTTGTTGGTAGATAAAGATACAATGCCGATTATTTTAGATCAGCCTGAAGAAAATCTAGATAATGAAACGGTTTATCGCTTATTGGTACCAGTGTTGTCTGAGGCGAAAAAGAAACGCCAGATTATTATGGTAACGCATAATCCGAATTTGGCGGTTGTCTGTGATGCGGAGCAAATTATTCACGCTCATTTTGATAGGGCCAATGATTCAAAAATCACCTACCAATCTGGAGCTATTGAAAATCCCGATATTAATGAAATGGTTGTTACTATTTTAGAGGGAACAAAACCTGCATTCAATAATCGTTCAGGGAAATACCATTCATGAAAAAACAAAAACTAGAACTTACCTGGATAGGCAAGGAAAAACGCCCTAAGCTGGAGGCGCGGATTTTGTTGGAGGATGTGGCGCAGTCGTATCATGCCAAAGTGCGGTCGGAAAATGCGATTTTTGATAATAAGCTGATTTTTGGGGATAACTTGCTGGCGCTCAAAGCCTTGGAGCAGGAATATGCGGGCAAGGTGAAGTGTGTGTTTATTGATCCGCCGTATAACACCGGCAGTGCGTTTTCGCATTACGATGACGGGCTGGAGCATTCGATTTGGTTGGGGCTGATGCGGGATCGGTTGGAGCTTATCAAGTGTTTACTGGCGAATGATGGTTCGTTGTGGATGACCATTGATGACAATGAAGCGCATTATTTGAAGGTGTTGTGTGATGAGATTTTTGGGCGGGGGAATTTTGTAACAAATGCGATTTGGCAGAAGAAATATTCACCACAAAATGATGCTAAGTGGCTTTCCGATAATCACGATCACATTTTAGTCTATGCAAAAAATAAAGAAGTTTGGAGACCCAATTTATTATCACGCTCAGATAGTACAAATAGCTTATATAAAAACCTTGATAACGATTCTCGAGGAGCGTGGATGTCTGACAATATGTCTGTTAAAACATATTCAGCCTCAACAGATTATCCAATAACAACACCTTCAGGAAGAGTGGTAAACCCACCTGCAAGTCGATGTTGGGTATATTCGCAAGAGAAGTTACAGGAGTTAATTGCCGATAATCGCATTTGGTTTGGCAAAAAGGGAGACGGAGTACCCAGAATTAAAAGATTTTTAAGTGAAGTCAAAGGAGGTACGACAGCTTTAACTGTTTGGTTATATGGAGAAGTTGGACATAACCAAGATGCTAAAAAAGAAGTTAAACAATTTAATAGCAAAGATGTTTTTGACACACCAAAACCCGAAAAACTTATCGAACGGATTCTACATTTAGCCACCAATCCCGGCGACCTTGTTCTCGACTCTTTCGCCGGTTCCGGCACCACCGGCGCGGTGGCGCATAAAATGGGGCGGCGTTGGATTATGGTGGAGCTGGGCGAGCATTGCCATACGCATATTATCCCGCGCCTGCAAAAAGTGATAAACGGCGAAGATAAGGGCGGGGTTTCAGGTAGCCTGAATTGGCAGGGCGGCGGCGGTTTTCGTTATTACCGTTTGGCGCCGAGCCTGATTGTGAATGATAAATGGGGCAATGCGGTTATCAATCCCGAATATAACCCTGCGATGTTGGCCGAAGCCTTGGCTAAGCTGGAGGGCTTTACCTATAGGCCGTCTGAAACGCTGTGGTGGCAGCATGGTTTTTCCAGCGAGCAGGATTTTCTGTATGTGACCACGCAAACCCTAATGGCCGAGCAGTTGCAGGCCTTATCTGATGAAGTGGGCGAGGGGCGCAGTTTGCTGATTTGCTGTTCGGCATATCGCGGGGTGACAGCAGCACAGGCGGCGGAGCGTTTCCCAAATCTGAGCCTGAAAAAAATCCCCAAAATGGTGCTGGCGCGCTGCGAATGGGGGCATGATGATTACAGCCTGAATGTGGCGAATCTGCCGCTGGCCGAGCCTGAGCCTGAATCTCTACCTGTACCTGAAGCGGCGGCAACGCCGATGGTGAAAAAGAAGAAAAGGCCGTCTGAAAGCGGCAAGCAGGTGCAGATGTTTGGAGATGATGATGTGTAAGCAAGCTGTGTTGGGTTTGAAATTGTCCAACAGCTTGTTGGGCAATGGTTGCGGGGGCAGTGATGGCAAAAAAGCGTGATGTTTCCATTATCCGTTCTTCCGCAGCGGAATATCTGACTTTTGTGGCGGCAACAGGCGGGCAAGACCAAGCCGTAGAGATGCGCTATGAAGATGAAAATCTTTGGCTGACGCAAAAAATGATGGCAACGCTTTATGACGTAACAGTATCCGCTGTCAATCAGCATTTGAAGCGGGTATTTGATGATGGAGAGCTGACGCAGGCAGTTATTAAGGATTACTTAATCACTGCCTCCGATGGAAAACAATACCGTACCAAACACTATAATTTACAGGCGATTGTGGCGGTCGGGTTCAAAATCAGTAATGAACGGGCAGTGCAGTTTCGCAAATGGGCCGGGCTGATTGTTAAGGATTACACTATTCAGGGTTGGGTAATGGATGTGGATCGCTTGAAAAAAGGGCATATGTTTACGGATGTCTATTTTGAGCGGCAATTGGAATATATCCGTGAAATCCGCCTGTCTGAACGTAAGTTTTATCAAAAGATAACCGATTTGTATGCTACGGCGTTTGATTACGATAAAGATGCTTCTGTTACCCGTGCTTTTTTTGCCTTGGTGCAAAACAAGCTGCATTGGGCGGTGCATCGGCATACGGCAGCGGAATTGATTGTTGCCCGTGCCGATGCCGATAAAAAGAATATGGGGTTGACATACTGGGAAGCCGCGCCCGACGGAAAAATTATCCGCACGGATGTTTCGGTTGCCAAGAATTACCTTAATGCTGAAGAGATGGATTATCTTGAACGTATTGTGTCGCTTTATCTGGATTTTGCCGAATTTCAGGCTCGACGGAAAATTCCGATGTCTATGCAGGATTGGTCAAAGCGGCTGGATGGCTTTCTTGAATTCAATGGCAATGAAATACTGGTGGGCGCGGGCAAAATTTCGCATGAACAGGCAAAATTGCATGCAGAAAGTGAATTTGAAAAATACCGCATTGTGCAGGATGCTTTGTTTGAAAGCGATTTTGACCGATTGCTGAAACAATCGACTGGGGAAAATGAATAATGACCACACGGACACAAAACTACATCAACGGCAGGTTATCGCTACGTGCACCGCAGGCACAAAGTTTGGCGTGTTTGAAACAGGCGCTGGATGCCGCCCCCGATATGCTGCAACACGAGCGGGATTTGGCGGCGGTATTGGAAACATTGAAAGCGGAATTTCCCAAATTACAGGATTTTGAACGGGAATTTCCGTCGCTGTGTTTCGCTTTGGCAACGGGCGTGGGTAAAACCCGTTTGATGGGGGCGTTTATTGTTTATCTGCATTTGGCACACGGCATCAATAATTTCTTTGTGTTGGCGCCGAACCTGACCATTTATAACAAGCTGATTGCCGATTTCACACCGAATACACCGAAATATGTGTTTAAAGGGGTAGGCGAATTTGCCCAACAACCGCCGAAGCTGATTACCGGCGAGGATTACGAGCGCCAAGATGCAACGACAGCGGATTGGCTGAGCGAAGTGCGGATCAATATTTTCAATATTTCTAAAATCAATTCGGAAGTGCGAGGCGGCAAAGAGCCGCGCATCAAGCGGATGCGCGAAGTGTTGGGCGACAGTTATTTTAATTATTTGGCGGAGTTACCCGATTTGGTGCTGTTGATGGATGAATCACACCGCTATCGGGCTTTGGCAGGAATGCGGGCGATTAATGATTTAAAACCGCTGTTTGGCTTAGAATTGACCGCCACGCCGTTTGTGGAATCAACCAAAGCACCGATACCGTTTAAAAATGTGGTGATGGATTATCCGCTGGCGCGAGCGATGGAAGACGGTTTTGTGAAAATACCTGCCGTGGTGACACAGCGGGATTTCAATGCCAAAAATCATACACCGGCTGAAATTGAAAAAATCAAGCTGGAAGACGGGGTGCGGCTGCATGAAAATACCAAAGCCGAACTCTTAACTTATGCGCGTGAAAACGGTGTGCCGACGGTGAAACCGTTTATGTTGGTGATTGCCCGTGATACCACACATGCAGCGCAGTTATTGAATTTTTTGGAATCACCAGCGTTTTACCAAGGGCGTTATGCAGGCAAAGTGATTCAGGTGGATTCAAGCAAAACAGGTAAAGAAGAAGAGGAAATGATTGCCCGTTTGCTGGCGGTGGAGAGTGTGAACGAGCCGACTGAGATTGTGATTCATGTGAATATGCTCAAAGAAGGCTGGGATGTCACCAATCTTTATACCATCGTGCCGCTGCGTGCTGCTAATGCACGCACGCTGATTGAGCAAAGTATCGGCCGCGGTTTGCGCCTGCCTTATGGCAAACGCACCGGCGTGGAGGCAGTGGACAGGCTCAATATTGTGGCGCACGACCGCTTTCAGGAAATCATTGACGAAGCCAATTCGGGCAATTCGATATTGCGGTTGGAGCAGGTGATTTTGGATGCACCGAACGCAGACGACAGCAAAATCAGCGTGCAGGTGAGCAGCAATATCGAAAGCCGTTTGGGATTAAGCGAATCGTCTGTTGCATTGCCAACCGATAGTTCGCCCAAACCGCTCTTTACCACCGCAGTGCAAAAACAGGTAGCGCAAGTGGTGATGGAAGTGGCGGCACAATACGAAACCCGCACCGCAGATGCGCCGACTTCACAAGCTTTGTTGCAGCCGCAAGTTCAGGCACAAATTGCGGCTGAAGTGCAAAAGCGTTTGCAATCGCAGCAAGGTGAATTGCCAATGGAGGCTGCCCCTGATGTGGCGGATATTGTTGCTAAAACCACAGCCGTTTTGGTTGAGCAAACGATAGATATTCCTCGGATCATTGTTGTGCCCAGTGGCGAAATCAGCAGCGGATTTTATCCGTTTACACTCGGCGAGTTACCGAATTTTCAACCGGGACAGCGTGAAATTATTGGGCAAAATTTGAGCCAAGACAATCGGCAGTTTAGCTTGAGCCGAGAGAGCGGTGTTCGTGAGCCGCACTTGGAAAATTATATTGTTAAAAAATTGGTTGATTTTGAAGATATTGATTATTTAACCCAAGCGGATTTGTTGTATGGCTTGGCAGGGCAGGCAGTGGGGCATTATCAGGCGCAGAATTATTCTCAAGATGAACTGTACGAAATTATAGATACTTACAGCGGCGAGCTGGCACGGCTGATTCATGCCCAAATGGCAGAGCATTTCTGGGAGAAAGCCAGTGCTTATGAAGCACAAGTCAGCCGTGGCTTTACCAAACTGAAACCTTGCAACTACACGGCTGCGGCAGACGGAAAAATACATTCGGTGCGCGAAACCGTGCAGGAAGTGGGGCGTATCAAACAAATGTTGTTTGGTGGATTTGAGCGCTGCCTGTATCCCTTGCAGAAATTCGATTCCGATACCGAACGCCGCTTTGCGGTAATTTTGGAACGTGATGCAGAAAAATGGTTTAAGCCCGCCAAAGGGCAATTTCAGATTTATTATCAGTTAGGCACACAACAGCATGAATACCTGCCCGATTTTGTCGTGGAAACAGATAATGAAATCTTGATGGTGGAAATCAAAGCCCGCAGCGATTTATCAAGTGTGGAGGTACAAGCGAAAGCCACCGCCGCTGCCACGTGGTGCCAACACGCTTCTGATTATACGATGCAACATAAGGGCAAACCGTGGCGCTATCTGTTGATACCGCATGATGAAGTAAACGAAAGCAAAAGATTGGCGGATTTTTTACGCTTTGAGCAAAAGGCCGTCTGAAAAGATGGCACCGCACTTGCTATATATAAAATTGAAGCATGTGCGTGGGTTGAAACTAAAGTTGATAGTTGAATGGAAAAATCAGCCGCCTGCGGGCGGCTGTGGGTTAATCAAAAAATAAACAAAAGGAGATCTTATGCCAAACAAAATACGCCTACACATCTGGGGCGACTATGCCTGTTTTACCCGCCCGGAAATGAAGGTGGAGCGGGTGTCTTATGATGTGATTACGCCGTCTGCGGCACGTGGAGTATTGGCAGCGGTGCATTGGAAGCCGGCGATTCGGTGGGTGGTGGATAAGATTGTGGTGTTGAAACCGATTCGCTTTGAGTCGGTGCGGCGTAATGAGTTGGGCGGCAAGGTTTCGGCTTCCAAAGTGAGCGGGGCGATG
>RRZT010839965.1_pt1 | contig 14562 bp, 18 predicted proteins | sample 2165551 | NCBI WGS metagenome assembly RRZT01 (sample SAMN10456910, study PRJNA506462) | wastewater metagenome | biome: wastewater; feature: sludge; material: wastewater sludge; isolation source: wastewater sludge with Escherichia coli K12::gfp cells carrying plasmid... | place: USA: Moscow, Idaho... | reverse complement strand
CTCGGACCCGGTGCTGATCCGCGCTGACGGGCAGGTGCTTTACACCTTTGCCAGCTCGGTCGATGACGCGGATATGGGCGTTACCCATATCGTGCGCGGTGCCGACCATGTGACCAATACCGCGACCCAGATCCAGATCATCCGGGCGCTGGGGGCGGTGCCGCCGGCCTTTGCCCATCACAGCCTGCTGACCGGCGCGCAGGGCGAAGAGTTGTCCAAGCGTCTTGGCACGCTGTCGATCCGCGATCTGCGCGAAAGCGGTGTTGCGCCCGAGGCGCTGCTGTCCTTGATGGCGCGGCTGGGTTCCTCGCAGCCCATCGAGATGCGCATGACGCTGGACGAGTTGGCGGACGGGTTCGATCTGTCGCAATTCGGCGCCTCGCCGACGAAATTCGACGCCGAGGACCTGTGGCCGCTGACGCGCGAGGCCAATCAGGCGCGCCCCTTCGACGTGGTCAAGGATCGCATCGCAGCACTTGGCGTGCCCGCCGATCAGGCCGAACGGTTCTGGCGCGTGGCCTCGCAAAACATCACCAAGCTGGATGATCTGGCCGGCTGGTGGGAGATATTCTCGAAAGGCGCCGAGCCGCAGATCGACCCCGAGGACGCCGATTTCATCGCCCAGGCGATGACCCTGCTGCCGCCGCCGCCCTATACCGATACCAGCTGGGCCGAGTTCACCAATGCCGTGAAAGAGGCGACCGGCCGCAAGGGCAAGGGCCTGTTCATGCCCCTGCGCAAGGCGCTGACCGGACAGGCGCATGGGCCGGACATGTCCGATGTGATGCCGCTTTTGCAGGTAGTGCGCGCGCGCGGCTAAGGTGCCGCCACGGTGCGAAACAAGAAAGCCCCCGCGATGCTGCGGGGGCTTTTCATTTCGTCCAAGGGGTCAGGCGATGCGCCGGCCCTTGACCCAGCTGCCGGTGACACGGGCGGTGCGGTCGATATCGGCCAGCCGGATCAGATCGGCGCGCAGCCCGGTCGCGATGCGCCCGCGATCGCACAGGCAGGTGGCCTCTGCCGGGGCCGCGGTCACGGTGGCGAAGGCGCGTGGCAGATCGCCCCAGAGCCGCGCCAGATGACAGGCCCCCAGAAGCAGGCTCGACGGGATGTAATCGGACGAAATGATGTCCAGAACCCCTTCGCGCGCCAGCTCTTCGGCCGCGACATTGCCGGAATGCGACCCGCCACGGATCAGGTTCGGCCCGCCCATGATATTGCGGATGCCATGGGCATGGCCGGCGGTCGCGGCCTCCATCGTGGTGGGAAACTCGGCCAGCCGGATGCCATGCGCGGCGCTGGTCGCGACCTGTTCGGCCGTGGTGTCGTCATGGCTGGCCAGCACCGCGCCCAGCCGCTTTGCGGCGGCGACGGCCCCGGCCTCATGCGCCGGGCCGACGCGGTCGCGCATGTCGCGCAGCCGGGCGGTGTGATCGGCGAATTCGGCATCACTATAGCCATGCTTGCCCTGCATGTATTGCGCCAGTTTCGACAGGTCGCGGAACTGGCGCTGGCCGGGGGTGTGATCCATCAGGCTGACCAGCCGCACCCGGTCCTCGGCCCCGAATTCCGCGAGCTCGTCCAACAGGGTCTCGCTGCAAATCTCGGCGCGCAGGTGGATATGATGGCTGATCCGCATCCGCCCCGCCGCGACCAGCGCATTCAGTTCGTCCGCCAGCGCACGGGCATAGCGCGGCTCGGCGGCCTGATCGCGGATGACGGTGCCCACGCGCAGCGCGTCAAAGACGGTGGTGATGCCAACCGCCGCCAGCTCGCCGTCATGGGCAAAGAGCGCGGCCGAATGCGGCCAGTCGACACCGGGGCGCGGGCGCAGATGGCGTTCCAGGTTGTCGGTATGCAATTCGATCAGCCCCGGCGCCAGATGCGCGCCATCGCAATCCTCGGCACCGGGCGGCACCTCGGCGCCCTCGGTGATCCGGGCGATCAGCCCGTCTTCGACATGGACCGCGCCGCGCATCACGCGGTCGGGCAGGATCAGTTCGGCATTGGCCAGAATCATATGTGTACCGTTTCCAGCGCGGCCAGAAAGGCCGTGGTCGCTGCCTCGATGGTTGTGGAATTGTCGATATGGATGATGTCCAGCCCCGCCGGCAGCGCGCCGGTATCGCGGGCAATACGGGCGGCGATCTGATCCGCATCCTCGCGTCCGCGCGCGGCAAGCCGCTGGGCCAGAACCTCGGGCCGGGCAAAGACATGGATGACGCGCAGCCCCGGCAGCGCCGCCACCGCCTGCGGCAGAACCCGCCGCGACAGGTTGACGAGCTTGGGCCCATCCAGAAACGCGGCCGAACGCAGGCCATAGCTCAGCCCATGCGCGTTCCAGTCCAGAAGAAACCGCCCCTCGGCACGCATGCGGGCGAATTCGGCGGGCGTCACTGCCTCGATATCCTCGCCGCCGGCATCGGGATCGCGGGTGACGACCCGGCGCACCCGGCCCAGATCGGGCCGTCGCGCCAGCGCCGCCGCAATCAGCGTATCCTTGCCCGCGCCCGAGGGGCCGACGATGGCGAAATGGCTCATGCCGCCACCGTTTCCGGGCGAAAGCCCGTCACATCGACCAGCCGGTCGCATAGCCGCGCCCGCGCCCCCTCGTCGTGAAAGATGCCCAGAATAGCGCAGCCCCGGCCCTTGGCCTCTTCGATCAACTCCATGACCGTGTCGCGATTGGCGGCATCAAGACTTGCGGTCGGCTCATCCAGCAACAGCGCCGGATAGGGATGGACAAAGCCGCGCGCGATGTTCACGCGCTGCTGCTCGCCGCCCGAAAACGTCGTGGGCGACAACCCCCACAGGCTTTCCGCGATCCGCAACCGCGCCAAAAGCACCCCCGCGCGCTCGGTCGCCTCGGCCTCGGGCAGGCCAAGCGCCATCAGCGGCTCGGCCACGACGCGCAGGGTCGGCACGCGCGGCAACACGCGCAGGAACTGGCTGACATAGCCCAGCGTGGCGCGGCGAAGCGCGATGATCTGGCGCGGCTCGGCGCGGGACACATCGACCCCACCCACCATGATGCGCCCGGCATCGGCGCGGTAATTGCCCCAGATCATCCGCATCAACGTGGATTTCCCCGCACCCGACGCCCCGGTCAGCGCGACACATTCCCCCGGCGCGACCGCAAGGCTCGCGCCCTCCATCACCCGCAGGACGGTGCCGCCCTGATTGTGCAGGGTGAATTCCTTGGCGACATTTTCGGCGATGATCATGGTCATACCTGCAAGACAGAGGAAACAAGAAGCTGCGTATAGGCGTGGCGCGGATCATCCAGCACCTGATCGGTCAGCCCGCTTTCGACGACATGGCCCCCCTTCATCACCATCAGGCGGTCGGCCAAAAGCCGCACCACCGCCAGATCATGCGTGACCAGCACCACCGAAAGACCGATATCGCGCACCAGCCCGCGCAACAGATCCAGAAGCCGCGCCTGAACGCTGACATCCAGCCCCCCGGTCGGCTCGTCCATGAAGGCCAGCCGGGGGCCGCTGACAAGGTTGCGCGCGATCTGCAAACGCTGCTGCATGCCACCCGAAAACTGTCGCGGGCGGTCGTCGATGCGTGCGGGGTCGATCTCAACCCGCGCCAGCCAATCCTCTGCGGTGCTGCGGATGCGGCCGTAATGGCGCGCCCCGCCGGCCATCAACCGCTCGCCGACATTGCCGCCGGCGCTGACGCCCAGCCGCAGCCCGTCACGCGGGTTCTGATGCACAAAGGCCCAGTCGGTGCGGCCCAGATGCCGGCGCTCGGCCTCGGACATCGACAGGGTGTCGACCGGCCCCCGCTCGCGGGTGTCAAAGATCACCTCGCCTGCATCGGGGCGCAACTGTCCCGACAAACAGCCCAGCAGGGTCGACTTGCCAGAACCGCTTTCGCCCACGATCCCCAGGACTTCGCCGGGCCACAGATCGAAATCGACCCCGGTACAGCCGATCCGCGATCCATAGCGCTTTTCGATCCCCCGCACCGAAAGCAGGGGCCGGGGCGCCTCTGCGTCTTTCATGCCGTAAATATCCCCGCCGGAGGCAAGCAACCTCGCCATCATGCACCCCCTTCCGCCCGCTGGGCGCAATAATCCGTATCGGAACAGACAAACATCCGCCCGCCCGCGTCATCGGTAATGACCTCATCCAGATAGCTGACCTCGGATCCACAGATCGCGCAGACATGTTCGGCCCGCGAGGCGACGAAAGGATGATCCTCGAAATCCAGGCTGCGCACCCTTGTATGGGGGGGCAGGGCATAGATGCGCTGTTCGCGCCCGGCACCGAACAGTTGGATCGCCGGGCAATCGTCCAGCTTTGGATTGTCGAATTTCGGAATGGGCGAAGGATCCATCACATAGCGCCCCGCCACCTCGACCGGATAGGCATAGGCGGTGGCGATTTCGCCATGGCGGGCGATATCCTCGTAAAGCCGCACCTGCATCAGCCCGTAATCGGCCAGCGCATGGATGCGCCGGGTCTCGGTCTCGCGCGGTTCCAGAAAGCGCATCGGCTCGGGGATCGGCACCTGATAGACAAGGATCTGATCACCGGTCAGCGGCGTCTCGGGGATGCGGTGGCGGGTCTGGATGACGCTTGCCTCGGTGGTGCGGCCGGTCACCGCGACGCCTGCGGTCTTTTGAAAGAACTTGCGGATGCTGACGGCATTGGTGGTATCGTCGGCGCCCTGATCGATCACCTTGAGCACATCATCGGGCACCAGCGTTGCCGCCGTCACCTGCACGCCGCCGGTCCCCCAGCCATAGGGCATGGGCATTTCGCGGCTGGCAAAGGGCACCTGATAGCCCGGCACCGCGATCCCCTTAAGGATCGCGCGGCGGATCATCCGCTTGGTGTCCTCGTCGAGATATGCAAAGTTATAGCTCTGGTCGGTCATGGGAAACCTGCATGATGAATACCAAGATCGTGGTGATATTGCTGATCTTGGCGGTGGTGCTTTGGCGATTGGCGGTGATGTCCAATCGCGCCAGCCGTGTTTCCCGGCACGACAGCGGCTCGGGCATCGTCGCCAGTGACGCCGGCAGTTCGGGCGGTTCCGGCGATTCCGGCAGCTGCCATTCCGATTCCGGCGGCGGCGATTGCGGTGGAGGTGATGGAGGGGGCGGGGGCGGCGACTGAAACTGTCATTCGGCGGCCACCTGTTCCAGCGCGCCCGAGCGCAACCTGCGGACCAGTTCAAGCTCGGCCTGGAAATCGACGTAATGGGGCAGCTTGATATGCTCCAGAAATCCGGTCGCCTGAATATTGTCGCAATGCGACAGCACGAATTCGGCATCCTGCGCGGGTGCGCCCTGATCCTCTTCGCCCAGCTCCTCCCAGCGCAGCGCGCGGTCGACAAGCGCCATGGCAAGCGCCTTGCGCTCGGTCTGGCCAAAGGTCAGGCCATAGCCTCGGGTGAATTGCGCGGGTTCAAGCCGGCTGCCCTTGAACTGGTTCACCGTCTCGCATTCGGTCAGGTCGATCTCGCCGATCTCGATGGCAAAGCCCAGCTCGGGGATCTCCATTTCGACGGGAACAGTACCGATGCGCAGCTCGCCCACAAAGGCGTGGTTGCGCGCATAGCCGCGCTGCGTGGAATAGGCCAGCCCCAGCAGGAAACCCTCATCGCCCCGCGCCAGCCCCTGAAGCCGCAGCGCGCGTTCGGCAGGCAGTTCCATCGGCTCGCGCGTCAGGTCCGGCGGCTCGGCGCCGTCATCGCAGGCATCCTCGATCAACCCGTCGCGGTTCAGGAAATCCAGCACATGCGGCGCGGGGGCCGGCTGATCCTTTCCGCAGAGGTCGGGCGTCGGGGGCAATTCGCCATCCGCCACCAGCCGGAAATCCAACAGACGGTGGGTATAGTCGAAGGTCGGGCCAAGGATCTGGCCGCCCGGAATGTCCTTGAACGTGGCCGAAATGCGGCGCCTTACCCGCATGCCCCCCGTCTCGACCGGGTTTGAAACCCCAAGCCGGGGCAGCGTGGTGCGATAGGCGCGGACCAGAAAGATCGCCTCGATCAGATCGCCGCGCGCCTGTTTGATCGCAAGCGCGGCCAGATCGGGGTCGTAAAGCGAACCCTCGGCCATGACGCGGGCGACGGCCAGTCCCATCTGATCGCGGATCTGGGCGGTGTCGAGCGCCGGTTGATCCTTTGGACCGCGATGCGCGCGGCCCAGCCAGTCATGGGCGGCGTCGATCGCGCGCTCACCCCCTTTGACGGCAACATACATCAGCCCACCTCGGTCGAACGGGGCAGGGCCGCGATACGGTCGCCTGCGGTGAAAATGGTGTCCCAGCCCAGCGGGAAACGGGCATGGTTGGCGGCAAAGGCATCCGCATCCGGCAGCGCGAGCCGGGCCTGATCCCGGATGCCGGGGCCGCGCAGAACCTGCGCGGAGGCGTCGAAATCGTGATGATCGACGATCAGCGTGGCGGCGCGGTCGGGATATTCCGCGGTGCCGATGGCAAAGCGGTCCACGGGCTGCAACGCGGCCCAGTCGCCAAGCGCGAAGGCCGCATCCCCGGCCGCGACCAGCGGTGCGGCACAATGAAAGGCGATCCAGTCGCGCAGCGCCGCCACGTCATGGGACGGTGCCAGATAAAGCGGCGTCGTGCGGTCGCACAGCACCAGCAGCGCTGTCGCCGCCGCCGCCGAGATCGGCGCCGGCCCCTGTGCGCCGGCAATGCCGTATGAGGTGCCGGGGCGGGCCATCGCGTTCAGGATGGCGCGGAACCCGCGCGCGCTGTCATGGGCGGGATGGGCGAAGCCGCCCGAAAGCCGGGCCAGGGGGGCGTTCATTCGTCCTCTCCTCGGACAAGGGTGAAGAAATCGACGCGGGTGGCGGCGGCCTCGGCGGCGATGGCGGCGCGGCGGCGGGCCTCGTCGGCGCGCAGCGGCGCAAGGATCGCGTCGGCGCGGGCGGGATCGGCCTGGCCCATCGCATCGACCAGCGCGGCGCGCAGCGCGTGCCCCCGGTCGCGGCCCTGAACATAGCCATGCCCGACCTCGCCGCTGCTTAGCCGCACGCTGGCCCGTGTCACCGTCATTTCCCCCAGATTGAAGGCGTTTCCGGTGCCGCCCGCGCGCCCGCGCACCATGACGGTGCCGATCTCGGGGCTGCGCAGAACCTCATGCGCGGGCAGGTCCGGCAAAAGGGCATTCAGACGGGCGGCCGGGCTGCGGGCCAATAGCCCAAGCGCCGCGCGCCGGTCGGGTGGGGATGTGGTCTCGGTCATGTATTTCACCGGTTGTCTATACAACTAGACTTGTTGTAGAACGAAACCGGCCGGGGCACAATCCGGCAAAACATGAAATTTCGGTGACACATGAGCCTTTGGCAAAGCATAGCGGATCAACTGCGCGGAGAGATTGCCGGCGGCAAATGGCCATCGGGGACGCGACTGCCGCCCGAGGCCGAGCTTGCGGCGCGCTTTGGCGTGAACCGTCACACGGTGCGGCATGCGACGCGGGTGCTGGCCGATGAGGGGTTGTTGTATTCCCGGCGTGGCGCGGGCGTCTTTGTCGCCGCGAACCCGGTCGATTACCCGCTGAGCGAACGCGTGCGCTTTCATCGCAATATCGAGCTGTCGGGAAAGGTGCCGGGGCGGACCATCGACGCGATCATGACCCGGCCGGCCGGCGATGCCGAGGCCATGGCGCTTGGGCTTTCGCCGGGCGCCATGGTGCATGTGGCCGAGGGGGTGTCGCTGGTCGATTTCAAGCCGGTGGCGTTGTTTCGGTCGACCTATCCGGCCGATCTGTTGCCCGATCTGCCGGCGGCGCTGCGGCGTGAGGATTCGGTGACGCGGGCGCTGGCGGCCTGTGGGGTGGATGATTACCGCCGGCTTTCGACGCGGATTTCGGCCCGGATCGCCGATGCGGTCCAGGCCGGCAAGTTGCAGATCGAGCCGGGCGACGCGCTGTTGCGGACCGAGGGGCTGAGCCGTTGGCAGGGGCGGATGATCGAACGCGCCCTGACATGGTGGGCGGCCGAGCGGGTGACGCTGACCCTGCCGCATCTGGATGAGGCCGATCCGGTGACGTGACGGGTGGGACGCCGGGGGCCGCCATTTCGGCGGGCCTGGCGGCGTCCGCCATGGATCAGCCACGGATCAGCCGTGCGCGGATCCGCCCCGAGACCCAATCCATCAGCATGACCATCATCACGATCAGCACGATATACCATGCGACATGTTCCCAGTCCTTTTGGGTCTGCATGGCCTGCATCAGCAAAAGCCCGATGCCGCCGCCGGTGATGGCGCCGATCACCGTCGCGCTGCGGGTGTTGGATTCGAAATAGTAAAGCAGCTGCGACATGATCACCGGCGCGACCTGCGGGATCACCGCCCAGCGGATGCGCGCAAGCGCCCCCGCGCCGGTAGAGCGCAGCCCCTCGACCGGCTTTTCGTCAATGTTTTCGAGCGCCTCAGAGAAAAGCTTGCCAAAGGTTCCGGTCTCGGTCAGCAGGATGGCAAGGCTGCCGGTCAACGGCCCCGGCCCGAACGCGCGCGACAGCATGATCGTCCAGATCAGCGCGTCCACCCCGCGCAAAAAGTCGAAAAAGCGCCGGAACACCTGGCGCACGACGCGCAGGGGCGTGAAATTCGTCGCGGCCATAAAGGCCAGCGGGATCGAAATCAGCCCCGCGCCGAAGGTCCCCAGAAACGCCATCAGCACGGTTTCGAACATCGCCCAGGCGGTGTCGCCATGGTGCCAGATGCTGTTGGTCCAGAAATCATGCGCCATGGCCGAGATATTGGGCCGCGCCGGATCCAGCCGCTCGCCGCTGAAGGCAAGCCCGATCAGCTGTGGCAGGGATTTGCCGTGGAAGGGGCTGGAGAGGTCGAAAAAGAACAGCTCCCACCCGAATTGGCGGCGAAAGACCTCGGACCGGGCGCGGGTCACGGTCAGGCGCGCGCCCTCGGGCAGATCGGCGCTGAACCGGCTGTCCGAGATGCTGAAGCCGGGCGGCGGCACGGGGATGTCGGTCTTGATCCCGTCGGGGGTAGGGCGGATGTCGTAACGCGCCTTGGGCGTGGTCAGGATCACCAGCCCGTCGGGCAGGAAGCTGACGGCATGGCCGCGCGGCAGGGCGATCCGCGTCGTGCCGGCATCCTCGGCGATCCAGTCCGGGCGGTTTTCGCGGGTGAATGTGGCGTTGCGCATGCCCTCGACCGCGCTGGTCACGGCGCCGTTGCGATTGTCGCGGGTGACGTGGATCTTGTAGGACCAGAAGTCCTGCAAAAGCAGCGCGCCATTGTCGAGCCTTGCCCGCCCGGCCAGCCCCGCCACGTCGAAGGCAAAGGCCACATAGCTAAGATAAACCAGGATCAGTGCGGGAATGCTCAGCGAAAACAGTTTTCTGCGCGCAATGGTTCTATTGGTTTCAAGGGTGATGTCGGCCAGTGCCATCAGATCCGTCCTCCGGCTTCGCCCTGTTCCTGTCCGCGCACCAGCCGCTGGCGCGCGACGAATGTCAGCTGGTCGAAAAGGACGATGGTGGCGAAAAGCAGGATAAAGATCGCGGCGGCGGCGTCATAGCGGCCCTGACCCCAGCTGATGGCATTGCGCAGCTCATAGCCGATGCCGCCCGCGCCGACAAAGCCAAGGATGGCGCTGGCGCGGATGTTGATTTCAAAGCGCAGCATTGCATAGCTGGCCCAGTTCGGCGCCACCTGCGGCAGGATGCCGAACCAGACCCGCTGTAGCCAGCCGGCGCCAACCGATTCCAGCCCCTCGACGGGTTTCAGGCTGGCGTTCTCGGCCACTTCGGAAAACAGCTTTCCCAACGCGCCGGTGGTGTGAAAGGCGATGGCGATGACCGCCGGCACCGGCCCGCCGCCCAGCACAAAGATCAGCACCAGCGCGATCACCAGTTCCGGGATCGCCCGGCAGATGTCCAGAAGCCGGCGAAACACCGGCACCATGCGCGGCCATGGGGCAAGTCCGGGCGTTGCCAGCAACGCCATGATGCCGCCGCCAAGCGTGCCGATCAGGGTCGATGCGGCGGCGATGTTCAACGTCTCGACCAGCGCGGGAAGGGCGCGCCACATATGGCCGGGCAGGTTCGCCGCCTTGGCCCAGGCCTCGGCGATCAGCTGGGCGGGATAGTCCGCGATGGCGGGCAGCCCCTGCCAGAAGCCGCCGGCATTGCGCGCGTCGGCCATGCCAAAGCCCGCCACCATCAGCGCGATGAAAATGGCCCAAAGAACAGTGCCATAGCTGCGGCGGCGCGCAAGCTGGGCCTGATAGGCGGCGGAAATCCGGTCGGCGGATGCGGTCATTCTGGCCTCGGCATGAAAAAAGGCGCGGGCGATCAGGCCCGCGCCGCCTGGTCTTCTGGCGATCAGCTGCCCTTGGCTTCCTCGAGCTTGCGGGCCTCGATGATGCTGAGGTAATTTTCATGCGCCACCGGCATGAAGCCGGCGGTTTCCCCGCCTGCGACGCCATAGGTGCATTCCTTGTCGGTGTTGATCATGTCCTGCATCATCTTGGTGAACTTGGCCTTGACCTCGGCGGGCAGGGCCTTGCGCACGACCAGCGGTCCCTCGGCGATCGGCTTCGAGCGCCAGATTTCCACCATGTCGTTCATATCGACGATGCCGGCATCGACGGCCTTGCGCAGCGCGCCGGAATTATAGCCGTCTTCCCAGTTGCCAAGCCCATCGGCCCAGGTCACGCCGGCATCGATATCGCCGTTCTGCACCGCGACGATGGTCTGTTCATGGCCGCCGGTGAACTTGATCTCGCCAAAGTACTGGCCTGGTTCCATCGAATAGCCGGCGGCCGGCATTTCCACCGCCGGGATCAGATAGCCCGAGGTCGAATTCGGATCGCCAAAGCCCAGCACCTTGCCCTTGAGGTCGTCGAGCGATTTGATATTGCGATCCTTGCGCGCGAAGCCGACCGAATAATAGGTCGAAGAGCCGTCCAGATTGGTCTTGACCAGCACCGGCTCGACCGCCTCGGGATCGGTCAGATAGGCCTTGGCATAGCCCGAGGCGCCCAGGATCGCCGCATCCAGCGTGCCGCCCAGAAGGCCCTGAATGACGCCGTCGTAATCGGCGGGGGTGAAAAGACGGACGGGAACGCCCAGCAATTCCTCGGTCTGCTTGCGCAGGCATTCATTGTTGGTCATGCGTTCCTGGGCGTTTTCGCCGCCCAGAACGCCGATGCGGAATTCCGTGATGTCCTGCGCGGCGGCCAGTTGCGGCAGGGCCAGCGCCGTCGAAAGCGCCAGCAGGGTCAGGGTCTTGGTCATGGTTGGTCTCCGGGGTTGGATCAGTCGGCCATCAGCCGTTCGGCATAGGCGCGGTCTGGGGTGATCGGGGGGCTGGGTTCCAGCGCGGTCGAGGTCATCGCCTCGCTGAAATCCGCGCCGGCGCCATAGATGTCGCGGGCCGCGCCCGTCGTCAGCTGCGCGGGCGAGCCGTCGAACACGATGCGGCCCTTGCGCATGCCGATGACGCGGTCGCAATAGCGGCGCGCGGTGTCCAGCGTGTGCAGGTTGGCGATGACGGTGCGGCCGTCCTCGTCATGGATGCGGCGCAGGGTGTCCATCACGATCTGGGCGTTCATCGGATCGAGGCTGGCGATGGGTTCGTCGGCCAGAATGATCCGCGGATCCTGCATCAGCGCACGGGCGATGGCCACGCGCTGTTGCTGGCCGCCCGACAGCGCCTCGGCGCGCTTGCAGGCCTGTTCGGCGATGCCGAGCCGGTCGAGGATGCCGATGGCGCGGTCGATATCGGCGCGCGCCCAGATGTTCATCAGGGTCGGCAGCACGCCGCGCTTGTTCAAGAGCCCGTGCAGGACATTGCTGACCACGTCGAGGCGCGGCACCAGGTTGAATTGCTGGAATATCATCGCGCAATCGGCCTGCCAGGCGCGGCGCGCGCGACCGTTGAGCGCCAGCACGTCGCGCCCCCCGATCATCAGGCGGCCCGCGCTTGCGTCGGTCAGGCGGTTGATCATCCGCAACAGGGTCGATTTTCCGGCGCCCGAACTGCCGATGATGCCCACCACCATGGGCCGGTCGATCACGAAGCTGGCGGCGTCGACCGCGCGGGCGGTGCCGAAAATCCGTGTGATCTGATCCGCTTCGATGCGCATGTTCGCCCCTGTCTGGTTCGGGCGCAGAAATGGCGGCGGATCGTGACGGTCGGGCGACAGTTTCCATGACAGTTTGTGAAGTTTCGGTCGCGCCCCAAGCCCGGTTGCATTCCGGGAGCGGGACTTTTATCAGCGATGTCACCGGTCGCAGCCTACCCGGTTAACAAAACAAGGACTGATACATTGCGAACTCTTGTCATCTGCTCGGGCGGGCTGGATTCCGTTTCGCTTGCCCATATCATCGCCGCGCGCGGCGAACTTGCCGGCCTTGTGTCCTTTGACTATGGCCAGCGCCACCGCAAGGAACTGGATTTTGCGGCGGCCTGTGCGCACAGGCTGGGCGTGTCGCATCGGGTCATCGACATGCGTGGCATCGGCGCGGCGCTCAGCGGTTCCGCCCTGACCGACGATATCGACGTGCCGGACGGCCATTACGCCGAGGACACGATGAAGATCACCGTCGTGCCCAATCGCAACGCCATCATGCTGACCATTGCTTACGGGATCGCGGCGGCGACCGGGGCCGGGGCGGTCGCGACCGCCGTTCATGGTGGCGATCACTTCATCTATCCCGATTGCCGCCCCGCATTCACCGAGGCCTTTGACCGCATGCAGCGCGCCGCGCTGGACGGTTATGCCGAGGTGGCGCTGTTGACCCCGTTCGTGCATCGAAGCAAGGCCGATATCGTGACCGAGGGCGCGCGGGTCGCCACGCCATTCGCCGAAACATGGTCCTGTTACAAAGGGAGCGCGCGTCACTGCGGACGCTGCGGCACCTGCGTCGAGCGGCGCGAGGCGTTCCACCTGGCCGGCATTCCCGATCCGACCGATTACGAGGATGCGGATTTCTGGATCGGCGCGGTCGAAAAGGCGCGTGCCTGATGTACCGGATCAGCAAGGAATTCCATTTCTCGGCCTCGCATCAATTGGGGCATCTGCCGGCGGATCACCAATGCGCGCGGCTGCATGGGCACAACTATATCGTCGTGGTCGAGCTGGCGGCCCCGGCGCTGAACGGCGATGGCTTTGTGCGCGACTATCACGAGCTTGCGGCGCTCAAGACCTATATCGACACGGCATTCGACCATCGACATCTGAACGATGTGCTGGATATGCCCTCGACCGCCGAAAACATGGCCCGGCATTTCTTTGACTGGTGCCGCGCCCGCTGGCCCGAAGTGTCGGCGGTCAAGGTGTCGGAAACGCCCAAGACCTGGGCGGAGTACCGGCCATGACCGGGCTGCGCATTGCCGAGATATTCGGCCCGACCATTCAGGGCGAGGGCGCGCTGATCGGTGAACCTACCGTATTCATCCGCGCCGGCGGCTGCGATTACCGCTGTTCGTGGTGCGACAGCCCGCATGCGGTGGACAGCGTCCATCGCGGCGACTGGGCGGTGATGACGCCCGATCAGATCTGGGCGCGGGTGCGCGAGCTGTCGGGGGGGCGGCCGCTGACGGTTTCGATTTCGGGCGGCAATCCGGCGATTCAGGATTTCGGACAGGTGATCGCGCGCGGCTGGACCGAAGGCTATCGCTTTGCCTGCGAAACCCAGGGATCGGTGGCGCGGAAATGGTTCGCCGATCTGGATATGCTGGTCCTGAGCCCCAAGCCGCCCTCCAGCGGTGAGACGGTGGACTGGACCGCCTTTGACGCCTGTCTGGCGGCGGCGGGCACCGGGCCGCAGGTGGTGATGAAAATCGTGATCTTTGACGATCTGGATTACGACTGGGCCAAGGCCGCGGCGGCGCGCTATCCGGCGTTGCCGCTTTATCTGCAACCGGGAAACCCCGAAACCGATCCCGATACGCCTGTCGATTTGCAGGCCTGTATCGACCGGCTGCACTGGCTGGTCGAAAAGGTTACCGGCGACCGCTGGTTCGCGCCCCGCGTGCTGCCACAGCTGCATGTGCTGATCTGGGGCAACAAGCGCGGGGTCTGAAAGGAACATCATGACCGAGAATATCTATGGCGGGCTGAAACAGCTGGGCGGGGCCACCCGCCTGCCCGAAAGCCCCGAGGCGGCCGAGCTGGAGCGGGTTCGAAACCCGCAGGCCGACACCGCCTATAACGTGCGCTTTACCGCGCCGGAATTCACCTCGCTTTGTCCGATGACGGGCCAGCCCGATTTCGCGCATCTGGTCATCGACTATGTGCCGGGCGACTGGCTGGTCGAGTCCAAGAGCCTGAAGCTCTACCTGACCAGCTTCCGCAACCACGGCGCCTTCCACGAGGACTGCACCGTGGCCATCGGCAAGCGCCTGACCGACCTGCTGCAACCGAAATGGCTGCGCATCGGCGGCTACTGGTACCCGCGCGGCGGCATCCCCATCGACGTCTTCTGGCAGACGGGCGTGGCGCCGGAAGGCTTGTGGCTGCCGGATCAAGGCGTGCCCACCTATCGCGGGCGGGGGTGACGGCGGTCAGGGAAAGCTGGCGCCTTCAAGACGGCCG
>RRZT010039618.1_pt1 | contig 14569 bp, 17 predicted proteins | sample 2165551 | NCBI WGS metagenome assembly RRZT01 (sample SAMN10456910, study PRJNA506462) | wastewater metagenome | biome: wastewater; feature: sludge; material: wastewater sludge; isolation source: wastewater sludge with Escherichia coli K12::gfp cells carrying plasmid... | place: USA: Moscow, Idaho... | reverse complement strand
TTCCTGTTCCAAGCAATCAAAAGATGAATGCTTACCTGAAAGAAACAGCAGCCATTTAGAAAAGGGAGAGCAAATAAAGGTAATTGAAAATTAATCAGGGGATTAAGTAAAACAGTTCTTTTAGTCAAAAGAGAATAAATGCACGAAAAAGCAAAGATGATGGTGAATTCAGTTACCAAATCGTTACCTGAGTAACTTTGTTTAATTGGAGTTTATTCGTCACTTATTCAATAGTTTGCGTAATTTTGCATAGCACCGGATAACTCTAAGTAAACTAAATTTGTAACAAAAAATTAGAGTTATGGCAAGAAGTACATTTAAGGTTTTGTTCTACCTGAAAAAGAACAATCTGAAAGAGGGCAAAGCTCCGATTATGGGCAGGATTACCGTCAATGGGAGTTTAGCCCAGTTTAGCTGTAAGCTAAACATCAAACCCGAGCTTTGGGATACCAAAGCAAACCGAGCATCGGGCAAAAGTCTCGAAGCACAGAAAATCAATCAGAAATTAGACAACATCAAAACCCAAATCGGCAAGCAATACCAAAGTATCTGTGACAAAGATAATTTTGTTTCTGCTGAAAAAGTTAAAAACGCTTATCTGGGTTTCGGGGATGAGTTCCGAACTTTCTTTTCTATTGCCGATGAGTTCTACGAGCAATATAGTAGACGTGTAGGTAAGGATAGAACGGAAGGATCTTACGAACAGCTAATCATCAATCGCAGACGAGTAGAGATGTTTCTTCTGGATAGATATAATCTTTCCGATATTCCAATCAAGGAAATAGAGCCTCAATTTATTGAGGACTATTACAGTTATTTACTTGAAGAACGGAAGTTGGCAGGTAGCACCCTCTTGACATCCGTAACCAAGCTGAAACAGATTATGTTGATAGCTCAACGAAAAGGATATATTCATATGAATCCTTTTGCTAGTTTCCGTTTCAAAGCTAAAACCCGAGACAGAGGCTATTTAACAGAGGATGAACTTCAAAGATTTATGACCGTAGAACTTAGAAGATACAAGCAACGCCAGATTCGAGATATCTTCGTTTTTCAGGCATTTACCGGACTTGCCTACGCAGATGTAAGAAAGTTGACTTTCGATGATATACAAACTTCTTTTGATGGTGAATTATGGCTGATTGCCAAGCGGAAGAAAACAGGGACAACTTTCTATGTAAAACTGCTTCCGATAGCCAAGCAACTGATTGAGCAGTATCGTTTAGTATCAAAAAGCCAGTTTATATTTCCAGTGCCAAGTAATGCCGAAAATATGAATCGATGCTTAAGAAGGATTGCCAAACAATGTGGTATCACAAAGCGAATTTCCTCACACATGGGACGCCATAGCTTCGCCACAACAGTCTGTTTATCAAAGGGTGTACCCATCGAAACAGTTTCTCAAATGTTAGGACATTCCAGTATTTTGACTACTCAAATTTATGCTAAGATTACCAATGACAAGATAAGTAAAGATATGGCAATATTAACAGATAAGATTGGAGATACCTACCAACTTGAAACTGACAGGCCTCAATCTGATTTTAGAAATATAGGGAAAATAGGTAAGAAACAAAAAGCTTTATTACCTCAGAAAAAGAGAATTAAAAATAGGACTGATTCTCTAAATATAACTGTCCAAGAATAAGAACAATAATAATCGAGTCAGCCGTTTTGTTGCAGGAGAAAGTCACTTCTTACAAGGCAAACTAGTCAAGCCCGAAGCCCTACGGGTCGGAAACGAAAATCTCCATCCTTCGGATAGTATTTTCGCTCCGAGGCTTGCCTGTTTCCTTGCTCGAAGTGTAAAGGAGCATCCTGCAACGAAAACGACTGACCCGACGATGACGCATATATTCAAAAATAAACAAGCATCCCTGATTAAAATCAAGAATGCTTGTTTCATTTTATGCGTGGGGCAACTTCAACTCCCTCTCCTTAGAGTCTGCATATCTATTGTTTCATTTTCTATTAGAAAGGAAGCTCTGGCGATTGGTAATTATCATACAATACCTGTTGAAGTTCTTTCTCGGGATAAAGTATTTTTCCTCCAATCGTTGTATAACAGATCATTCGCTTATCACGCAAGGTCTGAAGCGTTCGAGGCGAGATATGAAGATATTCCATTACTTCCTCTCCACTCAGATAACATTCGTCTGCCAATGTCGGGCGATGCTTATCTCTAACATCCTGCACATCCTCAATGGATTGCTCTATCTGCTCCAAAAGTTCCTTGAACTCTTCGGACTCATAATTGATAAATTTATCCATCGCTATTTGATTTTATGCTTCATATCGGATTTTAGCAACTTGGAAATATCCTCTTCCTTGTAATAGACCTTACCACCTAACATTGCAAATGGTATCTTCCCATTATTCCGCCAAGTCTGTAAGGTACGTTTCGAGATACCCAAAGCACGGCAGACATCTGCCGAATCCATTCATCCATCTCTGGGATTGGAACAATAGACGGCTCTTAACGCAGCCATATCAGAGGTTAATCTATTGATTTGTCGTTTCAACAGTTCCCATGTATGTAAGTCGATACAAACAATCTCCATAATGATTCAGTTTAGTTGTTATTGTTTTCTGTTTTACTCTTTATCGTTATTAAATGTACTTGCTAAAGAGCGTTTTAGTCCCTCATTAGCAGCACGAGTTATTAGCTCTTTGTTTTGCAACAAGTGATCGGCAAGAATATTTGACAACAAAATAGTTGGAGTGATTTCTGGCACGATGTGTTGCAACGAGGCAACAAGCATCTGGAGCTTCTCTTTCATCCGAACATCGATATAGACCGGAGTATAATCCTTGATCTTTCGTGTTGTCAAAAATCGGTTGGTATATTCTTCCTCATCTTTTTTACGAGAGGGCTTTGCCTTGGCGGAATTTGGCATTCATGTGCTATTGTCAAACATATCGGATATATTTGGCTTCTCATCTACTGTTTTATCTTTTTCAATATCTTTACTCATAAGTTATTTGTTTTAAATATTATAACTATGCCTGATAATACTTATATGTGTATTAGGCTTGTTTATTTAGAATAACCAAATTACTCAAACATCCCTGATACGATTGGTCTTGCCCATGCTTCTACATCTTTCGAAAGAATAAGCAGTATACGACTTTGTATATCGCTGCTCTCGAACTCAGGTGCAAGTATACTTCATTCTCAAGCCCTGCGCTGTGAGCATAACAGCCTAACCTAACAGGTTAGGCTTGTATAGCGTTTACTATAAATGCATTATCATTTAGATGTGTACTCGGAAAGGAGTAATTTGGGAATAGTGGTCAATCGACTGTTTTATGTTAATGTACTCTATATAAGCAAATAGTATCAGTTTGGGGAGAAGCGTAAATATTTATAGGGAATATAGGTGGATAAGATTTTTTAACTATTGAAGGTTGTATTTCCCCAACTTCTCTATCAGGGTATCTATATCTTCAAGCCCAAATATCTGTTCCCGTTTGTTGCGATTACGGCAATTGAGTAGTTGTTGCATGCCAATGTAGTGTTTGTTATTGCCATACCGCTCTTTGTTACCTTCTGTGCGAAAAGATATAAAGTCTTTATTGCCATCGGCAACCGATACCCATTTATCTTTGATGTATTTGTGCTCGCTTAGTTGGTCAAGGAGATAGACCAAGGTCTTTTGGTTGGTTACCTGTAGTGGCTCGGAGAGTTTTCCCGAAAGAAGTTTCTTTAGTTCAGATACTTTTATTTTTGAACGAAACAATTTGATAGACTCTATACAGTCAGCTAATAGTGCGTATTGTTCTTTGCTAAGTTTGGGTTGGTAAGAACGTTTGGTAGATTTGGGTTTAACTGTTGCCTTAGTTTCCTTGGCAATAGTAGTTTCCTGTATAGGTGCCTTTTCTTGAATAACCTCTACTTTAGGTTTTAGAAGAAGCTTCTCATATTTGATGCACAAGCGTTCCAAGCTTACGAGGTCTACCAATTCTCTGAAATAGGGCAAATCAATTTTACTTAACTCTGTGGTATAGTTGCTTGAGGTTATCGTAGCTATCGGTTTTACAAATGTACGATACTGATGATAAACATCTTTGCTTATCTCATCATAAAAGTCACTGTACCAGAGATAGTCTTCCCGTTCATCACGAAGATATTTGGGTAAGCTTGCCAGAGGAGGATTGTTGCGGATGATATCCAATACTTTGCTTTTATAATGGAGTATGTCTGATTCTGTCAGTTGTGGCTGAGAGACCAGACCAAGTGCAGTCTCATAGTTGATCGCCACAAAGTCATTGACACTCTGCTGTACAGCCCGAAATACTTCGGGAACATTACTGTCATAATCTATGTCTAGCTCTCCATTATACATGAACTAAAGATAGTAATATTACCAATAGGAGCAACAAGAGTGACTCTATTTTATCAGGCAGGATGGTAAATAAATGCATCCTCAAGCAAAGCTATACACATCATATTGTCAGAGATATAACTGTCAAATATACGTTCTATATTTGACAAAGTATCCATGTCGGATACATCTAATTTATACAGCGATATGAGAAATTTAATCTACTTTTTACCATTCATTTGCTCCGGCTACCCTTGAAGAGCAATAGGCAATACACTGACTGTATTGCAACATCGGAGGTATCCGATAATACACTCCCTTCGGAGTGAAGATGTTGCCACCGATTCAAAAAACAAAGAGACTACCGCCTCTTTATTTTTTTCTCGTTGTCAAAGGAGCAAGGTAATCGCACGGGTAACCCAAAAGTGCCTCCGGGCACTCCGGGTTAACTTCCGTGCATACCTTGCCCTTGCAGGGGGCTCAGCCCCGAACAGTCCGCTCCCGATGGTCACTTGACTACCGTGGCTGTGGAGCAATCTTGCACTTCATCTCTCGATGGACGCTTCCGTTACATCTCGCCTGAGTGTAGAAATACACTCGGATTTTCCAAACCTTAAAGAAAATGGCTATGGAAAATAAGAGAAAGAATAAATCGAAGGGCGGTCGTCCGAAGAAAGAAAAAGTGAAACTTTCTACTTCGATTAATTTGAAATTGACCGAAGAAGATTTTAAAATCGTGAAGGAAAAAGCAGAGAAATTGGGGATGAAAGCAACCCAATATGCTCGGGAGATGACCTTGCAGGGTGGAATCAAATCTCGTTTTACTTTGGAAGAGCTTGACTTGATGCGAAAGTTAGGTGGTATGGGGAATAATCTGAATCAGATAGCCAAACAGGTTAATAAATCGGGATTTGGACAGGTGGGTGTAGAGATAGTAAATATTGCACTTCAAATCAAACAATTGCTGGATGATCGCTAAAAATATCAAAGGGAAATCATTTAAAGGCTGTGTCAATTATGTGATGAATAACACAGCCGAACTCCTCGAAGCCGAAGGAGTATGGGCAGATAGTGCTAGAGATATGATCCGAAGCTTTGCCATGCAACGTTCCGGCAGGAAAGAGATAAAACAACCTGTGGGGCATATTCCGATATCATTTTCGCCAAAGGATAAGCACAGAATGACGAATGATTTTATGGTGCAACTAGCTAAGGAATATATGCAGGAAATGGGAATTAAGAACACTCAATATGTCATTGTAAGGCATCACAATACGGACAATGATCACCTGCATATTGTATATAATCGCATTGATAATGATTTGAAATTGATCTCTGTCAATCATGATTATAAGCGGAATATCAAGACTTGTAAGAGGCTAAAGGATAAATATAACCTGACTTATGGTAAAGGAAAGGAGAAAGTAAAACGCGAGAAATTAGATAATCCTGACAAAATAAAGTATTATATCCATGATGCCATAAAAGCAGTATTACCTACTTGTAAACATCCTGTCGACTTGCGTTTTGCTCTTCAGAAATTTGAAATAGAGATCGATTATAAATTCAAACGAACGACCAGAGAGATTGAAGGAGTATCGTTTCGATACGACAATATTGCTTTTAAAGGCTCGGAGATTGACCAAAAATTTAGCTTTGGAAATCTAAAAAAAGAGTTTGAAAAGAATATTGAAGAAGCGAAAATAAGAGGTAGGGCGGAACTTCTGCGAGAACAGACAGAACAAAAAACGAAACAGGAAGCACTGAAAAAGACGGAAATCCAACCTATATCCGTTAAACGAAATCTAGTTGTTTTGGGTGTTGAGCTATCAGACGAACAGGAAAAAGTATTGAGAGAAGGCGGTATTATTTTTGTTGAAAACATGATTCATCCCAATGACAACACTAAATTTTCTGCATATGCATTTGCCAATGATGATAAGGACAATATCTCATTTAGCAATAAAAACCCAGAAGAGTCCATAAAATATGGTCAATATGAGATGCGACTCAAAGATAAGATTTTGATCGAAGAAGGCTTTGTAACTAAGGCTAAAGTTAAATGGTATGGTGGTGGTTTTGCTCATCCATATTTGTGGAAAGAGAACAAAACTGATGTGGAATATAGGGAGAATTGGGGTGATCCGAGAGTGATAGAAGCTAAAGTAGAGGAAAAAAGGAAGCAAATCATAACACCTATAATAAAGAAGGATAAAGGAATGAAAATGTAAAACATTTAGAACATGACAGTATTTGGCAGTTATCAATTTTATTTTTGTCGGAGTAAATAATAGCAACAGCCCTTTTACTCGCCTCCGAAAATATTTACATATATTTGCCATCGGCAACGATAGGTTTTGCTAATGTATATTTGAAGAAGCGTAAAGTTTCGTCCTTTGTTTAGGAAATCGCCAATTGACTAATGTAGCAAGGATAAACATGATGTTCCTGTTTGATGATTGTACCTTTTGTACAGCATATCAGGCGTGGGCTGTTGTTTATTTGCTACAAGGTGTTTGGCGATACCTCTAAACAAAATAGGCATACAGTGCCACGCTTTTTCTTTAATCTATAACTCATTTATGACTAAAATAATAGATATGATAAATACAAAATTAAATGACCTCTTTCAATATTGGAGAGATGAAATGATACAGAATGGCGATCATGGATTTTGTGAAGATGGACTGATTTACCGTAATGGAAAAGAGAGTTTGTTGTGGCAAAATTCTAAAAGGAAAATACTATTTCTGTTGAAAGAAAACAACGACAACGATGGACAAGATGTTCGCGAGTGGACAGGCTCTATTAACGGATATTCGCCCAATGGATTATTCTACAATCGATTATCAGCTTGGCTGTATGGGTTGACCAATTACACAGATACTAGCTATCCTGTTATTGATGAAGCATTCGATGCGAAGAATCAGATAAAGGCATTATCCGAATATCCCTATGCTTATGTGAACGTGAAGAAGAAATCAGGTGGTGCTACTGCTGACGATAGTATTGTATATGATTTTGGTAAGCGGTATGCACATTATTTACGTCAAGAATTGGATATTTTATCTCCCAATATTATTGTTTGTGGCGGTCAAGTAGTATTCAATGTTGCTACGGATATAGTCTACAAAGAATTTACGTTTACCCAAAAGAATAGTTGGGTATATTATAATAAAGAAAATAACATAGTATTAATAAATAGTTTTCATCCTACAGCTCGCAAATCGAATATTGAAATGTATGAGTGGATGATGGAAAATGTGATAAAAGAAAAGATATGAATAATATAAATACGAATGAAATCGAAGCCGCTTTTAGTGATTTAATAGAACAACTGAAGACAATTAAAGATTTAAATGAGATAGCAGTATTGCATAAAAATAATACCCATCTTCTTAATGAAAAATTAATTGAATTTTATGAGTTCTCAAAAACACAAGATATCAAAGTGGCTAACATTTTAGACGATTATCTCCTAAAAATGGGATACATCCAACAAAAAATGGAAGAACAATCTAATTTGCTTCAAGATAAAATAGCAGAATTTATCATTTCTAACAAAGAGGTTGTTATAGCAGTTGATAAATCTACCGACCAACATTTGCAGATGATGCGGCAAATGAAAAAAAAGGATATTATTTTGTTTACCTTAAACGCTATTGTAGCTATCATTGCCATTTATTTATTAGTCATTAATCTTATTTAATATATGAATATTGAAGATCAATTGTATCTGATATCTTCTTATTTGATTGTCGCAGATGAAGAAATAAATGATAGGGAACTCAATGTGCTAAATGCTTGCATTAAGCCTTCTGAATACCGTGCAACGCAACAGTCTAAGATATTTTCAGATGATGATGAAAAAATAACTTTAGAGAACTTATTAGCTTCAATAAAAAATATTAATGCAGAAGATGCAAAAAAATTATTAAAGATTTTATTTTCTTTAGCATACGCAGATGATTTTTTTGATCCAAAAGAAATAAGTTTTATAAATAGGATTAAGGATGTATTAAATATATCTCCAGAAGATTTAAAATTAGCAGAGGAAGAAGTTCTTAATAGTATATCTGATAGTGTAGAGCCAGAGAATCTATCTTGGGCGGATATCCTAAAAGGTACATTCTCTGCATTAATTTATGAATTAAAATCAGATAAAGATAAAACAGAAGAATACGAACTTCTTTCAGGTGCATACTTTTCTAAAAAAATTAAAGATATAGCAAATGCTTCCAAAGAAGATTTGACTATTGTAGAGGAGTATATGAGTAGATATAGTGAATCTTTGGAGAATTGCTTTAAGGAATTGGAAGAGGAATCTGACAGATTGAAACAATTTAAAAGAGAAGATCAGGATGTGAAAGTTTTTACAGGTATAATAGAGCAGATGAATAATTCTACCAAACAGGAACTTCGTGAATCCTTGAATCGAAGTCTGGATGTATTAAATAAAAAGAAACGTTCTATCCATTACTTTACCATTGCCTTTATGGGACGTACAAAGGCGGGAAAAAGCTCTTTGCATAAGGTGGTAACTCATGAAAAAAGTGATAATATAGGCGAAGGACGACTCCGAACCACTCGCTATAATCGCAGTTGGTATTGGGAAAGTATCCGTATTGTTGACACTCCGGGTATTGGAGCTCCAGGAGGAAAGAGCGATACCGAAACAGCTAAAACGATTATTGATGAGGCAGACTTAGTTTGCTATGTGGTAACCAATGATTCAATACAAGAAACAGAGTTTGACTTCTTAAAAGAACTAAAAGAAAGGAGTAAGCCTCTATTTATAATATTGAATATTAAAGAAAACTTAGAACATCCGGTGCGATTGAAACGATTTTTAGAGAATCCTCTAAAATGGAAAACAGATCAAGGGGATAAAAATATTCAAGGGCATCTTGATAGAATTAGGGAATGTATTGGGGATAGCTATGATTTTAATTTTATTGAGATTATTCCATTACAATTATTGGCTGCTCAGTTATATTTTGCAGAAAATGACTATACTCTTGAGCAGAAACAAGGATTATTGGAAGGAGCTAACTTAAAAGAGTTCATTTATAAAATCAAGCAATCTGTATATAGAACCGGAGGGTTAAAGAAAACTCAAAATATATTTGATGGATGTGGATATCAAATAAATACTATCATTCAACAGTTAAGTGACATCTATAAAGGAATTGAATCTCCTCTTCATAATTTAGGAAAGAAGAAGGATGAACTAACAAACTTCATCAAAAAAAAACAAAGCGAAGCTAACGAAAGTATCAGAAAGTATATCAATGATGCATATACGAAACTAGAGAATAATGCGAAAATATTTTCTCAAGCAAATTATGAAAAGAAGAATACAAATGAACTTTGGAAAAATAATGAAGAAAACAAAAATATATATGAAACTCTAAGGCTAGAGATAGACTCAGTTATTTCAGTTTTTACCAAAGACGTAAAAGACCGTATAGAAGAATGTTTTGATGACTTAAATTTTGAGACACAGCAAACTTTTGAAAGTTTCTATAAAGGGGAAAAGAATAGAGATTGGAAATTTGGTATGAAAATAACATCTGCATTAGTTGGAGTTGGAGTATTTGCATTATTAAACTGGTGGAATCCTCTTGGATGGGCAACCGCTGTTGTTGCTGGAATAGGAGGGATGGTGTCAGTTGTTATGTCTTTGATAACTTCTTTATTTGACTCGAAAGAAGATAAGATCAAAAAAGCACAAGAAAAATTATATGAGTTACTGATTAAAGAAATAAAAAAAGAAAAGCAAATAAACGAGACAGAAATTCATTCTAAAATCAACATGAAGATTGGAGAAGTTAGCGATAAAATGAATGACAACCTATCCATCCTGATTGAAGGAATGGATAGAATAACTTCTTTATTAAAAAAGGCAATAGAGCAATCGAAGCAGATAGAAAATAAGCTAAATAGTATATTTGCTTATAGATTGCTTCAACACTTAGGTAAAGTAGATAAAAAAGGAACACTCGGAATAGTGATAGATGATATAATAGAAAAAATTTCTGCTACGAGATCTTATAAAGACTCAACATTGAGCATAAAATCCTCATTATTAATGACCGAAGCTGATATAAGACTTGCCAGCATGCTAACTCAATTAAATATTAGATTTAACCAACAATAAAATGGAAACAAATAAATTGATAATTGCCGAGCTAAACAAAAGATTAGAGAGTCTTAGACAAAAAACTTTCGATATTTTAAAATTTGCAAATCAAGATGAGTTAAAAGCTCGTTTAGAAAAAGAATTACTAGAATTACAAGAGCGAACAAATCTCAAGCTAGCCTTCATTGGGCAATATAGTTCTGGAAAATCAACTATAATCTCAGCCCTAACTGGAAACAGAAATATAAAAATTGATGCCAATGTTGCGACTGATATTGTTTCTGAGTATAAATGGAATAATATATCGTTGTTAGATACACCTGGTATTTTAGCTGGAAAAGCCGAACAACACGATCAGCGGACGAAAGACGCCCTAAAAGCATGCGATCTTATCGTTTATGTATTAACGAGTCAACTTTTCGATGATGTCATCTTTGAGAATTTTATTGATTTAGCATATACACAAAAATTAGATGACAAGATCCTAATAGCTATAAATAAAATGTCTATGGAGAGTGGCGATTTTCAAAAATTAAAGGATAATTATAGTCAGTCTATTAAAAATATATTTAAAGAGCGTGGCTATGAATTTAACTTCCCCATAGTTTATATTGATGCGGCCGATTATATTGAAGGAATAGATTTAAAAGATGAAGAGTTTATACAATTAAGTAATTTTAGTGCTTTCGTATCTCACTTAAATTCTTTTGTGGAAGAAAAAGGCTTGATTAAGAAACAATTTGATACGCCTGTTCGAATTTTAAAAGGGTGTATTTCTGATATTGCAATCTCAGAAATAGACCCTAATCTAAGGAAACAAATAGATGCATATGTATCTCGAATAAATAAAAGTATGGGTGATATGGAACGAGCAGTAAAACTCGAATTAAATCGATTTGAATCTGAAAACCTTTCCCGTATCATGGATGTATCATCATTTATAGGCGAAATAAACGAAAACGAAATGAGGGGTAAGACAGATCAACTGACCCTCGATATAGAAAATAAAGTAAATGAACTATTCAATAGTATAGAAAGGATAATAGAGCAGAAATACAATGATTTGATGGATGAAATGACAGACTTTGAAAATAAAGAAGTTTTTATTTTGCACAGGAGGAATTTAGATGCTAAATTAAATTCGCCATCTATCTCATTGGAAGATAGAAGAAGTCTTGAAAATCAAAAGAAATTATTGGAGTACTTTTCATTAGGTGGACAAAAGTTATCGGGTATGTCTGGAGTAAATAATCTTTTTGGAGGAATGTCTCAAGCGTCAGGAGACACACTACATAAAAGTGTCTATGGAATTGCTAAGCTCTTTGGGCATAAATTTAAGCCATGGGGAGCTGTCAAGATTGCTAGTAATGTAGGCAAGTTTGCAAAATTTGGTGTTCCTATAATATCTGGAATAATATCTGTTGGATTTGAAATATATAGCCACAATCAAGAAAAGAAGAGAGCAAAGAATTTAGATGCAGCAAAGCAACAATTTAATGCCAACTTACGTTCTAATATAAAATCAATTCGACAAAATATAGAAGATAATTTTAATAAAGATATAATCGGAAATTATAAAAATAAGTTGGACGAAATCTATAAGATAAAATTGGAGATTTCAAAATCTATAAATAAAAACGAAAAAATAAATAAAGCAATCTCTGATTTTGATTCAGAATATGTTGACTTTATAGAAATTATATAATATTAAGATATAAATATTTCTTTCCACTGACAGCTCTTGGCAACAAGGGCTGTTATTTTTGCCATATCATTTATTATAGATAAAAAAAACAGAATGTTATGGAAAAAATTAAAGTATCCGAAATTAGAAAAGAATTGATTTGGAAGTTCGGTAAAAATCGAATATCTGCACTCGCAGACAAAGACAATCTTATTATTACAGTATCCAGAAGTACTTTCCTTGCAGCTATCCCTATTTGCAGTATCGTTGAAAAAATAAAAGGTGATACTGAACTGTCGATTTCTGAGGCTGGCTCTGCATTTATTCTAACATACAATGACGAGAAAAAAAGTCTGAGTATAAAAGACAACAAAGTCTATTTGTTAAACATGGTGGATGACTCGGGTATTCAAATAGAGATTGTATAATGAATAAGAAGAAAAGCATAGCAAGTTGGATATCCATTGTGATATGTCTTGTGTCGTACTCTATTCCTGCCATATTTGCTCTTGCAAGTTTTGCTGTATTAAAAGAATCGATGGGTTTTATTGGAGCTTTGCTGGCTGTGATTATTGGCGGATTTACTCTGTTTTATATCACATATATCATTTTAAAATATATTATTTATTTTATCATCAAATAGTGTCTTATGAAAGGAATTATTACATTTATCGTATTTTGCGTAGTCCTGACAGGCGGTTCAGCAATTCTCTTTTTCATACCTATGCTTCTATTAATTCTATTAGAAGGGAGTGGTGCAACAACAGCTACAACGCCTCTTGAACTTGAATGGTATTGGATTGCGGGTATTATAATTTATTTTATACTAAGTTTAAAACTGATTTACAAAGCGAGCAAATTATTAACTAATAAGATTTTTGAATTTTTCAAAATAGATTGACCGTATGAACTTTAAATATAAATTCTGCATTTGGTTAGTAGATACTTTATTGTTAAACAAGCAAGGGCTAACCGTTGACGAAATTCAACATAAATGGAGAGTCTCTTCTTACAATCCAGATGGGGGGGTACTGACGGAACGAAGCTTCCATCGTTACCGAAACGAAACAGAATCGCTCTTTAACATTGATATTGTATGTGAGAAAAGAAATGGAGGAGTCTACAAAATTACCTCAACCGAAGAATTGGATAAAAATACAGCTGTTCAATGGCTGTTAAGTGGTTTACGCATTTCTAACTTGGGAGAATTATGCCAAAAACATCAGAACCTAATTTTAGAAAATGCTCCTTTGGGATTAGAGCGAATTCAGAGCATAATGGATAGCATAGAGCAGAATAAATCTTTAAGTTTGACCTATAAGTCTCACTACAAAGCCTCAAAGAATTATACCTTTCAACCTGTCTTTATCCGTCTGTTTAAGCAACGTTGGTATGTAATTGGTGTAGATATAGAACAGAATAGGTGTACGACATTCGCTCTTGAAAGAATTCTTGACGCGTCTATTATAGAAGATCAACATAAATTACCGAAAGAATTGAAACGAACTCTTAACCCTAATACATATTTTGCTCATTGTTACGGTATAATCCGTCAGTATGATCCTATCTCAATCCGATTTAGGGCTTTCTTTCCTCAGAATTTATACCTAACAGATGTACCAATGCATGAGTCTCAGGAATTGATCAATGAAACAGAAGATTATACTGATTTCGAAATATTTGTCAGACCTACATATGATCTTAAACAAGAGTTCTTATGGAATAGAGATAAACTAGCTGTATTATCACCCGAATCATTTCGTTTAGATATGATTCAGGTTCTAGAAGCAACGTTAAACGGGTATAAAACAGGAGAGAGCTTTGCGATAGACGAATAAAAGAGGAAAGGTTGTTAGTTTTCAAATATTCCTTTGTAAAAGAACAGAATGAAAAATATAATTTTACCTTTGTTATCGTTATCTGATACTATGCAAAGTAATGAAAATGTCAGTCAAAAGAACCATTACTAAATCGTTACCTCTCACAAATACGCTATTTGTAATCAACTGATAAAGAGTTGGTAAATCTAATAATGCTGCTATCTGAAAGAAATACTAATTCTTTCTACTTCTCCAAAAGAACCCCTTGGAGCTGTAATGCCTGTAGTATCATTCGGATTGGAAAGTAGTTTTTCTTTTCCGGCTGCGTCTAGTCCTGTAATCATGTTTTCGGGCATAGCAAGAAAAATTGTTTTCAGATCCTGAGCCGAAACTCCGGAAACAATGCTCAATATGATAATAATTGCAAGTATAAACTTTCTCATTTTGTATCGAATTATTTTGTCCCCAAATATAGGAAAAACATTGCTATGATTATTAAAACAAGGTCTATCGCTTTTCCTTTTAAGTTTTTTTCATGGAATAAGAGTACTCCTCCGGCAAAAGAAACAAGCACGCTGCTGCGCCTTACCATAGATAC
>RRZT011443031.1_pt1 | contig 14571 bp, 13 predicted proteins | sample 2165551 | NCBI WGS metagenome assembly RRZT01 (sample SAMN10456910, study PRJNA506462) | wastewater metagenome | biome: wastewater; feature: sludge; material: wastewater sludge; isolation source: wastewater sludge with Escherichia coli K12::gfp cells carrying plasmid... | place: USA: Moscow, Idaho... | reverse complement strand
CTCGATTGCCGAAATGGCCACAGATGATTCAGACGAGATTTACCATACCAATTGGGATGATTAAGAACGGGAGCCTTGTATGGAAAATTGGAAAGAATACGCGATACTGAATACCCGTACTGGCAATGTGAGGATGATGACGCTGCGAGAGTCGCCCAAATACCTCATCGAAAAGCCCAACCGGTATGCCAAAGTGGAAAACTGTGAATACTTGGCTGAACGGGGTTTCGAGAAAGTGTATGAGAAAGACCATGCCGTGATTCAAGCTCATTTGGCCAGCAAGAAAGACAGTTTCTTTGTCAGCAATGTGCGCGTGAAAATGAGAAATATTCTGACATCGCGTAAGGGCATTACCTATGAGCAAGCACAGGTGTTGAATAAGCTGTTTGAAATGGGCATAGCCGAAACCAAATAATACGGTTTGGAAAATTGCCTGGCAGGAGGCCATCCGGTTAAAACTTTCCGGGTGGTTTTTTTGTGTTTGAATGAGTGAGTGTGGGCTGGCCCCACTTTTTCTTGTTGTTGCCATATTGGACCCGGTTTCATTTTACTGTCATGGCAACATTAAGAATCGGTTCTTCTGTGTGCAGTCACAACCACCGCGTTTTTTGATTGATGGATATTATCCTGGCTTGTGTCAGGGTCAAGGCCATGCCCTGCGGGTGCGCTTTGCGCAGCCTTGACCCTGCCCCAATCTGCGGATGAGCAATATCCATCAAAAAACATTTCGGTGGCTTGAAAAGCCTGCTTACAGAAAGAGAGATGGTGATGGCTTCTACTCATTTGACTGATTTAATCATTAATCGTGTAAACCAACAATTCAAAGCGGCCTTTCCAGGTAATGTGAAAAATCTGGATGAGGTGATTGAGGAGTTGTGTGGTGCTTATCAATCCAAAAATAATGCGGTGTTTAATGTGGTGGCTTTGCTGCGCCGGGCTCAAACTTTGATTAAACAAGGTATGTCGGTTTCTGCATTTCGCACGAGATTGCTGCCAGACATCATATCTACAGCAATTAAAGACGAATTGGACAATCACTGGATGTACAAAGGTGTTTTGGCCAATGTGCAACTGGGGGATGAGCGCCAATTCATTGCGGTCTTCCAAAACAAGCACTTTATTAAGCTACAAATCAAGGCAATCTCGCCTGAAACCAGCTTGGATAGATATAAAACTCTGATTTTTACGTTACAATCAGGCCAATATGAAGAATGGCTGAAACAACATTTAGATGAATCTAACTCTTACACCGCAAAACAGTGCGTTTTGCAAATCATGAATCAAATGTTGATTAAATAGTTGTTGGCCAAACGATAAAGGAATTCGTCATGACTTTGAATATAGCCAAGTCCGTATCTTTGAAATACGACGCTACCAGCATTGCTCTGATTGATGGGGGCGTAATTGCAACCACCGGCGTGGATCCATTCAGTGTGGTTTATGACATCAAGCCCGATACGCCTAAGCCCGCCTTAATCAATCAATTTGACGGTGCTTCAGGTCGTCGCAAATCCCTCTTTTCTGCTGCTAATACAGTGGTTGAGTTGGTGGACGGTAGCCGAAAAGCTTTGGTTTTTTACGCAGGCAAAGAGTTTGAATTGCGATTTGGTGGCCGGTCCATTGTCAATGTGGCAATCTCTGAAGATGGCGGTAAGGTCGCTTGTGTGATGGCAGATATTCCTATGAAATTGGATGAGGACTATTACTCAGGTGTAGACAATGTGTATGTGGTCGAGCTTGAGTCGTTTGCTTTGTCTGTGATGGCTTTTCAATCTCAGTTGGGCGCGGTTATCGACAACGAAAAGTCTTATAAATTGGATCTTGGCCTAGCTAAAACGGATACAGACATTTTGCGCAATCGTGGAGTGATACGCAGCATGCGCACTGTATTTGCCACAGAAGATTCATTGATGGTGTTTCATTTGGTTACGGTGACGTTTGTACCAGGTACCAAAAACCTTTTTTGTATGGCCACACACCAGACTCGATTGGCAGGCCTGTATTTGGGTGAGAATGGTGAACCGCTGCAGCTGAAATCATTCAAGCAGATTCAATATAACGGTACGAATAACCGCAGCCACATCAATGGCCAAAAGGTGTATTCGGTCAGCAGTGATGCCGGTTCTTTGTTTGTGTACGATCTTGAAAGTGGATTGGCCAACAGTATGGATGTACCTGGGAAGTCTTTGCAAGATGTGGTGATTTACAAAAATAAGGCATATGTTTTGGCCTTCAACCGTGAAAACGGTTTGTATGAGCTGCTGGATGAAGACTTGAATGTGGTGTTCCAGGCTCAAGAAATCTCCGAATTGGCTGCTTCATCTGAATACTTGGCGCTTGCTTCCGGCTCCAATGTGATTTTGTTCCAATAAGGCCAATCCAATGACAACCCAAGCAAATGAAACCCACGACACCGATTTGGCTGCTGCATTGGCTTTGTTTGATGACAAAAAGCTTAACTTGGCTGATGCTGCGGCCATCAATGAAATAGCCTACTCTCTTTACAGCATAGTGCCACATGGAAAGGATGACGAGGCCTTCTTCAGTATCGACAATATTCATGTATATGAAGACCTTGAAACCAAACAACTGAAGGTCCAACTTTTGTCTGTAAAAGAGTCGGATGATGATGTTTTACCTCAATCCAGTAAATCGGGATTTCATGCCTTAAGCCCTGGTGTGGTGACTGCATTTCTTGATGATGAACCCAAGCAAGGTAAAAATTCGGATGCCTTGCAAGAGGTGTTGATGAATGCCCTACAGAGTAAGTTGGCTTCTGACCCTGAGTTTGCCAGTCAGTTTAATGATCATTTGAAGTCACTCAAAAAATTGCAAGACAGGGGATTCTCTTTAGAAAATTACACTTACCATTCTGACTCGAATCACAGTGCCGTTACCTTGTGGCATGAAAAGACCGCCACGGCGGTGTTTGCGCATCGAGGTTCAGCTGGTGATAAAAAGGGCTTGTTAAAAGACTGGATCCAGACGGATTTCGGAGAAATTGGCCTCCTGGGCAAGATGTTGACCAAAGCGGATGAGGCAGCTATTGGCTATGTAAACTATCAATTTGATCGAGTGGTGAAATCGCACCCAGACCTCAAAAATATTTTTGAGACTGGCCATTCCAAAGGCGGTCGAGAGTCTCAAAATGCGGCCAAATTTTTAGAAGGGAAACTGAACAACTATCTGGCCATCCGTGAGGTGGCATTTGAGCAACAATTGACCAGTGTGCCGGCCCCCAAAACCATAAGCCTGACTGCTTTGACATTCAACTCTGCACGGGTCTTTAAAGGTGATTCTCGTTTGAAGATGCTTGGAGAGCGCTTTAAAAATGCGGGAGTACTGTTGGGTAATTTGCTTGGCAAACCCATGTTGATGATTGATCAATGGCGGGCTGCGAATTTACAGAAAAAATTTGCTGAACTTAAACCAGAAGACAAAAACTTGATGGCACAATCTGTGGCCAGTATACACAGTGCGGTGCTTGCCCGAGCCAAATCTCGCTCTGAAACTTCCCCTGTCGAACTCAAGCATACCAATATCAGTTATGCTGATATGCAAGGCAAAAGTGCAGACCCTGTAAGTAACTTGCAATACGGAGGCGGCCATTGGGGCCGTGACATCGTAATCAAACACCCTAATGTTGTGCACACACTAAACCTCAGTAACCCTGTATCTGCACACTCCCTGAAGCGCACTCATGAACTGGTAAACCGCAGTGCAGAGAAACCAGGCACCCATACATTTGACCAATTGTTTTCAGCGACACCAGTGGATACATTGATCGATACCATTAGCAGTATTCCAGAAGCTGAATATCAGTCTTGCAATAAAACATACACGGTTGCACAAGTAAACAAACACTGCATAGAATTTCAAAACAAATTCAATAAGGGCATGAATTCTGTGCTTGAAGTAAGCCAGGAAGATGCCTACAGCGAGATGGGAACTTTAGACAGGTTGAAATCCTTCAGAGAGGCTAAAAAGGGTCATGCGCGTACCTCAGAAAATGAAAATGAGCATCGCAGTGGCAATGATTTTGGTATGTGAGTAGCAAGCTTTTCTTGGTAAGAAGATTTTGGTTTGTGAACCAGACTTTGTTTTTAAATAAACTATTTACAGTAGTTAATATAACTAAACTGTTTACTTGATTTTTGATGTTAATGCATTTTATGAAAGGTGATAATTCTATGGTTTATTCTAATCCTATAATTTGGCGAGATAAAATCGCTCTTCTTTTTAATACAATTCCTTTAAAATTAAAGGAGCTTGATGAGTTAAAAAACAAAGAAGAAAACACTGTTGAAATTGAAGCTGAAATATTTGGTTTGATGATGGCTTGTAAGCTTTATAGTTTTGCTATCTCTAATGCACAGGATAATGAAACTTTAAAAGAAGAAGTACGTATTATTAGAAATAAAGCATCTTTTCCTTTGTTTGGACGTTGTGCAGATGGCCAGAGCGAAAAGTTCGTAGATCCATTTGAGATGATTAGAACGCACTATAAAAGCATTGTACATATGGGGCACACAGAGGTGCTAAAAAAGCTGGGTGAAATTAAGTAGTTAAGTTGGTAAATAACAATACTAGTTATACTAATTACTATAAATAGATTGTTATTTTCAAAGAGTCGTTGTTACGGCATTATAGGTTATATTTGGTTTAAGACTCGTAACGTAGATTCAAGATCAGTATGTGTTACACCTAGTTTTTCTGCCAGGCGCTTCATATTTTTATCATCTAATATTACTTAAGTCTGAGTTTGCGAAAATTAATTCTTCTGGGCTCACGCCATTTCTTCTTGAATATATAAGAATTGCATTAAATACTGTAACTAAATATTATAAGTAGTTTAATTACTATATTTATTTTAATTATTATATTTAGATTATTTGAAAAATATTCAAAGTTAAAAGCATTATCCTTTTGCACTTCCCCACTTGCGTGGACTTCCACTGTCAAGATGAACAAATGTACTGTATCCACCGACACCGCCGACATTGAAGTATTTGGCCATCTCCATGGTGTCTTTTAACGATATAGAGTCAAATCGACCATCAGAGGCTTTACCAAAAATATGTAAGGAGTTGTGAGCTGCTCCCTCAATTGATTGATTTCTTCGATCAGTACGAAATCCTGAATTGAGTTGGTAAACAGGTTCATAACTACCCTGATTGCGGGCCCATTGCTGTATGCCAAATATCAGGTTGAATAAGCCCACATCCATAGGCCCTACAATATTACCTGCTTTGCGATCACGAAAATGGTACCGAAGTAAATTGTAACCATTCACGTTGTATTGGCCATTCGCGTAGTAGTAAATGCGAAACTTGGTTTTGCTTCTGTCATCTTGACGGTAAAGCGTGATGAAACGTGGTTGGTTCCAAAAATCGTGTTGCCCAAAAACAGCGGCTTGCGCCTCTTCCTGACCCAAAAGAATCAATGAAGGCGAAGCCGCTGCAAGGATTAATGAGCGTTGTAAAAAATCACGCCTGTTCATTCTGTGTTTCTGCCTTAGCTGGACGGTAAACTTTGTGTAATTCCTTCACTTCAATAGAAGATCGAGTCATTTCATAAGGTGCATTATCTTGCTTGGTGTTGACCACATTTTCCAATGTAAATTTGCGGCTAGTGAATTTACCTGTGATGTGAATGGTGTCACCAGCAGATACGTGCTCTTTGATGAATTTGACAATACCAGGGTTGTAGCAAACGCATGGAACCCATTCTGTACGAGTAACATCCTTGCCATCACGGTTGGTGTAGGTGTCATTGATGGCAATTGAAAAAACAGCAAATTCACTGTTTTCACCGGTTTTGATTTCAGGTGCCTGGCCTAAGTTGCCCTTCATGGTAACTGTGTTCATGTTTCATCTCCTGTAAAAAAAGCTAAAACTACCGACTGACTCTTAAGGTATTGTTGTATCTTGACTCAAGGTATTTGCCCCATTGAACAGAAAGAGGCATAAGTTTTTTGCGATAAATGGCATTGAATTTGGCATTCTTAGAGTGATAGTTTGCGGCTTTCACCCAAAAATTTTGATTATTCTTTTCTTCTAGGCTTTGCTTTAGAAGCCAGGCAGCGAGTTCTGCGTTATAACAACCGCGCCATTGAACATCTTCTTTTTTTATGCCATGGCGGGTAAAAATGCCATTTTTACTCCAATGCACGGTATTGATTTGAAAATGCCCAATATCAAGTGAACCATTTTTGTTTTTTACCAACTGACCATTTCGACCGTATTCAATACTGCTGATGGCCAGTAAAACGTTGGCTGGGACACCTTGGCGATTAGCAGCCTCAACGACACATTCAATGGTTGCTGGTTTGGTGGCATAGAACTCTTGTGCCAATAGCGTTACAGGTAAGATTGCTGGAGCCAGCATCAGAAATTTTTTCATACAAACCAATTCCATAATCGTAACCACTGTTGGAAGGAATTATCGATGAAAACTTGTCGATTAACGGCCTGCCAGTATCGGTAAGCTTTGGTCAAACCATTGGTAAATAGAGCGATGCTTATACAAAGTGTTGCAGTGATTGGTAATATGTTTGCACCGGTGGCTAACATGTATGCAAAGATTAAAAAACTGAATAGGCTGAACAAATAAAATACGCGTGAGTTGACTTGATGAACCTTGGCAAACTGCATTAAATCATCGTCTGGAATGTCATTTATGATATTTTTTACAGTTTCATTTCTTTGTTCTTTAGCGAGCTCTTTTGCTTCTTGATAGTCAAGTGGTAGTAAAAAGCTGTGTTTGCACAAGCCACAGTCCCAGTGATAAAAATCCTGAGTTTCGCCATTTTCATATGTCTCTCGTACCCCTTCCGCATCGGAATTTAAAGTAAGTTTTGACTGGTTACAATTAGGACAACTGGGCGATTTAAGCGCTTTGGCCTGTTGAGCTAGGTACTGAGTGTTTGTTTTCAGTACTTCATAGCCAATCATGTTCTTTGGGGTATCCCAAAGAACGTAACGAGCAACCCCTCCAGCCTTACGGACCACACCGCGTTTTGGGGCTATGCTGGTTTTTGATTTGACTGGCTCTTGCTCGTTTGACATAGAAAATACTTTTTAAAATAACTATTCTATTATATAAAATTAAACCAAAAAAATACATTAATTTTTATCCAATTTTTTTTATCGGATTTTATTTTGTATCTTTTAAATTCAATTCTTTAAGCTTCAATGCCAAAGCTGATAGGCTTGCTGTGACTTGGCGGAGTTCTTGTATGTCACGTTTTTCAGGGATGCTTTCGGCATGCTTGTTGGGAGCGTATTCGGTATTTTCCTTGGCAAAATTTACCAGGCGCTGATAACCACCGTTGTGCAGTTGGTGCATGCCGCTAACGCTACTGCTGACGCCTTCAACATTCAAACAAATACTTTGTACTTGATTAACAGAAGCGAAATTACTCATGCTGTCTATAATGGCAGTTTCGCTGCCTTCTTCTACTGAAAATTTGAACAAACTGCCTCCCTCAAATTCGCTCATGACGAATTTTTTTACATCATTGGCTCCTATGGTCATAGGGTCTATCAAATTGGTTTCGCTTGCAGCAGCATACAATGCAGTATTGGTATCCAGAACAGGGTTTTCTGAGCCCTCATCCAAGTCATTTGAATATGGAGTCATGGATTTTGGCATTACTGTTGTGTCGAGCATGTCTGGCTCCTCGACTGCAGTTTGGCCAATATTTTGACCGCCAGAATTTACCATCTGTTGTACACGTTTATTAATGTCCGCGAGAATGGCTGAATTTAATAACATGTCTGAAATGGCGGAGTCAGGTACATCCTTAATTCTTTCTGTAATAGGCTTCACTTTGGTTGCTGATATCAGATTCTCGGCAGCTCGTTCTTGGCGGATATACACTTCAATACCGGCTTGAATAGCGGCATCCATAGACATCACAGGCAGTTCATCTATTTTGATGCTGGCCAAATCCAATATGTTGCTGATGTAATTCAAGGTATCGGTTGGCTGGTAACTGTAATCAATGGATTCGTACAATGAATAATCGTTTTGCAGAAACTTATCAATGTTTGCTTTGATGTCTTTGAAATGTGGCAGATCATCAGATTTGTATGGAATGACAGGTAAAAAGTCATTCAATTTCATGTGACTGGGAGTTGGGCCTGCTGTATAAAAGCCCATAGCACGAATGACGGCTACTTTGTTGTCTTTGCCTTTATTCACTTTTTTACCAACAATGAAGGTGAATTCTCCGTCTTGTTGGCCAGCAAAATCATCGTAATCAATTCTTGACCGGCGCTCTACCCCAACACCATCTCCTTGAGCCAGCTTTTCATCGGTCAAACCAAATTTTCGATTATAGTTTTGCATCATAGCAACGTCGGCTTCGCCTGCGGCACCATGTACACGTTCCCATGTTTCAGATTTGGTACCTGATGTAATGCGTCCAATAGCCCTCAAGTTAGTGTTTTCCCAAGTAGCATCGGCTTCTTCAGCAGAAGATTTTTTCAAAGAACTAAAGTCCTGGGCACTAAATACTATCGAAAACCCCAATGAGCGGGCCTGAGCCGGGGCGACAGCAAAGCCTAATACTGCGTAGTAGCCATATTCATCTAGTAGACAATAAAATGGAATGCTGGCATTGGTGGGTCGGGAGTCTATGATTTCTCGTAATAGACCCTCAACTTTATTGCCTAAACAGCCCGACATCAATTGCTTGATATTGCCCACAATGAGTTTACCCAACATGCGTAAACTGTCAGGGGCAAGTTCCAGAGCGGGGAGCAAGACGACCAAAATACGCCGATTTAAAACCACATCATAGAAGTCAATTTCGCCAGTGGGGGTGTTGAAAATATGGCCATAATTAAAACTTAAGTCATTGAAAACACGGGTTAATTGCATTGTTATGAACCCGTGCTGCTCTAATGTTTTCTGGTCTTGTTTGCCTTTGTTTTGCAATTGGTAACCAGGGACATTGTGAACGTATGCACGCAGCGCACTAGAAACGGTCTTTAGACCTTCATCAGATTCAGCTTCATCGAGTAGATTTTCAAGCTCTTTCAGTTCGAGATATTTAATGAATGACTCAGCAGAGAGATTAATTTTCCCTGTGTCTCTCATGTAAACCAATGGACGGGTTAATGCTGCAACGAATGCGATGGCGCGGCCTTTCCACATATCGCCACCACCACCTGAAGAGTCGTCCATGAGACCAACAATCAGCTCAATAAGCATGCCAGAGCTGGCATTGGCCATTAAGTTCATGTCGTTGGTGACTTTATCCAATTGCTTATTTGTAAAATCGCGTCCCGATGTCATGAAGTTGATTAACAGTAAATCATCTTCTCGCCCTTGGGCACGGGCCAATCGGAACATGTCTTTTTGCAGTTTGACATCACCCTTGCCATCTACATAGATGAATCCCGAGTTTTGGGTTATGGCATTGGCACATAAGCCCAGTAGGAATTCCGTTTTACCAGAACCCGTGGTTCCCAGTACAAGCATGTGTGTACGTAAGTCTGAATTTCCCATGTACACGGGTAATTTGGTTCCGACCTCATTACCTATGTATGCAATGCCTTCACCATAAGATTTCCCTTTTTGGGTTGAGCCATCAAGAAGACCTGCATGTACAGGAACTCGGTAAGGGAATTCAAAAGATTTCTTTTTAAAATTGAATTGTGAGCGGTTAATAAAAAACAGAATAACAACCAAAATTTCCAAAGAACCGGGCACACCTAAAAACAAGGTGAATGCAATTCCTGCAAATGCAAAAATTAACAGCAAGAACATGATGCTGTCGGTTGAGTTCATGGCATCGGTAAACTTCTGCCCCATTCGTCGGGTGTCTTTTTTCCGACGATTGATTTGTATCTCTTCTTGTCTATTGGTGCCCCGGATGGCCATATTTCTCTCAGCTGCTACACTTCAGCTCAATATTTGCCAAAAATCCAATCACTGATTCAGAACAGTGCTAAATTATAAATTCTTACATCTTGGAAAATGGCATTTTACTTAGGTCATACTTCAGCTCTGTCCTTGCGAGCATTCCAGTCTGTAATGAGTCGATCAGCAATGGTTTCTATGATGCCTTCTTCGGCTTTCTCATCTACAAACGTGCCATCAGAGAATGCCAGGCGTTTTTCGCGTTCAATTACGTCTTTGCAGCCACCTTTAGGGAAGTAGTACGCCAGTGCTTTACGTGCCTCCCGCTGCTCAGAAATGCGGGCATAGAACAGGTTACGCATCTTCCGGTCCTCTGAGGTAGTAGACAAAGCCCAAAGTCGCATAGGTCCTAAAGTGGATGTATACAGTTGCACAAAGCGACCTCGTTTTGTTTCAGTCATGCCTATGTAAGTGGTGCCTATTGCACTTGGCCCATGTACAAATCGGGTTAAGGCTTCCAAAGCAGTATCATTTAAGCCCACCAGTTTTTCATAATCTCTGCGTTCTTCGGGTGAACCTGCATCCAAAATAAATACGCTGGTGGCAATACTGAGGATGTTTCCAAAGTCAGAAATTTTCTGACTGCCTAAAGTAATGTCCATCTTCCATTTTCGAGCTTCACGAGCATCAGTCATGATTTGATCTTGTAGAGGAGATGAGCGGCCTGAATTAGCAGTCATTTTGGTTTTGTGGTACTCGTCCATCATCAAGATTTTTTCTTCATCAATCAGTTGAGATATCAATCTTTCAAAATATGCACGGTATTTGGGTTCAATTGAAGGAAGGTCTTCTAATGAATAACCGATTTTTTGAATAAAAGACTGACGAGACACCATGTACAATAAATTGGTTTTTTTCACCCCAGCGCGAGAGGAGTCCTTTCCAGCCAAATCTTGTAAGTCCAAGGAAACAACTCGGGCAGAGCCAAGTTCAAATTTGGTTGGTTCACGAAACATTTCATATTCTTCTTGGGCTTCTTTTAAGCCAGTAAGAAATTTATCAATTAATTCAGGTTTGGATTTGTACTCTTCTTTGATGAGTTCACCATTGGCAACCAAGGCTAAATCTGCCAAACATGGAACAGCGTAACGCTGAGCAACTTCAGCAGCATAAATCATATTGTTATCAAAGAAAGTATCTACCAAGTCCCAATAATAAATGGTTTGGTGTCCTTGAAATTCGATTCCTAAATCTTCCATGGCCTTATCTACAATCTCATTATCATGAGGGATGTAGGCTTTAGGTCGTGACTTCTCCAGGCCTGTTTGGAAAAACCGATACGATTCTTTGATAACCCTACCTACAAATGAAGACATACCTTCTTCTGGATCGTCGCGTTCTGAAGGTGTAATCAATGCTGTGATAAATGAGCGTTTAAATGCCAAGTCTCGCTCTAGCGGCATTCTTTGCCCAAGGGGGGTGTCAAACACATTGATGGCGTATTGTTTGGTATTTTGTAGGCGCTCATATACGGCCAAATGCTTCAAATTATGAGGCAGAGCATCTCTAACAGTATCAATCAGGCCCCGAGAAGAAATACCAATATCGATAATCATGATATATGGAAGGCGGCTGATACCAGGAGAAAGAATACTTTCAAGATTCAGATGGTTCATTAAAACCGATTTACCAGAGCCAGGCTTACCAGAAACTAAGGTAATCCAAGTGGTTTGCTCATCTGAAAAACGGGCATAAGGTAAGATGGCACCATCTAAACTTCGATTGATGATGGTACCGCCTGGGAAAGGACTGGTTGGCCGCAGAACAGGAAATAGTTTTAGTGCATCTACCAGAGGTGCAGCAGCAGGTGGGACTATACTTTTCGTAGACAAGCCAGGAATGGTTGCTTGCCAAGCCAAAGAAGCATCGCCACTGTACTCTTTGACTTGAGCACCGCCCCATCCTTCAATGGCCTTAATTAAATGTGTTTTACGCAATACCAAGGATTGTACTGAGTCAGGATCGGTTTTGGCCCATGTCATTGCGGATATCCTGAATTTCACTATTACTTCATAGTCTCGCTTTCTTTCGCGCAATTCAGCAATGGCCAAATTGATGTTTCTGTTTTGCTCTGAAGAAAATGACAAAATGCTTGAGAACAAAGACTTCATCATGAGAGGGCCCATGCCGTCCCCTTCAATTGTGAAAGAGATTGCATAAGGGATGGCTCTTCTAATGCCATCTTCATGGGTTTCTGCTCGATTGAGTGAACTGAACAAATTATTAAAGTGTTCGTTTTCCATACGTGGTGGCACAGAAAATACTACAGGAGCAAACACACGAGCACCTACCCGGAAAAACTCATCATCTGGAATGTTTTTATCGTTTTTAGCACCAACCTTGCCTGTGGTGTTTAAAATTTGATCTGGGATGGAGGCGTATAGAAACTCACTACCGTCATTGTAATCATCATCTGTTTTCCAGCGATGAGGAACTTTGATGTCCGGCTCGCCATTGAGTTGGGCACGGGCCGCTTGACCTGGAATGACAGGTTTCCAATTTGGTGAAGTAGCAGAGCGGTTGGCATTGCGCTTGATTTCACGTAATGCTGTTTCAATGTCTAATTTCTCAACAAAACAAGCGATATCACCGGTTTTTAAATCGTCAAATACTTTTTCAACAAAAGATAAATGTCGGTCATACAAATAAGATACAGGGCGAAGAATGTTTTGTGCTTTCTTCATCGAAGGCAATTGAATTTCTTTGCGTATCTTGTTTTTAAGTTCATTGTCCATGCGCACTTCAGTTCGATCTAATAACGCAGTTCGACTGATGAGTACAAAATAGCAATCTTCTTCATAGACGAAAGTTTTATACTTGTCGCGGCTTTCTTCAATCAAGTCTTCTATGTCTAATTGCAGGGTTCGAGCAGTATGCTTTTGGATAGATGACACCAAATCCAATGAGTCGCTTGCATCTAAATCTTTACGAAATACAACCTGAAGTTGGTGACCGCGATTTTTGAAAAAGGGCTCAAGTGTTCGTGTTAGCTGTTCGATAATCATTTCATAGTCGGTGGAGCCAATTACATTTGCAATGCCATTAAATCGGAAAATCGAAGCGCAGCTACCATCTTTGTAAACCAAAACCGATTTATCAGGTGCTGAAAAATGACCATCAATGGTTTCAATATCACATAAGTTGGTGATTTGAGAATCAAAGGCTTTAAGCAAATTCATGATGATTACGTCTAATTTTCCGAACGCGCTCATTGCAACACTCCTGTAATTATTTCTCTAATTTTCAACTCTTTATCATCTTCTGATAGCTGAACATTAGTAATGATATTATCTATTTCAAATATAAAATCAGTCAGTTGATTTGATTTTAAAAACTGCAAAATACTGAGTAATTCTTCTTGTCCATCATGCATGTTGGACCTGTCTAGCTTTTTGGTACTTGTGGAATGTTCCACGATCAATGTCATAAAACTGGGTGTAACAATAACGAATGAAATCGGGAATCTGAGGGTCTTCTAGTTCAACTCCGACTTTATCGGTACTGATGGTGTAACTTTGAAATCCGTTGTGATTTAGATCTTGTAACAGCAAAATATTGTTGATCCATAATGACTGAGTAATTTGCAGTATCAGCAATTGGTCTGATGAATCATTGTCAGTTTTAACCATGTGATAACTGGATAATAAAAGAGTAGCAAACACCAGTTTAGTAACAGATAAAATATCCAATTTTGAAGAGAATTGGCTTGGTAGCTCAACTTGTTCAGTGTTCTTAATCAATACAGCATGAAGCAGTTGTGAATATTTAAGTAAATTAGCTTTGAGGAGCGATTTTGTAACAGCTAAGGTCAGACATCCTTGGCTATTTACCAATAGTTTATTAACCAGATCATTGTCACAATCTACAATTTTTATCAGTACAAACTGGTCATCTGTAAACTGATTCAAATCGCTTGGGAGGTCAATCTCAGAGTATTCAACGTCACCTAGTACTTTGTGTAAGGGATACAGTTGTCCAAGGGTATTAATTGCGTTGTTACACAAAGAAGCAATGCATTTTTGACTCGGCCGACCTTTGATCAGCACGGGGCTGTCTGATAGCATGAGATTCAAGGACAATTGTTCAGTTTGAATAAAAGGCAATTGTTCCGTTGATTTAAAATTCAGGGGTTTACTGGTTAGTAAATCTCGCAAATCAAATGTTTCGTGAAAATCCATTAAGCTACATATTGCACTTGCTAGAATTTGATGAAACTTCCGCCATTGCGATTCATTTAAATCGTTGTAAGTAATCAGAGATACTAAGCTGCTCAAGTCAAAAAATAGTTCCTTCTTGAATATGGTCTTATGGCCTTTTAAAAGACGGATAAAGGCTTGTATTTCTCCCGCTTGTTTGTAGCGATCAAAGTGGTTAGGGACGTTTGTAACCCACACAACATCTGCGTTTTGCAGCAGTAAAGTTGGTAGTTCCTGGTAACGGCCAATAAATATCTGTTCATCAGTGACCAACACTGCATCATTCTCGATAGAGAAGCCATTCAGAAGTGGCTTTTGGGTGAAATAAATTACGCGCAGTTTCATTTGGTCCGCTCTTCCATTTTTGCAAAAGTAGTATCCATAGCCTTTTTGCTAAATGTGCCTTCTTTTAACAGTAAAAGTTTTTCTTGTTCGGAATATGCTT
>RRZT012154530.1_pt1 | contig 14574 bp, 15 predicted proteins | sample 2165551 | NCBI WGS metagenome assembly RRZT01 (sample SAMN10456910, study PRJNA506462) | wastewater metagenome | biome: wastewater; feature: sludge; material: wastewater sludge; isolation source: wastewater sludge with Escherichia coli K12::gfp cells carrying plasmid... | place: USA: Moscow, Idaho... | reverse complement strand
CGTCGTGGCATCAGCTGGCAACTGCTGGCGCCCTTTGTGCTGGACGAGGTGCAGGTGCTGGTGCTGGCGCTGGATCGTCACGAGCCCGAGCTGGCCCACTGGCTGAAGATGCAGGAGTGGCCGGTGGATGGCATTCATGTTGAGCGTCTGCCGCGTCTGGATCAGCCGGGCCTCATCCTGATGGACATGGACTCCACCGCCATCCAGATCGAGTGCATCGACGAGATAGCCCGCCTGGCCGGGGTTGGTGAGCAGGTCTCTGCCGTCACCGCTGCCGCCATGCAGGGCAAACTGGAATTTGCCGACAGCCTGCGCAATCGCGTGGCGCTGCTAAAGGATGCGCCGACCTCCATTCTCGACCAGGTGGCGGCCAATATTCCGCTGATGCCGGGGCTGACCCTGCTGGTGGATGAAGCCAGAGCCGCAGGCTGGAAGGTCTGCATCGCCTCCGGCGGTTTCACCCGCTTTGCCGGCAAGCTGCAGCAGGATCTGGGACTGGATCATATCGAAGCCAACGAGCTGGAAACCGACGGCGACAAGCTGACCGGCCGCGTGCTGGGTCGTATCGTCGATGCCAAGGTCAAGGCCGAGACCCTGGAGCTGTTGCGGGATCGCTATCAGGTGGCCGTAGGGCAGACCGTGGCCATCGGTGATGGCGCCAACGATCTGCCCATGCTGAAACTGGCGGCCCTGGGTGTGGCCATCCACGCCAAGCCCATAGTGCGCGAGCAGGCCCAGGTGGCCATCCGCCAGCAGGATCTGGAAGCCGTGCTCTGCCTGCTCAAGGCTGGCAGCGCCATCGCCGCCCTCTCCTGATCCCTGCTACCTCGACCCCGCCCTCTGCGCGGGGTCTACTTTGCGTTTCCCTCTGCCAGACAAGAATAAATATCTCAACAAAATCAATATGTTATATATTATTGATTTTATTGAGATATTTACATCCATTTGATTTTATTCGTTTTTTTAGTGCTTTGATTCTGCGGGTGAATAACATAGAGTGATCAGGGTTCCGGCGAGGAGGTGTTATGGCGTTGAATATATGGCTGGCGTTTTTTGCGGCCTGTTGGGTGATCAGCCTGACGCCCGGGGCGGGAGCCATCGCCTCCATGTCCTGCGGATTGCGTTTCGGTTTTCGCCATGGTTACTGGAATGTGTTAGGTCTGCAATTGGCGCTGGTGTTACAGATCCTGATCGTGGCTGCCGGGGTGGGTGCTGTACTGATGACGTCGGCGCTGGCCTTTAATCTCATCAAGTGGTTTGGCGTGGCTTATCTCATCTATCTGGCCTACCGTCAGTGGCAACAGGCACCAAGCCAGATGGAAGCGTCCCGTGCAGAAGAGCCCGAGCTTGGTCCTCTGGCGCTGATTGGGCGGGGCTTTCTGGTCAATATCAGCAATCCCAAGGCCATTGTCTTCATGCTGGCGGTGTTACCCCAGTTTATCGAACCGGCCAAAGCGCTCCCTTCCCAGTATCTGGTGATGACCCTGACCATGGTGTCGGTGGATATGGTGGTGATGGCGGGCTATACCGTCCTGGCGGCCAGGGTGTTGCTCCTTTTGCGCTCGCCAGAACAGCAGCGCCTGCTCAATCGCAGTTTTGCCAGCCTGTTTGCCGGGGCGGCGTCCCTGCTGGCCTTGGTGCATAAGGGGGGTTAGGCCATGTCCTGGTTGGGTAAACTCATTGGCGCCGGATTTATGCTGTTTGGCGCCTGGATTATCCTGGTTTACTGGGTCTACTATCTGCGGGTGCTGGCCATGCGCTGTGGCCTTGGCCAGGTGCGCTACTCCTCGTTTACGCCGCTGGTGGCTCCCATCTGTATCTTGCTCGGGGCTCTGCTCTACCCGCTGGCCGAGCCATTTCGCTGGCTCGGCTGGGCTCTGCTGCTCGACACCAACAGCTATGTGTTGCTGCTGAGCCTGCTACTCTTGCCATGGCGTTTGGCTCGTCGCGCCAAGCCCTAGCCGTGCCTCTTCATCATAAGCATAAGAATAGCCAATAAAATCAATAAATTATATCTCATTGATTTTATTGGCTATTTTTTATCTAGTTGGTTTTATTTGTTTTTTTATTTATTAATACCCAAGCGGTAACAGGTTTCGCTGCTGGTATCTACCAGTTCGCAGACGCCGACCACGCTCCAGAGAGTCTCCTCCAGATGACGGGCCTTGTGAATGGCGTATTTGGCGATGTAATCCAGCTCGTTGGCGATAAACTCCACATCCGGGCGGCCGGTGCGCGAGAGGTAGACGCGTATGGCGTAGAAGCTGCCACCACTTTGTGCCTTCTGCACAAATTGCCGTCTCTCCTTAAAACCCGCAAAGCTTGAGGCCAGACGGGTCTCGTAGCTGGGCTCGCCCTGCCGGTTCAGGCTACGGGCTATGTAAATCTCAAACTGTAATGGCTTCTCTTCCCGGTTCAGACGACGCAGGGGGTGCAGCAGGGCATCCTTGATCTCCGGATCCTTGAGCAAAGGGAAGAGATTGAACATGTCGGTTTCAGCCTGCTCGGTGAAGAGCCCCTGCAGGGAGCGGGGGGTCTTGATATATCCCAGCCCGCCCAGGCGGTTGATGCGGGCCTTGCTCAGGTAGAGCGGGTAGTTGAACAGATGGTGGGTGAAGAGATTACGCAAGGCGGTAGCCATGCCACGCAAGCGGCGTAACTCCTTGGCCGTCTTGAGCTTGTTGCTGTTGCTTTCGATCAGCAGGTTGAAAAATTTGCGTCCCTGATGGCTATCCTGTTCACCATGGATGCAGAGATTGAGCACGGTGCGGGTGGTGTTGACATTGACCACCCGGTAGGGGAGATCCTGCAGCTTGAAGCTGCGGGAGAGCTCTTGCAGCTTGGGCAACGAGAGCTTGATGATATCCTCGCGCTCGCACCCCAGCGGCTGCTCCAGCTCGATCTGCAGTCCCTGGGTTGAGATATCCCGGGTCCAGCCCACCACTGTCTGACCGCCAAATTTCACTGCCACGGCCGTCTTGTGGATATAGCGCGGCTCCTTGCGTAGCTGGGTGTAGTGCAACAACTCCAGCTCGAAGCCGGGTACCTGTTGGGGATGGCCGTAGATCTGCAACTCGTTGGGGCTGCGATCGGTGATCTGCTCCTGCAGGTAATCGCGTCTGTTGCTCTCATCTTCTATGCCATGCAACAACCCTACATGGCGGATACGCATCAGATTATGGCGCAACACCTCCTCGTAGTGGATCTGCTGCTGTTTGTCTTCCAGCAGCCTGTCCAGCCCGGCTTCATCCAGGGTGACCGCCTCAAGGGAGAACTGATAGACGCGCCAGCTGGGGCGGCGGGCTCCCACCGTAAAGAAGAGTTGCTTGAGCCCGCTCTCGTCCAGCTCTTCGCGGGTGGCGGAGAAAAAATAGATATGGGTGCGTACCGTATGGGTGAAGCAGTAGATCAGTGTCTGCTTGAGGCTTCCAGGCTGGCTCAGTATCCGGTTGAGGCGGCTGGGCGGAAAGAGACCGGCCAGCATCTCCTCGTTGCGCTCATTGCGCCAGTACTCCAGCTCGTGCTGGTTATTTTCGGTGCGCAATACATGCTGCAGTTGCAGCTGCTGTTGTTCATTCTCACCGAAAAAGAGCGGTAATCCGGTCAGACGAGGCAGGTAGTACTGTTCATATCCCTTGGACTCGGCGGCAGAGAGCAGATAGTCCACGCTGATGCGGTAGCGGCCCTTATTGCTGTCGATAAAGCGCGCCAGATATTGATCCAGCTCCGGATCCGGATCGACCCGCAACAGTTTGAGCCAGTAGCGATCCTCGCGCACCTCCTCACCCAAGATCTGGTAGGCGATGGGTCTATTGATGATGCTCGCCGGGTGTTCTTTCATCAGCCCGTCGAAGCTGACATGGCATAGCTCGCCCACCTCGTAGCTGATGGCAGATCCCATGGCGACGCGCAGGCCGTTGAGGGAGATGTCCGAGGTCTTGGCGGGAAAGTTACCACCATCGGCCAGTTGCAAGCGTATCGGGGAGCTAAAGTGCATCCGTTCGGCCTGGCGATGATAGTGGCTGGCGAAGGGGATCCCCTCCACCTCGAATTTTTTATTGGTGACGGGCTGCTGTGGATCCTCTGCTTCACTCTCCTGATTGAGCCGCTGACGATGGGCCTCCATGACGGCCTCATAGACGCCCATGGTGTAGCGACCATGATAGATGCGAAGCTGTTGCTGGAAGATTTCGATATCTTCGAGGGAGAGAAAGTGCTGGATGCCGGCATAGATATAGGGGATGGCCGCGTAGCGGGAGCGCATGTCCATCACCCGCATACAGGGGGAGCCTTTTTGCTTGATTTCCATCTTCAGCAGGAAACGGGTATTGGCACTTTCGCCCTGGGTCAGGCGGTCGAAGAGGGCATCAAAATCCGGCTCGGCCTGCAGGGGAAGCAGTTGCTCCAGCAGGGCTTCAGACTTGCGGTTTTCCATTCCGGCCATGGCTTCCATAAAAATTCATCTTCTTGGTCCAATGTAATTTACTATATCGGCAATTTCTTCTGATTCTTCACGAGTTTTGAACCATGGCAAGAAGCAAGGTCGCTTTTGTCTGCAACGAATGCGGTGCTGAGTTCCCGCGCTGGCAGGGGCAGTGTAGTGAGTGTCGTGAGTGGAACACCATTTCCGAGGTGAGGTTGGCTCCGGCACCCTCGGGAAAAAGCAGTCGTCTTACCGGTTATGCCGGTGAGCAGCAGGCGGGGGTGCAGACCCTCTCCGAGGTGTCGCTGGCCGAGATCCCGCGCTTTGGTTCCGGTTTTCGCGAATTGGATCGGGTACTGGGCGGTGGCATAGTGCCAGGCTCTGCCATTCTCATCGGCGGCCACCCCGGTGCCGGCAAGAGTACCCTGCTGTTACAGACCATGTGCCAGTTGGCGCAGCAGATGAAGGTGCTCTATGTGACGGGGGAGGAGTCGTTGCAGCAGGTGGCCATGCGTGCCAGCCGTCTGCATCTGCCCAACGACAAGCTGCGCATCGTCTCGGAAACCAGCGTCGAGCAGATCTGTCATCTGGCGCAACTTGAAAAACCGGCCGTGATGGTGATCGACTCCATCCAGGTGATGCATGTGTCCGATATCAGCTCGGCGCCAGGGTCGGTTTCCCAGGTGCGCGAGGGGGCGGCCCAGTTGACCCGTTTTGCCAAGCAGCATCAGGTGGCCATCTTCATGGTGGGGCATGTGACCAAGGATGGCACGCTGGCTGGCCCCAAGGTGCTGGAGCACTGTGTGGACTGCTCCATTTTGCTGGAAGGCGATGGTGACTCCCGCTATCGGACCCTGCGTTGCCAGAAAAATCGCTTCGGGGCGGTGAACGAATTGGGGGTCTTCGCCATGACTGCCCAGGGAATGAAAGAGGTGAGCAATCCCTCGGCCATTTTCCTCAATCGTGGTGACGTGGAGTGTGTCGGCTCTGTGGTGATGGCGATCTGGGAAGGGACGCGCCCTCTGCTGGTGGAGTTGCAGGCCCTGGTGGATAGCTCCCAGCTCAATAATCCCCGCCGTCTGGCGGTGGGGGCAGAGCATAACCGTCTGGCCATGTTGCTGGCGGTATTGCACCGTCATGGCGGGGTGCAGATGTCGGATCAGGATGTGTTCGTCAATGTGGTGGGGGGAGTCAAGGTCGAGGAGACAGGGGCCGATCTGCCGCTGATCCTGGCCATGGTCTCCAGCCTGCGAGACAAACCGCTGCCCAGGGATCTCATCACCTTTGGGGAAGTGGGCTTATCTGGCGAAATCCGGCCCGTGCCTTCGGGGCAGGAACGGTTGCAAGAGGCGGTAAAACATGGTTTTCGCCGTGCTATCGTGCCAAAGGCCAATATGCCCAAGCAGCCGATTTCCGGCATGGAGGTGGTGGCTGTTGGCACACTCTCCGAAGCGCTGGAATGGCTGTAGTGACGATTCACATAGGAAAGATGAATAACCCCGAACGAGAATGAGCCCCTTCGGGCTCATTCTTCATCACTATCCTGCTGCTCGTGTTCGAGGTGATCCTCAAGCAGATGGACAAGTTCGCGCTGTAGCATATCAGCGTTGCCCACATTCAGCTCAATCAGCCGTTTCAAGTGGGAAACGCTGTCGATATCGATGTGGTGACAGTAAAAGCCCAACCGGTTTTGGGCCTTGTGAGTCAGCTCCACTTCCATGCTGATGCGGATATCGGAATCGGCCAGACTGAAGCTGAGCTCATAGCAACCCGCATTCTGCTCCGGCCAATCCAGAGGCTGCTCCACCAGAGCTCCTTGTAAGGAGAGATCCAGTAATCGGGTATGCCAGATCTGCTCTCCTTGAGCCAATTCAGCAGGTGTAGAAAAAACTACACGAAAAAAACGGCGACGTTCTACCATCATGTTCTCCTGTCACTCCTGCCATTTAGTGTAGGAGGCTTTTGACAACAAGGTTAAGCCGCCGGAGCAAGAAAATATCTGGCTGAGCCGATCTGACCGATTCATCAGGCAGCAACCAGTTCATCCAGTAGACGTAGCGCCTTGACCAGACGATCCTCAAGGCGGAAGCGCTCTTCCAGCACTGGGCCCAACAGATTGAGTTCGTCATCCAGTTCCATCAACAATTCGGCCTCCTGGACTTCGCTGAAGCTATCGGCAAAGTGCATGATGAGTCCGGTGTTGTACTCCAGTTTGGGAACTATGCGTTTGACCAGCGACAGGGAGCGGCCACTGGCCTGTTCGATGGCATCGACCACATCCTGATAGATTTCGAAGTGGCCTGCGGAGATATAGTCCACCAGTGACTGGCAGAAGTTACGCACGTCGATACAGGGGGGGAGACATTTCTGCCGACCATTTTTGCGGGAGATCAGGCTGACATACTGGATCAGTAGATCTTGTCTGGCGTTAAGCCACATGTCGATGGCATGACTCCTGCCTGCTACCGCTTCCCTGGTTTTTTCGAGTTGATTCAGCATGGGATTCTCCCCTATGGTTCTTCTGTAACACAGTTGTTACACCTATATGATGGGATCTGCCTGTGCCGGTCAATAGCCCGGTTTACCTTTCTGCCAGCTCTGTTAACTGTGGCATGAATTCCTAGAAAAGTACTAATAAAGTGCAGGCAGATGTCGCATTTTCAAAATGGTACAATCAGCACACTTTTGCCCCGATGAGAGTTGCTCATGAGTGCTTTGAAAAACGATCGTTACCTGCGAGCCCTGTTGCGCCAACCTGTTGATACCACTCCGGTATGGATGATGCGTCAGGCGGGGCGTTACCTGCCGGAATACCGCCAGACACGGGCTGTGGCCGGAGATTTCATGTCCCTGTGCCGCAATCCCGAGCTGGCTTGTGAAGTGACTCTGCAACCGCTGCGGCGTTATGCCCTCGATGCGGCCATCCTCTTTTCCGATATTCTGACGATTCCCGATGCCATGGGACTTGGGCTCTCTTTTGGACAGGGTGAAGGACCGCGATTTGAACATGTGATTGGTTCCATGCAGGATGTGGCACGGCTTCCTGTGCCTGATCCGGAAGGGGAGTTGCGCTATGTGCTGGATGCGGTACGAACCATCCGTCAGGCGTTGGCGGGCTCACTCCCTCTGATCGGTTTCTCAGGTAGCCCCTGGACCCTGGCTACCTATATGGTGGAAGGCGGTAGCTCCAAGACCTTTACTCGTATCAAACAGATGATGGTCAGGGAACCGGCCACTCTGCATGCGCTGCTCGATAAGCTGGCCCGCAGTGTGACGCTCTATCTCAACGCCCAGATCGCCGCTGGTGCCCAGTCCGTCATGATTTTCGATACCTGGGGTGGCGTACTCTCGACTCCGGCTTATCAGGCATTTTCGCTGGAGTATATGTGCCGAATCATTGATGGCTTGACCCGTGAGCATGAGGGGCAACGGATCCCCATCACCCTGTTTACCAAGGGCGGTGGGCAGTGGCTCGAGCTCATGGCCGAGTCAGGTTGCGACGCCCTGGGACTGGATTGGAGTACCAGCATGGCCAGCGCCAGAGCCAGGGTGGGAGACAAGGTTGCCTTACAGGGGAATATGGATCCGGCCATGCTCTACGGAGCACAGCCCCAGATAGAGGCCGAAGTAGCACGCATTCTGGCAGAGTACGGTTCAGGTAGTGGCCATGTCTTCAATTTGGGACATGGTATTGCTCCGGATGTGGATCCCGAGGCGCCAAGCGCCTTTGTCGATGCGGTTCATCGCCTTTCCCGAGCCTTCCATCACCAATAGAATGAAAAAAGCCGACAATGATGTCGGCTTTTTTATCGCTGATTGAGCCTTAGCTACCTTGATCCAGCTGACGCTTGTATTCGCGTACCTTGGCCAGGAATTGACGGCGCGCCTTACCACCCATGCCTTCGTTCATCGGCAGGTCGACCCGCATGGCATCTACCGGACGGTTACCAATACGGAATTCATAGTGCAGGTGAGGCCCGGTTGAGCGGCCAGTGTTGCCGGAGAGGCCAATCTTTTGCCCCTGTTTGATCTTTTGGCCCGGTTTCACCAACAGCTTGCTCATGTGCATATAGGTGGTGGAGTACTTGCCATCGTGACGAATGATGACGTAGCGACCTGCATCCCGGTGGCTGGCGGCTTTGACTATGATGCCATCACCGGTTGCCAGTATCGGTGTTCCTACCGGTACCGAGAAGTCGGTGCCATTATGGGGTTGCACTCGACCTGTTACCGGATTGCGGCGGCTGGGGCTGAAGCTTGAACTCACCTTGCGCTGGCTCGGGATTGGGAAGCGCATGAAGGTGCCACTGCTGAAACTGCTGGCCTTCTCGTCGTAGAACTTGCCATCCAGATTGCGGTAGGCAGTCAGGCGACGACCATTGACATTGAAGACCACGGCAACGACCTGGGCATCCTTACTATGGGGCTTGTCAAACAGCACCTTGAAGGTATCACCCTTCTTCAGATCACGTCGGAAATCGATACGCCCCTGGAACAGACGGGCGACCCGATGGATCTGTGTATTGGTGAGACCGGCATTTCGCGCACTGATCACAAAGGGCCCGGAAATCGTACCTTTGCGCACACGAGTAGGGCGCGCGGCTGGACGGGTTTCCTTGTCTGCATCCGGTTTGGCGCTGGCAGTTTGACTCTTCTGTTGCAGTTGCGCATCAGATGTCTTGCTCTTGTCTTTTTGCTGCGCTTTTTCCTCTGCTGCGGTGACTTCTGCTGGTCGGCCGGCATCCAGTGGTTTGTACTCTTCGTCATTCCAGACTTCGATGCGGGAGGTGAAGGCATCGCCCTTGCGTTCGAAGAGAACCCTGCGGCTATTTTCCTGAGGAATGGCCAGCTGGATCAGGCCGTTGTGCTCATCCACCATCAAGGAGAGCTTCTGACCTGGTTGCAGACGGATTAAAGAATTCTGGATATCGACTTCCATCAACTTGTGCAGGGATTTTGCGGGCAAGTTAAGGGTGTTGAAAATGACCGAGAGATTATCGTCACTCTTGACGACGTAGTCGACCCACTGGGGCTCTGCCGCATCGTCTTCCCCATCGAGTCCATCGACAGGTGAGGCTTCGTTTCCTACCAATTCATGATCTGGAATAGTAAGAAATTCGGTGTCTGCAGCCAGATCGGCTGGTATGGTCGCTTCATTGGAAAGGTTGGCCGGATTAACCTTGATAGGGTTATTGACCAGCAAATCACGTGGAGAGGGCATTACCGTTGCAAAAGCGACAGTAAAACCAGCCAACATCATGATGGCGTACAGGTGCTGCCGGGGAATCGGAGGTTCCCACTCGGCAACTCTGCTTAACGGAGCAAAAAACCGTTTCATCCTGTGTCCCTTCGTTTGTTGGAAACCGAAGTCAATTACACGAACATGCAGGGGACGACTGACTCGTCAACCCTGCACACATAAGGGGCAACTTTTATCACGGATCCCGCGGCAGACCAAGAAATTTACGGTTTCAGGGGCCATTTATGGGGGGTGATCGCTGCTTTTTTCATCAGAAAGGGGCCAGACGAGGGCGACTCATCCTGAATCAATGGGCATTCCCTGCAATCAATCGAAAGCATGAGGCTGTAATACATTCGTAAGAATATCATCTTTCACTCGTTAGAAAGCAACTGTTGTACCGTTTTTTGTAACGGAGGCAACACTTCTGTCAGAAACCACAGGTTGTGCTGTAGCCAGATGCCATTGAGCAGTGATGAACAGCCTCTAATATCCTTTATCAAAATCGACCAGTGACTCCAGCTTCTCCCCATGCTGATAACAGATAAGGTTGAGCACAAAGTGGCGCATCACTTGACGGGGTTCACTCCAGGCGGCGTTGTGGGGGGTGATGAGCACATTGGGTTGTTTCCAGAGTGGGTGGTCGGTCGGCAAGGGCTCCTCTTCAAAGACATCCAGTATGGCCGCGCCGGGGCGACCTGCTTTGAGCGATTCCAGTAAGTCCGCCGTATCGATGACACTGCCTCTGCCGACGTTAAAGAGGATGGCCGTGGGTTTGCAGTGGGGAAGATTATCCTTATTCAGCAGATGGTAGGTCTCCTTGGTGGCTGGCAGGGTCACCACTATGATATCTACCTGCGGCAATATCTGTGGCAGGGCCGAGGCTTGATAGGTTTCGGTAAAGCCGGCTACCTCGTGTCCTGTGCTATTGACTCCCCAGACCTGCATGCCGAACTGGATGGCCGTTTGTGCCAGACAGGAACCTATGCTGCCGGTTCCCAGGATCAGCATGCGACGTTTGGCGAGGGAGTGATAGGGAAGAGGGTGCCAGCGGCGCTGACGTTGCTGTTCGCGGTAAAGGGGCAAATGGCGGGTGAGGCTCAATAAATGGGCAAAGACATATTCGCTGATAAGTGGCCCGAAGTTCCCCTTCATAGTGGTGAGCTGGTAATCACGGCGCAACTCAGGGGCCAGCAGGGCATCAATGCCGGCATAGGTGGATTGCACCCATTTGAGACGTTTGACATGCCCCAGCAGAGGGGCGATGCGATCCGGTTCGCCAAGCAGTATGGTGGCCTGGGATGCCAGGTTCAGAGCACTGGCGGTATCATCGGCGCGCAGGATGACCAACTGCTGCAAGGGTTGGCTGTGCAGCAGGGTGTAATACTGCTCGTTGTTGCGGCTGAGCAGCAGCAATATGTCATAAGCCATAGAGGTCTCCTTGACGCTGGCCAGTCCAAAATACCAGAGCCTCTCAATTTGAATGTACCGTCTATGGCCAGGATTGCCAGCCAGAAGGTGCATCAATTTTAAGGACAACATACAATGACTGCTTAATGTCAGAGGGAGTGCGCTGTGTTCGGTGACAAATTCTATAAACGCCTGGGTAAATTGATGCCCTGGCAACAGACGGTTTTTGCTCTGGCGCTGGCTGAGCGCATGTATCCCAACTATTGCCTTTACGCTGACAGCACGGGTAAGGGTGATGCGGTTGCGTTTCGTCAGGCACTGGATGCGCTCTGGGGCTATATGACTGAAAGAGGCTCCCGGGTTGATCTCGGTGCCATCCTCGAGGCGTTCGAGGCCCATATTCCCGATCCGGTAAAGGAAGAGAACTATGGTGCCTATCCGGCACTGGATGCCTGTGTGGCATTGGGTTGTGCCTACAACTCGGTGATTTGCCGCATTGGTGAGGAGTCTATCGAGGCGAGCAACGCCTCGATTGGTTCGGTGGCCGGGTTTATTGAGATGATGGAGGAGCGCGACTTCAGTAATGAGGAGCTCTATGAACATCCGTTGATGGAGAGCGAGATGTCATTTCAGGTCACACTGATGCAGGAAGTGGACAAACCCCGGGATCCGCAGCAGATCTTTGCCATTCGTGAACTGGCCTCGCAAGAGGGCGTCTCCAACCTGGGGATCGCTCTGGAGTAGTTTGACGGTGGCGCCTGCCTGCTGGTAGGAGCCTGCTGTCACGTTGTTACTACACACCTGCTTTTGCATCGCTACGGCGGCATCCCGACCGTAGCCGGGATAAGGATGAGTCAGGGCTAGTCCCCAAACGTAGAGGGTGACTGGCTTCATCAGGAAATGGTTCCAGGGTCATAAGTGTGAAGCGACAGGCACTTCTTGTCGAAAAGCTGTTCAATCGCAGAGGTGGTGCGGATAAAGCCTTTGCCTGAGTCCGCGTTTTTGACTAGATTGGTCTCGGCCTTTTAGTTGGCACCTAATGAAAAAGGATTGTCTGATATGAATAAAACTGAGCTTGTCGATGCGATTGCAGCCAAGGCTGATATGAGCAAAGCCCAGGCCAAAGTAGCACTGGAAGAAATTCTGAACGCCATTACTCAGTCTCTGAAGGAAGGTGATCAGGTTCAGTTGGTTGGCTTCGGTACTTTTAAGGTTAATCATCGCGCTGGACGCACAGGTCGCAATCCGCAGACTGGTGCCGAGATCGCCATCGCTGCGTCAAATGTGCCCGCTTTCGTTGCTGGCAAGGCACTCAAGGATGCGGTGAAGTAATCGCCTCATACTAAAAAGCCCGGTGCATCATGCACCGGGCTTTTTTATGTCTAAAAAACCAATTAAATCAAATAGATACATTTTAATCAATAAAATCAATAATATATAACATATTGATTTTATTGTGGTATTTATTCTGATGGTCGACTATCAGCGGTAGATGCGCCCAGGGCTCAATGATGCTCCATGGTCAGATGGGCCAGAGGGGCTATGCCTTCGAGTTTTTCCCGTAACTGGGCTATCTCGGCCTCGCTACCGCCATGAATGCCGACAATGGCGGCGTAACGTTTGGCGCCGATACGCCAGACATGGAGATCTTCGAGCTGCAGCCGCTGTGCCGCCGTCAGTTCGCGGATCTTCCCTGCCACACTCCCTTCGCTATCGGCATCGATCAGGATGCGGGAGGTCTCGACCAGTAGCCCCTTGGCCCAGATCAGGATCACCACACCGCCCACCAGCCCCATCAGCGGATCCAGCCAGGCCGCGCCCCAGAGCATACCGCCCAGCAGGGCCACTATGGCCAGCACCGAGGTGGCGGCATCGGTCAGCACATGGATATAGGCGGCGCGCTTGTTCAGATCATGATGGCCATGGGTGTGGGCATCGTCATCATGTTGATGGTCATGGTCATGGTCATGGTCATGGTCATGGTCATGGTCATGGTCGTGAGCATGAGCATGAGCATGCTGATGGTCGTGACCATGATGGTGGTGATCGTGGCCATGGCTGTGGCCGGCTTCACCCAGTAACCAGGCGCTCAGCAGGTTGACCGCCAGACCTATGGCAGCCACCAGCATGGATTCACCATATTGGATGGTACCGGGGTTGAAGAGACGATGGGCCGACTCCCAGAGCATGGAGAGGGCGATGGCGGCCAGCAGCAGGGCACTGGTATAGGCTCCCAGAATTTCAATCTTCCAGGTGCCGAAGGCAAAGCGGTGATCACCGGCAAAACGGGCCGCCAGATGATAAGCCAGCAGCGAGATGCCCAATGCTATGGCATGGGTGCTCATATGCCAGCCATCGGCCAGCAGGGCCATGGAGTGAAAGCGCCATCCGGCCAGGATTTCGACCACCATCATTACCACTGTCAGGGCGACGACCCAGGCGACGCGGCGCTGCGCCCCCTGGTTGGGGCGGTCAAAGGCGTGAGCCTGGCCACAGGTGAGGCTGGCGACTGAGGTCAGGAGTGAGGGCGATCTGGACATAGGCGTTTCCTGCGGGTAATTTATTGCCTGAATATACCCCCCCCCAGTATATTTGAGCAAGCAGGATTGCTGTCATCATGACGACCTGCTGCCGGAGGAACCATGAGCCATACCCAGAAAGAGAAGCGAGCCCTGCTTAACCGGATCCGTCGTTTGCGGGGTCAGCTTGACGGGCTCGAACGCTCGCTCAATGACGAGCAGAGCTGTTATGACATACTGCAGCAGATCGCCGCCGTGCGGGGTGCCGTCAATGGGTTGATGGGGCAGGTGCTCGAGGGACATATCCGCGATCATATGCAACCACTGGCCGATGAAGGTGAACCGGACGCCACCGACGGGCTGATCCGCGTGTTGCGCTCCTATCTCAAGTAGCGCGTCTCAAATAGTGGCTTTCACATAGTGTGGCAGGCAGTTCAGAGCTGGTGCTGCTGACGAAATTGTTCGGCACTTTCCACCGCCTGTACCAGCTTGGCGCTGAGATCAGGTAACTGCCCATACTCCTGCCAGAGGGTCTCCTCCACTATGTCGTGGATCGCGCCAGCCAGCTCCTGGGCCTGACGTTTTAATTTTGCCAGTTCTTTTTTCAGCTCCTGCGGTTTTTTCAGCTCCTGCGGCTCGCTCATCTGTTTGCTCCTTGGGGGTGTTTCTGGGGTTGGCTGACTCGCCGATGATAGCTACCAGCACTGCAGAAGATGTGCCAATCAAGCAACTTATGCTATCTGATTGATTTTATTGAATTCGTATATCGGGGTGCCGAGTCGTGACTGTCTGGCTTGTGACAAAGCCGAAAAGATCATGCAGCCAAGGTTACTGTTTTTGGCGATGTTCCTGTTGTTTAATCATGATTTAGCCACATTATGCTAGGGTAAATGGCTTGAATTGTGGTTGTTTGGCAATATTCTATCCCGCTGTGTCATCTTTCCTGCTGTAATAACGCCGCTTGTGGTGTTTGTGTATCGGCG
>RRZT011056600.1_pt1 | contig 14575 bp, 10 predicted proteins | sample 2165551 | NCBI WGS metagenome assembly RRZT01 (sample SAMN10456910, study PRJNA506462) | wastewater metagenome | biome: wastewater; feature: sludge; material: wastewater sludge; isolation source: wastewater sludge with Escherichia coli K12::gfp cells carrying plasmid... | place: USA: Moscow, Idaho... | reverse complement strand
TGCACCGCGCACAGTGTTAAACAAATTTGAGCACAAAGCTGCTGCTGTCAAGAGCCACCAAGGAGAGTTTCTTAATAAAGAAGAGACATCAGAACTAAGAGATGTAGCCTCAACCTTAATATGCTCTTTCGTTATTCTAAAACATAATAGGAACAAGAAAAAACAGAATATTGCAATCACAATCATTGCACCTTGCCATGCACCTGTTTCAGCACAACCGTGTGCCTTAAATAAATCACAAAGAGGTTCCCATGCAAACAAAGCTATGAAAGAACCTGCATAAGCGAAGAACATTCTAAAACTAGAGAAAACTGTTTTTTCATCAGAATCATTTGTCAAAACTCCAAGCATTGATCCGTAAGGGACATTAATACCAGTATAAACTGTCATCATAAGTATATACGTAACATAAGCCCAGATCAATTTTCCGGTTTCTCCTATATGAGGTGTTGTAAACAGAAACACACCACATATTGCAAAAGGAGCTGCAAACCACAATAGATAAGGACGATATTTTCCCCACTTTGTCTGCGTGCGGTCTGCAAGAATACCCATCATCGGATCTAAGATAGCATCCCAGATTCGAGTTACTAACATCAATGTTGCAGTGGCGCCAAGTGACAGTCCAAATACGTCACTATAAAAAATCGGAAGATAATATGAAAATATCTTCCAAAACATACTACTAGACATGTCACCAAAGCCATATCCTATTTTCTCAATTAGTTTAGATTTTGCCATTAGATTATTATTTAATTCAATCCATAAATTACACAGAATTGCAAATATAGTAAAATTTAGAAAATTCTAAGTAATTTATGGATTAAATATTAAAGTTTTTTATTCTTAGCAACTAGTTTCTTTATTGTCTCAACAGAAGAACTTGTTGTAAAACGATCCTCTGGAGTATGCTTACAATAATCTACCAGTTTATCAACTGTTGAAACAGCTACATGCATACGCGTATCAGAACTGGCATAATATATAAAGACCTTACCATCATCATCTGCAATCCATCCATTTGAGAAAACTACGTTCATTACGTCTCCAATATATTCATCACCTTTAGGGACAAGAAGGTATCCACCTGGTTGTGCTATAACTTTTGTTGGATCATCAAGTGCTGTCATATACATATACAACACATAACGCAATCCAGAAGCACATGCCCTCACACCATGTGCAAGATGCAACCATCCTTGACTTGTTTTTATAGGATGAGGCCCCTCACCATTCTTTACTTCCATAATAGTATGATAATGGCGTAAATTAATTATTTTTTCTTCTGAAATCTCTGCATTAGTTATATCATCAACAAGAGCCCAGCCTATACCACCGCCAGAGCCAGTATCAATAAATCCATCTTGTGGACGAGTATAAAAAGCATACTTTCCTTCTACAAATTCTGGATGCAAGACAACATTACGTTGTTGACTTTTTGTTTTCAAATCGGGTAAACGCTCCCAATTTACGAGGTCTTTTGTACGCGCAATTGCAGCTGTTGCTGTTGCAGCACTTAAATCTCCTGGTTGTGAATCGTCATGGCGCTCAGCACAAAAGACGCCATAAATATATCCATCTTCATGTGCAGTAAGTCGCATGTCATAAATATTTGTAGCAGGAACCGTTTCATCGGGCATCGTAATAGGATAATCCCAAAATCTGAAGTTGTCTACTCCATTAGGACTCTCTGCAACAGCAAAGAAACTTTTCCTATCAGCACCTTCAACGCGTACAACAAGCAGATATTTGCCATTCCATTTAATTGCACCACTATTAAGTGTAGCATTCATCATTATACGCTGCATCAAATATGGATTATCAGTTTCGTTAAAATCATAACGCCATTCCAACGGTGTATGTTCTGCTGTTAGTATAGGATTTCTATAACGTGTATAAATGCCATTTCCAAACTCCTCTGGTTCATTGGCTTTTGTTATCAACTGCTCATGTCGGGCACGCAGTGATTTCACCTTTTCTTGAAAGCTAGTCATAATTATATATTGTTTATTTTATTTTATCTATATCTTTAACAAATAAAGTTTGCTTCATGTCATGGAACTTTTTAAAATCACTCTCTGTAGAATGTCCTGGATATGAAACATAAAATTCATTATCTTTGTCCCAGGCATTACGCCAAAATAGGACATAACTTAATTTATAATTTTTCAGCACAGGCCATAATGTATTTGTAAACCAATCAGAGTATGGAAGTTGTTGACACCCAGTTTCTGTTAGAGCTACAATTTTATGTTCCTTTTTCCCTATCTGTGTGATTTCGTCCAAATCATATTTCAGACTCTTCTGATACTTTAGATTATCTTTATCAAACTCATATAAATCAACACCAAGAACATCAACATAACTATTGCCAGGATAATAGGTCATAAAATCATTATATCCACTATCAGGAGAGAATGCCCACACAATATTATCACCATGATCTTCTTTTTCAAGTTTCTCATGTGTCAACATATATAATCGTTTGTATTCATTAGGCGTACAACCATCTTTACCCCACCAAAACCAGTTACCGCTCATTTCATGCCAAGGACGAAATATCACGGGAATCTTAACGCCATCTTCTGTCTTTAACGAATTAATGAATTCTGCAACAATTTTCAGCCAATTATCAAATTTGGAATACTTGCTACCTTCAGGAAATATCTCTTTCACTGCTTTGCCATTTGCATCCCATGCCGATTTACCTGTAACAGGATTATGAGGATGCCAACTCAATGTAATAATTCCATTTCGTTTATAGTGTGATATTATTTCACTACGTATTCTATCAAATGGGACGCCATCTAAATTCTTTGTATGTCCCAACTCTATTTCGCCGAGATCAAAGCCCATAACTGCAGGATAATCACCTGTAACAGACAAAACGTCAGATTTACCAACATCCCATTTCCAATTTCTTCCATACACAGGATCATCTTGATGTCCTATCATTATACCAACCTTTTCTAAAGCTTTGAGACGCTTTATTAAATTGGATGCTGGTGTATGAGCATTAACACTTAGAACCATTAAACATATTGCATTAAGAATTAAGAATCTCTTCATAATCAGGAATTTAGTTATTACTACATGTATCATTTTACATTCAAGTGCTCTTTAATAAAACTCTGCCATTCGTCCCATTGTTCCTGATACCAATAATGTCCAGTTTGCTGATAGACACTCAATATCTTTGGAGCTTTGACTATATTATAAAGACTATAAGATGATGTTGGAGGCACAACTTCGTCATTATATCCGAAAGAATACCATCCTGGAACATGAACTCGTCTTGCAAAATTCACTCCATCATAATACATACTAGCATCTACTTTTTCTTTTAGAGATTTATCAGTGCTGTTATAAAAATAATGTGGCCATCCCCCTGCTACTCCATGCACTTCAGCCGAGTAATCACACATTGCATCATGAACTACACCTAGAAATGTAATGCGCTTATCTAATGCTGCTATTGCCAATGAAAGAAAACCACCCTGACTTGCACCTGTAACACCGATAGTTTTTCCATCCCATTGAGGTAAAGATGCAATATAATCAACACCACGTACAGCACCTGTGACAACACGTTTATAATAGTTTTTATCAGGATTATCTATATTTGAATCCCAATAATTATTCAAGGCACCAGCAAGCAAATTGTCATACACATTTTGTTGCATTGTTACAGGAATGCCATGAATACCTATTTCCAGCACGATAGCTTTACCCGGCGCTGTATAAGTATCACCACCATAAGGACGAACACCTGCCCCAGGAACTCTAAGCAAAGCTGGGTATTTACCTTCTTTTACTGGAACAGACAAGATTCCATAGATTCTGCTGTTACTTGAATTATTGACATAGCTGATTTCATATACATCATCATCTACCGTACAACGCTCTGGCAATAGTTTTTTGGTAGGATTCAAGTCATTCATCCTTGCCTCATTAAGCGCTTTATTCCAGAAAGAATCAAAATCTTTTGGCTCATAAGCATAAGGAGTTAGTTTTTCTGGAGAAAAAGCTGCAGTACAAAGTCCTTCATATTCTTTACCATTTACATTTGCAGTAACTTTCAAACGATAAAATCCAGGAACATTCATTTTTCCACGCAATGTCATAGTTCCATCTTTCAGCATCGTGGTTTTCTTTATATCAGGATACATTACTGGCCCTGCCTCATAATGAACATTTACATTATTAAGAAGTGTACTTGATTTAAGAATACTAACTTTAAAAAGAGCTGTTTCTCCTACAACATAGTTCCAATCACTATGATCAGGTTGAACCATAACTACTATATTGTTTCCGCGAATTTGAGCAGAAGCAGACAACAAATAAAGTAATCCAAATATAATGATAAGTAACTTTTTCATTTCCTCTTTTGACTAATAATAATAAACATAAAACTGATTGTTATTTTCCATGGCAAAGATATACAATATTTCAAGATACAATTGATACTTTCTTGCTCATTATCTCCACTTTCATGCAGAATACAAATTAACTCCGAATCCATGGCTAGCCTTATTGGTAGAAATAAATATCTATAAACTATAATTCAATTGAATTATATAATAAGTTGGAAACTTATATATTAATGTGAGTCACCGTAATACTAAAATAGAATGTGCATACTTATAATTCCTACATAGGGTTTTCAAAAAAACAAGTGTCGAAATGTCTATTCGCTGACAGACAGCAAGTTATAATAGATAATCAAGAAAACTTAGTGTCGTGAAAACGTCAAAGAGATTTTCCATTTCTATATAGAATTAAAAACTTTATATCGTAGAAATGGAAACGTTATATCGATATAACAGAAACGTTTCTACGTAGAAATGAAAACGTTGTATCGTAGTAATGGAAACAATTCTATATAGAAATGCAGATTTGATTGCGTTCAAATGAATTTTCAATGAATAAAATTAATAAAAAAAGAATGAAACTATCAATGACTACGATTTAATACAAAACGAAAAAAGTAATCAGATAAAAGACAAGCTCCAACTTTAGAGTCTTCATGATGTTTTATGAGGGGCATATCAAATTGTTACAAGCGAGACAGCCCACGACACTTTGTTTTCACAAATAGCTAACGTATCATACTGATAATCAACAGTTAGACACTTCGACACTTGCTTTTTTGAAAAAGCTAATGCGCACGCGCGAGTGCGTACAATACTTATAATAGTGCTAATACGAGTTTGGTTAACACTGCACACTTCAACTTGTTGCAGGTAAGAAAAGATAACACTATCTTTGCACAAAATTCAGCAGTCCAATGTTTCTCATTCAAGCAAAAGTGATGACATAATTCTCACAGACAAGTCTTATCTATACTCACAGTAATAATCACGTTGATTCCATAACTGTTAAAAAAATCGTTCAAAGCAGTCCCCGCTACTAAGAACTAACACATAATATATTGATATAATTCTAATAAAAGATATTCAGACATGATTGATTTAACAAAGAAGCAAAAAAGTATCAGTAATAAGCAATTAAAGTCAAAAAGCAATTAATAATAATACGTATATTTGCAACCGATAATCTTTAAGACTATAAAACATATATATAACTAAATATAATCCGAAAATCCATTTTTCCGCCATTTCCGAAACGAAGCGTTCAAAAATTGGACTAAAAGGAAAAACGAAGCGTCGTCAAAACGTATTACACACAATCCATATAAACGCATAAGAAGCAGTTCAAAAGGCTGCTTCTTATGCGTTTATATATAAGCTAAAGAACTATTCAAACGGCATTAAAATATCATCGAAAGTCAATGTAATATCAACGAATATAACTACCTTTGTATATGATAATTTGCATTATTGTTCCATTTATGCAATGCATTTATATAGCATCATATCTGTATAAGTGGAGCTAAAATTCATGTGTGCATTGAACTCTGATTTAGTGCAATTTTCAAATGGATTTCCAAGGTCTTTATTCTTTCCCATCCAATCACACAACTCCACTATGGAAGACTTGTTGGAGGTGAAGTAAACAAACGAATGACCTTTTAATACCGTTAGAACGTCGAGATAATCAGCCATATTCCAATACATTTTGTAAGTTCCGACATCGGTACTCAAATAAGGTGGGTCAACAAGGAATACCACATTAGGAACGTCCTTGTATTTTTTAAATACATCTTTGTAATCGCACGAGGTAATTGTCAAGCCCTCCAAATAATCAGAACAGTCTGGATAATCATTTTTACGAATGTTGTTGTAAAGAGCCTCCTTCCGCAATTCGTCAAGGCTCATTTTATATTTCATGGAAAACATGATAGAGCTTGACACCGTGATATAATCAACATATCCATGCTGCTCTTCCTCCTGCCTTATCCGGTCTAAGATACGTTCCCGCACATCCCCTTTTATAAGTTTGTGACGAGGAACGTCTATTGAAATTTTTCGGATGTCTTCAAGCATACGATTGGTATTCGGTATATTTGCCAGTCTGTACCTGTAATTATCAAAGTCATTATAAACCACAGTAGCATCTGGTCGTTGTCTTTTGGTGATATGCGACAACAATCCTGATCCGCCGAAAAGGTCAACGAAGACCGTACTGTATGGGTATTGTTTGAGGACTTTAATAAACTCTTTGGCAAACATTCTTTTTTGCCCGACAAATGGAAGTGGTGCTGATAAATACTGTTTCATACGTTCAATTCAAATTTTATGTTTTCATTACCGTCCAAAAGTTCCTTGGTACGATTTAAGTTGTTTTCATATATATGTACGTTGGCCAAATGCAACGTTATGGATTTTAGGGGAAGGTCTATCTGTCTTGACATAAGATAAAGATGATAGATGTCAGCAGGCAATCCTAAATTAGCATCTGAACTTCGTTGATATGCCGACAATACCAGAAGGCCGTTATCTATCTGGAACTGCACAAGGCTCAAGCATGGAGCTTGGTTACTTTCAGCACCTGTAGCACCGAGGAACAGCATGTAGTTCTTACTGTTTCGCTTCTCTTTATTGATGCGATCAATAAGCGGAGGAAGTTTTTCAAAATAAGTAGGGTAACTGTTCACAAGAATAGAGCCACAATAATCCCACCAGTTTATCCCGGCTTCACGGTAACGCTCCACGTTTCGCTCTCCTTTCATAAACAGATTCAATTCACTTTTAAGTTTCTTCCTCGCGATTCCGCGAGTTTCAAATATATCCAACAAGTCCGCAGGCGTTAACACCAGCAGCTCATTGAGAAGGTACTTTATTTTTCCCTTCCGATTACTCTGCATGTTTCCATACAATAGTATTTTATTCAAAACTTGATAATACTTATTCATTGCCTAATCATTTAACCACTGCAAAAGTACAGAGATTTGAAAAGACAAAAGAATCTAACTTCCAAATCACACTGCATGAATCGTGCAGTGCTTTCCAAAACGCTTTATCACATCATAGATTTTTCTTTCGCTCACGGAGTATTTATCTGCGAGGAATGATACTATGTATGTCACCTTATCACCATTACTTCTCATACTCTCAAAATCAGAATAGAGGTCAATATACTTATAATCATCCGGCTTAAATCCTATTTTTGATAGCCTATTTATAAGTTCCTTGTTAAAATTCAGAATTTCGTACACTGTCATAATCAGAAATTTAGTATCTTTGTAGCGCCAATCATTTATTAAACAAAAACAGCGAAGTCGCGGCAGAGGGTATTTGCCCCCGGTTGCGCGACTCCGCTCGTGTGGTTAATAAGTGATTGGCGTTACTTTTAACAGGCCGGGGGCTTTTTTTAGCTCGCCCCCATGGGCTTATATCAACCTACATCATAATTTTCCAGTTTAAAGTTATCTTTCAATTTCCAACCACATTCCAATGTTGTTTGAATGTGAAGCATGGCTTTAGAATAGAAGTCTCTCAGTTCATCCATCGTATTGAACGAACGATATACAGGACTACCCTCATTTCCAAACTTGAATGTTACAGGAAGGCTTTTCCCTTCCGTTTGCACAGCGAGGTCAAAAGCAGCCTTATAGTTAAATTGATTTTCCGAAGAGAGCCAAACCACATTACCCTCATAGCTAAAGCCACATAGAATCTTATGGTCTATCTGCTCATTATACCATCCAATGACGGTATCTTTCACCTCATCAGCAGAAGGCTTATGGTCAAAGTCTTCTTCCATATAGGTCACCGGTCCTTCTTCTGGATTCACTACATCCCAATGGATGCGCCATTTGTTTTTGGCAGGGCTGATACATTCCATCAGTTTTACGTCTGCCGCACCTTGTACTCTTCTCATCAGCTAAAAACATATTTGGTTCTACCTTTGCCGAAAGTTTCCGTTTTGATGGTGGTCTCAAATGGGAAACCGTCGTCCATTTCACTCACTTGTGCGAGGATGTTTTTCATCTCCTCACTGTTGGTAAAAAACTTCTTCGGCTCACCATTCACATCGATACTTACGATGCAACGGTCTTCACCTTGTTCCGTTTTAATTCCCGTCTCGAAGTCCTTGACTACGATAGGGAGATTAACCAACTCTCGAATGCTCACCACCGCACCCGAAAAACGCTTCTTGCCATCCTCTGGCTTGTAAGCGACATTTAAGTCCTTAAATGATTTCATTTCTTTGCCTGTTAATTTATTAAACAACATTATGGAGTCGGCGTGCTTGGCCATCCCATAAAATGAGGCGACCAGTTCACGCTTTCTTCTTTTACTCTTAACCTCGTGCATTTTGCGAGCCATTCTCTGTTTTATACGTTTCCTCAGCCGGACATGATCCGGATAAATGACGTAACCGAGAAAGTCTATGCCTTCGTTCACAGGGAACACACGCTCATTTGCTTTCACAATGAGACCAATGCTTTCCATCTTTTCGTGAACGGCATCACGAATCATCCATAGTTCCGCTTTCGATTTTGCCAACACTACGCCGTCATCACAATATCTGTAAAAATGACGTACGCCTAATTCATCTTTCAAATAATGGTCTAAATAAACCGACAACAACAAATTACCAAGACCTTGTGAACTACGTAGCCCAATGCTTATTCCATCCGGAAGAAGCCTAACAAATTTTTCAAGTATGGATATGAGCAATTTGTCTTTGAACATTTTGTGTACACATTCCATAACAAAGTCCTGGTTAACTCTCTCATAAAATTTGGAAAGGTCAAACTTATAACAATACATCGTTCCATCTGGGTCCTCGTATATATCCCTTTGAATATAATTCAACAGATCGTGCATGCCTCTATTCTTAATGCTTGCAGAAGTAGTGCGGATGAATCGCTTCTTTAAATGCTTATCCACAACATTCATTACAGCACTGGCCATGATCCTGGAACGCATCGACAAAACTTGAATCCTCCTTGGCTTAACGCCTTCAACAATAATACGCTCATGGTAGTCAATTTTCTCCGGGATTCCATTAAGTATGCTTTTTCTAAGCTCCTCTATAACTTCCTCACGGTGCTCCATAAGGTATTTACCCACACGGCTGCGTTTACGCGCTGTTCCGTGAAGTACAGTGTCGAATGCCTCTGTCATATTAGAGTATTCCACAACTTCCTCGATGATATTTCCTTCTCTTCGCATTGTTATGCCTTCCTTCCTATGGGTCTGACCTTTTCGAGACTACAAGCCCTACCAAGCTCTACCCAACACGTGATTTTTCAGTTTTCCGGATTGCTCCGCTATTACTGAGGCTTGTTATCCTTGGCTCCGCAATGGGGACACGTCCCCGGTGTGGTACGCCAAATAATTTGATTTCCAGACGAGAGCCGACATTCGAGTTCGAGTTCGAAGCATCGTTATTCGCATTCGCATTCGATACACCGCCATTCGAGTTCGCGTTGTTGTACCCCCGATAAACCACACGGCTTATGGATAACGCCACCTTTTCGATTGCAAAATTACAGCATATTCTGCTGAATCATGAATTTTTTTCAAAAATCGACGGGCTTACGCCCGTTTTTATGCTAATTTACACGCTTTTACGCTTTACGCTTTGTCGCTTCGCTCCCGTTTATGCTTATGCTACCTCGGCCAAAGCTTTGTACGCGCTTACGCTTGTCGCCAAAACGATTTTTCCGCGGAAGGCCAGACGAGAGCCGACACTCGAGTACGAGCTCGAAGCATCGTAACCCACACTCGCATTCGATACACCGCCATTCGAGTACGCGTTGTAGCACCCCCGATAAACCACACGGCTTGTGGAACCAGACACCCAAAATATATCGCAATAAAATGAGCTGCTACTACCTGCAATATTACCTGCAGGAATAATGTCCATGTACTTACCATGAACAACGCCGGTAATCCACATTCCGCTATTAGATGGACCTTTAACTTTTCGTACTGTTCCGTCGGGCATCGTGATTGTCCATTTGTAGTCAACAGTGTCCTTGTTCACATTCACATTGTCCATCATCTCATATTTATCTCCGTAGATGTCTTCGTATCCAAGACAGCAACTATTGTTGATTTGCCGGACTGCCACTGCGCCATAAGCATCTATTTCCTTGTACCATGAATACTGCGGATTGATGTTATCTACGAGTGACTTTGTTATGTTGGGATTAATGGTATAAGCTTCATCATATCCAATAGTATCAGTCATTCCGTGAACCGCAGTTTCGCCAGTTGTACGCATATTGTTATGAGAGCCAGCACCACATTGCGTCTGTGCATCCCTTCGGCCATAGCGGGCGAAGAACAAATTAGCAATATCACGGTGCATATCATAATCAATCTGCTGCATACCTCTTTGCGCGCTGTAATAATTGAAATCTGTCCATGTCATGCTTGCAGTGCTTGCACCTCCACTAATCACACTTCTGAACTTCGTATTCACGATGGTGGTCTCAAATACTCCAACAAGGCAGGCGTCATGCTCTACCCAATCGGGCTCCATATCCTCAATCTTATCACTATTACTTAAAACCACACAATCAAACTCAGCAGTCTTCTGTATTGTGAAATTAATCCATGTTGCCCCGTCCGGTACATCTGCGATGAGATACATTCCTGGTTCAAATTTTCCTATTAGAGTATTGACCACTTTGGTATCAAGTATCGTTCCGCTATCGTTAGTAAACACAGATGCCATCAGACCGGTACCTGGGACTGTCGGAAATCTTACCTTCTTATATCCACTGACATTTACACGACATACACAATAATTGCTGTCTGCTGTGTATGATGTCTGCAAATTAGCCTTACCACTAAGTATTTTATTGTTTGCCATGACGTTACCAGCCGCCAAAATTGAAGCGTATTCTATAACGGTTGACACTGGCTTGTCCGGCATATCGGCATTACTGCTGTAGCAACTATATTTCTTATTATTCAAGAAATCGTTGATGCCCTTAAACCAGTAGTGAGGCTCAAACATAAACACATCACCTTCAGAACCATCCAACTTTGCCGGTGTGGCTGCAGATACCACATTCGAGTCCGCATAAAAATTTGAGTTCTCATCGTGCAATTGGCAGACAGTCATCGTTCCCTTCACTGCCTGTTTTCCCAAGACGCGGTGGCGCTGATTAAATATCTTATTAAGATGTCCACTCATGGCATAGCTATTACCATATTTGTATCCTGTCTTATTATCTATGTTGCTCACGTTCTCATCATCACTTACTGTATCATCAAATTCAAGCAGCGTATATTGTGGCTGACGTATGTTCAATTCATCGAATAATTCTGAATACTTTTTATAATCAGACTCATTCAAGTAAGTGTTCAGATGATAATTACCACATAGTTTGCACTTTCCAATCGTATTTCCTTCTGTGTCTATTCCACCAAGACCGGCATCATACCATTTTTTCAGATCGCTACCGTCCCCCTCCATTTCAAGGCCAGTAAGTCGGACATATTTTAGGTTTCCCATAGCAAACAATTCTTCGAACAATGCGAAGCCGTCTAACTGCTCACAATTTTCTACCCACAGTCCCGTAATGTTTTTACTGTTCCCGAATGTTATATTACGGCGTGTGATTTTTGGAAGAGAACGCAGGGTAAGAGTTTGATAATTGTCCGGAAGCACAAGTTTAGTCAGTGGGGACCCTTCTGCAAAGCTCATCGTTGCCAATGTACTGCATCCATCAGCATTGACTTCTTCCAATCTGGTACATCCTGTCAGGTTCAGGCTCGGAAGCTTGGCGTAATTTCTAAGATCAAGCCTACGCAGCATTGGCAGATTATTCCCAATTACAAGTTCTGTCAGCGTATAGAAACTTCCTATCTTTCCCATTGTCAATTCTTCCAACACGGGCAATTGAGGAAGGCTTACGTCTGTAAAACCTCCCCATCCGCTTAAATCAAGTGAAAGCATCCATTGTCCACCCAGCAGATGAAAGATAGTTCCGACATTAGCCACTTGATTATAAGTGTAGGTGAAAACCTCACCGTCTCCTACCGATGAATGAATCATTGTTTCGCCCTCACGTCGGAACTCAAAATAGAACTCACGTTTCGCTGTTGCCTTTACCATCGCTCCTGCAGCGCTGTTTCCTTTCCATGATATATCCGTTTGGGTGTATTGACCTGTACTATATCTCGCATCGAGTAGACCGAATCTATTGGTCAGCCACCAATGCCGATGTGCCTGGCGGCTTCCCTGCATGGCTTCCAGATATGAATATTTAACGGTACTGACTGCTCCGTCAACAGTTACTGCAACACCTTTTGTCTTGGGTGTGACATATTTATTTAATGCGTCTATATTATATATCCTCGCACAGTATTTGGCACTTTGCTCATCGTCGAACATTTGGAATACGGTATCATTACTCATCTTTGAACGAAGCCTCTTGTATGCTTCCTGAAGCTTGTCTGCCATCAATTCACGCAAATTGATCCACAAAACACTATCATGTCCGGCATACGCATAAACTGTTTTATCACTTGTGGAAAGCTCTGGGTCAACCGTGTTCTCATTAATGTCCCAGTCGTATTTCAATCTTCCGTCATTTCGAACGCCCAAAATGGTATCACAGTCATAGAATATCATATAAGCAAGCATTTTGGCTTTATCTGGATTGTAGAAGAACGCCATCATCTGGTTCTTAACACGCTGGTCAACACATCCGAAAATTTCAGTAAGAATATAATAGTCTGCCAAATAGCTCACATCAAAATAGTTTCCTAATTCTGATATAAACTTATTAGCCCTCGCAGTCTTTTCATCCTCACTGATTCCTGTTTCTTTTCTGTTGGTACTTTTAACCCATTGCACTAATGGCTTCAGATATGTTGTATCAGTACCACCATCAGGGAATCGTCCCTCAAACACCTTTTGCCAGTTAGGTTGTCCGTCTGTCATACTGTCAAAGTCATCGTCAAGGTACATTCCCATTGGATAGTCGTTGTTCAGGAACTCCCAGCATTGAGTGGGGTTCTTACCACTGAAAACACTATTTATCCAGTCGGCATCATGATAGCCAGGTATATTGAGAAATCCGAATACTGATTCTGTACTTTTATCATTATTGAAGTTGAATTTTCCAAGCAATTTTGGTGTTTCTTCCACTGTCGCACGATAAAACAACAAGCACGGCTCACCATCGACGGTCGTTCTGACGTCATACTCATATTTTGTGGTATCGACATGCTTTTGCGCAGGGGTGAGTTCACCTGCTGCTGTCAAAATATTCTGTGTCAGCTTGGCCATACCTGTGTTATGAGATGAAGAACTTTCGGCATAGTCTGCCTTCAGACAGAAGCATTTAACGGGTGCAGCCTTCCGCTGAGTTCCATTGGCGAGGCGGAAAGAGTAGGCGCCACTTTCTTCCAATGTTCCTCCAATACCCTGTGAGTTGCATCCTATGTATAATGTTCCGGCAACTTTATTGCTGTTATAGGTATAAATTCGATAGTTCTTAATTGGGTATGCCAGCGACGATGTTCCTTGCAAGGATATACAACCGCCTATAAGGTGGAAGTTCAATCTTGGGTCGCTACGTTTCACGCAGAGTATTTCGTCCACGTCAAACTTGGTTTTCTTGTTGTTCGTTACAGCTGCCTGCATCACTGTGGCCACTCCGTTTGCTTGTTTGCCGGTTATGATGATATGACGCATATCATCGGGTACGCTGTCCACCGACATATTGCCGTTCTCATCGAGCACGTTGTTCTCTTCATAGAGTTCCATCAGTGCGTTCACGCCGTCCTGGTCTATGATATGGCAATCCAACATTTGTGTGTCGGTAAGGTAGGTTGTATAGCTCCTCATGAGGTACACGTCAAGTGTCGCACCTGGTGCGCCCATCTCTATATATTGTGGGGTGGATTGGTAGATGCTGTCGCTCGTACCTCGTTGTACGCTACCACTCATTATACCGTTAATGTAGAGATACACCATCTCGCTGTTGGTTATCTCATAGTCGCTTGCTCCGTTGGCCGCTTTGGGGAAGCTCACGAAGCCGACCTCGTATGTCTCACCTGCCGCCATCTTCATGCTGAGTTTGCTGTTGCCCTTGGTGACCATTCGGGCTTCATTGGAGGTGATGATAAAGCCCGTGCCGTTCTCATCGACACACTTTATAAGTTCGGCATCTTCATCGGTTACCTCGCTCACCTTG
>RRZT012351504.1_pt1 | contig 14579 bp, 13 predicted proteins | sample 2165551 | NCBI WGS metagenome assembly RRZT01 (sample SAMN10456910, study PRJNA506462) | wastewater metagenome | biome: wastewater; feature: sludge; material: wastewater sludge; isolation source: wastewater sludge with Escherichia coli K12::gfp cells carrying plasmid... | place: USA: Moscow, Idaho... | reverse complement strand
TGGCGAAGAGGTCAAGATCAGCAAGCGCGCTGGCAGCTATGTCACGCTGCGCGATTTGATCGAGTGGACCAGCGCCGACGCCGTGCGCTTCTTCCTGCTCAGCCGCAAGCCCGACACTGAATACACCTTCGACGTCGATCTGGCGGTGCAGAAGAACAACGACAACCCGGTGTATTACGTCCAGTATGCGCATGCGCGCATCTGCTCGGTGCTGGAAGCATGGGGCGGTGATGTGGCCACGCTGGCAGATGCCGACCTGGCCCCGCTGGACACCCCGGCCGCGCAGGCGCTGATGCTGCAACTGGCCAAGTACCCCGACATGCTCACCGCCGCGGCGCAGGGCTTCGCGCCGCACGATGTCACCTTCTATCTGCGCGAGCTGGCCGCCAGCTACCACAGTTATTACGACGCCGAGCGCATCCTGGTGGACGACGAAACGGTGAAGAAAGCCCGCCTCGCCCTGGTCGCCGCCACGGCGCAGGTATTGCACAATGGCCTGTCGGTGCTGGGCGTGTCGGCCCCCACCCGGATGTAATGCGTTATCCCACCATGATTTTTCACTTCAACGATCAGGCCCGGCCCAGGCGCGCCGCGGGCCGTCAGGCCGGTGGCACCTTCCTGGGCATCATCCTGGGCATCGTCTTCGGCCTGGCGGCAGCACTGGGCGTAGCCATCTACGTGGCCAAGGTGCCCGTGCCCTTCGTCAACAAGAACACCTCGCGCACCAGCGGCCAGGACGCCGCCGAGGCCGAGCGCAACCGCGACTGGGATCCCAATTCCGCCTTGCGCAACCGCAATGCCGCACGCCCGAGCGCGCCCAACGGCGGCGTCGCCACCGGCACCGTGGCGCCTGCGCCCGAACCGGCGCCGATTCCCGCGCCGGCCGAAGTGGCGCGCCCGGCGCCGCGCTCGGTGCCCACGCCGGCCGAGGTCAGGCCCGCCGAACCCCGCACCGCCGAGGCCAGGCCCCCGGCCCGCGCGGCCGAGAAGCCGCCGGCCGAGCCGCCCGCTCCCGCCGTGGCCGAGCGCAAGCCCGCCCCGGCGCCCGTGCCGCCGCGCGCGCAGTCGAACGACCCGCTGGGTGACCTGGCAGCCGCACGCGCCGGCACGGCACCGGCGCCCACCGTCGATCCGTTCACCTACTTCGTGCAGGCCGGCGCCTTCCGCACGCCCGACGACGCCGAGGCGCAGCGCGCCCGCCTGTCGCTGATGGGCGTCGAGGCCCGCGTGACCGAGCGGGAGCAGGCCGGCCGCACCGTCTACCGCGTGCGCGTCGGCCCGTTCCAGAACAAGGACGCCGCCGACCGCGTGAAGGACCGGCTGGACGGCAACGGTTTCGACTCCGCGCTGGTGCGCGTACAACGGTAAAGTTTCACGAAGCCGGGCGCCGGCCGCGCGGCCCGAGGAACTTCGCCCGGCCTCGCGGCCTCCATCAGCCGCTATCCCGATTTGGAGAAAAAACACATGAATCGTCGCGAATTTGCCTTTGGCGCCACAGCCCTGGCCGTCCCCGGCCTGCTGGCGCTGCCAGCCCATGCCCAGTCGGGCACGGGCTACAACACGCTGAAAGAGCGCGCGCCGGTCGACGCGCCGGCCGGCAAGATCGAGGTGGTGGAGTTCTTCTCCTACGGCTGCTCGCACTGCAAGAACTTCGAACCCATCTTCACCGCCTGGAAGAAGGCCGCGCCCGCCGACGTGGTGGTGCGTCGCGAGCACGTGGGCTTCCAGAGCAGCTTCGAGCCGCTGCAGCGCATCTATTACGCGCTCGAGTCGATGGGCGAAGTCGACAAGCTGCACGCCAAGGTGTTCGACGCCCTGCAGACGCAGCGCAAGCGCCTGGACAAGCCGGACGTGCTGTTCCCCTGGATCGCCGAGCAGGGCGTGGACCGCGCCAAGTTCGAGGCTGCCTACAAGTCCTTCGGCGTCGCCACCAAGGTGCGCCGTGCGGTGCAGCTGCAGGAGGCCTACCGGGTCGAAGGCACGCCGGCGCTGGGCATTGCCGGCAAGTACTACACCGATGGGTCGATGGCCGGTGGCTTCGAGCGCATGATCCAGCTGGCCAACAACCTGATCGCACAGGAGCGCAAGAAGTAAGCCGCCCTGGGGCGCCTTCCCGCGAGGGACGCACCGGCTGCCGAAACCTTGCGCCACGCGCCAGTTCGCGCCGTGCACGGCCCGCTTCGGCGGGCTTTTTCACGCCTGTCGCATGGGCGTGCGAGTTCGGCGGCGCTTACAATGAAATCAGCCATAAAGCAAAAAACGTGCCTCTCATGAAGCCTTCCGTTTTCTCCTCTGCCGGCCGGGCCGGCCTGGCGGCGTTGTGCGTTCTGCTGACCGTGCCCGCCTGGGCCGAACGCGCCGACCGCGACAAGCCGATGAACATCGAGGCCGACGCGCTGCGCTACGAGGACCAGAAGCAGTTGTCCACGTTCACCGGTAAGGTGGTGGTGACCAAGGGCACCATCGTCATGCGCGGCGCGCGCCTTGAAGTACGGCAGGACGCGGCGGGCAACCAGTCCGGCACCATGTTCGCCGAGCCGGGCAAGCGCGCCTTCTTCCGCCAGAAGCGCGAGGGCGTGGACGAATACATCGAGGGCGAGGGCGAAACCATCGAATACAACGGCAAGGCCGACACGGTGCGCTTCGTGCGCCGCGCCGAAATGCGGCGCCTGGCCGGGGCCACGGTGCTGGATTCGGTGATGGGCAGCGTGATCGTCTACAACACCACCACCGGGGTCTACACGGTCGATGGCGCACCGCGCACCGAAGGCGCGCCGTCGGCTGCGCCGGGTGGCCGCGTGCGGGCCATTCTGGCGCCGCGCACCCAGGGCGGCGCCGCAGCGCCGGCGGCGCCGGCATCGCGCCCCGCCGTGCAGTTGCGGCCGTCCACCACGCTGCCGCCGGGGGCCGGGCAGTGAGCGAGGCGGCGATCGACGACCTGGCTTCCACCTTCGGCGCCACCTCACCGGGCGCGCTGGGCGCCTCGGCCGGCCAGAGCCGGCTGGAAGTGCGCGGCCTGCGCAAGAACTACGGCGCGCGCCGGGTGGTGCACGACGTGTCGCTCGACGTGGTCAACGGCGAGGTGGTGGGCCTGCTGGGCCCCAACGGCGCCGGCAAGACGACGTCGTTCTACATGATCGTCGGCCTGGTGCGGGCCGACGCCGGCACCATCGCCATCGACGGCCAGCCGATCCACGACATGCCGATTCACCAGCGCTCGCGCCTGGGCCTGTCGTACCTGCCGCAGGAGGCATCGATCTTCCGTAAGCTGACGGTGGCCGAGAACGTGCGCGCCGTGCTGGAACTGCAGGTCGGCCCCGATGGCCGCGCGCTGCCGCGCGCCGAGATCGAGCGCCGTCTGACCGAGCTGCTGGAGCAGCTGCACGTGAACCAGCTGCGCGATTCGCCCGCGCCCGCGCTGTCGGGCGGCGAGCGGCGCCGGGTGGAGATCGCCCGCGCCCTGGCCACGCAGCCGCGCTTCATCCTGCTGGACGAGCCGTTTGCCGGCATCGACCCGATCGCGGTGATCGAGATCCAGCGCATCATCGCCTTCCTCAAGTCCAGGGGCATCGGCGTGCTGATCACCGACCACAACGTGCGCGAAACGCTCGGCATCTGCGACCACGCGGTGATCATCAGCGAAGGCAGCGTACTGGCCACCGGCACGCCGGCCGACATCGTGGCCAACCCCGAGGTGCGGCGCGTGTATCTCGGAGAGCACCTCAGGTTGTGAAGCCCGGTCTGTCGCTGCGGGTCTCGCAGCACCTCGCCCTCACGCCGCAGCTGCAGCAGTCGATCCGCCTGCTGCAGCTGTCCACGCTGGAGCTGGCGAGCGAAGTCGAGCAGATGCTCAACGACAACCCTTTCCTGGAGCGCGACGACGAGGCCGCGCCGCGCGAGGAGTTCGGCCTGGCGCGCGCCGATACGCGCGTCAGCGAGGGTGATCGCATCCAGGAGAGTGCTTCTGATTCAATAGCTGTTGGCGCAGATTCGGCGGGCGATGAGGCCGATTTTGGCTCTGAATCCCTGGCCCCCGAAAGCTGGGATGGCGACGGCAGCGTGGACATCGCGCCCGACGATGGCGAGTGGGGTGGCGACGCGCCCGCGCGCGCCAACAACCTGGACAGCGACGACGAGCTCGACCCCGGTGAGCGCGGCCCCGGTCAGGAGTCGCTGGCCGAGCACCTGCACCACCAGGCCCTGGCGCTGCGTCTGTCGCCCGAGGACACGGCGGCGCTGCGCTTTCTGATCGAGTCGCTCAACGACGACGGCTATCTGGAGGATTCGCTGGCGCAGCTGGCCGCCACGCTGACCGACGAAGGTGACGACCTGGAAGCGCTGGAGGAACTGGTGCACCGCTTCACCCTGGCGCTGAAGCTGCTGCAGTCGCTGGAGCCCGCCGGCGTGGGCGCGCGCAACCTGGCCGAGTGCCTGACGCTGCAGCTCAGGAGCCGTCAGGCCGAGCGTGATGTCGCCCCCGCCGCGCAGGCCTGCATCGCCACGGCCCTGAAGATCTGTGCCCAGCACGGCGCCGTCGACCTGCTGGCCCGGCGCGACGTGAAGAAGCTCGCGCAACTCACCGGCGAAGGCGACGACGCCGTGCGTGCCGGCATGCAGCTCATCGCCACGCTCGACCCCAAGCCCGGCCGCCCCTTCGCCGACGTGGAGCGCAACGCCATCGTGCCCGACGTGATCGTCAGCAGCGTGGGCAGCGGCGCCACGCAGCGCTTCCGCGTGCAGCTCAACCCCGACGTGATGCCCAAACTTCGTGTGCACGACATCTACGCCAACGCCCTGCGCGGCGGCAAGGGCGGCGAGAACCACCAGGCGCTCAGCGCAAGGCTGCAGGAGGCGCGCTGGTTCATCAAGAACATCCAGCAGCGCTTCGACACCATCCTGCGCGTCTCGCAGGCCATCCTCGAACGCCAGCGCAACTTCTTCATCCACGGTGAGCTGGCCATGCGGCCCATGGTGCAGCGCGAGCTGGCCGACGAGCTGGGTGTGCACGAATCCACCATCAGCCGCGTGACCACCGCCAAGTACATGGCCACGCCGCGCGGCACCTTCGAGCTGAAGTACTTCTTCGGCTCGGCGCTGGGCACCGAGGCCGGCGGCAACGCCAGCAGCACCGCGGTGCGCGCCCTCATCAAGCAGTTCATCGCCGCCGAGGACACCGGCAGGCCCCTGTCCGACAGCCAGCTGGCCGAGATGCTGAAGGAGCAGGGCATCGACTGCGCGCGCCGCACCGTCGCCAAGTACCGCGAAGGCCTGCGCATCCCCATCGCCAGCCTGCGCAAGGCCACGGCCACCGCCTCATGACGCGGCTCACCCTGTTCCTGCCCTGCGCCGGCGGCGTCGAGGACTTCCTGGCCGACGAGGTGCACGGCCTGACCGGCCTGATGGGCGAAGACCTGCTCACGGTGCGCGGCGGCGTGCGCGTGCGGGGCGACTGGGCGCTGGCCCTGCGCCTGAACCTGCACAGCCGCCTGGCGCAGCGCGTGCTGGTCGAGCTGGCGCACGCGCCGTATGCCGACGAGCACGACCTGTACCGCCTGGCCGCCGGCGTGTCGTGGGAAGACTGGTTCACGCCGCACCAGAGCTTCCGCGTCGACATCACCGCGCAGGGCAGCCCGCTGCGCAGCCTGAACTTCGCCACCCTGCGCGTGAAGGACGCCGTGGCCGACCGCTTCCGCGAGCGCGCGGGCGGCGTGCGCCCCAGCATCGACACCCAGCGGCCCGACGTGCGCGTGAGCGCGCACCTGAGCGCCAGCCACGCCACGCTGTACATCGACACCAGCGGCGAGCCGCTGTTCAAGCGCGGCTGGCGGCAGGACAAGGGCGATGCGCCGCTGAAGGAAACGCTGGCCGCCGCTATGCTGGCCGCCAGCGGCTGGTGGCAGCCGGCCGAGCGCCGCGTGGCCAGCGTGCCGCTGTACGACCCCTGCTGCGGCAGCGGCACCATCGTTATCGAGGCGGCGCAGCTGGCCCTGGGCCTGCCGCCCGGCGGGCAGCGCCACTTCGCCTTCGAGCGGCTCAAGCCGTTCGATGCGCAGCAATGGAATGCTATTAAAAATGAAGCTATTGGCGCTTTATTCACGGGCGCTGAAGGCCAAAATGGCCTGAAATCCGCGGTGCAGATCTTCGGCAGCGACGTGGCCCACCGCATGGTCGATTTCGCGCAGCGCAACGCCGAGCGCGCGGGCGTGGCCCACGCCGTGCAGCTGCGCGGTGGCGATGCGCTGCAGCGCATGCCGCCGACCGCGCAGCCGGGTGTGCTGCTGATGAACCCGCCCTACGGCGAGCGCATTGCCGCCGCCGGCGTGGCGGGGCAGGGCGGGCGTGGCCGCGAGGCCTTCCAGAGCGGCACCCTGGCGCGCCAGCGCACCGGCACCACCCATGCGGCCAGCGCCAGCGCGCACGCCGCCGCCGAGGTCAACGCCGGCGACGAATTCTTCACCCGTCTGGCCGCGCACTGGAAGAGCCACTACGCCGGCTGGACGGCCTGGCTGCTCACGCCCGACCTCAAGCTGCCCGGCCGCCTGCGCCTGAAGGAATCGCGCCGCGTGCCGCTGTGGAACGGGCCGATCGAATGCCGGCTGTTCCGCTTCGACCTCACGGCGCGGCGTGCAGATTTCAAGCCCGATCAGCCTTTAGGCCAGGATTGACGGGCGCTTGCAGCTATATTTCAGATAGCAAAATGACATTGTGCCCGGCCACACCTGTGTGCGGCGAGGTCGTCATCGACACCAACTGCGTGCTCGACCTGTGGGTGTTTCAGGACGCCGGCATGACGCCCCTGCGCGCCGCGCTGGCGCAGGGTGCCGTGCGCTGGCGCGCCACGCCGGGCATGCGCGACGAACTGGCGCGGGTGCTGGCTTATCCGCAGATCGTGCCGCGCCTCGCGCTGCCGGGCCGTGGCGCTGCCGATGTGCTGCGTGCCTTCGACCAGTTCGCCCGCATCGAAGCCGCCGCGCTGCGCTGCGCCGTGCGCTGCCGCGACGAGGACGACCAGCCCTTCATCGACCTGGCCGTGCAATGGCGCGCCACGCTGTTCAGCAAGGATGCGCGCGTTACCGGGCTGGCACGCCGGCTGGCGCCGCTGGGGGTGACGGTGCTGCGGCAGTGGCCGGGCGTGGCCGCGCACGGATCGGCGGCGCCATGAAAAACGGCGCCTTGCGGCGCCGTTTTTTTCGGGTTCACTGGAGGGTGAGGGCCATCACAGCGACTTCTTGATCGCCGCGCCGATCTCGCCCACGATGCCGCGGCGGAACAGCAGCACGCAGATGATGAAGATGATGCCCTGCACGATGAGCACCCAGGCGCCCAGCTGCGCCAGGTAGTTCTGCATCGCCACGATGACCGCCGCGCCCACCACCGGGCCGAAGATGGTGCCCATGCCGCCCAGCAGGGTCATCAGCACCACCTCGCCCGACATGCTCCAGTGCACATCGGTCAGCGAGGCGAGCTGGAACACCAGCGCCTTGGTGCCGCCGGCCAGGCCGGCGATGGCGGCCGACAGCACGAACGCGCGGTGCTTGAACCTGGCCGTGTCGTAGCCCAGCGAGGTGGTGCGCGGCTCGTTCTCGCGGATTGCCTTCAGCACCTGGCCGTAGGGCGAATGGATGATGCGGTAGATCAGCAGGAAGCCGGCCAGGAAGATCGCCAGCACGAAGAAGTACATGGCCAGCGGCTGCGACAGGTCGATCAGCCCGAGCAGATGCCCGCGCGGCACGGCCTGGATGCCGTCCTCGCCGCCGGTGAAGGGTGCCTGCAGCGAGAAGAAGAACACCATCTGCGCCAGCGCCAGCGTGATCATCGTCATGTAGATGCCTTCGCGGCGGATGGCCAGCTTGCCGCTGATCCAGCCCAGCGCGGTGGCGCAGACCACGCCGAACAGCACGGCCAGCTCGGGCGTCAGGCCCCAGACCTTGGCGCTGTGGGCGGTGGCGTAGCCGGCCGTGCCGAAGAACATGGCGTGGCCGAACGACAGCAGGCCGCCGAAGCCGAGCAGCAGGTTGAAGGCGCACGCGAACAGCGCGAAGCACATCACCTTCATCATGAACACCGGGTACAGGCCGACGAAGGGCGCGATGGCGAAGACCAGCGCCATGACGATGAACAGCACGCGGTGCAGCTTGCCCTCGTCGGCTTGCGTGGCGGGGATGCTGGCGGCGGTGGGTGTGGAGGAGGTCACGGCGGGAGCGGACATGGGTTTACTTCTGCGTTCCGAACAGACCGGCCGGGCGCACGAGCAGCACGATGGCCATGATGACGAAGATGACGGTGCTGGAGGCCTCGGGATAGAAGACCTTGGTCAGGCCCTCGATCAAGCCGAGCCCGAAGCCGGTGATGATGGCGCCCATGATGGAGCCCATGCCGCCGATCACCACCACCGCGAACACCACGATGATCAGGTCGGCGCCCATCTGCGGGCTGACCTGGTAGATGGGCGCAGCCATCACGCCGGCCAAGGCCGCGAGGGCGACACCAAAGCCGTAGGTCAGGGTGATCATGCGCGGCACGTTGATGCCGAAGGCCTGCACGATCTGAGGATTCTCGGTGGCGGCACGCAGGTAGCCACCTAATTTGGTGCGCTCGATCACGAACCAGGTGCCCAGGCAGACCAACAGCGAGGCGCCGATGACCCAGGCACGGTAGTTGGGCAGGAACATGAAGCCCAGGTTCTGTCCGCCCTGCAACTGCGACGGAATGGCGTAGGGCAGCCCGGTCGAGCCGAATTCGTTGCGGAACAAGCCCTGGATGATCAGCCCGAGGCCGAAGGTCAGCAGCAGGCCGTACAGGTGGTCCAGGTTGTACAGGCGCGCCAGCATGGTGCGCTCTATGATCACGCCGGTGGCGCCGACCAGGATGGGCACCAGGATGAGCGACCACCAGTAGCCCAGCCCGAGCTTGTTCAGCAGCAGGTAGGCCCCGAAGGCGCCCAGCATGTACTGGGCGCCATGGGTGAAGTTGATGATGTTCAGCAGGCCGAAGATCACGGCCAGCCCGAGCGACAGCAAGGCGTAGAACGAACCATTGATGAGGCCGATGAGCAACTGCCCCATCATGGCCTGGATCGGAATGCCAAAGATTTCCATGCGCGTTCTATGCCCGGTTGTCGCTCGTTGCGGGTTACTTCGTGATTACTTCTTGGCCACCAGCGGGCAGTTGCCTTGGTCGATGGGGCGGAACGCCTTGTCGGCCGGGATGGTCTGCAGCACCTTGTAGTAGTCGTACGGGCCTTTCGACTCGGACGGCTTCTTCACTTCGAACAGGTAGACGGGGTGGATCTTGCGGCCATCGGCACGGATGCTGCCCTTGCCGAACAGCGGATCGTCGGTCGGCAGTTCCTTCATCTTGGCCACCACCTTGGTGCCGTCGTCGGTCTTGGCAGCGTCGACAGCCTTCAGGTAGTGCAGCACTCCGGCGTACACGCCCGCGTGGTCGGACGACGGGTACTTGCCGCCGTGCTGCGCCGCGAAGCGCTTGGCGAAAGCGCGGCTGGCGTCGTTGAGGTCCCAATACCACGACTCGGTGATCTGCAGGCCCTGCGCCGTGTTCAGGCCCAGGCCGTGCACGTCGGGCAGGAACACCAGCAGGCCGGCCAGCTTCTGGCCACCCTTGACGATGCCGAACTCGGCTGCCTGCTTGATGGAGTTGATGGTGTCGCCACCGGCGTTGGCCAGGCCGATGATCTTGGCCTTGGACGACTGCGCCTGCAGCAGGAAGGACGAGAAGTCCTGCGTGTTGAGCGGCACCTTGACGCTGCCGAGAATCTTGCCGCCCGAGGCCTTCACCACCTCGGAAGTATCACGCTCCAGCGCATGGCCGAAGGCGTAGTCGGCAGTCAGGAAGTACCACGTATCGCCGCCGCTCTTCACCACCGCGCTGCCCGTGCCGTGCGCGAGCATCCAGGTGTCGTACAGCCAGTGCACGGTGTTGGGCGAGCAGTCTTTGCCGGTCAAGTCGGAAGTGGCGGAGCCGGTGTTGACGTAGGCCTTGCCTTTTTCCTTGGTGACCTGGTTGATCGCCAGGCCGACCGCGGACGCCGGCACGTCGACGATCATGTCGACGCCGTCCGTGTCGTACCACTTGCGGGCGATGTTGGAGCCAACGTCAGGTTTGTTCTGGTGGTCGGCGGAAACCACTTCGACCTTCAGGCTGGACTTGGTGGTCTTCAGGTAATCCTCGACGGCCATCTTGGCAGCCAGTGTGGAGCCCGGGCCACCGATGTCGGCGTACACGCCCGACATGTCGTTCAGGACGCCGATCTTGACCACGTTGCCCGAAATCTGGGCGTTCGCCAGGCCGGCACCTGCCAAACCCAGGCTGGCGATCAGGGTGGAAAGCAGTTGGCGTTTCATCGATACATCTCCTTAGTGTGATGACTGCCAAAAAAAGCGAACAGGGAACTGGAAAAAGGGAACTCAGACGCCGAGGTATTCCTGCAGCATGTCCATGTTGTCCTGCAACTCGGCGGCGCTGAATTCGCGCACGATCAGGCCGCGCTCCATGATGTAGAAGCGATCGGCCAGCGGCGCGGCAAAGCGGAAGTTCTGCTCCACCATCAGCACGGTGAAGCCGCGCGTGCGCAGCTCGCGGATCATGCGCGCCAGCGCCTGCACGATGACGGGCGCCAGGCCTTCGGAGATCTCGTCCAGCAGCAGGATCTTGGCGCCGGTGCGCAGGATGCGGCCCACGGCCAGCATCTGCTGCTCGCCACCTGAAAGGCGCCCACCCGGGCTGCTCTTGCGCGCCTTCAGGTTGGGGAACATCTCGTAGATTTCGTCCACGCTCATGCCGCCTTCGGCCACCTTGGGCGGCAGCATCAGGTTTTCCTGGCAGGTGAGCGAGGCCATGATGGCGCGCTCTTCCGGGCAGTAGCCCAGGCCCAGGCGGGCGATCTGGTGCGGCGCCATCTTGATGGTCTCGACGCCATTGACCTGGATCGAGCCGGTGCGCTTGCCCGTCAGGCCCATGATGGCGCGCAGCGTGGTGGTGCGGCCGGCGCCGTTGCGGCCCAGCAGCGAGACCACCTCGCCCGGTTGAACGTCGATGTTGACACCGTGCAGGATGTGCGATTCACCGTACCAGGTGTGCAGGTCCTGGATGCGGATGGCGGGGGTGGATGCGTTGCTCATGAATGAAACTGCCCGCTATGACTCAATGCGCGCCCTGAAGGACTTCGTCGGCGCTGCCCATGTAGGCTTCGAGCACCTGCGGGTCGCGCGACACCACGTCGTACTCCCCTTCGGCAATCACCTGGCCGAACTGCAGCACGGTGATGGTGTCGGCGATCTTGCCGACCACGCCCATGTTGTGCTCTGCCATCAGGATGGTGCGGCTGGCGGCCACTTTCTTGATCAGCTGCGTGATCAGGTCCACGTCTTCGGAGCCCATGCCCTGCGTGGGCTCGTCCAGCAACATCAGCTTGGGGTCCATCGCCAGCGTGGTGGCGATCTCCAGCGCACGCTTGCGGCCGTAGGGCAGTTCCACTGCCTTCAGGTGGGCAAAGTCCTCCAGGCCGACGAAGCCCAGCAGCTCCATGCAGCGGTTGTTGAGCTGGTCCAGCGAGCGCTCCGACTTCCAGAAGCTGAACGCCGTACCCAGCTGCTGCTGCAGTGCCACACGCACGTTCTCCAGCACGCTCATGTTGGGGAAGGTGGACGAAATCTGGAACGAGCGCACCACGCCGCGGCGGGCGATGTCGGCCGGCTTTTCGCGGGTGATGTCGTGGCCGTCGAACAGGATCTGGCCGCGGGTCGGGTCCAGAAACTTCGTCAGCAGGTTGAAGCAGGTGGTCTTGCCGGCACCGTTGGGGCCGATCAGCGCATGGATCGTGCCGCGACGCACCTGGAGGTTGACGTCGTTGACGGCTACGAAGCCCTTGAACTCCTTGACGAGTCCACGCGTTTCCAAAATGTTGTCCGAACTCATGCGGCTCGCGGTGCCTTGAAGACTGTGAAAAAACGGGCGGATTATGCGTGACGCACTGCAGCATTCAGCTAGGGGTTTTTACCCGCCATGAACATGCGTGAACGCTTATTTAAAAAGGACTTGCACAGGCCTTCAAAACGCCTGCCGTGCAGGGTGTGTTGACGAGGAAAACCCGAATGCGCCGACAGCGCGCGCTGCAAGGCGGAAAGCCCTGTTCAACGCGCATCGGAGCCGCGCCATGCATCGGGCACTTCGGTGGCCGATGCCGACGTGGCTGCATCGGGCGGGGCTTGCGTGGGCTCGATGGTGGTGCGCGCCGCCGGCCCCGGCGCCTGCGCCTGCGCCGGGCGCAGCTGGCGCGCCACCTCGTAGGCCGAGGGCGGCGCGCCGGAGGGCCGCACGCCGCTGCGCACGCGCAAGTCGGGCGGCGCCTCGCCGGGCGCCGGCTCGCGCGGATCGAAGCTGTCGGCGCTGGCCAGCGGCCAGTACAGCCGATACACGTTGGGCAGATGGCCCAGGTCGTTGAGGATGGCGCCGGGCGCCATCTGCGGCATCAGCGACGACAGCAGCCGCACCTCGGCATCGTCGATGCGGCGCACGATGTGGTGTGCGGTGATCTGGCTCGGGTGCGTCAGCCCGGCCGCCTGCAGCAACTCCTTCAGCGCGTGCATGGTGTTGGCATGGAACTGTGCCACGCGCGGCGCCTTGTCGGCCACCACCAGCGCGCGCTGGCGCGCCGGGTCTTGCGTGGTCACGCCGGTGGGGCAGCGGCCGGTGTGGCAGGTCTGCGCCTGGATGCAGCCCAGCGCCATCATGAAGCCGCGCCCGGCATTGGCCCAGTCGGCGCCCAGCGCGACCATGCGCGCGATGTTGAAGGCGTTGGTCACCTTGCCGGCGCAGCCCAGGCTGATGCGCTCGCGCAGGCCCACGCCGACCAGCGTGTTATGCACCAGGCGCAGGCCCTCCTGCAAGGGCGTGCCGACGTGGTCGGTGAACTCGACCGGCGCCGCGCCGGTGCCGCCCTCGGCGCCGTCGACGACGATGAAGTCCGGCGTGATGCCCGTGGCCAGCATGGCCTTGACGATGGCGAACCATTGCCACGGGTGGCCGATGCACAGCTTGAAGCCCGTGGGCTTGCCGCCCGACAGCTGGCGCAGTTGCGCGATGAACTGCATCAGCTCGATTGGCGTGGCAAAGGCGCTGTGCGCCGAGGGCGAGATGCAGTCCATGCCCACCGGCACGCCGCGCGCGGCGGCGATCTCGGGTGTGACCTTGGCCGCCGGCAGCATGCCGCCGTGGCCGGGCTTGGCGCCCTGGCTCAGCTTCAGCTCGATCATCCTGATCTGCGCGTCGCGCGCCTGCTCGGCAAAGCGCTCGGGGCTGAAGTGGCCGTCGGTGGTGCGGCAGCCGAAGTAGCCGGAGCCGATCTCCCAGATCAGATCGCCCCCGTGCACGCGGTGGTATTGCGAGATGGAACCCTCGCCCGTGTCGTGCGCGAAGCCGCCGATCTTCGCGCCCTGGTTCAGCGCCAGGATGGCGTTGGCCGACAGCGCGCCGAAGCTCATGGCCGAGATGTTGAACACGCTGGCGCTGTAGGGCTGCGTGCACGGCGCCACGCCGGGCAGCGGCGCGCCGGGGCGGCCGCCGATCCAGAGGCGGAAGTCCTGCGATTCGATATGCGTGGTGTGCAGCGAGTGGTTGATCCATTCATAACCTTCGACACCCACGTCGAGTTGCGTGCCGAAGGGCCGGTTGTCCGGCTCGCCCTTGGCGCGCTGGTACACCACCGAGCGCTGCGCGCGCGAGAACGGCTGCGCCTCGGTGTCGCTCTCGATGAAATACTGGCGGATCTCGGGGCGGATGAACTCCAGCCCGAAGCGCAGCCAGCCCAGGATCGGGTAGTTGCGCAGGATGGCATGGCGCGTCTGGTTCAGGTCGTGAATGCCCAGCGCCACCAGCGCGCCCGACAGCACGAACCACGGCAGGCCGCGGCCGAAGGCGATGAGGGCAAACAGGCTGAGCACGAACGCCAGCACGCACAGCGCCAGCGTGCTGTAGCGCACGGTGTTGGTGAAGGTCAGGGGTGGGGGCATCGGCAGTGACTCCGAAAGGGCGGGCGCGGCGCCGGCAGGCCGCGCCGAACATCGGCAGGCCGCGCTGCACCGCCAGGGTGCGGCCGGCCAAGGGTGGGGCACAGCCTAACACCCGCGGGTTGCGGTGGGCGGTTGGCATCAAAAACATTTGATGATCAAGAAGTCGCCAATGACGGGCGGGCCGCATCCTCAGTGTGGGAGCGGGCTTGCCCGCGATCCAGCGTTGGTGGCGACGAGGCGCCTCATCGCGGGCAAGCCCGCTCCCGCAACGCGGTCTGACACTGGTTGCTCATCTTGCAAAAACAATAGCGGCCTGCGCCCTGTCTGAAAGGATTTCAGAATGAAATGTTTTGAAGTCGATGTTCGGCATGCGCAGGCAGCTATCTTTTTTGATGTGGCCGCGGCGCTGCGTCAGGGACTTCCCTCTGTGTCCGTGGCCCTGCAGCTTGCATACTGACGCGTTTTGCAACCGTACAGGAAGGGCCAACAACATGAACATCCGCACCCTCTCTCTGGCCGCGCTGGCTGTGTGCTGCGCGCTGCCGCTGC
>RRZT011412379.1_pt1 | contig 14581 bp, 10 predicted proteins | sample 2165551 | NCBI WGS metagenome assembly RRZT01 (sample SAMN10456910, study PRJNA506462) | wastewater metagenome | biome: wastewater; feature: sludge; material: wastewater sludge; isolation source: wastewater sludge with Escherichia coli K12::gfp cells carrying plasmid... | place: USA: Moscow, Idaho... | reverse complement strand
CATGGAATACCGTTGACTACTAAATTGTTTTGAGCTGTGGCTGTTCCTGCTTTCAATAAGAGGAACAACAAGAATAGTAAATATTTCATCATGTTCTTTTATTTTTTTGTTGGTAAATAATATACTCATAGTCCGTTCTATTCATTGGTATCTGAACCATAGATTAGAATTTATACTGCCTATTTTATAAAGATATAGCTTTTTTTATTCAAAAATTACGGTTCTCGGAGCAAAAAAGGTGAAATTCCGCGTTTTGAACTGAGTCATAACGCATTAAACAGAAAACCTCAGAAATAGTAACGATGGCAATTTAGCAAAGAAACGCAAGGTAATGAAATAGAACGGTTGCCAAGTCATTACCCGATAATGCAGTAAAGTTTTTCTTTGTGTCGTCACGTTTCATCGTTCTGCGTCAGTTTGCATATCAATGTATAACTCGCTGATAACTAATTTTGTAACCAAAAAAAAAGATTAGATTATGCGAAGTACATTTAAGGTGCTGTTCTACGTGAACGCAAGCAAAGAGAAAAACGGTATTGTTCCCATTATGGGACGAGTGACAATCAACGGTTCTGTGGCTCAATTCAGTTGCAAGCAGAGCATCCACAAAGACCTATGGGATGTGAAAGGAAACCGCGCAAAGGGCAAAAGCAAGGAATCGCGAGACATCAATTTGGCCTTGGATAATATCAAGGCTCAAATCATCAAACACTATCAACGCATTTCGGATAGAGAAGCGTTTGTAACAGCAGAAATGGTACGAAATGCCTATCAGGGTATCGGAACGGAATATGAGACCCTGCTCCGAGCATTCGACAAAGAGAACGAAGCCTTTGCCAAACGAGTTGGCAAGGATCGTTCTCTGAGTACATATCAAAAGTATCTCACCGTAAGAAAATATCTTGCGGAGTTTATCAAGGTAAACTATAAGCGTTCCGATATTGCGATGAATGAACTTACAGAGGATTTCATTCGTGATTATTGCTTGTATCTGAGAAATGAGGTCGGATTGGCTCAATCATCAGTGTGGATATACTCCATTCCATTGAAGCACATTGTAACCACTGCTCACTATAATGGCAAGATTGCACGCAACCCATTTGCCCAGTACAAGGTTGACCCCGACCACAAAGAACGAGGTTTTCTGACCGAAGATGAGTTGCAAGCCTTTACAACGATTGAATTGAACAATCCCGATTTGGAATTGGCAAGAGATTTATTCGTGTTCGGTTGTTGGACGGGAATATCATTCATAGATATTAAGAACTTGACAACGGAGAATATTACAATGTTGGGCGGTTCTCCTTGGATAGTATCGAAGCGACAAAAGACGGGTGTACCGTTCCAAATCAAGTTGATGGATATTCCTATGCAGATTATCAAGCGATACGAACCATATAGAATAAGTAGCAATCTATTCAACATCGGCAGCCACGACACTATAAATAAACGCATAAAAGAGGTTGCTAAATTGTGCGGTATAGAGAAGCGAACTTCGTTCCATCTTAGCCGTCATACATTTGCAGTGTTAGCCTTGAACTATGGAATGCCGATAGAGAGTGTGAGCAAGATTCTCGGACATACGAATATTACCACAACGCAGATTTACGCAAAGGTAACAAACACCAAACTCGAACACGATATATCAATGTTTGAGAGTAGAGTTTGTGAAAGATTTGCAATATAGTAGGTATGAAACGAGCAATAATAACAATCAGCGAAAGCGGCAATGTAAATATTCCAAGCGGTAATGTTTGGATGTCGTTCTCGGAGCTTGTAGTGCTGTTCGATGTGGCAGCACCCACATTAAAGGCTACAATCCGAGCCATACATAAAAGCGGAGTTATAGCGGAGCACACCCAACATTGCGAAGTGATGCCATATACCTATTGGGCTACCCTATATAATATGGATATGATTGTCGCCCTTGCTTTTCGTATCAACTCATACGGTGCAGAAAAGATACGGACAGAGGTATTAAAGAGGATATGCGGACGAGAAGAGAAAGTATGTTATCTCTTTTCGCTTGCCAATTGTTCAAAGGCTATCTCATAGATTGGATAAATAGCAGGTACGCAATGAATACCTGCTATTTATCATTTATCGCTTCTGCTCCTCTATAAATACATCTATCTCTCCTAAATAACCTATTTCTTTAGGAAGTACAAACATATTGTTTGGATTTACATATTTTCTAAAATGGTCTTCAATATCGGATATTTCCAAATCTTCAATGCTTGTATGGGTATTGAATCCCACAGGTTGGATATGACACAATTTCCAATCAGACAAAGCATAACTACCTAATGGCTTAGTATATTTAGCTTTTGCCTTAATATCCTTTGTTGCCATAAATACCACTGGTAACTCCTTCTGGCTCAAAAGTTCTTTAATTTGAGATAAGGTAAACACCGTTCCTTTTAATACATTACTATACGCCCAAATAGCTACGGTATTATCTGAAACGATAATCTCTCTTCCACAGGGATGCACAAATGATTGACCTCGTTTGTTTGTTTCTTTACGAATAATCAATGGCATATCTTTGTCTGCAATCCATTCCTCTATCAGATTACTCCAATTTTCAAGTACTTCAACATCTATCTGAGGGTTATTAGGAGAATTACGCCACAAAGTTCCTATCTCCTTAATTTTCATTCGGATTTTCTCTCCTACCAAATCTTTTGTGGGCATACATTTTTCGGACTGCTTATATGACGTGGGTTGTCCCGATATTAGAAACTGCATAGCTCGTTTAGGTGGATATTTACAACTATACATTCTGCCTTCTTGATAGCTCTTAGTTTCAATGACATTTGAAAAGACACGATAGAAATCAGCCTTTGTAAACTTGAATGTTCCATTCGGAGTATGAACAATAAATGAATCATTATCTTTCAAAGGCTCAATCAAATCAGCTTTGAAACATAATCTACTACTTGTATATTCTACCATATGCCAACTATTCAAACAAATTATACCACAAAGGTACTCGAAATAAACCAAATGAGAGAATTTCTGCCGTTTATAATTGCCTTGAGTTTATAGCACCCCTCAAATTCCAATCCCCATAGTACTTTATTCACTATTCTGCTATAATTTGCGTAGCAACTTATCCGTCAATCACTTATATTTTTGTAGCTGACATTTTTTGAACCTAAAAGCATTTGAAAATGGAAGCTAACAAAGTAACAACGAGCCATAAACCGCCATCAGATGGTGGTATGGCAAGAGAAGAATTTATCCGAGTGGGAACAACGCTCTACAAGATTGTGGAGCAACCGAGACTGAGCGGTGGATATGTGAAAAAGCGTATCCCTTGGAACAATGAAACACTTCGCCAAGACTATGGCAAGGACTATATCGGCAGCGTTCCCAAGTATGACGGATTTTGTACCGTCCCCGAACACATCGGCTATCGCCCTGTAATCGGTAAGTTCCTAAATCTCTATGAGCCGATAGACCACCAACCGCATGAGGGAGATTTCCCCTCTGTCCGCTCATTGGTGGAGCATATCTTCGGTGAGCAATACGAGTTGGGTATGGACTATCTGCAACTGCTCTACCTGCAACCCGTTCAGAAGTTACCAATCCTGCTATTGGTATCGGAGGAACGCAATACAGGCAAGAGTACATTTCTGAATTTTCTGAAAGCTCTCTTTCAGAACAATGTAACATTCAACACCAATGAGGATTTCCGCAGTCAATTCAATTCCGATTGGGCAGGCAAACTCCTTATCGTGGTTGATGAGGTGTTACTCAACCGCAGGGAGGACAGCGAAAGGTTGAAGAATCTAAGCACCACACTATCCTACAAAGTGGAAGCCAAAGGCAAAGACCGTGATGAGATAGCGTTCTTCGCCAAATTCGTGCTATGCTCCAACAACGAGTATCTGCCCGTAATCATTGATGCAGGGGAAACACGCTATTGGGTACGCAAGATAAACCGCTTGCAGTCCGATGACACCAATTTCCTGCAACGCTTGAAAGCGGAGATACCCGCATTTCTCCATTTCCTCACTAATCGAGAGTTATCCACCGAGAGGGAGAGCCGAATGTGGTTCAATCCCTCATTGTTGCATACCGAAGCGTTACAGAGGATAATCCGCAGTAACCGCAATCGATTGGAGATAGAGATGTCGGAGCTGTTGCTCGATATTATGGCAACAATGAATATCGATAGCGTTTCATTCTGCCTTAACGACCTTATTGTGCTGTTGATGCACTCGCAGGTAAAGGTAGAGAAACATCAAGTGCGTAAGGTGGTACAGGAGTGTTGGAAACTGACACCTGCTCCCAATGGGCTTACCTATACCACCTATCAAGGCAACTACAACCAGAGTTGCCACTATGAGCCTATAAGGAGAGTGGGACGCTTCTACACCATCACAAGGGAGCAACTCGAATCCTTGTAACACTATCATTTTTCTGTTGAATTGTTGAATATGAGTATAAACACACTGATAATAAACAATATACGCTCTCAACAAAATCTCAACAAGCCAAAAGAGAAGTTGAGATACAGCGCACTCTCGTTTGTAGATTTCTCTTTTGGTGAGTGGTTTGTTGAGAATATGTTGAGCTGTTAAAAGTCTGTATATAAACATATTACATCAACAATTCATCAAATCAACAAATTTTCATCAACCTTAAAACCGTATGTAATATGACAATCCAAGACGCAAAACAAATCAAGTTGGCAGACTATCTGCGAAGTCTGGGTTATACACCCGTTAAGCAACAAGGCAAAAGCCTATGGTATAAATCACCTCTGAGGAACGAAACCGATGCTTCGTTCAAGGTAAATACCGAGTTAAATCAATGGTACGACTTCGGTATCGGAAAGGGTGGCAATATCATCGCATTGGCAGCAGAACTCTACCACAGCGAGAATGTAGCCTATTTGTTGGAACGCATAGCAGAGCGAACACCGTACATTCGCCCTGCGACATTCGCTAATGCAGATATTGCTAACGCTCGGCAGAGTAAACAAGATTCCATCTGCTCTCGCTCAACCGCAACATTCTCTTTTGGCAAGCAACAAACTTCTAATCATTGTTTCGAGGACATAAAGGTGGGCGAGTTATCTTCTCCAGCCCTTATCGACTATCTGCGAGGACGAGGTATAAATATCGAACTCGCCAAAAGAGAGTGTAAGGAGTTGCGATTTGAGCATAACGGCAAACCATATTTCGCTATCGGCTTCCCAAATATCTCTGGTGGCTATGAACTCCGCAACCGCTACTTCAAAGGTTGTCTTGCCCCAAAGGATATTACCCATATCCGACAGCAGGGTGAGCAACGAGCAGCCTGCTATCTCTTCGAGGGCTTTATGGATTACCTCTCATTCCTTACAATCCGAGTGAACAATAATCCCGAAGAGCCACGCACAGAAGAGCAGGATTATATGGTGTTGAACTCCGTTACCAACCTCTCAAAAGCGGAGCAACTGCTACGCCCATACTCCCGAATAGGTTGTTTTCTCGACAACGACCAAGCAGGGCAAAGAGCGTATGAGAATATGAAAAGGATGTTTGGAAACAGGCTTCAAGATATGTCGAAACACTATGCCGAGCATAAGGATTTGAACGACTACCTACGCTACAGAATACAAGCGAAACAGGCAATAAAGAAATCGCAAGTCCAATCCGCAAGGCGAATGCCACAACCACAGCCGAAGAAGAAACGAGGCTTCAGGTTATAGCCCACTATAACTACACGCTTCGCTTTCGTAGTTGTGGGCTCTCCCGAGGGGATTAAGGCTTTGCCCTAATAACCCACTCAGGGCGTTTCACCCCTAAGAACCCCGACAGCAGAAGCAAGCGACCAAGAAACATAATGACCAAACGACCAAGTGAAATTGTAACCAATAAAATTAAAGAACTATGGCAATAAAAAGCAGCATACATATCAAGCCTTGCAACATATCATCAAGCGAGGCTCACAACCTCAGAACTCCCGAATATATGCGTAATATCGGGGAGTCGAAAATCTATCTCATTCCCGAACTCGTTGCCGACAATGAGCATTGGATAAACCCTCGCTTTGGTAATTACGATTTGCAGACGCATTACGATAATATTAAGCAGATGGTAAAGGCTAAGACAGGACGGGCAATGCAGGAGAAAGAGCGAGAACGCAAAACTAAAAGTGGCAAGATTATCAAGGTGGCAGGATGCTCACCCATTCGTGAGGGCGTGTTACTCATCAAGTCCGACACCACATTGGATGATGTCCGCAGATTTGGCGAGGAGTGTCAGGAGCGTTGGAGAATCACGCCGCTTCAAATATTCCTACACAAAGACGAGGGGCATTGGCTCAGTGGAGAGCCAGCCCCTGACGATAAGCAGAGTTTTCAGATTGATGGTCGTTGGTTTAAACCCAATTACCACGCACATATCGTATTCGATTGGATGGACCACGATACGGGGAAGAGCCGAAAACTAAACGATGATGATATGACACAGATGCAGACTTTGGCATCCGAGATTCTATCAATGGAGCGAGGACAATCCAAAACCGAAACGGGCAAGGAGCATTTGGAGCGTAACGACTTTATCATTGAGAAGCAGCGTGCCGAGCTTGAACGCATCGAGGCTGAGCGACAGCACAAGGAACACCAGATAGATCTTGCCAAACGAGAGCTCAAACAGGTGAAATCGGAGATACGCACCGACAAACTCAAAAGCGTGGCCACCGATGCTGCCACAGCTCTTGCAAGCGGTGTCAGTTCTCTTTTTGGCAGCGGTAAGATGAAATCATTGGAACGCAAGAACGAGGATTTACGGGACGAGATAGCTATCCGAGATGAAACAATCGAGCAACTGCAAACCAATATCAAGCAAATGGAGGTAGAACATAGCAGGGCAATGATGAATAAGGATAACGAGCATCGCAAGGCTCTTGAAGCAAAGGAGGCCGAACATAAGGAGGAGACCAACATCCTTAATTCGATAATCAATACTGCCCATCGTTGGTATCCTGATTTTGCCAACCTTCTTAGATTGGAACGCCTCGCCAAGCAAATCGGTCTTTCGGCTATGGAGTTTGCTGAGCTGATTAAGGGTGGGATTGTGAACTTTACAGGGCGACTATTCTCTTCGGAGCATAACAGATGGTTTGCTACAGATAATACCCCTTTACAGATTCAGCGAGATAACGACAAGCGGCTTACCTTAACCGCAAATAGGATACCTCTCAGCCAATGGTTCAACGAGCAATACGACAAGTTTCGACAATCAATCCGACAGCCAATCCAACCAAAGAAGAGCAGAGGAATGAAATTGTAAAAGTAATGGCGACTGCATTCAAGTGGTCGCCATTACTATTTAGTTTAATCCATTCAAATCATTATATATATTCTCAAGTTCTTCATGGTCTATTGGATTCTCTGTTGATTCAACCCCCAAATGCAAATCACCACCAGATAGTCGATCAAATAGTCGTTTTAATGTATCGATAATAGTAGCATCGGGATTCAAAGTTTTTAATTGCTCCCATTGGATTGTATTTTTTCTACCATGAAACTTTACTGGGATTTGGTTGCTGAAAACTTTCTCATCAATCATCAATTCTATAGTGTGGCGAAGAATTGCGCCAATAACCAATATTTCATTTTCTGTAAATGGAGTTTTATCAAGTAGTCGTTTAGCATTGGTTAAATTATTTCTTACATTCTCTTGTTTCATTTCAGTGATGACGCCTTTACGATCCCTACCATGTGACTCTACCGAATACAGATAAAGATGTTTAGTGTTCTTTTGACAAGAAGCATATTGATTCTTGCCACATTCATGTACTCCCCTATAATTTACAAGCGAAGTTTGTAACAATAAATCATGTGAGAATATTATTATTTGATTATCAAGTGCTGATAAGCGTTCAACAAGTTTTGCTGTAATAAAATGATCTAAGCTATTAACTGGATCATCCAATATTATAGGATTATTTGACAACTGCATTCGTCTCTCTGCAATAAACAGAGCAAGAGCTACACCTTTTTGTTCTCCTTCACTTAATACTTCTGTTACAGAGTTATTATTAACAAGCTTCAATTGCATAAAAGATTGTCCTCTCGAGGCTCCTGCATCCGATAATTCAACACGTAGTTTCTTTAATCCTATAATATCTAATTCTTCTTGAAACTTAGACTTAAGATTGTCGGTCACAAGTGTTTGGCTCGCTGTTTTAGCAAGAGTAGAAATAGTTCTTGTTGATAATTCTGCTTGACATTTCTTTAATTCCTCAATAATGTGCATTTTATCAAACCAATCAACAAACAAATCTTTTTGCTTAGAAATCATATTGCGTTCAATTAGGGGCTTCATCCGTTCAGATAATTCAGTCACTAATTGATTCTTTTTAGTAAGTTCTTCATGAAGATTGGCAATATTGCTTTTGTACTCTTCACATATTGCCAATAATGAAACAAGAATAGGATCTAAGGATTCTGGCATAGAGAGTGTTATATTCTGTTCACATTCAAGCACTTTTAAAAGATGTGTTCTTAATTCTGCACAAGTATTTAATACTTCCTGAATCTTAGAATATAGAGCATCTCCATTGGTCCTATTATTTATGAGCTCTTTAAATTGTTCTGAAATTGAATAATCAATAGATAATAGAGATATGTTTTGTTTAAGATTTTGTTTTACTTTCAATAACTCGTTTAGCTCTGAATAGCTTTTATCCGATAAATATGTGGAATATGCAGCTATAATATCAACAGCGTCATTTATTATTGGCTGTCTACAATATGGACATATACCTTTCTCTAAATTCCCGCTATTTACAAATGCATTACCAGCCTCTATAAAAGTTTTCCATTCATCAGAATTTGTGTTTCCAATCTCGTTAAGGATTGCTATCTTTAGTTTTACTTCTTCATGAGCCTTTCTTGTTGCAAGAATTTTTTCAACAATAGATTTAGTTTGAGAAGCATATTCTTGAATGTTTCCCTGTACTTTAATTAAATGTTGGTACAATGAATCATATTCAGATTTTTCGCTTGCTGACAATTTTATCTTATCCTCGAAATTGGTTTCTTTTAAAACCTTTAATTGTTGTTCTTGCTGCTGTAATTCTGCGCTTTGCTCTTCAGAAAAGATATATCTGTCTTGAATATATTTTTTTTGGTTTGTACGATATGTCTTTTGAGTTAATATCCTACGTACATCTTCCGAAAGCCCATCTGTATTAATTGTTGGTACAATTCTTAGCATTGAATCAATTTCAGTCTGCAATCTCCCTTTCATATTGTCCATAGCTGTAGTGAGAGCTGTGAACAAATGCAGACCATAGGGTAAGACAATAGCAGAGTCAGCACTCCGTTTCTGTAGGAATGTTTTTGTATAATTTGAATCAAATACACTCAATAAAGTCAGAGGGTTAATAGCTCTTGTAGAACCATCCCAAGACAGATTTTCTGTATTTGTTCCAATTGAATAAATCAATTCAACATTTATTGGGCAATAAGTCTCAGAATATATATTAGATCGAAGTTCTGTATGGTGATTTCCGCCTACAATTTCATTTAATATTCTGAAATAACTACTTTTACCTGAACCATTCTTACCATATAATAAATTAATATCATTTGAAAACTCTATGGTTTGTTCATTAGCCAATGCACATACTCCAGAATGATGTGTTAACGATAAAAGTTTAATATCGGCATTCTGATTTGACATAGCTGTACTGGGTATTACTAAAACACTTGCAGCATTTGTTTTTAATTGTATAACAGAATCTGCAAGTTCGGCATCTGAAATTCCCCCATTATTATTCACTATCTTGATAATTAAATCTTTGAGCCATCCATGTGTTTGTGGATTACTCGCTAATTCAATAAGATAATCCTTTGAATGTGTATATTCCATGTGAGTGAATGTCTAATTTATTGGCTATGCTTAATCTATATGGCAACTATCTCAATAATCAAGCTGCGTTATAAATTTGAATCAATTTTGATTTAATATCACTGAATGACAAGTTTGTACTTATGTCTGTTAACAGTCCTGTATTTATAACATAGACAAAAGACTCTTTACGATAATATTTCTCACCAAATACCTGTAGAGACCTATCAATCGTATCAGCTTTAGCTAATAAACAAGTAAGCTGATAATCCCTGTCTATTATTTGGGTTTTGTTATCAGGGTGAGCCTTGGTAAAATGTTGCGTGGCCGTAAGTTTAATAAGGTTTTCTATGTAATGGGCAATTTGCGGATATTGTGATTTAGGGAAAATGTGATGAATCTGCGTTGCTTCGCCATTTCCCCATTGATCGTGTACCTCGCTTTCTTCTTGTATTTTACGAAGTAGATTCATTGCTTTCTGAACATAGTACTGATTGTATGCTTCTTGTTGTTCAACATCCTGCTTTTGCTGTGCTTCTTGGCGGGTTATTGATTTATCTTTATTAAGATCTCTCCAGTTCTTGCGATTATACATCAAATCAGAGAATGTAAATGCATATTTAGACATATGTCCTTTTTCTGTTCCATTGATACCATTCTCAACAGCATATATGTTTAAGATTTTTGGGAACATTCTTTTTACCTCGACATCTCCATTAACCTTAGTGTGTCCAATGATAAATCTTATGTAACGCTCTTTCAGTTCTGAAAAATCTGATTTCGTAATAGTTCCCAAAGTACATTTACTTTTGTATTCCTCAAAATACTTCCACATACCACTATCTTTCAGTACTTTTTCAAAATAGCAATATAAGAAGTTATAAGTATTTCTTTCTCTTCGAGCAATATAATCAAGTATATCAAGATTTACAATCCTGTAATAATTTTTTCCTACAGCTTTAGTAACCTCAAGCACATGAGCATATCCCAACATACGCAATGGTTGTTGTATGAATTTATCATACTCATGACGTGCTGTTTTATTGGTAGGCAATGGTTTGTTAAATACGGCTTTCGCATTTTTAATAAAATATTGAGACTCCCATATGTCATTTACAGTGAATGTCTTTTCAATATCAATAATTGTGTTGATCACGCTATCCGCAATAAAGCAGACTACATCTGGAGTGCATTTCTGATCCATGAATCGCGCGTCATTTGACTTGCGTACATCCAAATCAAATTGGCTAAGATATTCGTTAATTACATTTCTCATATCCTTTGCTGTTTGAGTTTTCCAAAAAAGAAAACAGAGTTATTGTCTATATTAAGCGAGCGAGTGCCTAAATTACGGGCAATCGCATAAAATTTCGTAAAACTATCAGTAGCGTAAAATGCCAAATCCTCGTTTGTTACGATGTCATCGTCTTTTGCCAATGTTAGGATTGCAACAGAGCCGTCAGCAATACATCCTTTGGGTAAGAAGCACGCACGAGGATTGTATGTTAGATTAGGGAGCAATACACAATTTGCCTGATTAAGGTATTTTGCAACATCCAATCCCTCAATGCTATCAATGTAACAATCATAATCAGGGATATTGACAATCTCATTATTGCCAATATTTCGAGATTTTAGCACCCTAATTTTGCCATTATCCTTTGTAATAGCTTTGGTGATAACTCGGTCTCTATATGCTTTGAATACATTAAACTCCATTTTATCTGCCACCTCATCAAAAGCCTCATTGCGATAAATTATCCAATAAGGGAATCTATCGTCTGTTAGGTATGCTTGCTGATGACACTTAACCTCATCAGTAATATATGACTCTACGAATGTGTTCTGAGGCTTCTTTTGGGTGTCAAGAATAAAACAGATGGTTTCTATCTTTACTCCCTTGAATCCTTTTTCTCCGAAGTCAATTATGCGAGAGATATTTTTCTCTTTCATAAGAGTGCGTGTTGCATCAAACTCAGGAGCATTTATTAGGCTCTTGGGGACTATCAATGATACAACATTGCCAATTCTCATTGCTTTCTCAATGAAGAATGAGAAGATATTATTAGTATCCTTGTTGGATGCCTCAATCTTGTATTTTGCCAGCAACTGTTTCTCTTTTGTTAGCTTCTTGTATGGAGGGTTTCCGACAACAATATCATACTTCTTGTCGAAGTTATGCAACAAGAAATCTGCATTGATGTAATTGATGTGGATATTGTTAGGCACATCAATCTTTGCAACCAGCTCTTTCAATATTTCTAAACTGTTTGCATCAATATCTACCACGTCAATATTAACAGACTGCACGCCAGCATACTTCAAGATAAGGGCAGGCAAGAAATTACCCACACCAATTGATGGCTCTAAAATATTTAGCTCCGTATAGTTCTTTGCATCAGGCAAACTCTTGACAATGGTGTAGCATATATCCTGCCTTGTATAATAAGCCGCATTGTCTTCTCTTTGAGCATTTGCCAACTCCGCAATTTTAGACAATTCAGCAAAGTCATAATGGCTATTGCCTCTAATATAGTCCACCAAACAAGAATGTGTAGCCAATTTCTTTTTGTCAATCAATACCTTTATATCCTGTTCAGACAAAGTTGGCTTGCATAATATTTTACGAACCTTAGCTGCAATTTGTTTGAATATAATAGTAGGCACAGCCTCGCCCAAGTTTTGGCGTATGTTCATTTCCTCTTTTTTCAAGAATGCTTCTTTCTCTTTTAATGACATTCTGTTTAACTCATCAAAAGGAATGTCGCTCCAGTTAAAAGATGAAGGAACAGACATCATAAGCATAACCTCCCTAATACTGAACACTCTGTTATCAACAGGATGAACAGTATTCTGACTTGCCATAATATCGTTACGAGTGTGAATACAAGGTGCTACCTTATCCCAATACTGACGAGTATATTTGTCGCCATTCTTACGGGCGTTGTATACAATAACACCATTCTTTACACTATGCGGTATCTTTGTAATATCGGTATTGTCAAATGCCGATTGTCCCTCCTTAATATCTGCAATCCAAGATTCCATACGAGGTGAATATTTCCTAAAGTTATGATAAATATCATCTTCGGAAATCTCTCCCATCTTCTTTAACGATGGCAAATGACCAATAATTTGTCTCAATGTTCTCTCAGACTGCTTGTCAGGGAAAATATCATATGGAGTAACCTCTTTCAAATCTTTACGAACACCAATAACTAATGTTCTTGTTCGACTTGATGGATTACCATAATCTTTGAAGTTGACGACTTGATAGAGGATATTGTATGCTCCCGACAAGTTAGCCTCAATAGCATCTTTAATTGACTTGTCTTGACCGTCAACATCTGTACATACAGATGTAAGGAAAGCTCTAACATTCTCAAAAATAAAGAACTTGGGTTTAATCTGTTGTGTCATTTTTATAGACTCAACAACTAACGAGTTGCGTTTTAACTCATCTTTCTTCTTGTGGTTAGCAACAGACATACCCTGACAAGGAGGCGTTGCAATCAACACATCCAAATCTGTTAGATTAAAACCTCTTTCCCACATTGCTAACTCCGCAAAAACTTTATCTTTCGTTTCTTGCGTAGTCATATCGCCACAAATATATCCGCTGTTATAAACGCATTTCTGATTGAATTTCTGAATCTTCAACCTGCGTTCCAACAACTCAACCGTAGCGACACAATAGAAACCCTCTTCCTTGAAGCCATAGCAACCAACTCCTGCACTACTGAATAGGCTGACATAAGTCCTCAATCCATATGCAGAACGCCGATCTGCTAATAGCATTTCGGGGACTTCTAACTCTGGGTATAATTTCACTTTAGCCATATTAACCTATTCTTCTTAAATTTTCAGCAGCCATTGACAGAGCTTCCGATGCAATAATATGTTCATCAGATACCATATCAGTTAGCTTGTCAGCAAGCCATAATGTAAGGAGGTCTGTCATTTCTACATGAAACATCTCCGACAATATTGCGACTTGTTCTTTCTTGGCTCTACGTTCACCTTTTTCTATCTTACAATATGTTGCAGTGTCTATATCAAGAGCAGCCGCAATCTGCCTTTGTGGCATCTGATTTTGAATGCGTAGCTCTTTTATTTTCTCCGTAAACAGCATATTACTTATTTTTGTCTTGACATTATTTGGCAAAGATAGCGAATTTTACTCATTGTTCATGCTGCTGAACCGATAAAAATTTCAATTTGTACTGTCGATGCACTAAAAATGAACGCAGACGAAAGAAAATTATCATCATTATCTTTTCGTCTGCATTTCTTTTTGTACCTTTGTTCCATCAAGAGTTATCACATTGAAGCATAACAAAGAAGAACTCAGAAATGCGAACGGTTGCCATCTCGTTACCCAATTTTCAAGCAATCCGACCAACCGATTTATTCTAAGCGAGTTATCTTTTCTTGCAAAAGTTACTGAAATATTTTATTTAAGAGGTAAACTCTATCAGTAATTTTATTCTTAAGCATGCGACACACATTAAAAGGTTCCGGCAAGTATACATACCGGTTTGTTAACCGGCTATTTCTATAACTTCCAAATCCTTAAACACGCCGTTATCTATCACAAAACGAACCATGGTACGAACTGTGTGAAAACCGGATATACCGGCAGCACCCGGATTAATGTGCAACAAATTGAGTGTTTTGTCATATTTCACCTTCAAGATATGAGAATGTCCGCTAATAAACAACTG
>RRZT011395892.1_pt1 | contig 14585 bp, 16 predicted proteins | sample 2165551 | NCBI WGS metagenome assembly RRZT01 (sample SAMN10456910, study PRJNA506462) | wastewater metagenome | biome: wastewater; feature: sludge; material: wastewater sludge; isolation source: wastewater sludge with Escherichia coli K12::gfp cells carrying plasmid... | place: USA: Moscow, Idaho... | reverse complement strand
TGAAAGTAACAATAGAATTTGAAAAAAATTAAACAAAGTAAAATTATCCTTTATTACTTATAAATAACTTGAAAAATTTTGAGAAAAAAGGTAGAATTTATACAATAATATTAAAGGGGGCAAAAATGAAATTAAAAAGGAAAATAAGTCTTTTTTTGTCTTTGCATTAATAATTCCTGTAACAGGATTACTTTTTATGCTTTTAGGGCAAAATGCTGCTAATATAAAAGAGCTAAATGAAAAAGAGGTGCAAAAGACAGTTGCATTAGTGAATACAATAAGTAGACAAGAACTTGAAAAAGGGAGTGTTTCTTTAGACTATTTGAGGAATGTTTTTTATCAAGAAGGAGCATACCAATTAAATAATGCTTTATACGATATTAGACGTAACTCAACAAACTTTGTAAGAGTTTATGTTTTAAATGAATTAAATGAGACAGCAACAGTATATCCTAAAGATGGAGAAATTAGTACAAAAACATTTAATACTAAATGGTATCAAAAAGCTAGAGTTAGTAATAAATTAATTTATTCAAGTGATAAAAACACATCTGGGAAATATATTGTAACAGTATCAAAGAGTTTAGTTAGTAATGGGAAAACAATAGGAGTAGTTGCAATAGATATTGATTTAGGATTAGTTTTCTCTGAGCTTCAAAATACAAGAGATAAATCTATATCTCAATATTTGATTATAGATAGTTTTACAAATAATATCATTTATCCTGAAGTAACTACTGCAAATGAAGAATTATTAAAAGAATTAAAACAAGAAACAAATATGGGAAGAATAATGTTTTATAAAGATTCTTCTTCGCAATATTCTTACTATAAAGAATCTGTAGTAGATACAAACTGGATTTTGGTAGGAATGACTCCTTTGTCAGAGTTAAAGGTAACATATAGTAGTTCAAGAAACATTCTTTATATCTGTATTGGGATAGCAATTTTTGTTTCTGTATTTGGAGTTATCGCTTTTGATAATGCAATGATATCTCCATTAGTTCAAGTGAGAGATAAGTTTAAACAAGCTTCAACAGGGAATTTTGGTACAAGAATATTTGTAGATGGAAATGATGAAATATCAGATTTAGCTCAAGAGTTTAATACATTAATGAAAAAAATAAATAAAAAAGTAAAAGCAGTTGAATCTAACAATAAAAATATACCTCAACCTAAAATTGAAACAGATGTATTTTTAGAAGAAGAAACATCAAGTGGTCTAGAATTTGAAAAAATAACACTTCATGATTTTAAAGGTGTGGCAAATATAACAAGAAAAGAAGTAAGTTCAAATAAAGAACCAGTACAAAAGATTAAGAAATTTGAAAGTTTAGAAGATATGGTTGCTGAAGATTTTGATAATCCGATTGTAGATGGAGATGAAACATTCCAAAAACATCAAAGAGATTTAATACATAGAACTTTTGATGAGTGGAGAAGTGAATATTTTAAAACTTTAGAAGATAAAAAAGTTGATATAAAAGAACAAGAAGAAAAAGAGGAAGAACCTAAGGCAATAGCTTCCAGTATTTTGGATGAACCTGAAGAATTATTATAATAAATGTCCGTGGAAACACGGACATTTATTTATAAAATAAATAGTTTTGATTTAAAATATACATATTTTAAGTTTTTAAATTTAATAAAATCAAAGGTTATCTTTACAAAGAATAATAAAGGTGTTGATTATTAATCAAATTAATAGTATAATGTAAAAAATAAAGGTGTGAGGGATGTGGGGAAATGGATTTACATTATTTAAGAATTTTTTATGAAGTAGCAACAGAAAAAAGTTTTACAAGAGCAGCAAATAAACTTTTTATTAATCAATCAGCAGTTTCTATTCAAGTTAAAAAATTTGAAGAGATGTTAAATACAAAATTATTTGATAGAACATCTAAAAAAATTAAACTTACTTATTCGGGAGAAGTTTTATTTAAGGTTGCAGAAGAGATTTTCCAAAAGGTTAAAAGAGCAGAAAAAGAGATAGAGAAAATTGTATTATTTGATAAAGCTAAGATTATAATCGGAGCAACTCATATGGTTGGAGAACATCTTCTACCTAGAATAATGAAAGGATTTGCAAAAGCTCATCCTGAAGTTGAATATGATTTGGTGATAAAAGAAAGAGATGCAATATTAAGAGAATTAAAAGAAGGTAAAGTTGACATGGTTTTAATGGGAACTTACTATATTAAAGATACAGAATTAGAAGTTATAGATATAGCATTATATCCTTTTGTAATAGTTGGAAAAGAAAAAGTTGAGGATATGAAAGAACTTTCAAAACAAAAACTTATAATGAGAGATGATAGTCCTTTAACTTTAAAGAATATAGCTTTATTTGAGAAAAAATATGAGGTTACTTTAGATAATAGAATACTAGTAACTGGAAGTATAGAAACAATGAAAAACCTTGTAAAAGAAGGGCTTGGATATACAATATTACCATACTATTGTGTAAGTAATGAGGTAGAAGAAGAAGAGTTTATAATAATAGAAGATTTTATGGAAAATAAAGATGGATATCAAATAATAGTAACAAAAGATAGAGCTGACAGTGTTGAAAGTAGAAAATTTGTGGATTTTGTTAAAAATAATTTCAAGATATAAATAATCTATTGCAGTAACTTATGAATGTTAATTGAAATAAAGTTTTAGATGATTTTAGCATAAAAGAAATATTGAAGATTCAAAATATAAAAATCTATCTTTAGTTTTACTAAAGATAGATTTTTATATTTACAGAAAATTTATAATTTTAATTAAGATAATCACCAAAATGAATAAAAATTTTATTCTTTTATAATTTAGATTATGTTATATAAAATACAGGGTGGATTTATTATATTATTTAAAAGTAATATCTTAGTCCAACTCCAGCTTCAAGGTCAAAAAAATCACTAACATCTGTTATATATATTGTAGGAGCAGCTTCTCCATAGATTTCTAATCTATTAGATAAAGCATTTACAAAATAAGAAACACCAAAGACTCCTCTAACTCCAGCAAATTTATTCTCTTCGTCAGAAATTTTTACTCCAATACCTAAATATATAGGAAGAGATTCTGAAGCATCAAAGAAGAATAATTTATCAATGGCTAGTGAAAAAGAAGAATCATTTTTTGTACTTAAAGACAGAGTGCCTTGATAACCTTGACCTTTTGAGCTATCATAGGATAATAAGTTTATTCCATTGGTAGTTCCTAAAATAAATCCTGCAGCAAAATTATTAGGCGTATTTTCAGCAGAATAACTAGCTGCGCAGAATGCTAATAGTAAAATAATAATTCTTTTCATGTTATAGTATCTCCTTTTCAATTTTTATAGTATTTAAAAAATTTAAATATTCTTTTTTTTCTAACAAATAAATTATAAAATAAAAAATCACAATACTTGAAAAACTTAATAAAATTTTTAATTTTTCAGGGGTATTGAAGAAAGATGTAAAAATGTAGACAAAAATCATAAAAAAAATAGGTAAAATATATAATAAGAAAGAAATTTTTAATAAATTTTTATCTTCAATAGAAAATATAACAATATCTCCTAAAGATAAATCATTTTTATCATAAAAAAATGTTTGTGTTCCATGACTTTTTTTATTACATGAACTGCAAGAAGAACAATTGAGGTCTTTATAAATCTCAATGGTTATTTTACTTTCATTTATTTTTTTAACAATTCCTTTGTTTTTCATCCAGACAACTCCTAAAAATAAATCTATAAAGAGTATACCATATAAAATATAAGAAGTAAATTTAAACTACCTTGAAAAATAGGGTACAATATGATAGAATTTACAAGGTGATTATAATAGAGATTAGGAGCACTTTAATGCTCCTTTCTTATGTAAGGGGTATTAATGAAAAAAGTATATTTTAAGTATATAGAGAGTTTAATTTTTATAGTTATTTTTGTTGGATTAATTTATTTTAAGATTAATAATCAAACAGAGTATTTAATTGATTTTAATTTTGGAATTTTATATTATTTATTCTTACTTGTTATAACAGCCAGAGTTTTAGTTTCTTTTATAGATAACAGCAAACTTAAATATATATTTAAATCTAGGCTGGTAGGAATAATAATATTTGTTTATTTAATAGCTAATTTAATAATTCTTTTGACAATGAAAGAATACACATATACTCAATTTTTATTATTTAGTCTTGAAAAATATAAGTTTGGTGCAATTTTTGCTAGTATTTTTGGAAAATTATATGAAATTATGCCAAAATCATTGATGTTAGGATTTTCTGCTATTTTAATACCATATATGTTTTTATATGTTACAGGGAAATTGATAGGATTTTATATAAGACTTAATCAGAAGAAAAAAACTGGGGAGTATGAGAAGATAAAAGAGGGCATTAAAGATAGAAAAGAAAAGAAAAAAAGATTGAAAGAAGAGATTAAAAAGAAAAGAGAAATTGAATTAGAAAAATTAGATGAAACAATAAAAGAAGATTTTATAGATGATATAAAAAATGAAATTCAAACTAGAATTCATAGGAAAGAAAATAAAGAAGAAATAGTGGGACAAAAGAGAAGTAAAATTTATGAAGAGTTATTAGAGAAGCACGAAGAGAGAAAAGATAGAAAAGTAAATTCAGATGCAGAAATAACATTTATTGAACGTGAGCAAAGTTACCCTAGGGCATATGTAGAAATATCTAAAGGATTAGGAATATCTTTAGAAAAAGTGGATAAAGCTGTAGAGTTGGTACATAATAAAGGAGTGAAAGGGTCGAGAGTTTTAGCTAAAGAGCTTGAACTAAGTGAAGATGAAGCAGAAAGAGTTTATATAAAAGTAAGAAGGATGAGGGATATAAAGTGATTTTAGCGTCAAAGAGTCCAAGAAGAAAAGAAATACTTGAAGAATTTGGTTTTAAATTTAAAGTTGAAGCAAAGGAAACACTAGAAAAGAGTGAAAAAGAGAACCCTAAAGACTTTGTAATGGAAATTGCTTTAGAAAAAGCAATGGCAGTTGCTGAAGAAAATTATATGGAATGGATTGTAGCAGCTGATACAGTTGTAGTTCATAATAATAAAATATTAGGAAAACCTAAGAATGAAGAAGAAGCTAAAGAGGTTTTAAAAAGTTTGTCTTCCCAGAGTCATGAAGTATATACAGGTGTTGCTATAGTTAATAAACAAAAAAATATTAACATAACTTTTACAGAATTGACAAAAGTTTATTTTAAAAATATAAGTGATCAAGAGATAAACTGGTATGTTGAAACAAAAGAACCACTAGACAAAGCAGGAAGTTATGGAATACAAGGAAAAGGTTCGATTCTTATAGAAAAAATAGAAGGAGACTTTTATAATGTAATGGGATTTCCCATTTCTAAATTTTATGAAGAAATGAAAAAAATAGGATTTAAATTAAAAGAAATAGATAAATATTAAGAAAGGTCTTACGAGGTGAAAAATGAAATTGAAAATAGGTAATTTGTTAAAAATGTTTTCTGAAGATATAGGGATAGACTTAGGAACAGCTAATACATTAGTTGTTGTTAAAAATAAAGGAATAGTTTTGAATGAGCCATCAGTTGTGGCTGTAAATCTTAAAACTAAAAAAATAGTAGAGGTTGGAAATAAAGCAAAACTTATGATAGGGAAAACTCCTGATTCAATTAATGCAATAAGACCTTTAAAAAATGGAGTTATTGCAGATTATGAAATGACAGAAAAAATGTTAAGAGAGTTTTATAAGATTGTTTTAAAAAGAAATATGCTGACAAATCCTAAAGTTGTAATTTGTGTTCCAGCAGGAGTAACTCAAGTAGAAAAAAGAGCAGTAGTAGATGCAACTAAGGAAGCAGGGGCAAGAGAAGCTTATTTAATTGAAGAACCAATGGCAGCAGCAATAGGTGCTGGATTAGATATTTTTCAACCAGAAGGGCATATGATTGTTGATATTGGTGGAGGAACTACTGAAATAGCTGTTATTTCTCTTGGTGGAATAGTAAAAACATCGTCATTAAGAGTAGCTGGAGATAAACTAGATGAAGCAATTGTTCAATATATAAGACAAAAACATAATTTACTTATAGGAGAGAAAACTGCTGAAGAAATTAAAAAAATGATTGCAACAGCAAATGATGAAAGTGAAGAATTAACTGGAGAAGTAAGGGGTAGAAACGTTCTAAATGGACTGCCAAGAAACGTGAGTATAAAATCAACAGAAATAAAAGATGCAATAACAGAGTTTATTGATGCTATTATTGAAGAAATTAAAATTACTTTAGAAAAAACTCCTCCAGAGTTAGCAGCAGATATCTATCAAAAAGGTATAATTTTAGCAGGTGGTGGAGCTTTAATAAGAGATTTAGACACAAGAATATCAAAAAATTTACAAATTCCTGTGATAATTGCAGAAGAACCTTTAAACTGTGTAGTTAGAGGAATAGAGATAGTTCTTAAGGATTTTGATAAATACAAAGAAGTAATTGTTTCTCAAGCTGATTATTAATACCCTTGTTTTTACAAGGGTTTTCTCTATAATTAGGCTTTTAATTTAAGGAGTTTGAAATGAGAGTTCAAATAAAATTTGTTATATTTTTATTTTTTTTAAATGTGTCAATTTTTTCTACTGAATATTTAAGTTCCAATGGTAATATATTTTTTACATACAGTGAAAAAAATCATAGAATAGAAAAAATTAATATGAATATTGAAAATAGAAATAAAAGTATAGATTTTATGAAAATTGGGTTTTTTGTTGATGGAAGGCAATATGAAATAGGAGAAAATAATTATACTGTAGAGAAAGAAGAACAAAGCAATATAGTAAAATTGAGTGGCAAATTTGCTGAAAATTCTTATGAGATATTTATTTATCCATCTATAAATGAAAAAAATGATTTAATTATTTATCCAACTATAAAATCAAAAGGAGAAAATATTAAGTTTTACATTTATTTTAAGCCATTAATTATAGGAAACTTGAAATTTGAAAAAAATTATTTTTCTTTTGAAAATATAAATTTTAATATTGAAAATTCAAGTGTTTATATTAGTGAAAATACAGAAGATAAAGAAAAAAAATTGGAAAAAATTGATAAAGATACGAAAGTTCCAAAAGAAAAAGGGATATTTTTAATAGGCAATTTAAATAATCAAAACTATTTTTGGATAGGTGAAAATTCAAAGGGAAATATAACTAAGCTGGAGAATGAAAGAGATTATTGGAAGCAGAAATTAGAGAATAAAAATTTTAAAGAATTATATTCTTTAATTTTAATGAGTCAAAAGAATAATTTAATTGTAGATATAAATAAAGAGATTCCTTCGTTTGATATGGAAGAAGTTCTAAATTATATGGAATTGTTGCTAATAACAAAAAAGTATTCTGAGATTAAAGATATATTAAGTTTTTTGATTTTTGATATAGATAATAAAATTATGGGATTAATTCCTAGTGATTATTTAGACTTAAAAGGGCAAGAAATAATAAGAACAGATAATTACGGGACTTATAATAGTTATTACAGGAGAAGTCAATTTTTAAAAATTTATTCTAAATACATAAATGAAACAAAAGATAAGGAATTTTTTGAAAAAACTTTTAAAATAGTTGATGATAGGCTAATAAAATTTTTAGAAAGCCACATTTCTTCTATTGGTGTTGAGGAAGATTCTGGGAATAGTCGTATAGGAAAAGATGGATTCAAAAATTTTATTGAGTCTCAAACAGAAACAGCAAAAGCCTTTAAAGAACTTAGTGAATTAATAAAAAATATGGGGTTACAAGATATTTCTTATAAAAATACTAGTGATAGACTTAATGAAACAGTAAAATTACATTTTATAGAGAAAGAAAAAATAGTTGATTATCCTTTTAGTCCGAAAGAAAATTTTAGGAACATGATTTATCTTTCTAGAGAAAATTTTATGGATGATACTAGTTATAAAGAATTTATTTATAAAGGGGTAGAAGAAGTTCTTTTCAATTCAGAGAATGTCTCTGAAAAAATAGAGTATATTAATTTTTTATATGAAACAGATATGAAGCCTTTAGCAAATAGAATGGCTAAAGAAATTGAAAAAGATTTAGATAATAAATTAGGGATAGAAAAATTGGAAAAGGATATGAAGTTATTAATTTTATACCTTACAATGAAAGAAAAAGGGGAGATTTATGGATCTTATAAATAAAATTGAAGCAATTTTATTTTTATATGGTGAAGAGCTTGAAGTAGAAAGACTTGAAAAGTTTTTTGAAGTTTCAAGAGAAGATATGATAAATGCCTTAGGAAAATTAAAATCAGAAAAAGAAAATAAAGGTATAAATTTGAAAATAAAAGATGGGAAAGCATCTTTTGTAACAAATCCTTTGTATGGAGAAGATTTATTTAATTTTTTTAATCCAAAATCTAAACCTAAAAAGTTATCAAAGGCAGCACTTGAAACATTAACAATTATTGCGTATAGACAACCTATTAGTAAACCAGACATTGAAAGAATTAGAGGAGTAAATGTTGATGGAGTTATAACTTCCTTAGAAGAAAAAGAGCTAATAGAGTGCGTAGGAGTTGTTGATGGACTTGGAAGAGCAAAACAATATAAGGTAACAGAGAATTTTTTAAAGTATTTAAATATTAGAAGTTTGGAAGATTTACCAAACTACAAAGAGGTGGGTAATGGAGGAGAAACAGAGAATAAATAAATATCTTGCACATAGAGGTGTAGGGTCAAGAAGAGAAATAGACAAGTTAATAGAAATGAATTTGGTAAAAGTGAATGGAGAACTTGCTAGTTCAGGACAAAAAGTTGACAAAAATGATAAGATAGAAATAAATGGAAAACTTATAGAAGGATATACAGAGAAAAAAGTATATTTTATGTTGAATAAGCCACAAGGATATATTTCTGCTGTAAAAGATATGAGAGAAAAAACAGTGGTGGAGCTTATAGATGTACCAGAAAGGATTTATCCAGTTGGAAGGCTAGACCTTAATACCGAAGGCCTTTTGATACTAACTAATGATGGAGATTTGTATAATAAAATTATTCATCCAAGAGCAGAAATTTGGAAAACTTACATAGCAAAAGTTTGGGGAAGAGTTACAGAAGAAGAGATTATAAAACTTCAAGAAGGAATAGAACTTGAAGATGGAGTAACTTTACCAGCAAAAGTAAATTTGCAAAGAGCTTATGATAATTCTTCTTGGGTAGAAATATCAATTAGAGAAGGAAGAAATAGACAAGTAAGAAGAATGCTTAAAGCAATAGGACATCATGTAATTTACTTAAAAAGAGAAAAATTAGGAGAACTAACAGTTGAAGGTCTAGAAGTTGGACAATATAGAGAGTTGTATCAAGAGGAGCTAGACTATATATTTTCACTATAAAATTTTAGCTAGGAGACAATTATGAAAGATTTGATATTTTTAGTGGATTTTGATAGAACAATAACTATGAATGATTCTACAGATGAATTGATGAATCAGTTTAATCCTCAGATGGTAGAAGATTATCAGAAAAAGTTTAGAAGAAAAGAAATTAGAGTTCGTGATTATATAAAAGGTTTATTAGAATCTTTAAAAATCAATAAAGAACAGTATAAAGACGCTGTGACTAAAAATTTGATTATAGATGAGAATTTTAAAAATTTTCTAAAGCTGGGGTATGAAATTAGAGTGGTTAGTGCAGGGACTTATGAGAATATACTTCCAAATTTTGAAAAAGAAGGAATCCAGATACCTTTAGAACATATCTATTCAAATAAGCTTGAATTTACCAATGAGGGGATAAAATTAACATTTCCATATGATAAAGATGATTGTGATGAAGGTATATCAAAAAAAGCTATAGTTGAGACTTATAAAGAAAGATATAAAAAAGTTTATTTTATTGGAGATGGATATTCTGATATAGATGCAGCAAGTAAAGCAGATTTTGTATTTGCAAAAAAAGGTAGATATTTAGAAAAGTTTTGTAATGATAATTCAATAGAATTTTTATCATATGAAACTTTTGCAGATATAATAGATTATATTGCTAAAAATTTAGGAGGTAAAAAATGTCTTTAACAAAAGATGAAGTGTTAAAAGTAGCACATCTTGCAAGATTAGAATTTGCAGAAGATGAAATTGAAAGATTTAGAGGAGACCTTAATAATATTTTGAAATTTGTTGAGAAACTACAGGAAGTGGATACACAGGGAGTGGAGCCTTTATTCCAAGTTAATCATAATGAAGAAAATAAATTCAGAAAAGATGAGATTAAAGAGTCTTTGGACCCAGAAAAAGCTCTTTTAAATGCACCAGAAAAAGAAGATGGAATGTTTATAGTTCCAAAAGTTGTAGGTGAAAATTAGGAGGTTATAATGGAAAAGTTGTACACACTTAGTGCTGTAGAATTAATTGAAAAATTAAAAAATAAAGAAATACAAGTTATAGATGTGGTAAATTCTGTGTATGATAGAATTGATGAGGTAGAAGAAAAAGTTTCTAGTTTTATTTCTATTGTTTCAAGAGAAAAAGCTCTTGAACTTGCAAAATTATCGCAAGAGAAGTATGATAATGGAAATTTTGGAAAACTTGAAGGGATTCCAGTAGTAATTAAAGATAATATGGTTAGTGAAGGAGAAAAAACAACAGCTGCTTCAAAAATATTAGGGAATTACGAAGGAATTTATGACGGATTTGTTGTAAAAAAATTGAAAGAAGCTGGAGCAATAATAATTGCAAAAGCAAATATGGATGAATTTGCAATGGGTTCAACAACAAAAACATCATATGTTAAAGAAACAAAAAATCCTTGGGATTTGGATAGAACACCGGGAGGAAGTTCTGGAGGAAGTGCAAGTTCAGTTGCAGCAGGAGAAGGGATTATATCTTTAGGAAGTGATACTGGAGGAAGTATTAGACAACCAGCATCTTTTAATGGATTAGTTGGATTAAAACCTACATATGGAAGAGTTTCAAGATATGGATTAATAGCTTTTGCTTCTTCATTAGACCAAATAGGACCTATGGGAAAATCGGTAGAAGATGTAGCATTAATGCTATCAGTTATTGAAGGTTACGATGAAATGGATACTACTTCATATGAAATTGAAAGTTCAAATTATTTTGAAGAAATGAACAAAGACATAAAAGGACTGAAAATAGGAATACCAAAAGAGTATTTTGAATATGAATTGAAACCTGAATTTAAAAAAGTATTTGATGAAAGTATAGAGAAATTTAAAGAATTGGGAGCTGAAATTGTAGATATTACACTTCCACATACAGAGTATGCAGCACCAACTTATTATATAATTGCTCCAGCAGAAGCATCATCTAACTTAGCTAGGTTTGACGGAGTGAGATATGGATATAGAGCTTCTGAATTTAGTGGGGTAGAAGATTTATATATTAAATCAAGAAGTGAAGGTTTTGGAGATGAAGTAAAAAGAAGAATAATGATAGGAACTTATGTTTTAAGTGCAGGATTCTATGATGCATATTATAAACAAGCTCAAAAAGTTAGAAGACTTATAAAAAATGATTTTGATAAAGCATTCTCAGAAGTAGATGTAATACTAGCTCCAGCAACAACAGGAACAGCTTTTAGATTAGATGAGCCAAAAACGCCAGTAGAGTTGTATTTAGAAGACGTATTTACAATACCAGCTAATATGGCAGGAATACCAGGACTTGTTGTACCAGCAGGAAAGGTAGAAGGATTACCTGTGGGGATTCAACTTTTAGGAAAAGCTTTTGATGAAAAAACTTTATTTAGAGTAGGAAAAGCTTTTGAAAATGTAGTTGGGAAAATGGATATGGCAAAGTTATAAATTAGTAGTTAGAAATTAATGAATAGAATATGAAATTTTTTAGATTTCATAGATGGAATATAGATAAACTTATTTTAGGAGGAATATATGTCTAAAGAATGGGAATCAGTCATAGGACTTGAAGTTCATTTACAATTAAAAACAGGAACTAAAGTATGGTGTAGTTGTTCTGCTGATTATGACCACTCAGCACCTAATACACATACATGCCCTATTTGTTTGGGTCATCCTGGAGTATTACCAAAATTGAATGAAAAAGTTCTAGATTATGCTATAAAAGGAGCTTTGGCTCTTAATTGTGAGATTAATAAAGAATCAAAATTTGATAGAAAAAACTATTTTTATCCAGATACTCCAAAAAATTATCAAATAACTCAATTTGATAAGCCATATGCAGGTAGAGGATTTTTAGATATTAAATTGAATGGTAAAGAAAAAAGAGTAGGAATAACAAGAGTTCAAATAGAAGAAGATGCAGGAAAATCAATACATGGAGTAAACGAGTCATATATAAACTTTAATAGAGCATCAATGCCTTTAATTGAAATAATTTCTGAACCAGATATAAGAAGTTCAGAGGAAGCTTATGAATATTTGAATACTCTTAGAAGTATTTTGAAATATACAGGAATTAGTGATGTTTCTATGGAATTAGGGTCATTAAGATGTGATGCGAATATTTCTGTAAGAAAATCAGGAGAACCTTTTGGAACAAGGGTAGAAGTAAAAAATCTAAATTCTTTTAAAGCTGTTGGTAAAGCAATAGATTATGAAATTGGAAGACAAATAGAGCATATTGAAAATGGTGGAACTGTTGACCAAGAAACAAGATTATGGGATGATGCAGTTGGAATAACAAGAATTATGAGAAGTAAAGAGGAAGCTAATGATTATAGATATTTCCCTGAGCCAGATTTAGTAAGAGTTGTTATTTCTGATGAGAGAATAGAAAGACTAGAAAAAGAAATGCCTGAATCAAAAGTTGATAAAATAGCAAGATTCTTAACTGAATATGGAATTAAAGAATATGATGCAGAAGTTTTATCAGAAGATATTGAATTAGCAAATTATTTTGAAGGAGTAGCAAAAGCTTCAAATAATGGTAAATCAGCATCTAACTGGGTATTAACAGAAGTATTAAGAGTATTAAAAGAAGAAAATAAAGTTATAGAAGAGTTTCAAATTTGTTCAGAAGATTTGGGAGAACTTATAACTTTAATTGATAAGGGAACAATTTCTTCTAAAATAGCAAAAGAAGTATTTGCTATAAGACTTGTAGAAAATAAAAAACCTTCAAAAATTGTTGAAGAAAAAGGATTAGTACAAGTTGCAGATGTTTCAGAAATAGAAGCTATTGTAGATAGAGTTTTGGGAGCCAATGAAAAAATGGTAGAAGACTATAAAAATTCAGACGAAGGTAAAAAACCTAGAGTATTGAAAGGTCTTATGGGACAAATTATGAAAGAAACAAAAGGGAAAGCAAATCCTCAAATTGTAACAGATTTATTAATGAAAAAATTAGTATAATAAAAGGCGAGAATTTCTCGCCTTTTATGTAATTTTTAATTCAGATAATTTTCCAATGGATGCAATGATTAAAATTGCTATTGCTAAAGAATACTTATCATAAAAAGATATGGGGTTTTTTCCAATAATTTCTTTTGCTAGTTTTAAATCTATTTCTTCTTCGCCAGTACAGGTATTGCATAAAATAAAAAATTCAGATGAAATAACAAATCTTAACATAAAGCCAAAGTGAAAATAAATATAGTTAACTTTTATAAAATGCGAACTATTATATCCACAAATTTGACACACTTTAGAGTAATCTAAAGGATATTCTTTTGAGATTAATTTTATACCAAAAAACATAATTTATAAACTCCTTACTAAATAATAAACATTATATAAAAAAATAGAATATATATCAAGTTATTTAGAATGAGCTTATAAATATAAAATTATTATAAAAATTATAAACGATTAGATTGGAGAGTATATGTATTATGAAGATTTAGTTTTTGAAAAGGAAGATTATAAAGGGAAAAACTTTACAGAAGATGAATTTTATATGTGTACATTCAAAAATATTAACTTTAGTGAAGCGATACTTCAAGAAGTTGAATTTTCTAAGTGTAAGTTTCATAATTGCAATTTTACTATGACAAATATTTTAAATTTGAAATTAGATGATGTATATTTTGAAGAGTGTACATTAAGAGGTTGGAACTTTGAAGAACTTTCGCCATTAGTTCAAGATTTTAATATTGAAAATAGTAGTCTTGAATTTGTTGTTTTTAGTAATATGAAATTTAATAAAACTTCTTTCAAAGATTCAAGTATAATAGAAAGTAATTTTTCTAACTGTCAGTTAAAGGAAGTTGATTTTAGAAATTGTGATTTTAGAAGAACAACTTTTTCAAGATGTTTAATAGAAAAAAGCGATTTTTTTGGTTGTAAAAATCTAGGAATTGATATATTAAATAACACAATAAAGAAAAGTGTAATAGGTAGGTTTGAAGCAGGAGAAATGCTAACTCAATTTGGATTTATAGTAAAATAGGGCCTTAAATGGCCCTATTTATATTAAGATTATTTTCTTTGTTTTTAAAATAATTTACAACTATAATGATACTTATGATTACCAGTAAAAACCAAGAAGTTATTTTACTGGTACTAACCATAGACCACGAAAGCTTCTGGTTAGGGTATTTCCAAGCTCCTAAAAAAGTAGAAATATTCTCTGCAAGCCAAATAAAAAAACTAACAAACAAATAAGAAAAAATA
>RRZT010018467.1_pt1 | contig 14587 bp, 15 predicted proteins | sample 2165551 | NCBI WGS metagenome assembly RRZT01 (sample SAMN10456910, study PRJNA506462) | wastewater metagenome | biome: wastewater; feature: sludge; material: wastewater sludge; isolation source: wastewater sludge with Escherichia coli K12::gfp cells carrying plasmid... | place: USA: Moscow, Idaho... | reverse complement strand
TTTGGTGATAAAAGGTTTGGGTATTGATATTATTGAAATAGGAAGAATAAAAAAAGCCATAGAGAATGAAAATTTTTTGGCAAGGGTTTTTACGGTGAAGGAGATTGCTTATTGCGAAGCCAAAAAAGCTCAAAAAGTGGCCTCTTATGCGGCTAGATTTGCCGGCAAGGAAGCTGTTTTAAAAGCCTTTGGTACTGGGCTGCGAGAAGGAAAGTTAAGAGAAATTGAGATTATTAATGATGAGCTTGGTTGTCCGCAGGTTTTTTTAACGGGTTTTTTTGCAGAATTGGCGAAAAGAAAAAATATAACTAGTATTTATATAACCTTAAGTCATACTAAAAAAAATGCGATAGCACAGGTTGTGTTTGGAGGGGAGTAAAAGATGAAAGTTATAACAGCTGAAGAATTAAAAAAAATTGAGCAAAGTGCAATCAATGATTATGGCATTAGTGAATTGGTTTTAATGGAAAATGCCGGTGTTGAAGTTAGTAGAATTGTAAAATGTCAGATTACTGCAGTTGATAATAAAAAAATTATTATTTTTGCCGGTAAAGGAAATAATGGTGGTGATGCGTTTGTAGTGGCAAGGCATTTGGCTAATCAAGGGGCAAAAATAAAAGTTTTTATTTTAGGAGAAATTTCTGAAATTTCAACATCAGCGACTGTTAATTTAAATATATTGCGAAAAATGAATATTGATATTACGACCTTAATACATGAACGTGATTATGATAAGTTGAAAATAGCGATTGCTTTTGCTGATTGTATTGTTGATGGTTTAATTGGTACTGGGTTTAATGGCAGTTTAAAAGCTGAGGCCGAAAAAATAATAAATTTAATCAATAATAGTGGCAAAGCTGTAATTTCAATTGATATTCCTAGTGGTGTTAGTGCCGATAATGGTAAAATTTCAGCTACTGCAGTTAGAGCGACTAAGACGGTAACTTTTTCTGTGCCCAAATTAGGATTAATCTTATATCCCGGCACTAGTTATGTGGGAGAACTGTTTGTTGCTGATATTGGCATACCAAGAAAATTATTAGAACTGCCAAGTTTAAAGAGCAGTATTTTTAATATTGATGACATTAAAGCATTTTTGCCAATCAGGGCGATGGAAGCCTATAAAGGTAGTTGTGGCAGAGTTTTAGTAATTGCGGGATCGCTTGGAATGACTGGCGCTGCTACACTGGCCACTGCGGCAACATTAAGAGCTGGTGCGGGTATGGTTACTGTAGGCATTGGCAAGAGTTTAAATGAGCAATTGGCAGTAAGGCTGACGGAAACACTAACATTGCCACTAGCACAAAATGAAAATGGTAGTTTAAATGAAGACTGTATTGATGAAATAAGAAATAATATTTTAGAGAAAAAAATTGATGCAGTAGTTGTTGGTCCTGGTCTAGGGCGCCAACATGAAACTCAAAAAATTATAACAGAGTTAATCACTGAAATTGATAAACCATTAGTGATTGATGCTGATGGATTAGTTGCTATTAGTGAGCAAAATATATCATTTGATAATAAAAAATATAAACCAGTATTAACTCCTCATCTTGGTGAGTTTTCAAGATTAATTGGACTCTCTATTGAGGAAATACAAGAAGATATTATTTTCTTTAGTAAACAAGCAGCTAAAGATTTAAATTGCATTTTAGTTTTAAAAGGACCAAGAACGATAGTGGCATCGCCACAAGAAGATATATATATCAATACCAATGCCAATGAAGGGATGGCCACAGCAGGAGCGGGCGATGTCCTTAGTGGAATAATTGGAAGTTTTATCGCTCAAGGCTTGGAGAGTTTTGAGGCAGCAGTGGTTGGTGTTTTTGTGCATGGATTGGCAGGCGATATTGTAGCGTGCAATGAGGGGAAAATTGGTATGATTGCTTCTGATATTGTTAGTGCTATTCCTAAAGCGATAGCGAAAATTCAAACTAAGAGGCTAGAATAATGACTTTTTCGATAAAAAATACAATGCTTTCCATATTATTAGTGCTTAGCATGCTTTTTACAGCTGCTTGTACCCCTATTAAAATGGAAAACACTAACAATAACGAGTTAACTGTAAAAGTTTTAAATATTGGTCAAGGTGATGCAATTCTTATTAAACAAAAAGATAAAGTTACCCTTATTGATACCGGCGATGTGGAGCAACAGGATAATTTAATTAAACTTTTAAAAAGTGAAAAAATAGTCGTTATCGATAACCTTATTATTACTCATCCGCATGCTGATCATTTAGGTGGTGCACTAGGTGTTTTAAATAATTTTACGGTAAATAATGTTTATGACAATGGACAGTCTACTACAACCAAACTATACCGGAATTACCTAAAAAAAGTTACTGAAAAGAAAATAAAATACAATCAGCTTGTCGCCGGACAACAATTAGAACTGGGAAATGATGCATTCCTTAAAATTATTAGTCCTGCCAGTAGCTTTGATAAAAATGGTGAATTGAATAATAATTCCATTGTTACTCAATTGGTTTATCATAGTTTTAAAATGCTTTTAACAGGTGATGCTGAAGAAGAAACCGAGAGTAATATTGTAAAGAGTAATATTGATATAAAATCAGATGTTCTAAAGAGTCCCCATCATGGTAGTCGAAGTTCATCTAGTAAAAATTTTCTCAAGGCGGTTGATGCTAAAGATGTTATAATTTCATTAGGCAAAGATAATGATTATAAGCATCCCCATGAAGAAGTTTTGAAAAGATACAAAAGCTTAAATATGAATATTTATCGCACTGATTTAAATGGTACTGTTACAATTAATACTAATGGTACAACTTATGAAATTTTAAAGGAGCAGTAAAATGTTGAAAGCAGTAATTGATAGATTTGAAGATGATAAAGCTATTTTATTGATTGGTGAAGCTGAAGAAAAAGTTGTTTTTCCTAAAAAATTTTTGGATGTTAATTTAAAAGAGGGCGATTACGTTAAAATCAAGATCTGTTTTGATTTTGAGGAAACTGCAATGGCGAGGGAAGAGGCGACGCGGTTAATGCAGAACTTAATTAAAAACTCCGGAAAGTAGTTGATTTTTTGAAGAGAATTTTTGGAATACTTATTGTTATAACTGCATTGTTATTACCACAAGCTGCTTTGGCGGCTAGCAATAATGTAAAATTATTAAATATTAGTATTGATAAAGGAAAAATTCAGACTGATAATAATGTGCAGAAAGTTATTATTGAAACCACGGATTTGGCAGATTTTACAATAAAAGAAAATGGCAATAAGTTATTAGTGCAATTAAATAATGCTAAAATAGGTTCAACTGTTAAAAATATGGCAGTAAATACTGCGCTGATAAAAGATATTAAAGTTGACAAAATAACTAAAACCAGTACTATGGTTAATATAGGTTTAAGTAAAGAAATTAGTAAGGTTGAGTATAATGTTTCAACTTTGCCTAAAAACAGTAAAACTAAAAAAGGTTTTTGTGTTGTCCTTACCTTACAAGAAAGCAATAATAAGTTTTTATTTTCACCTAATATTAAAGGAAAAACCATTGTAATTGATCCGGGACATGGTGGTAGTGATCCAGGAGCAATTGGTCCAACCGGAGTACAGGAAAAAGACGTTAATTTTGCTGTTGCTAAGCAGGTTGAAAAAATATTAAAGAATGCCGGTGCTAATGTTATTTTAACTAGAGTTGCTGATGTTGATGTTGCCAGAGCTAATGCCTCTGCGGCTGAAGAATTAGGTGCAAGGGTTAATATTGCTATAAAAAACAACGCTGATATTTTTGTTAGTATTCACTCTAATTCCTTTGGCAACGAAAGTGCCCAAGGTACAGCAACTTATTTTTATTCAAAAACAGATAAAGATGGATACTTAGCTAATGCAATTCAAAAAGGTATGGTTGAATACGGTAAAAGATATGATCGGGGAATTATTGATACTAATTTTTATGTTACTAAAAGATCACCGATGCCAGCAGCGTTAACTGAATTAGCGTTTTTGTCAAATTACAATGAAGAAAGTTTATTAAATTCACAAGATTTTCAAAAAAATTTAGCAATAGGAATATGTAAAGGTATTAATGACTATTTTTTGAAATTCAAATAAAGGAGTTGTAAAAATGAGGATTAAAATAAAATATATTTTGGTATTATCCTTATTAGGGTTGTTAATGTTAATTAGCGGATGCGATAAAACAGAACCCCAAACTGATGTTATGAAAGATAAAATTAAAGATGAAAAAGTTACAAGTAATATTAATAATGTTGATAATAAAAAAGAAAATATAATTATTTATTTTCCTAATGAAAATGCAACAGCGTTGGTGCCTGAAGTAAGAAATATTAAAAGTGGATCGAATGATGTTTTGATAGATGCCCTCAATGATCTTTTGATTGGCACAAAACAAAATGGTTCCGTCAATATAATTCCTAAAGGCACAAAGCTTTATGGGCTGGAAGTTAAAAATAAAATAGCCTATGTTAATTTTAGCAAAGAATTTGTGAAAAATTTTAACGGAGGATCAACTGGCGAAATATTTTTAGTGGGTTCGATTGTTAATACCTTAACAGAATTTCCTCAAGTAACTAGCGTTGTGTTTATGGTCGATGGAAAACCGATTGATACTATTGCTGGACATATGGATTTGACAGAACCGGTAAAAAGAATGGATAATATAATAAATAAAAAATAATATAAAATAAACCACTAGGGGAGCTACGGCTGAGAAACATTTATGTTGACCCTTGGACCTGACTTAGGTAATGCTAACGGAGGGAAGTGGCGCTATTAAGCGCCATTGTTATGTGCAATGGTGTTTATTTATTTTTAGGAGGAGTTTTACATGGCTACACAAATGCAATTAGCAAGACAAGGGATAATCACTGCGGCTATGGAAATAGTTGCAAAACAAGAAGGTCTTTCACCGGAGTTAATTAGAAATAGAGTGGCTGAAGGGACTATTGCAATATGTGCAAATATTAATCATAAAAACTTAGTGCCAAGGGGAGTTGGACTTGGTTTATCGACAAAAGTAAATGCTAACATCGGAACTTCTAGTGCTTATCCTGATATTGAACCAGAAAGAGAAAAATTAGAGGTGGCAATTGCAGCTGGTGCAGATGCCGTTATGGATTTGAGTACAGGTGATAATATTGATTTATCACGTCAGTCTATTATTAATAAATCTACGGTTATGGTTGGGACAGTACCAATCTATCAGGCAACGGTAGAGGCAATAAAAAAATATGGTGTGGTAGTTGATATGACTGGTGATGATTTATTGGCTGTTATTGAAAAGCAAGCGCAAGATGGAGCCGATTTTATGACGATTCATTGTGGGATAACAACTAGTGTGTTAGATCGATTAAAGCAACAAGGACGGATTGCTGATGTAGTAAGTCGTGGGGGTTCTTTTATAACAGGGTGGATGTTACATAATAACAAAGAAAATCCACTATATGAGCGTTATGATGAGATCCTTGATATTTGTGAAAAATATGATGTAACGATGAGTTTAGGCGATGGTTTAAGACCAGGCTGCATAGAAGATGCTACTGATAGAGCACAAATTCAAGAATTGTTGGTTTTAGGTGAGTTAGTTGATAGAGCTTGGAAAAGAGGTATCCAAGTAATTGTTGAGGGACCTGGTCATATGCCGTATGATCAAATTGCGGCCAATGTAAAATTACAAAAGCAACTTTGTCAAGGTGCCCCTTTTTATGTATTAGGGCCATTGGTAACCGATGTTGCTCCGGGGTATGATCATATTACGGCAGCGATTGGCGGAACTTTAGCGGCCACTGCTGGTGCTGATTTTTTATGCTATGTAACGCCGGCAGAGCATTTAGGTTTGCCAACTATTGATGATGTTAAAGAAGGGGTAATTGCTTCAAGAATTGCCGGTCATGCTGCAGATATTGTCAAAGGAGTAAATGGTGCGAAACAATGGGATTTGGAAATGTCAAAAGCTCGTAAAGCCTTAGACTGGGAAAAACAAATTGAATTAGCGATAGATCCTGAAAAGGCAAAAAAATATCGTAAAGCTAGAAATGCTGACAATACTGAAGCTTGCTCAATGTGTGGCGATTATTGCGCCATGAAAATTGTTGGCGAGTATCTTGAAAAATAAAGAAATTAATGTTAAGTTTAATGCAACCTTATACAAGGTTGCATTATTTATATTATGGAGATAATAATGAAAATAAACGAAATTGGTGAATTTGGTTTAATTGATATATTGAAGCAAAATACAATCAATAATAAAGATAATATCATCAAAGGGATTGGTGATGATACTGCGGTATTTAGTGTTGAAAATAATTTATTGCAATTAGCGACTACTGATATGTTAGTTGAAGGAATACATTTTAATAGAGAGTTTATTACTGCTTGGCAATTGGGCTACAAAGCGATTGCGGTTAACTTTAGTGATATTGCGGCAATGGGCGGAACTCCTACTAATATTTTAATATCGTTAGCAATACCTAGCGATATTGATGTTGATTTTATGGTACAATTATATGATGGTATGAAATATCTTACTAAAAAATTTAAGGCTAATATAATTGGTGGCGATACCGTTGCTAGTCTACAAGGCTTGGTTATTAATGTTACTGTATTAGGCACAGTACCGTTACCATTAGTGAAATATCGTAGTGGAGCAAAAAATGGCGATCTAGTAGTTGTAACTGGTGATTTGGGTTCTTCAGCCGCTGGATTGGAGATATTACTTAATAAATATGAACAAGAACAATATGAAATATTAGTAAAAAAACATCTAATGCCCTTTCCACAGTTAAATTATGGTGAAATTATCGCCAATTATGCAAATAGCATGAATGATATTAGTGATGGTTTAGCAAGTGAAGCTAATGAAATTTCTACTGCTAGTGAAGTAGGCATTATGTTAAGAGAAAATAAAATGCCCGTTTTAAAAGAAACAAAAGAAGTAGCCAAGGTTTTTCAGAAAGATGTGTTAGATTATGTGCTGTTTGGTGGAGAAGATTATCAGTTGGTTTTCACAATAACGCCGGAAAAATTAACTAAATTACAAGGTGAATTAAATGATTTGACCATTGTTGGCGAAGTATGTAGCAGTTTTAATGGTGTAAAATTAGAAAGAAATGATGGCACTATTATTGATATAAAAAGTAAAGGATATAATCATTTTAGATAAACGGAGTGAAAGTATGTTGAATTTTCTTACAAAATCTCCAGAAGAAACTTTTTCAATCGGAGAAAAATTTGCGCAATTATTAAAAGAAGGTACTGTTATTTGTTTGCAAGGTGATTTGGGCGCAGGAAAAACTCTCTTTGTACAAGGGTTGGCGGTAGGGTTGGGGATAGCTGAAGAGGTTACAAGCCCAACGTTTGCGCTATTAAATATTTATCAAGGTTCAAAAACTTTATACCATTTTGACCTATATCGCTTGGATTTTAGTGAAGAACTTTATGATATTGGATTTTATGAATATCTAGAGAAAGAAGATGGGATAACGGTGATTGAATGGCCTGATAAGTTTAAACAGGAGTTGCCGGAAGAATATTTATTAATAAAAATAAAGAGAACAGAAGGTGTCGATGAACGGAGTTTTGAAATATCCTGTCACGGTACAAAATATAATAGTTTACTAGAGGAGTTTGTTGTGAAATGATCTTGGGAATTGATACATCAACGATAGTTTCAAGTGTAGCTTTGATTGATAATAATAAGGTATTAGCAGAATTGAATGTGCAACATAAATTAACACATTCTGAAATGTTAATGCCTAATATTGATACCTTATTAAAACTAGGAAGTGTTAATAAATGTGATTTAACGGCAATTGCTGTTAGCATTGGTCCAGGATCATTTACGGGACTTAGAATTGGTTTGGCGACAGCAAAGGCATTGGCATATGCTTTGAAAATACCGATTGTTGGTGTTTCTAGCTTAGAGGCGTTAGCTTATAATTTTAAACTGCCAGAAATATATATAATGCCATTATTAGATGCACAAAAAGGAAATTGTTATACGGCTTTATATTGTTGGGAAAATGAGCAGTTATCAATCAAAAAGCCAGCATTTGTAGAGAGTTTAGAAGATATTTTAGCTATGGCAACAGCGTTAGATAAAAAGGTTTTGTTATTAGGTGAGAGTGCGGTAAAATATGCTCAAAAGATAGTGGGGGTATCGCAAAATATAATTCTGGCAAGTCCACAAAATATTTTTGCTAAAGCAACAAGTGTGGGCTTAGCAGGTGCTAATTTGTTAAACAGTGGTAGAGTAGATGATGTTATGACGCTAGAGCCTTGTTATATTAGAAAATCAGAAGCAGAAGTTTTATGGGAAAAACGAAATGAGTCATGTAATGTCTAATCTTGAAATTAGAGAGTTTAATATTAACGATATTGAGGAACTTTACGAAGTGGAGCTTACCTCTTTTACTGACCCCTGGTCAAAAGAATCTTTTAAAGATGAATTAAATAATGAAATTGCACACTATTTGGTAGGCTCTATTAATAACAAGGTTGTAGCTTATATTGGAGCTTGGTTCATTTTAGATGAAGCGCATATTACAAATGTCGCGGTAAAGTCTGATTTTCGTCGGCAGAAGATTGCTAAGCAACTGATAACTGCTTTTATAGTTTTAGCAAAAAAACATCAGATCACAAGTATTACTTTAGAAGTAAGAGCTTCTAATATTCCGGCGCAGTCTTTATATCAGCAGTTTGGTTTTGAAAAACAAGGACTTAGAAAACGCTATTATGCTGATAATAATGAAGATGCAATTATAATGTGGCTTCGAAATATATAATGGGGGATTTTTAATGTTAGAAGAAAAGGATGTTATAACTTTAGGGATAGAAACCAGTTGTGATGAAACATCAGCAGCGATTATTGTAAATGGACGAAAAATTTTAGCTAATATTATTTCCAGTCAAGTACCGGTACATCAAAAGTTTGGCGGGGTTGTTCCTGAAATAGCCTCTCGTAAGCATATTGAAAATGTTTTGCCGGTGATTGATGAGTGTTTAAATACAGCAAAGATTAAATTAGAAGATATTAACCATATTGGAGTTACTCATGGTCCAGGATTAGTGGGAGCACTACTAGTGGGGGTCGCAGCGGCAAAAGCATTAGCATATTCTTTAGATATTCCATTAATCGGTGTAAACCACTTGGAAGGTCATATTTTTGCTAACTTTCTAGCTCACCCAGACCTTGAACCACCATTTGTTGCCTTAGTAGTATCTGGAGGACATACTTCCTTAATTCATGTGAAAGATTATAATGAGTTTTATTTATTGGGACAAACAAGAGATGATGCTGCCGGAGAAGCCTTTGACAAAATTGCCAGAGTGATGGGATTACCATATCCCGGCGGTCCGCATATTGATAGATTGGCACAAACTGGTTCAGCTACGGCTATTAAATTCCCACAAGCTTTAAATGAAAAAGGGAACTTTGAATTTAGTTTTAGTGGGTTGAAGTCAGCAGTATTAAATTATATCAATAGTGCTAAACAAAAGGGTGAAGAATATAATCAAAACGATGTTGCGGCATGTTTTCAAAAGGCCGTAGTTGATGTTTTAGTGGATAAAGCAATGGCGGCACTGATAAAAACAGGTTCGGAAAAATTAGTGGTGGCCGGTGGTGTTGCAGCTAACAGCGCACTAAAAAGATCATTACAAGATAGCTGTCAGAAAGATAATATAAAATTGTATTTTCCTGATAATATTTTATGTACTGATAATGCAGCGATGATTGCTTGTCGTGCTTATTATCAAAGTAAGACCAATAAATATGCTGATTTATACTTAAATGCTAATCCATCATTAAAAATTGGAACGCTGTGAGGACTTTAAAATGAATGAACTGATTAATATCTGTACTAAAAATACAAGGTTAAGTAAAGCGCAGATAGAATATTTAGATAAAATTAGCTTATTGTTTCCCTTTATTGCTGATATTTCATATTCACAGGTGACGATGTATGTTCGCGACAGAGTTAAATCTTTAATTATAGTAGCTCAGGCTAAACCTCATACCAGTTTCTTTCAATATAAACCTAATTCCATCGGTTCGATGGCAAAAGGTAGTGAAGAACCCCTTATTTGGAGAACATTTCGCTTTGCTAAACATATTCAAGGTAAACGTGAATGGGCAGTAGGGTTGTTATTAGACATGTATACTTTTCCTTTATATGATTCTAATGGCGAAATGGTAGCAGTAATTTGTTTTGAAACAAATTATGAGGAAATAGGAATTGATGGCTATAATTATTTATTAGAAACAGTATTTTCCTTAATATCAACAGTTCAGCTACCCATCGATAAAAATAAATTCAGACCGTTATTAGCTAGTGATGGTATCATTGTAGTAAATGAAAATGGGAAAATTGCCTTTGCTAATACGGCAGCGGCTAGTATTTATAAAGTATTAGGTGTCGGTAATATTATTGGACATCATATTTTTGACAGGGAAATAACTAGACATATAACTAAAAAAACAACGATAAGTAATTTGCCGTATGAGATGGAGATTGAAGTTGGCGAGATCGTATTGGTACAGCGATTAATTACTATTCCAAAAAATAAAAAGGAAATAAAAATAATTGTAGTTTCTGATGTTACTGAGATAAAGAAAAAAGAAAAACAATTATTAATTAAAGCGACAGTAATTCAAGAGATTCATCATCGAGTAAAAAACAATTTACAAACTATTGCCAGTCTTTTAAGATTGCAAGCAAGAAGATCAACTTCGCTTGAGGTAAAGGCAGCATTGGAAGAAAGTATTAATAGAATTTTGAGTATTTCTGTAGTCCATGAGTTTTTATCACAACAAGGTGAAGATTTTATTGATGTAGCAGAAGTTGCCAAAAATATCTTAGACTTAGTTGTTAATAATATGTTGGATCCGGGCTTTAACTTAACAACCAAATTTAGTAGTGAAAAAGTTATTCTTCCCTCAGAAAAAGCTTGTAGTTTAGCCTTGGTTATTAATGAACTGATCTTAAATTCGTTAGAACATGGCTTTGCAGGCAATAAAGATGGTACGATCGGTATTGAAATAGTAATAAGAGCAGATCACTACCTAATTACAATTTATGACAATGGACATGGTTTACCGCCAGAATTTGACTTGCAAAGAAGTAAAAGTTTGGGGTTACAGATTGTCAGAACCTTAGTCCAAGAAGATCTTGGCGGAACTATAAATTTTAAATCCGATATTGGAACATATGCTGTTATAAATATTCCAATTGATATAGAGAGAGGTATATAATCTATGGCTAATTTAAAAATTGTAATTGCAGATAATGAATCGATAATAAGAATGGATGTAAAAGAAATACTAGAACAAGCTGGACATACTGTTGTTGGCGAAGCAATTGATGGAGTAAAGGCAGTTGAATTGACCAGAAAATACAAGCCGGACTTAGTTATTATGGATATTCAGATGCCGGAATTAGATGGGATTGCCGCAGCAAAAATAATTTCTAATGAAAAACTTGCACCGGTATTATTGTTAACTGCTTTTAGCCAAAAAGAGATAGTTGATAAAGCAAAAGAGTCAGGAGTTTTAGCATATTTAGTAAAACCAGTTAAGGAAACAAATTTATTTCCGGCGATGGAAATAGCAGTATCAAGATTTGCAGAATTTCTACAATTAGAAAATGAGTTTGAAGATTTAAAAGAATCGTTGGAAAGTAGAAAAATATTGGATCGAGCTAAAGGAATTTTGATGGAAGTGCATGACTTGAGTGAAAGTGAAGCCTATCGTAAAATTCAACAATATAGTATGGCAAAACGAAAATCAATTAAAGAAGTTGCTCAAGCAATTATTGATTCTATTAATAAAAAGAAATAGAGAAAAACAAAGATATTTTAAGCTTTAACGCAAAAATATTATAAAAATCAGCTTAATTGCTATAAAAAAACGAAAAAAAGTTCAAGAAAGTGTTGATTTTTAGTCATAAATTATATATTATAATTTATGTATTAGCACTCTCTAGTGATGAGTGCTAACAGAAAAATAATTCTAAGGGGAGGCTCCAAAAAATGATAAAGCCATTAGGTGACAGAGTTGTAATTCAAGTTTCAGAGGGAGAACAAAAAACAGCAAGTGGTATCGTATTACCGGATACTGCTAAAGAAAAGCCACAAGAAGGTACGGTTGTAGCTGTTGGAACAGGAAAATTACTTGACAATGGTCAACGTGCGGCGCTTGATGTAAACGAAGGAGATAGAATTATTTTCTCCAAATATGCAGGTACTGAAATTAAATTCGGTGGCAAAGATTATTTAATTGTTAGCGAAAGAGATATTTTAGCTATTATTTAATAAAAGGGGGATATTTTAAAAATGGCAAAACAAATTCTATTTAACGAAGAAGCTCGTCGTGCATTAGAAAAAGGTGTTGATGCTTTAGCTAATGCCGTTAAAGTTACATTAGGGCCAAAAGGTCGTAATGTTGTATTAGATAAAAAATTTGGTGCACCAACTATTACTAATGATGGTGTAACAATTGCTCGTGATATTGATTTAGAAGATCCGTTTGAAAACATGGGTGCACAACTAGTGAAAGAAGTTGCGACAAAAACTAATGATGTAGCTGGTGATGGTACTACTACAGCTACTTTGTTAGCACAAGCGATGATCCATGAAGGTATGCGTAATGTTGCAGCTGGTGCAAACCCAATGATTATCAGAAAAGGTATTGAAAAAGCAGTTAATGCGTTAGTGGCAGAAATCAAAAATTCTGCTAAAAAAGTTGAAGATAAAGAGTCTATTGCTCAAGTTGCTTCAATTTCCGCTGCTGATGAAGAAACAGGTAAATTAATTGCTGAAGCTATGGAAAAAGTGGGTAAAGACGGTGTTATTACTGTTGAAGAATCCAAAGGTATGGGCACAAGTCTTTCCGTAGTTGAAGGTATGCAATTTGATAGAGGATACATTTCTCCATACATGGTAACTGATACTGATAAAATGGAAGCTATTTTAAATGATCCTTATATCTTAATTACTGATCGTAAAATTTCAGCAATTGCTGATTTATTACCAGTATTAGAAAAAGTAGTACAACAAGGTAAAGAATTAGTAATTATCGCTGAAGATGTTGAAGGGGAAGCTTTAGCAACTTTAGTAGTTAATAAATTACGCGGTACATTCCGTGCAGTAGCGGTAAAAGCTCCTGGCTTTGGTGACCGTCGTAAAGCAATGCTAGAAGATATTGCTGCGTTAACTGGTGCTAATGTTATCACTGAAGAATTAGGTCGTAAACTTGACAGCGTGGAATTAGAAGACTTAGGTCGTGCGCGTCAAATTCGTGTATCCAAAGAAGAAACTACAGTTGTTGATGGTGCTGGTGATCAAGTATTCATTAAAGGCCGTGTAGATCAAATCAAGACTCAAATTAAAGAGTCAACTTCAGAATTTGATATTGAAAAATTACAAGAACGTTTGGCTAAATTAGCTGGCGGTGTAGCGGTTATTGAAGTTGGTGCTGCGACTGAAGTTGAATTAAAAGAGAAAAAACTTCGTATTGAAGATGCTCTTAATGCAACTAGAGCAGCTGTTGAAGAAGGTATCGTTGCTGGTGGTGGTACAACATTTATTGATGTATTACCTGCACTTGATAAAGTTGAAGCAACTGGCGATGAAAAAACTGGTGTATTAATTGTAAAACGTGCAATTGAAGAGCCAGTTCGTCAAATTGCTAATAATGCCGGTCTTGAAGGTTCAGTAATTGTTGAAAATGTTAAAAAAGCAGGCAAAGGTATTGGTTTCAATGCTTTGACTGAAGAATATGTTGATATGATTGCTGCTGGTATTGTTGATCCTGCTAAAGTAACTCGTTCTGCATTACAAAATGCTGCAAGTATTGCATCAATGGTATTGACAACTGAAACATTAGTTGCTGATAAACCAGAAAAAGATAACGGTGCTGCCGCTGCTGCAATGGCGGGAATGGGTGGCATGGGCGGAATGGGCGGCATGATGTAATAAGGGCTTAAACCCTTTGTACATCAAGGCTCTGCTCTTTCGCAAAGCCCCAATGGTAACATTTTGGTAACGTAAAAACCGAAAAAAATATTAGAGACTTTTCATTAGTTCAGCGAACTTTTGGGAAGTCTCTTTTTTGTTTAGAAATATATATAGTTTATAAGTTATATAATGTATAATGTTATTTAAATTTGAAAAATATGAAAGATAGACGTCAAATTAATTTGAGAGAATATTTTTCATATTTAGAAATGTTAATAGAAAAAAAAAGCTAAATCTTTATGATGTAGTTGAAATTGAGTATTTAATAGCAAGATTAATAGAGTATGATATATTTTTGCAAAGATCAATTTTGAGGGGATTATTAATCTTTTAGAGAAAAGTGAAAATGCCGTAATTGAAAGAAGATTATTTAAATTAATAAAACTAATAAAGGATAAAATAAATATGTACAAAAAGAATCACTAATTTTAAGAGGTACTGGGCTCCAATTGCCGGTCTTTCTTAAAATCAGTGATTCTTTTTAGATAATATACAAAATATATTATTAAAGCTCATTGTAAAATCAAATTGAACTAATAAAGAATCCATAGTGACCTTTCTGTTGTAAAATGAATTTACCACAAAACAT
>RRZT010319616.1_pt1 | contig 14589 bp, 16 predicted proteins | sample 2165551 | NCBI WGS metagenome assembly RRZT01 (sample SAMN10456910, study PRJNA506462) | wastewater metagenome | biome: wastewater; feature: sludge; material: wastewater sludge; isolation source: wastewater sludge with Escherichia coli K12::gfp cells carrying plasmid... | place: USA: Moscow, Idaho... | reverse complement strand
TTACCAATTAAAGCAATATGCTGAAAAAGACTTTGCACCCGAACTCCACCTAAAATAAAAATAGCAAATGCAGAGTCTAGCAGAGTTCAAAAAAGGCATAAATCGTAAAGTAGGCAGTTTTACGTTTAAAAAGAGAGATTCTGTTGTTGATAGAAATACAGGAGGGATTACCAAGAAATTACGGATAATTTTTAAGGAATAAAACGATGTTTATAAACAAATAATAAGATGGATTAATGTATACATGCCAGATATACAATATGAAAGCACAAAGCGACCGGCATTATGACCCACTACCAGTAGGCTACCAACACATTTAATTTAATAAAGATAACTTAGGGACGCTAAATAAAACCAAGAAAACTTATTGAAAAAAACTAGAAACTACTGGCCCATCAAAAAACCCCGGGTTGGATAATTTTTCAGAAAACTATTAATTACTACTGGATTTATTTTTAATTTAAATAACTCTAGCATCAGCTAAATATGCAAAACCTCTATTAACTAAAAAGGCTACCCAAAAACTTGGGTAGCCTTTGAATATTTATTTTGGTTAAATCAATACATGCCTTCACGCTCTTCACGGGTGCTGATATAGATATTTTTTGCTTGTGTGTAAGCAGCCAACATCATTTTATGTGTTTCGCGACCAATACCCGAAGACTTATAACCGCCAAATGGTGCGCCAGCTGGCAGGCGGTTGTAGCAATTCACCCAGACACGGCCGGTTTCTAAGGCCCGGGATACACGTAAGCAGCGGTTGATATCACGACTCCATACACCACCACCCAAGCCATATTCAGAGTCATTTGCCATTTTAATGACTTCTTCTTCCGTCTTGAATTTAATCACTGTTGCGACTGGTCCAAAAATCTCTTCCTGCGCAACACGGGCTTCGTTGCTGGATGCCTCAATAAGCGTGGGCTCAATAAAGTCGCCGCCGGCCAAATCCCCTCCGATTTTCTTGCCACCGGTGATAATACGGCAACCTTCTTGTTCGCCAACTTTTACGTATTTCAAAATAATTTCCAGCTGAGCGGCATTTACCTGCGCGCCCATCTGCGTTTCTTTATCCCAAGGCAGCCCTACTTTAACTTTTTTAAATTCCTCTGCTAAAGCAGCAACAAATTTATCGTAGATGCCTTCTTGTACAAAAATACGTGAACCGGCACAACACACTTGGCCTTGATTAAATAGAATGCCTTTTTGCGCTCCTTCTAGCGCTTTATCAAACGGCATATCATCAAAGAAAATGTTGGCAGATTTACCACCCAACTCTAAAGTGGCCGGAATTAACATTTCCGCTGCTGCAATGCCAATACGTCGCCCAATTTCAGTAGAGCCGGTAAATGCCAGTTTATTAAAACCTTTGTGATGCAGCATGTACTCACCGGATTTTGAGCCTTTCCCGGTAATAAGGTTAAACACCCCTTTAGGCAGAAGGTGATTTATTTTTTGAGCCAATGACAATAAGCTCAAAGAAGTGCTGCTAGACGGATGTAGCACAACCGTGCAGCCTGCCGCCAATGCCGGTGCAATTTTCCAAGCAGCCATCAAGAAAGGGAAATTCCAAGGAATAATCTGCCCCACAACACCAATGGGCTCATGCAAGATTAACGATAAATCTTCGTCATCTAATTGAGAAGCGGAGCCCTCTTCTGCACGAATCACGCTTGCAAAATAACGAAAGTGGTCCGCAGCCAGTGGAATATCTGCTGCCAAGGTTTCACGAATTGGTTTGCCATTATCTAAAGTTTCTTGTAGGGCAAACAACTCCGTATTTTCATCAATAATGTCTGCAATTTTATTCAAAATGGCAGAGCGTTCTGTTGCAGTAGTTTTTTTCCACGTTTTAAATGCCTCTCGTGCCGCGGCAACAGCTGCATCAACATCTGCATTACTTGCATCCACAAACTTTGCAAGCTCTTTCCCATTCGATGGATTGTATGAGGGCAATAAGGCGCCTTCCGTGCCACGCGTCCACTCACCGTTGATCAACAAACTATATTCTTTATCAAAAACATTTAAGTCTTTTACCATGGTACAGCCCCTTTTGTTTAGATGGTTGCATGGAAATTCCGTACATTCACGCACTGATTCCTACGTGAACAACAAAGCACTCAGACCAAAGTGCTGGGAGCAGTATAGTATTTTTCTATTTAATATTCAAGCTGTAAAAAATAGCTTTTTATAACACCCTGTAAACTCAAGCTTTAAATAAAATTTAAGTTTAACGGAAGCTTCACACGATGCCCATTTACCTTTTTAAGCTTCAAATGCAAATTGGTTTTTTATTCTACAAATCTCACAATAAATTAAAAATGATATGGCATAGATGTTCTAAAACACTTCTATAATTTCAATCTAATTCAGGCTTTTTTATTGTTCTGTTGATGTAGATATAAGAAAAAACTAACGGTAAAAACTAAAAAAGCGGAGCAATAAAAACTCGCCCCTTTTTATCCAGGGGCGTGTGTTGTAGCACAAAAACTTTATCAAGTTTAAATCATTACTTTTAAAGGATGTCTGCTGCAAAGTCTGCCAGGCGAGAGCGCTCTCCTCGTTGCAGGGTAATATGCCCGGCATGAGGCCAACCTTTAAAACGATCGACCACATAAGTAAGCCCGGAGCTACCTTCTGTCAAATAAGGCGTATCTATTTGACTAATGTTTCCTAAGCAAATAACTTTTGTTCCGGGGCCTGCACGAGTAATAAGCGTTTTCATTTGCTTGGGCGTGAGGTTTTGGGCTTCGTCAAGAATAAGGAATTTATTCAAGAAGGTGCGTCCACGCATAAAGTTCAAACTCTTCACCTTGATTCGGTTACGAATTAAATCTCGCGTTGCGGCACGCCCCCACTCCCCGCCTTCTTGTGTTGAACCGGCATTTAACACATCTAAGTTGTCTTCAAGCGCGCCCATCCAGGGTGCCATTTTTTCCTCTTCGGTGCCGGGCAAAAAGCCAATGTCTTCGCCAACGGGCACCGTAACCCGCGTCATGATGATTTCGCTATAACGCTTACTATCGAGCACTTGTGCCAATGCGGCTGCCAAGGTGAGCAAAGTTTTGCCGGTGCCAGCTTGCCCAAGAAGCGTCACAAAATCAATTTCAGGGTTCATGAGCAGATTAAGAGCGAAATTCTGTTCTCGATTACGTGCCGTAATGCCCCAAACATTATTTTTTTGATGACCATAATCTGTCAGAGTTTCGAGTACAACAGTCTGATCTACTAAATCTTTAACCCAGGCATAGAAAGGCACGTCACCTTCTTGCCATACAAATTGATTTTGAAGAAGTTGGCCAACAAGGGGGCCTTTTAGGCGATAAAAAGTATGCCGGTCAGTTTTCCAAGACTCCATACCTTTGCCATGAGCTTCCCAGAAGTCTTCGGGAAGCGCCAAACTACCAGAGTAAAGAAGGTCGGCATCTTCTAAAACTTTGTCATTAAAATAGTCTTGTGCCGCCAAACCCAATGCACGGGCTTTAATCCGCATATTGATGTCTTTTGACACCAAAATAACATTTCGATCTGGTTCTCGCTTAGCTAAATGCAGCAACACAGATAAAATTTGGTTGTCGCCTTTGTGTGAAGGTAACCCGGCTGGCAAGAGACTGTCTATGGCCTCTGTCTGCAAAAAAAGCCGTCCTGTCGCTTGACCACGTGAGGGGCCGCTTAAAGAAATACCTTCTTTAATGCTCGTTTCATCGGCGCTCACAATTTCATCAATCGTACGGCTGGCTTGCCGAGCATTACGCGCTACCTCAGACATACCTTTTTTATGATCGTCCAACTCTTCCAACGTCATAATGGGCAGATAAATATCATGCTCCTCAAAACGATATAAACACGTTGGATCGTGCATGAGTACGTTGGTATCAAGCACAAATAATTTAGTCAAAATCTCTTTTTTTGCTTTTGAGCGACTTGTCTTTGGCATTATCAAACCCCTTTTGTAATTCGATTTCCTAAAGAAGACATCGACTGTACAAACTGCAGAACGGCCTGCGCATGTCCCGGCACTTTCACGCCCCGCCACGCTTGTACAACCAAGCCTGTTGTATCGAGCAAAAATGTACTGCGCTCAATTCTGTATCCTGTTTTACCGGCTATTGTTTTTTCTTTTAAGACGCCCATCTTCTCACACAGAACCTGTTCTGCATCCGAGATAAGATCAAACGGCAATGCAAGTTTTTCTTTAAACTTTTCATGCGACTTTATACTGTCTCGAGAAACGCCAATTACTTCGCATCCAAGGGCCTTAAACTGGTCGTATAAAGCGGCAAAGTCCCGGCTTTCAGTGGTGCAGCCCGGGGTGTTGTCTTTGGGGTAAAAATAGAGAACAAGCTTCTCTCCTCGCAACGAGCAGAGCGAAACTTCCCGTCCACCGGTGGCTGGCAGGGTAAATTCCGGGACGTTGATTCCTATCATTTCTTATTCCTGTCGTTGCTTATCCAGATAGCTTAAATCTATATAGAGTCCGCATTAAAATCAAGACATATTACTTACAGAGCGTGACCAATGACCTAACTACAAACCTCTCTTCTAATAGTGGATATTATTTTAAAGAATATGCATTTGATCTTAATTAATAGCCTATCAAGCATTTTGAAAATCGCTCCAAAATACCCGCTGTAACCCCCCAAATATTTCTTTTCCCAAACTGTACCGATAGATACGGATGCTCAACACCGTCTCGTATCATCACCCCCTGCTGCCAATTTTTCGCCTCCAAAAAAAACGATAGAGGCACTTCAAAAGCTTCTGCCACCTCAAAGCTATCTAATACCAACTCAAAAGGCGTAGAAACGACACCTACAATGGGCGTTATATCAAACCCGGTGCGGGTTAAATATTGGGGCAAGCGCGCAATGAGCTCAATATGCTTTGCATCTAAGCCAATTTCTTCTTTTGTTTCCCGCAGCGCTGCGGCTTCTGGGCTTTTATCGATGGATTCTAACCTGCCCCCAGGAAAACTAATTTGCCCCGGATGATGGTGCAGATGGTCAGTGCGTTGCGTAAAGAGCACTGTCAAACCTGTTGGGTGCGCTATAAGCGGAATTAAAACTGCTGCAGCGCGCGCGTCAGGCTTAAAAACCGGGCTAACCGCCTGAGTTGGCCATGCGGTTAAACGTGCCCGGATTTGCGCAAGCTGCAAAATTTTAATCTCGGAAGTTACCGTACTGCAGTGGCAGATCGTTCATTTCTTTACGAACTAAGGCAATCGCTTCTTGCAAAACATCTCGCTTTGCGCCGCTCACACGCACCGCATCACCCTGGATGGAGGCTTGTACTTTCATTTTGCTGTCTTTTAAGAGCTTGACTATTTTTTTGGAAATATCTTGCTCTATGCCCACGCGCACGGTAAGCACTTGTTTGACTTTATTGCCGCCGGCTTTTTCAACATCACCGTGTTTAAGGCAGCGGACGTCTACTTTTTTAGCGGTCATTTCGGGCAATAAAATGGCTAGCATTTGTTCGAGCTGAAAGTTGCTGTCGCCGTGTAGCGTCAGGAGCTTGTCGTCTTGCGCAACGTTGGCATCGGAGCCTTTAAAATCGTACCGCCCACTAATTTTTCGATTGGCTCCTTCAACTGCATTTTTCAATGCAACCATGTCGACTTCTGAAGTAATATCAAATGAAGGCATCGTTATTCTCTCCTTTTACGCTTATTTGAGCTTAAATCCTAATTGCTGCAATTTTTCTTTTAACAAAGCACGGCCACTTAAATTTTCTGGTGCACTCACCCGTTTTGCGCTGTGTTGCGCCCAGGAGCCTTTTATATCCATACCGTGCGCTTCATAATACTGCGCCATTATTTCGTTATAAGACTTTAATGCGTTTACCGATCCGGTGGCGTCATAACGCTCATGGTGCAGTACATAAGCTGGCCCGGGCCGGGGTTTGATAGATGAAGGATGCGCAGGGTCGGGGACGCCAACACTCATCCCAAAGACTACATAAGATTCAGGTGGCAAACCAATCAGGGCGGCTACTTGATCGGCGTGGTTGCGTATCCCCCCCACATAAACCGTGCCTAACCCCATAGACTCTGCCGCTAATACTGCATTTTGTGCCGCAATTGCGGTATCGATAGAGGCGACGGTATACATTTCTAAATAATCTAAACCAGCTGCCGGGATATTTTGTTCGGCGCACATTGCCCTCAAGCGTGATAAATCAGCCACCCATAAAAGCTGCAGAGGCGCTTGACGGATATGGGCTTGGTCTCCTGCTAAAACAGAGAGTTTTTCACGCGTAGCAGCTTGTGTAACGGCAACCACACTCCACAAATGTAAGTTGGAAGAGCTGGCTGCAGACTGCGCCGCAGTAATCATGGTATTGAGCTGAGACGCACTCACCGGGGTTGGCAAAAAACTACGAACAGAGCGATGCAATAGCATGCAGTCTATGATCGAATTGATTTGTATCTCAGGCAGCTTGTCTGCTTGTCCATACCGGGATTTAAGTAAATTATTCATAATTTAATGACCTATCTTTCAATGAGTGTTCCAAGCCATGTTTTAACTGCATGAGTGTCGCTTAAACGATAGTTTGCTGCTGTTTGTCCCGGCCCCACCTTAATAGAGACGCCTTGCAGAGCATTAACGGCACGGAAACCGTCTTCATCCGCCACATCATCCCCAATAAAAACCGGGCGACGTCCCTTATAAGGCTCCTGGCCCATAAAGTAGTTTACTGCGGAACCTTTGCTAATTTTGCTGGGCATGATTTCAACCATACCGTGAGCCAGTATAGGCTTTAGTCCAGTTTCCGGCTGGCAATGCACAGCTAAATCCTGCATTAAAGATGTACGTAAATATGCGTATTCATGCACATGCAGCACCAACGAATATTTTTTGCGCTCGACCCATGTGCCGGGGAAAGGGGCTAACATTTTTTTGCAGATTTCTGCCAAAGGATCAAGCGAGGGAGAGGGGCTGACGCCATCTTCTTTGCCTTGCTGGCGCCACTGTGCGCCATGTTCCCCGGAAACATTGAGTTTAAGCGGATGAAAAAGTGCATCGATATCATCAATTCTTCGCCCTGTAATAATGGCGGTGGCACCTTGCGTTGCGTGGCCCAAGTCTTCAATCAGTTTCACTAAAGCCGGGCTCACCTCTGGGCGGTTAAGATCTGGCCGGTCAAATACAACCAAAGTGCCATCAAAGTCTAAAAACAAAGCTATTTCTTGGGGCCGTAATTTATCGGGTGAAGGTAACATGGGTTTCTCTTTTTTAAATCAAAAAATATTTATTTTAGGTGTTTGGTAACCAAGCACAGTTACCCTTGTTGGCTTTGGCAATATCATTTAAAACCGCCTCATGCGCCGCAAGTTCCTCTGCGGTGGCTTGCAATACACATATTTTGCTTCTGCTGACCGGGGCGGTATTTTCAAGCTGAGCAGCGGCTGTTGGGACGTCTTCTTCAAACGCAATGGATAGGCTGTCTTGACCGCGCGTCATGGCCAGATAGACATCGGCCAGCAACTCTGCATCTAGAAGTGCGCCGTGAAAGGTACGTTTCTTGTTATCTATTTCATAACGCTGGCACAGTGCATCAAGCGAGGCTTTTTTCCCGGGGTTCATCTCTTTGGCAAGGCGCAAAGTATCAATTACCCCGGCATGATAGTCTTTCAAAGTTCCTAAATGCTGCAGCCCCAATTCATAATCCAAAAAGCCGACATCAAAAGGCGCATTATGGATAATTAGCTCCGCATCCCGGATAAAGTCTAGAAAAGCTTGTGCTTTATTTTTAAAGGTTGGTTTATCTTCTAGAAATTCCGCACTAATGCCATGCACAGCCTCTGCGCCGGGGTCTATATCGCGCTCTGGATTTATAAAGGTATGAAAATGTCGCCCACTCAAATGTCGGTTCAGCAACTCAACACAACCAATTTCAATTACACGGTGGCCTGCCCGCCAATCTAAGCCCGTGGTTTCCGTATCCAATACAACTTGTCGTACCATAATTTGAGGTCTTGCCTATAAAGTCTGCATTTTACCGCTTTTAACTAAATCTACGCCTTGACGTGCCAATGCGTCGCAGCGCTCATTTTCTGCATGCCCTGCGTGCCCTTTCACCCAATGCCACGTCAAAATATGCTGCGCACTCAAAGCATCGAGCTTTCGCCATAAATCTTCATTTTTTACGGGGGATTTTGAAGATGTTTTCCACCCTCTACGCTTCCAGTCCACAATCCATTGGCTAATTCCTTTCTGGACGTACTGGCTATCGGTATATACCTTTGCTTCAACCGGGCGTTTAAGCGCTTCCAATGCTCGAATTACAGCTAAAAGTTCCATACGATTGTTTGTGGTATCGGCTTCGCCCCCCCATAGTTCCTTCTCATGCGGACCAGCCTTGAGTATGGCTCCCCAACCACCCGGCCCGGGGTTTCCACTACATGCGCCATCTGTAAAGATTTCAACTTTATCCATTTAATTCTTATTCACCTTTATGCTGAGCCCGGCTTGGCGGCACAACTACAACCGATTTTGTATTCTTTTGCGAAGACTGACGCCAATTAGGGGTTAACAACCGCATGCCATGCACACGTTTAATCCCTTCAAGCATATAAACAGCACCACATACAGGCCACCATCTATCACCTGCAGCGTCCATAAAACGCCAGTCTTCTAACCAAGACGCATTTTGCCATGCTGGCGCATAGCAACCAAATCCGCCAGACTGTGTTTCAAAACCCAAAAGCTTGAGCCAGTCCTTTAAACGATGTAAAGACAAATATTGCCCGCACCAAGGAAACCCGGCTTGCGGCCCGGCCCATTTTCGGTGCAAGCCCCATAAACTGAATGGATTAAATCCCAATATCAAAACCCTACCCTCTGGCACTAAAACACGCTCTGTTTCACGCAAAACTTGATGCGGATCTTCAGAAAATTCCAACACATATGCCAAAATGACCAGATCTAAACTGCCACAATCAAAGGGAAGTGCGTATTCGTAGGCATGTACATTGGCGCAAGAAGAACTGGCAGAACATCGCCAACGATACGGCATACGATTATCGACCAATAAATCCACACTAGGCATGCCTATTTGCAAGGCGTGATAACCAAAGATATTTGACACGACCCGGCTTGTACGGGTACTGGCCCACGTGCGAACATAGAGCCCTTGGGGCGTTTCTAGCCAGTCCTCGAACGAATTTATAACCATACGTCGGCAAATTTACACAATAAAAGATGATTATTATCCCTCTTCCAGCCTTTTCTGATAACTATATATGGGTTTGCGTTGAAAATGGTCATGCAATTATCATCGATCCAGGTGACGCGCGTATTGCACTAGACTACCTGCATGCACGCCAACTTTGTTTAGATGCCGTCTTGCTCACCCATGCCCACGCAGATCACATCGGGGGAGCCGCACAAATTAAAAACAGCACAGCTTGCCCCGTTTATGGTCCTTCATCTATCACAGAAGTCACACACCCGGTCGCCGATAAAGACAAACTAAGATTCCCTCATTTTTCGGTAGATTTTGAAGTCATCGCCCTGCCCGGCCATACCCCCGAGCACCTTGGCTACTTCATCCACAAGCAGCCCCCCGCATTTTTTTGTGGCGATACCTTATTTTCGGCAGGATGTGGCCGATTGCTAGGTGGCACCGCCGAGCAACTTTATGAATCCTTACTCCGCATCAAAGCCATGCCGCCTGAAACTTTGCTCTACCCAGCCCATGAATACACCCTTACAAATCTAAAATTTGCAGCCGCAGCAGAACCGGATAACCCCGGCCTCTCAGCCTATTTGCAGCGATGCCAAATTTTACGCGCCGCTCAAAAACCAACCTTACCCAGTACCGTGCAAGAACAAAATAACGTCAACCCTTTTTTGCGAACACATTTACTCAATATACAAAAACAAATGAAAATAAACCCTTCGCCGCAAGCAGGCTTAGAAACATTTATTGCTTTGCGGCAATGGAAAGATATTTTCTAATTTTATTGAACTAATTCGCTATCGTTATCTTTCAAAATTCTGATTTCACGTTGAGGAAATGGAATTTGAATTTTGGCTTCTTTAAAACGTCGCCAAATTTCCAAATTAAGCTCTGAAATAGTTGCTTGCGTGCCCTCTTGAGGATCTCCAACCCAAACAGAAAGACGTAAATCAATTCCACTATCGGCAAAAGCTAATAAAAAAACTTTAGGCCCGGGGTTTTCTAAAACACGCGTATGAGCTTGCCCTATTTTAAGCAAAATATCCATTGCAATATCTAAATCCGTTTCATATGAGACCTGTACGGGAATATGAATAACCGCGTTATTATCTGTAAGAGTCTCATTTAACACAACAGAACTTACCAGTAGTTCATTGGGTACGATTGCTTCAACGCCACTCAATGCCCTTAAAACTGTGTAGCGTGTTGAAATATCTGTCACAATCCCCCTGTATTCCCCTACCGTTACCAAATTGCCGAGCGTTAACGAACGATCTAATAACAAAATAAAGCCAGAGATATAACTTGCGGCAATTTTCTGAAAACCAAAACCTAAACCAACGCCCAATGCACCGCCAAAAACTGAAAGCATTGTAAAATCAACACCAACCATTGGCAAACAAGCTAAAACAGCAACAGATACTAAAAGCGCTTTGATTATGCGCATTAAAACTAAACGGACGCTTGTATCCATCCCCTTTGCACTACTTAAGCGTTGTTCAACTAAACCACTTACCCACAGTGCCACTAATACAGTTATCGCAACTAAACATAAAGCTTTCAGAATTTTCCAAACAGAAATATGTGATTTCCCAACGGTTAAAACAATATCATCGAGAGCCTCTATAATTTCTGGAAGAAAACCAACAATATAGAGCACGCTCAACACCCATATTGTGGCAGTTAAAAAACTCTCAAAAGCAAGCACCCAGGGGTAATTTTTTAAAGCAATATGAGCAATGGATGCCCCAAGGCGAACAAGCACCAAAGAGCTTAATAAAAGAATTGCCAAGTCTAAAAAGGGGACTGAGTAAGTCTTACTGACTAATAGCCAGACAAGAAAAACACCTAACAATGAAAAAGTAGGAAAAAGCAAGAATCGAATACGATTAGGTGAAATAAATGGCTGTTCATCCGTTTTTTGAGCTTTAGATGCCCGTTTCCCAAGCCATTTTGCTCCAAGCCATCCCAAAACCAAGAAGGAAATAATGGCAAAAAGCTGCCAAAACATTGACTCTATATCGTTATTATTCCAAAGTTTTAAAATTAAATTATTCCTGTTATTCGCGATAGATAATAATTGAATTTTCATTTAATTAAATTTCCACAAAGCATATGTTGATCAACAAAACAGAAGCATTATTTATACAAATAAAAATATTACAATGTCCAGCAATTTTATTATTCTATCAGATACAAAAGCCTAAAAAATAATTAATATAAATAATTGCAAAAGAGATTTTTAAAAAACCATTTTTTCATAGCAGCCTCACCGATAATATTATATATTTTATAAAATTCTAAAAAATCAATTAACATCTTAAAACAAACTAAAATTACTTAATTTTATTGCGACTTTACAACCCCATAATCATTTTATTTTTCAGCCTAACCACAAACATCTTTAATGCTCATAACACTTGCAATCATCTTTGGTGCCAAGTCCTCAAGAACTTATTCAAACAACCCATTTCAATTTAGCAGAAATTTAGCATAAGAATAGTAAAATGCTGAAGTTTCCCCCATTTAGTGAATGAATCAGCTAAAATAGCAATGGATTGCTGTGTCTTTCGTGACTCGTTTGACGTGATTATTCACTGCATCTTGAATTTATGGAGCTTTTTAGATGCCAGAAAATACTAATTATAAAGAACCTATTTTTATAACCGAAGCTGACTTACCTTTGAGCTGCCCAATGCCGGATGCGCCTCTATGGGCACGTCACCCCAAAGTATTTTTAGATGTCCTTGGTACAGAAACAGCAAAATGTCCGTACTGCAGTGCCCAATACATATTTTCAGGCACAAAGCCTCATGCTGCGCACTAACTGCTTGAATATCAGCTATAGCGCATTTTAAATACCCTCTTAATTTTCTGTAATCGAGATACTGTGCCTTCTGTTTCCACTAAGACCCCCATCGTTAATTTTACAACGCCGCAAGAAGCGGAAAATGCATTCTATGAAGCGTTTGCCAACGCTGATTTAGACAACATGATGGCCATTTGGGCTGAAGATGAAGAGCTTTTATGCACGCACCCCGGGGGGGCACGCTTTAATGATTATGCTGCTATTCGAGAGGCCTGGCGCAGTGTGTTTGAACAAAATATGGCTGTAGAAATTCAGGTTATGCAGATTGCGGTCTGGAGCACGCTTACTTTGGCAGTGCATTGTGTTCAAGAGCATTTCATGCCAGAAGATGAAGATTTACCTGAAATTACTGTGCTTGTTACCAACGTTTACAGTCGTGGAGCCAATGGCTGGCGTATGGTCATGCACCAAATCAGTCAAACTCAGCATAATGAAAACGAGTTGAGTAGTGTTCAACATAGAATTCATTAAATATTAAGACAATGGGCATGGTATTACATGGCACGCACTCGGATTAAAATTTGCGGCTTAACGCGCATAGAAGATGTAGAGGGTGCTGTGTATGCCGGGGCGGATGCCTTAGGCTTTGTTTTTTATCCACCCAGCCCACGCTTTGTGAGCATTGAACAAGCAAAAGTCCTCATGCGCAATATTCCTCCTTTTGTGAATATTGTGGGTTTATTTGTGAATGCTGATGCAGCTTGGATTGACACTGTACTTAATACCTTACCTATTCAAACGCTTCAATTTCATGGAGATGAAACCCCAGGAACTTGTAGTCAATTCGGACTGACTTATATTAAAGCCATTCATGTTAAAGAAGGAATCGACTTAAATTTTTCCGCAAATGAATACAAACAAGCACAAGGTTTGTTGCTTGACACCTATTCAACAGCGTATGGTGGAACAGGACAAACGTTTGACTGGCAAGTAATTCCCACTCAGCTACCCTGCCCCTTAATTTTATCTGGGGGTTTAAATCAAGAAAATGTTCGATCAGCTATTGAAACAGTTCACCCTTGGGGGGTAGATGTTTCAAGCGGTGTGGAGGTACCAGGACACAAAGGCATAAAAGACGCCGAACGCATGCTGACGTTTTGCCGTCAGGTTACGCAAGCAGACGCGCAACAAGTTATATAGAAAAGTAATTTTACTGTGACGTAAAAAAGCCGCTTATTAAAAGCGGCTTTTTTATATACTTTACCTCACTTAAAATTAGCGAGGACAACTTGCTACACATGAATTAAAACGCTCATAACATGGACCCGACGTAGCTTTACGGCCGCAATGATAAAGCGGTGCAGCACAGCCATTGACACAGCGGTTCCATACCGGATCCTTGCGCCATTCTGCCTTAAGCACCGTGCCTTTTTCTTCATCGCGATACGCTTCTGCAGGCGCAGCAGAATCATCTTGCGCACTCTCTGTTGGCAGCTGGGTTAAACGCCCTCCATCTTTATAAAGAGATACTTGACTAAGGCAACCAGCCACTTCTATGGCTCGCTCGGGCTGAGGCAAAACAAGCCAAGCGGTATTAGGTGCAACCATCTTGCCGCCTTTTGCATCTAAATCCTCAATGGACTTCACAACACCTGAATGGTAAAGCATTGCAACTGCACGACAATCCGCTTCACGTGCCTGCTCCAAGCTAATTTGACTAGAATCTACAATGCCCATGCGAACTTGTGAACAGGCTTGCGCAAAAAAGAATAGACGCTGTTTCGCGGTTAATTCCGGGGCCAAGCTGCTATTGTAGTGAACCCGTGATTGACCATTGTGATTTTGAACACTAACTAACTGATCAAGTGCAGTATCTGATACAACAGGCACCGGGCGACCATCGGCCCCCAAGCATCCTTGCATCATGTTTCCTTTAGCAAATACGCCTGTTGCACAACCTAAAAGCGCCAGCGCACAGATCCAGCGACCGAGTGTGTGTACCATTTTTATCCTCACAAACCGATAAGTATGCCTAAAATGCATATTTATTAAGTTAGAAAGCGCAGAGCTTACCAGAAGTTTTTAGCAAAATCATGCACTTCAAACATACTCTTAATCAATTTGTGCAAATTAAATACATATGATGTATCGCTAAAAAGTCAATAGTTTAAGAAGCGGTTAGTGCCCGGCTAAAAGCTTTTGAATATCGTCCGCCATCTCTTGTGCGGTGGCGGCATGCTTAATCGCAAGTCGCAAGCGCCCTGTTGGATCAAAAACATAAGTTAGAGCGGAATGGTCTAGCGTATAAGAGCCCGGCTGGCTACCGGGGACTTTTCGATACTCTACTTTAAAATTTTTGGCTACTTGCGCAATTTGCTCGAGACTGCCTGTGAGCCCAAGAAAGCGAGAATCAAAGTAAGGAACGTAATTCGCCAATAAAGCCGGGGTGTCTCGCTCTGGATCTAAAGTAATAAACACAACTTGCACCTTATCAGCCTCACCGCCTAACAAGGCCATGGTTTCTTTAGCACGCAAAAGCGCTGTGGGGCACACGTCCGGGCATTGGGTAAAACCAAAAAAAACTAAAACGACCTTGC
>RRZT011438545.1_pt1 | contig 14597 bp, 16 predicted proteins | sample 2165551 | NCBI WGS metagenome assembly RRZT01 (sample SAMN10456910, study PRJNA506462) | wastewater metagenome | biome: wastewater; feature: sludge; material: wastewater sludge; isolation source: wastewater sludge with Escherichia coli K12::gfp cells carrying plasmid... | place: USA: Moscow, Idaho... | reverse complement strand
TATATGAACAATTTCTTTAGTGGCACAGACTCTAAAGATGAAGTATCTACACGTGTATTTGGCGTTATTGGCCAGCTTAATAAGCCTGGCCTACATATGTCTGTTCGCGCTGGTAGTGGTGGTGTATTTATTGATTTGCAAGTAGAAGACATATTTGATATGGATGATACTGAGCATTATACTGTTCCAGAAGAAGAGTATGTCAATATTGTCGCAAGAGGTACTCCTGGATTTAAAAGTAAATTCACCCCTGTTTATCCTACTACTACCACTGTTCCTGCCAGTTATCCATCTTCCAACGTACATCGTGGTGGCACTGGTCGCAATACTCATTATAACTATGGTGGTTATGGTGGTTATGACTATGATTATGATGGTTATATTACAGGTGCTTCATATGCTGGCAAAAAGTATTATGCAGAGTATCCAACTGTGTATACAACTATCTCATCAATAAGAGACTTATCTGCTATTGGTAAATTATTTACACCTGAACAGATTGGAAATTCTGCGCCATCAGATATCTCTTTATTGGTTAGCCGTCTTGCTGAAACAGAAATGTTTGGTGAAGAAGGCTCTAGCTGTGAATTGATGTTTGAATTTGCTGGTAATTTGTTGAACAGTATTGAAACTCATGCGGCAAAATCAACTAGCTTAGTTCATCAAGATGAACCTTCGTTTGATTATGTGGCTGATACAATTACTGAAGTTGTCACATATGCAAAACTTGAGTATGAAGAAAAGGTTGATGTTCTTGAAGCACTTATCAGATCTGCAACTGAATTGCTGGCTGATGTAAAAGAAAATCCACATCTTCATACGAAGCCTTCTGTGTTACTTGTTGACAAGATGAACAATGATCTTGATGCAGATTTTGATGAAATTTCAGATGCTGAATTGAAAGATGATCTTGATTCTTTATTTGGAGAAACAACATCAAAAAAGAAGTCCCGTCGGAAGGGGAAGCAAAAGTAGAACCGCTTTCCTTTCCGAACTTGACAACATGTTTAATGAGGTTTTTCAAACTGATGTAAACAATTTATCTGAAGAATATCAAGATGTTTTGTATAATGCAGAACTAGAGTCTTATGGTCTTCATAAAGAATCATTAAGAAAAACTAATTTGAATGAAAATTCTTTGCCAGAAGCTTTGGCTGAAGTAGTATTAAGTTCAGTTAATTATAGCATAAAGTCTAATGCTAGATCTGACCATGTTCTTTCTAAGGTTGCAGAAATAATTAATCCTACTATTGATATTAATCATACTGAAGGCATGTTTAATCCTCAATATAATATTGATTCATTTATGTACCAATTCGTCAATAATATGAATCTTATTTTGAAAGATAAGATGCGTATTTGCGAATTGAATAAGACCCCAGAAAATTCTATGGGAACAAATGCTACCTTAGACATGCTCGTTGATGTCTTAGTGAATTCTGCATTGTTAACTTGTTCTTCTGATTCTGGTCGTTTACCAGAAAAGGTTATTGAAGATCTTTATGTTAAACTTTCAAGTGTAGTGGTAAAACATTAATAAATCCCCCTCTTAATTGAGGGGGTTAACTAGTTTAGGAATTATAAATGATATCTCAGTCACACGAACTGCTGATTAATTCAAAAAGTGAAATTCTTCGCGCATTGGATGAATTAGATTCAACGTCAATGTTTTCTTCTCAACTTTCTGACGCAATCGGCATTGTTAATAGCGGTAATGTTGAAAAGTTAGGCTCAATCGTTGTAATTGGTTGTGGTGGTACTGGCTCATGGTTACTTCCTAAATTAATTAAAACAATCAATGATGCAAAGAGAAAAGACCTTCTTACTGAAAAATTCAAGTTGATACTTGTTGATGCAGATAATATTGAAGATAAAAATCTTGTACGTCAAAACTTTATTGGTCCTGAAATTGGAATCAATAAGGCAGAAGTAATGGCTACTCGTTATGGTCCTCATTTAGACCCATCTATTGAGGTAATTTACTATGACAAGTATATTGCATCTCCTAATCAAATTCACGAAAAACCAGAAGAAGAAAAGCATTTCTTCATGAATATCGAAGATATTTTTGAATTTACTGCTAACGAACCTGATTATCGTCAATTTGACAAGTTGAAAGCTAAAATGTCATGTGTTGTATTCAACTTGGTTGATAACAGCAAGGCTCGCCAAGCATTGCATGGATTTTTGAATAGTGTCACCACCACTACTGGTGGCTATGCTAAAGCTTATTCAAATATATATGCAGTTGATACTGGTAATGATATGTACAATGGTCAATACCATGTGTCTTCTTATTCGACAAATGGCACTGGCATGAAGTTCCACAAGCTTAACGATTTTAGCAGCGGACATTTTGGCCTTAATGATTTTAGATGGCACCAATCATCTATGGCAACAAGAATTAAAAATTCAAATAATTTTTTTGATTTTTCTCCTGAAACAATATCTGCAAATGATGATGTTTCTTTATATTCTTGTGCAGAAGCAGATGTAGATATTGATAACCAAGATCAAATGCTTGTTGCAAATGATTTCGCGGCGACCCTTTGCCACAATTGGCTCATATCATATTTATTGAGCTTGTTGCAAACATCTTCTATTGTTATTCCTCCATCAGATGCTACATTTATTTGTGGTTCACGATCTATGATGAATAGCTTTGGTGGTATCCCAAATGATGTATACATTGATATGTTTTTAATATCAAAAATTGTTACATTCGATCCTAATATGGGATTGAATTCATTTAGAGATACAACATTTGATAAGCGCTTTAATCAGTCAGATAAAGTTATCGTTAACTTTGGTGTTTTTTGCCAGTATATGCATCAGTTAACAGCCAACAATAGTAGCTGGTATAATGGAGATAACAGAGAGATAAATATTAAATTAGAGAAATTCTTCAATGGTCAGATTAAAGATAAATCTCCAGAAGAAATAGCTTTAAATATCAAAGGATCTGCTGTTAGATTATTAGAATATTTTGAAAGAGAAGTCCCTCAAAGAGAGATTTCATTAAGAAATAATGTTCTATTAGACATTAGAGAAAGCAGTGGTATTAGTAAAATATTTGTTTCTGAATCTGAAGATAAAGCTATCTCTGATGATGATGTTATTATTTATCATATTATTACAAGCTTATTATTGATGATGCACGATTCACATGTGCGTGTTGAGGCTAACATCGCTAATATGATTGTAATTTTAAACATGATAGTTGCTTTAAACTAACTTGTGTAATTTGGGCGCTGGGTTAAACCAGCGCCTTTTTATTCTGACAATTGGAATATAATAATAATGATAATAAAAAGTATTAAAAATATAGATACATCATATCTTACCGATCAACAGATTGAAGCTGATCCATCTGTTGCAGAGGATCTTTCTGGCGCTAAATATTCAGCCATCGAAAGATTAAGATATATTAATTCTATTATTACACAAAGAATTAAGTTGATAACACATTATTCTAAATCTGCTATATCATTAATTGACGATATACTGAATGATAATGTAAATATAGAAAAAAGATTAGCAACTAAATCTTTATTACGTCATAATAGAGAGTCTATTTTATCTTCTATTGAAATTTTAGAAAATAAAACAATTGATGTTGGATATTATGACCACCTTTTAGAAGGTAATTATATAGAAATATTGACTAGTTATTCACTACTAAGTGAATTCTTATCAGACTTTACTAATACAATATTATTTAGAAATTATAATATTGGTGAAAGAGTTATATCTACTATTAACTCTAAAATACCAAAAGAACACAAAGATATATTTAAAAGTATATTTAAATTAGAAGAAGTATTTTTTTATAATTTCAATAATTATGCTGAACATAAATTGAAAAATATAAGATATAAGGATAGTTGTGTTTTTACTTCTTTAAAAGTTTATTATGAAAACATTGGGTTTAAAAAAAATATTGATATTAAGAAGTCTATATTTGATAGACATTTCTCTAATATTGAGATGAGTACAAAAGTAGCCACAATTGATATATCGAAGTTTTTTAACTCAATATCATCTTCTAAATTTATACAAAAAAATATATTTAATGATATATTTAAAATATTAATTTCATATGATGATAGGTCTATGAATTTAAGTAGAGCTTTATTATGGGAATCTGAATCCAGAAACGGCAGACCTTTATACGAAGACTACGAATCATCATTTAACGATATGGAATTTTTAATTGAATATGAATCTGGTAGTGTTAAGTTAGAGCCGTGCGGAACTATAATATCTTTCATATCTCAATTATTTAATTTTACAATTTCATATCTTACTCATAATGGTAGATTACCTACTGGTGCTTCTTATAGTCCTGTACTTAGTAATACTTATATGCTTATACCTGATATCAAAATTACTAAATCTATTAATACATTCTTGGAGAATGGGGACAATAGAGGTTTGAGGATTAGTGTTACTAGATATGCAGATGATATAACTTTATCTGGTTGGCCAACTACTATAAACATGGAATTAATAAAGACTGTAGAATCTACTTTAAATTCATATGGGTTATATATAAAATATTCTAAAACAAAATTTTATGATGCCAATAAGTCTAGAGCAAATGTAATGGGACTTACATTTAGAGTTACAAATTCTAATTTATTTCAATCTATTAATAAGTTTAGTATTGTAACTAATTCTAAGTATAGAAAAGAGGTTATGGACATTATTAATAATGTTACAAACCTTAATGATATTGGATTAAAAGAAATTGGTAAAATAAATTATTATATTAAGTCTGCTATGTCTATGGTTGACTTATCATTTAATTTAGGTTTGTCAGCAAAATCTGAATCATTCAATAGACGATTTACTGCTATTGATTTTAGTACTTTTAAAGGTCCTCAATTCTTTGCTACTAATTATTCTTTGGCAAATGAAATCCGTAAATTAGATATATGTGGAATTGATGGCAAATTGTCATACAAAGATATAATACATAGATTAAAAAATAGTGGCGAAACTGGGTCATTAATAAATAATACTGTAGCAAATTTTAATGATATTAGTTGTAATATTCATGTGTGCAAATCGGAAATTATCAATTCATTTGTATCTGATTCACATAGAGATATATATAGAAGTGATTTTGCAAAAGATAAAGCTAAGCTTACTTTGTTTAAATATTTAAAAGCTGCAATGTTTATATCTAAGTATTTTATAAATGATGACTTAGACGTATTAAATAGAAATAGATTGAATATCTGCTTTAAAGCAACAGATGGTGCTGGCGGAATAATAGCTAAAATATCCTTTAAGGATAAGCTGTTATGGACACATGGAAAATTTTCTACATCAGGATTGCATAGTGATAGATCATTTGAACTTGTGTTTACAAAAGAAATATTAGATTCAATTCAAATTGGGCGTGTATGATTTATGTTAATGTATACGGAAGAAAATTAGATTCTTCCGATAAAGAAAAAATGATGCAACTTATGGGATATATTGATATTCCTCCTGGCGTCATTAAATTTTGGGATTTAGATACTGATGAAGTAGTCTCTACTAATCTTATAAATTATTGTGTGGATGGAACATTTAGTGAACTATCTAGACAGTTAATTCAAGATAAAGTATTAAAACCAAAACAATTGCTTAAGGGCAATATAGTTGTAACAGATGATAAGTTTCTTTTGTTCTCTATTCCATTGAGTATAAAAGAAGCTATGGCTACTGAAGACCATAAAGATTATATATGGCAATCTCTTTCTGAATTTGGAAAATATATCAAAGAATTAGGATATAATTTCGGAGCTACTCCTGAAGTCAAGGAAGAAGTCAAAGAAGAAAAAAGAGTTATTGAGCATATTGATGATATACATGATGATATCCCTTGGAATGAAGTACCGAGTAAAGAGCCTGAAAAACAAGAAAAAGATCTAGGTAAAGAACTCGATAATGCCACTATTCCAAAAGAAACTGTTCAACCAGAAAAAGAGCATAATATTAGAATTGCTACTGAACCAGTTGAAGACTCTGTGGATATTAATGTAGACGCATTAATAGATGCTATTGTGGAATCATTCAAGAGTGATGCCACTATGGGTAAGTCTCTTAAACTAACTAAGAGAATTGTATTACATGCTGCCGATGGGAGCTTAATTAATATTTACCCATCTAATATTATAAAAACCAATGACCCCGGAACACACATGTCGTTTAAAGATATGTTTGCCATTATTAAAATGGCTTTAATTGTAGGGTCTAAAAATATAAAACTTGTATCATAAGAGTTACAAAATGAGCAATACAAATAATATATTTGCTACTAGTGGTGATGAATCAATTACCACTGGTTTGCCAGAAGAAGTTTTAGTTGAAAAAGAAATAGTTATTAAATTCTCTAAAGAAGGCGGATTGATGTACGACCTTAAAGGTCAATGGTCATCATTTGAAATACTGGGAATTCTAGATGTTATTAAAGAGCAAATTAAAAGTGATATGGTATTAATCCCAAAAATTAATAACATTGTTGCCACTAATACAAATCAAGAAGTTTCAGACAACTCTTTAAAGCAAAAACTACAAGACCTTATAGCAGGTAAGTAATGGCTATATATACAGGTATAGATCCATCTATATCGTGTACAGGTATTGCGCTTGTAGAGTATGATATAGAATCTAATTCTTTTAAATTACTAGATAAGAAATCTATTTCTCCTAGCGGTAAACTTAGAGGATACTATAGATCTGCTGAAGCATTTGAATTATTTAAATTCATGTTTGAGACATACAGTATATACGATCAGTCATCCTTTTATGTTTTTGAAAATTACAGCTATGGTTCACCTGGTAAGCTTGCTGAGCTGGGTGAACTTGGCGGTATGTACAAGAACTATATAGATAAAACTCTTAAAAAGCCATTTGATGTAATACCTCCACAAACAGTTAAGAAGGCTCTTACTGGATCTGGCAGAGCTGATAAAGCTATGGTAAAGGAAGGGTTAGAAAAATATGTTTCTAATCTGAGTGATTTTACATTCCAGAATTATGATGAGTCGGATGCTGTTGCAGTAGCTGTTGCATATGGCTTAAATATGTTAAGTAAAATGAATGAATCTAAAGAAAATTGAAAATCTTTTAAAATCAGTGTCTGACATATTAAATGAAAATGCTCCAACTAATCAAGAATTTGTCTTGATGGTTGGAAACATGCTTAGAAGTTATAGTATTGTATTACTTAATAACGATAAAAAGTATACAAATATGGATGTCAATAATGCTGATGAAGTATCATTAGCAATGGTTGGAGATCCATATAATATTGCCTTAAATCTTCTAATGCAATCTCATGTTTTAATAAAAATATCTGATGGATTTAAAGATGAGTAGCATATCTGAATCGGCATATATAGGTGTCCCAAATTATGATTTATTCGTAAGTGACACCTATGAAGGATTGACATTTAGAGATAAGACTTTATCTGAATGGGAATCAATAGTAGAATTTGGTACTTTAAATGAAACTATGGATTCTCATGATTTAAAAGCATATAATTATTCATATATGGAAAAAACAATGATTATTATGAATAATTTAGCATATGCAAAGTCTTCATTAAAAGCATGTGAAATGCATTATGAAGTTCAGATAAGTCATGCTAAAATTAAATTTGTTAACGAATATAAAGAAAAACATTCTTCCTCTAGATTACCCAGCGCAGAAATTATTAATAATATAGTTAATAATTCATGTGCTGAATCTTATGTTGCAAAGAATTTAGCTGAAATCTTTTTAGCATTTTGGCAATCACAATATGATAAGGTAAAAATAATAGACTCAAGATTATCTGGTCTAGGTTATCTTATTGGTATAGAGAGTAAGAATAGTCATAATTAGGATTAGTCGTGGCTAAAGCAAAAAAAGAAGAATTACAAGAAGATTTGCCAGTCGAAATTGGCACTGTTAATAAAGACAGTATTAGAGCTATCAATAGTATCAAGATGGCTCTTAAAAAGAAATATGGTGATGATGTATTTTCTGAAAAAACAATTGCAGCAATGCCATCAATATCAACTGGCTCTGCGCTTATAGATGCAGAGATAGGAAATTCGGGATTAGTTCTTGGTCGTCTACATGAGATTTATGGTGATACTGGTAGTGGTAAAACTACTCTTGCTACATTAATTGCAGCAAATGCACTCGAACAATATCCTGATAAATATATTTTATATATTGATTTTGAACAAGCTTTAGATATGCGTTATACTAAATTGCTTGGCTTGAATGTGCATGATGAAAGAGTGATTATTGTTCAGCCATCATCTGCCGAAGAAGGATTTGAAATCCTTTACAATATGCTTAATACTGGTTCCGTTAGTTTAGTAGTAGTGGATTCTATTCCAGCTATGCTAACTAAAAGAGAATTAGAAAATGGTTTTGATGCTGAAACTATGGCTGAGAAAGCCAGATTCTTATCAAGAGCAATTCCAAAATTATTGGATGTTCTTAAAGTTACAAAATCAATGGTATTGTTTATAAATCAAGTACGAGAAAAAGTAGGATACATGGGTGGTAAGACTACTCCAGGTGGTAAAGCAATTCCATTTTATGCGTCTACTCGTATTGAAATAGCAAGAACTGGTGTTCTTACATCATCTGATATTGCGTTTGGCCAAGAGGTTAAAGCTACTATCAGAAAAAATAAAGTTGGTCAACCATTTGGCGTCATAGAGACTAAAATAATATTTGGTCATGGATTTGATATTGTGGGCGAAACTGTAGATATTGCAGTTAAGCGAGATATTATTCATAGAGGTGGTGCGTGGTTTAATACTCCTTGCGGTGAGAGATTCCAAGGCAAAGCCCCGTGTATTGATTTTTATAAGACAAATAAAGATAAATACGAGGAATTGAGAGCTCTTGTAATGAGCGGAACAATTAGTTCTGGTGATGTTGATGAAAATGGCTTAACAGAAGAAGAAGAAGTAGTTTTACAACAATTAGTTGAAGAAGAAAAACAATAATATGTCTGAAAATTATCTACGTGGGGCTTCTAAAGCTCTGCGACAAATGATGACCGCAGCGTCTCAAACAATTAATAATAGTCCTACTGTTCCTAGTGATAAAGATGTTCATCTTCGTAATCAACTTATTACAGAAGAAGTATTGGAATTTTTAACAGCTACTCTTGGTAATACTCCTGAAGCTCAAGGTACACTAGAGAAAATGGGCCAAGTGCTAAGTGAATTAAAATTAATGTCTGCCAACAATGTAAAAGTTGTTGATATAGATATGCTAGAAGTAGTAGATGCACTTGTTGATATTGAAGTTATTAATATTGGAACTTCCTTGACATATGGAATTAATATTGATGCTGGTTTTAATATTGTGCATCAATCTAATATGGCTAAAGTCAATCCTCAGACTGGTCGTATGGACAAAAATGAATTTGGTAAAATCATTAAGCCTGCTGGATGGGTAGCTCCAGATTTAAGCGGACTAATATGAAAAATGTAACCAATTCAATGGCAGAAGAAGTTGTAGTTGATTTAAATGAAGTAGATTTAGATTCTGTAGATGATCTAAGTCTTATCATAGAAGAAGAGTTTGAACAAGAAGTTCAAATAGTTCCCACCCAAGATTAATACGGATATAAAATGGACTCATTAAATTTTTTTAATTCTCCGAAGTCTTTTAAAGACGAAGTAGTAAATATAATTGATAAAACAGTTATAATATCAAAAGAGCAGAAAGATGATTCTCGTGTTTCTGTTACTATTGATTCTGATTTGCTCAAAAGAATTGTTAGCTGCAATGCTAAAGATGAGTCCATTATTGTAGATGATGCAACTTATAATTTGATATCTGCAGAAAGACTTCAAAATAATTGTACTCGAATTATAATCAAAGATAAAGATTATGGCTTCTATTTTTCAGCAATAGTTAAAGAAGCTGTTGGATATATGTTCTTGGCAAGTGATATTGAAAAATATGGCGCAAGAATATGTATGGCAAATGGATTCGATACAATTGAATTTGAAAAAAACTATCCAATCCCGTATGTAAAAATTCTAAATTTAGGTGCTTCTGAAATTGAAAATTTATCAGATATTATTGGTGCAACTGATTGAATAATTTGTGTGGTGGCTAGTCCACCACATAATTATCATGGTGAAAAATGAATAATTATATTTCTACAAAAGAAAATCCTAATGGCGATATAATGCCAGAAGATGTAGGTATGTATACTAATCTTCATGCACATAGCGTTTATAGTCCTTTGGATGGCTATGGTAAACTTAATGAATATTGTCAGAGAGCTGTTGCATTAGGTTTTAAAGGATTATGCTTATCTGAACATGGCACCATGATGGGTCATTTAGAACAAGCTAAAGTCTGTAAGAAACATGGCATTAAGCCAATATTTTCTAATGAAGGGTATTTTACTCTTCAAAGTGGTACACAAAAAGAAAAAGTTGAAGGCTATAAGTCTTCATATCATATTCTATTGATTGCAAAGAATAATACTGGATATAAAAATCTTATGAAAGCTACTAGTATAGCTTGGACTAAGTATAAATATTATAAGCCAAGATTTGATTTGGAATTATTAGAAGAATGCAGCGAAGGCATTATATGTCTAACTGCATGTCTAGGTGGCGCTTTGTCTCAGTTATTCCTTGATGGAAGAACGGAAGAGGCAGAAGAAGTAGCCGTTAGACTTAAAAACATATTTAAAGATAATTTATATTTAGAGCTTACATATACAGGTCTTGAAGAGCAGGATCGTGCTAACAAGTTCTTAAAAGAATTATCTGTTAAGCATGATATAAAATTAGTTATAACATGCGATTCTCACTATGTTTATCCTTGGCAATCTGATTCTCATATGAAACTAGTATTGATTAATACTGGCGGTCAATTGCAAAAAGAATCTAAAGAAGTTGATTTAGTTAATAATGAAAAAGAGAATGCTGACGTAGATAGTAGCTCTATGTTTTATCAACCTAATCAATATTATGTAAAGCCATATCATGTAATGCGTAATGAATATTACAATGATGAAATGGATAGAATTGCATTTGAGAATACAAATAAAATAGCAGAAGAATGTAATGTTGATATATCACATGACGATAGGATGATATTTCCTATGCCATATTCTGATCCATATTCTGTATTAGAAAATAAAGTCATGGCTTGGCATAGTCAATACACAAAAGATTTTTCTGAAGAAAATAAGAAAATATACAAAGATAGGCTGATAGAAGAACTTACCATTTATGATAAGATGGACTTCTCTAGTTATCCTCTTGTATTAGAAGAAATTATTAATCATGCAAATTCTAAAGGCATACTTACTGGCCCAGGAAGGGGATGTAGTGAAAAACATCTAAGAGTTATTGTAATAAGAGACGGACTATATAAATATATAAATATTGATCAGGTTAAAGTTGGCGATTTTGTTATTGGTCATTCTGGCAGAATAAGAGAAGTTAAAAATGTTTTTGAATATCATATTGAAGAAGATATGATAGAAATAGAAACATTCTTCTCAGATAGGCTTTCTAGAAATATCTTAACAAGAGATCACAAGATACTTATTCATAATAAGGAATGGGTTGAATCCTCTAATGTTGTTGCCGGTGATTTCGTAAAATTACCAATACTTGATCCAATTGGTGAAAAAATAGAATCTTTTGATTTATTAGATTTTTGCAATAAGGATAAAGTAATTGAATTTACTAACGAATATATTGTATATTCTATTGTCCCTAATACTCCTGTTAAATTCAGCGAAGCCTTTATTTCTGAAAGCGGTATTTCTAAGAGCGTATATAAATCAATATGTAGTGATCTTCATTACAATGGTCAACTTAGAAAATCTTATGAACGCTTTATTCCTAAAATAGAGCAGATTTATGGATCAGTTGAATCATTTGCAAAAGCTATAAAGTCAAATAGGGAAGTAAAATTTAAGAGGCATTTAGTTGTTGATGAAAATTTTGTTTATTCTGTTGGACAATTTGTAGGAGACGGATATATCAGTTCTGATAATAGGATTGGAATGTATATCTACTATAATTTATCTCAAACAGATAGATCTTCTAAATTTATAAGCTTTTTAAAATCTATGGATATAACTCCATTAGAATCTATTAGGGAAAACACATTATTATGCTATGGTCTTAATGAGCCTTTAACAAATCTATTAAGATTTTTATTTTCTGATTATAAGTACAGTTCTAATACTAAATATATACCTAAATTTATTTTCGGATTAGACAAAGATTTAATTAATACATTCCTTATGGGATACTTATCTTCAGACGGGTATTATGATGATAGTAAGAAATCTTATAAGGCTACTTCTACATCATTAAATCTTATAGATGGAATTAAACAAATATGCTCTATATTAGGATATGCTTGTTCAATATATGAAGAGAAAAGAGAGTATAATAGTATAAAACTTTCTGAAGGCAATAGGGTTTTTAATGCTAATATCAAAATGCCTGAAAATTTTGATAAGAGATATTGCTTTATAGATGGTAATTATTTGTGCATGCGCGTTAAATCCGTAATAGAAATTGATAAATATTCTACTTCTGTATATGATTTTGAAGTTGATGAGGACCATAGTTATACTACAAGTTCTTATATTCAGCATAATAGTGCAGCAGGAAGCTTAATATCTTATGCTCTTGGTCTTACTAAAATAGATCCAATTCCATATGGATTAATGTTTTCTAGATATTTGAGCGCAGGTAGGGCTAAATATCCACTTATTGAATTTGATGGTTATCCATTATCTGAATGGAATAAAAAGAATGAATAACCCATTGTTAAATATATTAAATGAATTAAAAAAAATTGATAATCATGATAGAATTAATGTTCAGTCAGATTTATTACATATTCTAATTCATGGTGATGAAGAACTAGGTATATCAAAAACTATTACAAATAATGAGCAATATAAATTTAAGGTAGGCGAATTAGTTTATGCTACTGGTGATATATATGCATATGATGCCGTATTGTATCCGCCTCCTTTAAATACTAAGATAAATATTATATCTGGTGGACTTGTTCAGAGAGTTGGAGTATTTAATCCTAGTTATGATTTGGCTTGGTTTCCATTGCTTAAAACTCCGTTGACAGTTAAAGAACGAATGCGTATAAAATCAGAAAAAGAATTAGGATTAAAAGATGGACAATCTGTTTGGTAATTTCGACCTAAAAGATAAAAAGCATATTATGATAGATATTGAAACTCTATCTACAAGACCTAATGCAGTTATTTATGAAATAGCTGCAATAGAATTTAAATTGAATTTTAATGATGATGCTATAAATGGAGATCCCATTTTCGCTTATAAAATCATTGATGATCAAATAAATATTACTGGTCAATCTAGAAAAAGAGATATTTCTTCTAACACTATGGCTTTTCATTTTGAGCAAAATATGAAAAATTTCGTAGAGTACATGACGAATATGCATACCTGTCGTGATTTAAAGTCTGTATTAAATAGTTTAGCTATTGATTTAAATAGGTACTCTAGTGAAGATACTATAGTATGGACTAATAGTCCAATATTTGATTTAGTAATATTGCGTAATGCTTACGAATCTGAAGGAATTGAAATTCCTGCTATATTGAATTCTCATTGGAATCAAGCTGATGTGAGATTTATAACTCAGTTTCTTAGTAAAGAAGACAAAGCATCTATATTCCGTCAAGCCAATAGTGCGCTAATCAATGGCCGTACTGGTATGGGTAATGTGGCTCGTGGAATTGATATGTCTGCCCATCGTGCCTTACATGATTGTCTTGTTCAGGCACTAATAGTAAAAGAATACTTTAAAAGTAGGATAGGTAATGCCTAATACTGGTGAACCAAATATTGGTAATAACATCCAGTGGACCAATGGTGATGACGAGATGTCTGTATTGACTAAATCTGGTAGAACCAAACGTGTTCGTGGTGGTGTTGATGGCCATGATGTATCTGCTAAAGATATTAATGAGCTTCGACATGTAATCGAAGGTCTTGCTAATCATTCTCATTCATACCAAGATAATGTTGGCGGTGGATGCTAATGAGTACTGGATATTATGAATTAGACAACACACTTGATGTGTTGTTTAAAAAATATGAATATGGCATTGTTGATTCAGAAGAATTTAAAGAATATTTTGCGAGCTTAGATTATTTAGCTAAATCTAAAATGCTTCTATTGATGGCATATGAAATTCAAGACGAAGAGCTTAGCGAAGTTATCTTTAATAAATTTATTTCTGTATACAATAGTGTATTAGAAGATCCTGAATCTTATAATCCAGAAGATAAAGAATTTTGTGGCAATATGTCTATGGCTATTTGTTTAGCAAGACAATGTTTAGTGCCTGGTGACGTTAAAGATTTGTTTGTGCTTGCTAATGAATCTCCTGATCCAAAGGCATATATAACAAGAGCTGTAAAATCTTTAATTGAATGCTTTAGAGATTTAGAAAAAATCACCGAAGAAAATTTTGGTGATAACATTATTATGCGCTCAATATATGATTATGAGACAGATTATCTCTATATCAAATTATTGAGCT
>RRZT010074114.1_pt1 | contig 14597 bp, 11 predicted proteins | sample 2165551 | NCBI WGS metagenome assembly RRZT01 (sample SAMN10456910, study PRJNA506462) | wastewater metagenome | biome: wastewater; feature: sludge; material: wastewater sludge; isolation source: wastewater sludge with Escherichia coli K12::gfp cells carrying plasmid... | place: USA: Moscow, Idaho... | reverse complement strand
GGCTCGACCGGGCGCGGCACGACCGGCGCGATGCCCTCGAGCTTGTTCTCGCGCATGTACTCGTCCATCTCGCGCCAGCCGGTGTAGACGGAGGCCTTGACCGCCTTCGGATTGAGGGTGTAGCAGTCCTCGATCGCACGCATCGCGTGGCGGCAGGCGCTGCCGATGGCCTTGCCCTCGGCCTCGTTGCGGGCGGCGACGGCTTCGCCGGACTCGATGCCGAGCAGGTCGCAGCTGGCCAGCAGGGGCAGCGCGGCGAGCAGGGCGATGACGGAAAGTCTCGGCAGTCTCATGGCGGGGGGAGGGCAAGCGGAGGGCGGGGGCTGCCTCGCTTATCGTCTGTCGCCCGGAGCGACTTGAGCAGTCCGGGCGAGGCGCCCCGTTTCAGCCCAGCCGCTCGCCAGGGCGGATGTCACAGCCGGCCAGCCATTCGCGCACCGGCTGGCGCCGCCCGCCAGGGCGCTGCACCCGCTCGATCTCCAGCGCGCCCTCGCCGCAGGCCACCCGCAGCAGGCCGGCGTCGCCCGGCAGCACCTCGCCGGGCGCGCCCTGCCCTGGCGTCGGCCGGGCCTGCCAGACCTTGATCGTCTCGGCACCGCGCACGAAGCTCGCGCCGGGAAAGGGATCGAAGGCACGCACCCGGCGCGCGATCACCGCCGCCGGCAGCGTCCAGTCGATCGCCGCCTCCTTCTTGTCGATCTTGTGCGCGTAGTTCACGCCCTCCAGCGGCTGCGGCACCGGCTGCAGGCGCCCGGCCGCCGCATCGGCCAGCGCCGCGACGATCATGCGCCCGCCCAGCAGCGCCAGCCGGTCATGCAGCAGCGCGGTGGTGTCGTCCGGGCCGATCGGCTCGCGCGCGACCGAGAGCATGTCGCCGGTGTCCAGCCCTTCGTCCATCTGCATGATGGTGATGCCGGTCTCGGCGTCGCCGGCCTCGATCGCGCGGTGGATCGGCGCCGCACCGCGCCAGCGCGGCAGGATCGAGCCGTGAATGTTCAGGCAGCCCAGGCGCGGCAGCGCCAGCACCCAGCGCGGCAGGATCAGGCCGTAGGCGGCGACCACCAGCACGTCCAGGCGGGCCGCCAGCAGCGCCTCGCGCGCGGCCGCGGCCTCGTCGGGAAAGCGGCCGTCGAGCCTCAGGCTCGTCGGCTGCGCCACCGCGATGCCGTGCTCCAGCGCGAGCTGCTTGACCGGCGAGGGCTGCAGCTTCATGCCGCGCCCGGCCGGGCGGTCGGGCTGGGTCAGCACCAGCGGCACCGAGATGCCGGCGGCCAGCATCGCCGCCAGCGCCTCGCGGGCGAACTCCGGCGTGCCGGCAAAGCCGACACGCAGCGGCGCGACAGCGGCAGGCGTCGCGCTCATTCCGTCGCCTCGTCGTCGCGGCCGCGCTTGAGCAGCTTGGTGCGGATGCGGTTGCGCTTGAGCGGCGAGAGGTACTCGACGAAGACCCGGCCCATCAGGTGATCCATCTCGTGCTGGATGCAGATCGCCAGCAGGCCGTCGGCCTCGAGGTCGAAGGAGCGGCCCTCGCGGTCGAGCGCGCGCACCGTGACCCGCTCATGGCGCTCGACCTTGTCGTAGATCGTCGGCACCGACAGGCAGCCCTCGTCGCCGACCACACGCTCCGGGCTGCGCACGATCAGCTCCGGGTTGATCAGCACCAGCTGCTCCGTGCGGTCTTCGGAGACATCGATGACGATCAGGCGCTCGTGCACATCGACCTGGGTCGCGGCCAGGCCGATGCCGCGCGACTTGTACATCGTCTCGAACATGTCGTCGATCAGCGTGCGGATGCGCGCATCGACGGCCGCCACCGGCTTGGCGACCTTGTTCAGGCGGGGATCGGGATAGCGAAGAATGGTCAGCAGGCTCATGGCGATGACGATGGCGATCGGTCGCGACGCGACAGTGAAGGGCAGGCCCGAAGCGGCAGAAGTGGCAAAACAGCCGATTTCATTGCAGCCTTAGGGCTTCGGGGGCAGAATCGACGAGTCTGAATGAAGTGTTTCGCGCGGGCCTGCCGGGTCGGCGCACGGAGAAGAACTCCATGATCCTGTGCCACGGCGAGCACGCTCGAACCCGGCGCGCCCTCGCCAGCCCCTCAAGGCTGCTGGCGGCGACGCTGCTGGGCCTGTCGCTCCAGGCGACTCACGCAGCCCCCGATTATCCGGTCACTGCCGCGCAGCGCAGCACGGCCCGACAGGTCGCCGAGGCCGGCGTGCCGCTTTCCGAGCTGGCGCCCAACGCGCCCGAAAGCCATGTCGTGCGCCGCGGCGACACGCTCTGGGACATCTCGAAGCTCTTCCTGCGCAGCCCCTGGCGCTGGCCGGAACTCTGGGGCATGAACCTGGAGCAGATCCGCAATCCGCACCTGATCTATCCGGGCCAGGAGCTGGTGCTGGTACGCGAGGGCGGCCGCGCGCGGCTGCAGTTCGGCCGCGCCGGCTCGGGCACCGTGAAGCTCTCGCCGCGTGTGCGCGCGGGCGATGTCGACAACGGGCCGCTCGCCTCGATCTCGCTGCATCTGATCGAGCCCTTCCTGAACGACGCGATCGTGCTCGAGGCCGACGAGCTGGACAACGCGCCGCGCATCGTCGCCGGCCGCGAGGGCCGGGTGCTGCTCGGCCGGGGCGACACCGCCTATGTGCGCGGCGAGATGCCGCCGCTGCGCAACTGGCGCGTCTTCCGCCAGGCCCGGCCGCTGCTCGATCCCGACACCCGGGCGCTGCTCGGCTACGAGGCGGCCTTCGTCGGCTCGGCCGAATATGTCCGTCCGGGCAGCGTGACCCCGAGCGCCGATGGCAAGACCCAGGAGATCGTGCCCGGCACGGTGGTGCTGACGACGCTGCGCCAGGAAGCCGGCGCCGGCGACCGCCTGGCGCAGGCCCCGACCCGCGACACCACCAACTTCGTCCCGCATGCGCCCTCGGCGCCGATCGCCGGACGCATCGTCTCGATCTACGGCGACGGCATGTCGGCCGGCCAGAACCAGATCGTCGCGCTGAACCGCGGCCGGGTCGACGGCATCGAGCGCGGCCATGTGCTGGCGATCCAGCGCGCCGGCGAGCGCATCGCCGATCGCACCGACCCGCAGCGGGCCGCGCTGCAGCTGCCCGACGAGACGCACGGACACCTGTTCGTGTTCCGCGTCTTCGAGCGGGTGGCCTACGCGCTGATCCTCGACGCGCAGACCGCGGTGCGCCCCGGCGACCGCTTCACCCAGCCCTGAGCCGAGCCGGGAGCGCGACGATGCCGCTGGCCGGACACGCGCCCGACGAGATCGCCGCCTGGCTGAGGCTGCTGCAGACGCCGGGCTGCGGCCGCCAGCGCGCGCGCCAGCTGCTCGCGGCCTTCGGCTCGCCCGAGGGCGTGTTCGCCGCCTCGTCGGTGGCACAGCGCCAGATCGTCGGCGAGGCGCTGGTGCAGGCGCTGCGCTCGCCGCCCGACGGACTGGATGCGCTGGTCGACGCCACGCTGGACTGGCTCGCGCATCCCGACCACCATCTGCTGATCCTCGGCGACGAGGGCTACCCGCCGGGCTGGATGCACATGCCCGACTCGCCGCTGCTGCTGCACCTGCACGGTGCACCGCAGCGCCTGAACGACCGCGATCTGATCGCGCTGGTCGGCAGCCGTCATCCGACCGCCAGCGGCGCCGCGCTGGCGCGCGAGTTCGCCGCCGGACTGGGTCGCGACGGCCTGGGCATCGTCTCCGGACTGGCGCAGGGCATCGACGCGGCCGCCCATCTGGGCGCGCTGGATGCCGGCGCGCCGACGGTGGCGGTCATCGGCACCGGCATCGACCGCTGCTATCCGCGACAGCATGAGGCGCTGGCCGCGCGCATCGTCGCTGCTGGCGGCCTGATCGTCAGCGAGCATGTGCTCGGCACCGGACCGCTGGCACCGCATTTCCCGCAGCGCAACCGGCTGATCGCCGGGCTGTCGCTGGGCACGCTGGTGGTGGAGGCCGCGCTGCAGTCGGGCTCGCTGATCACCGCGCGGCTGGCGCTGGAGAGCAACCGCGAGGTGTTCGCGATCCCGGGCCCGATCCGCAGCCCGCAGTCGCGCGGCTGCCACCGGCTGATCCGCGATGGCGCGCGGCTGGTCGAGTCGGTCGAGGACATCCTGGAGGACCTGCGGCCGCTGCGCCGGGCGCCCGCCACCGACGAGATGCCGGAGACGGCAGCGGCGGCCACCACTGCGCCCGATGCGCAGGACGACGTCTCCGACCCGATCCTCCAGGCCCTGGGCTGGAGTCCGGCCACGCTGGACGCGCTGCAGGCGCGCACCGGCTGGGCCACGCCGCAGCTGCAGGCCCGGCTGCTCGAGCTGGAAATGCTGGAGCAGGTCGTCCGGCTGCCCGGACAGATCTTTCAACGCCAGAATCGTGCGTGACCCCGCTCACGGGGGCCGGCCGGCACGGGTTCTCCGGGTCACCATGCCCTCGGGTATAGTGAATCCATGTTCGACGTGCTCGTCTACCTCTACGAAAACTACTGGCGCCCGGACTCCTGTCCGGAGCATGGCCAGCTGTCGCGCAAGCTGACCTCGGTCGGCTTCGAGAGCGACGAGATCGAGGAGGCGCTGAGCTGGCTCGACGGCCTGACCAGCGTGGCCGAGACCCAGGCGCAGATGCAGAGCGCGCTGTCGATGCGCATCTACACCGCCTCGGAGCAGGACCGGCTCGGCACCGCCTCGATCGCCTTCCTGAGCTTCCTGGAGTCGGCCGGCGTGCTGCCGGCGCACATGCGCGAGATCGCGGTCGACCGGGCGATGGCCGCACCGGGCGGATCGCTGGCGCTCGAGGACCTGAAGATCATCGTGCTGATGGTCTTCTGGAGCATGGGCGAGGAGCCCGACGCGCTGATCCTCGACGAACTCTTCGTCGACGACGCCGACCGCCTCATCCACTGACACGCCCAGGCCGGGCGTGACCGCAGCGCCTCAGTGCAGCAGCCGCGCCGGATCGGCGTCGAGCTTGGCCAGCGCGTTGCGGGTGGCGCGCACCGTCAGTGACTCCTCCTCGAAGGGCACCAGCAGGCCCGCCTGCAGGAAGGAGGCCAGGCGATGCTTCTGGAACATGATGCCGCGCCCCTGCACCGACACGAACAGGCTGAACTGCTTGCGACTGCCCTGCCAGGCCAGCTGCACCGGCTCGATGCGGTCGCGGTAGTCGAGCCGGAACCAGTTGCCGACCGTCAGGTCGGCCACCCAGGCCACCATCGCCGGCGTCGGCATCGAGCCGCCCTCGGCGACCACCTCCAGATCCTGGGTCTCGTGGCCCGAGAGATCGCGCACCATCGACTCGTCGATCTCGATGTCGCCGGCCTCGGGCAGCAGATCCTCCAGCGCCTCGAGCTGCATCATCAGCTCGTCGAGGCGCTCGGTCGGAATGGTGGCAGTGCGCGCCGAGAACGCCGCCTGCAGCGCATTGTTGAGCGACTGCACATACTCGTCCTGCCGCGGCATCGGCACGCCGGCCGAGCCCATGCCCTCGCGCAGCCGCTTGAGCAGCGGCGGCAGCCGGCGGATCGCCTCGGCCCGCTCCTCGCGCGAGACCTTGGCGCTGGCCAGCCAGATCAGGTCGGAGGCGACCTTGCTCATCGCCCGGGTCTGCTCGCTGCTGGCGCTGGTCTTGACCGCGGTGGTCGCCAGCACGTCGGCCCAGACATGGAAGAGGAACTGGCGCACGCTGTCATGCACCGGCACCTTGTCGAGCATCTTGCGCATCTCGATGGTGTACTGGATCGCCATCGTCTCGCGCTGCTCGATCTGCTGCGCCAGCGACACGCCCTTGCTCGCGGCGACATGCTCGGTCTTGAAATACTCCTCGATGAAGCGCTCGAACTCGGTCAGCACCGTCTGGAAGACCCGCCGGCCGGTGTCCGGATAGGCCTCGACGACCTGGACGACACGCTTGATCTCGCGCTCCATCGGCTCGCTGACACCGGCCGCACCCACCTCGAAGCCCATCACGCAGCCGCCCATGCGGTCGATCAGCTTGCGCGCCGGATGGTCGATGGTGGCGAAGAAGTCGGGCTCGGCGATCGCCACCCGCAGCACCGGCATCTGCAGCCGCGCGAACCACACCCGCACGCTGGCCGGAATGCGCTCCTCGGTCAGCAGGCTCTGGAACATCAGCGCGACGATCTCGATGGTGGCGCGCTCGACCGGCGTGGTCGCGGCCTGCTTGAGCGCGACCTTGCGGCTCTGCAGTTCCTGCAGCAGTCCCGGCGCCGACACCGCGACCGCCTGCGACAGCACCGGCACGCCCGAAGCCGCACCGGCCGCGGAGGCGCCGCCGTCGAAGCGGCGGCGCACCGCCTGCTCGGCATCGCTGATCGCGGCGCTCAGCCCGGGCGAGGGCTGAACATGCGGATGCGCGATGGTCGAGCTGTAGAAGTCGGGCACCTGCCGCGCGACCAGGCGATTGAGCCGGCCCAGCACCGCCTCGGCCTGCTCGATGCTGCGCAGCAGGCCCGGCGAGTGCGTCATCATGCGCGTCTCGTCATGCACATCACGCAGCGGCACCGGCACGGTGGCCGCACCGGCGGAAGACGGCGGCGACACATCCGCCATCATCGTCGGCGCGTAGAGATGGGCATCGCGGCTGTCTGGCGCCGCCGTGCCGCCAGACTGGCCGGCACGGGCTGCGCCGCCCGCCCCGCCGCCACCGCCCCAGGCAGAGCCACTCGCCCCGCCCGTGACGCCGCCACCGCCACTGCCGCCAGAGACGGCACCGCTCGCGCCTCCAGCTCCGCCCCCCGAGGCGGCACCGGAGCCGCCGCCCGAAGCCCAGCGGGACGACGTCGACGACTCGGGGCGGGTCTCGCTGCGGTTCAGATGGGCAGGAGAGGGAAAGCGCTCCTGAGGCGGCTGGGACAGGCCCCCGGGCCGGGCCGCCGCGGGCGCAGCGCCCCCCGCCGGATCCGGCGAGAAGCCGCCCGCGCGCGACACGCGGCCGTCGTCCTTGCTGCGGCGAATGAAATGGCGCAGATTGACCTCGGGACAGACGCCCTGCCCGATCAGCCAGCGATTGACCTCGTGATAGGCCTCATGGATGAGCGCCGCGAACTCCTCGTGCAGCATCGGCTGCAGAACCCGCCAGGCCTCGGCGCTGAAGCCGGCGGTGAACCAGCTCTCCGACACCGCACGGGCCAGCGCGTGCGGGCGCAGCACATCCAGCGCGTCGAGTTCGTCGCGGTGATCGAGCGCCGCCATCCGGTAGCGCAGATCCGAGAACTCCCAGCTGGCCTTGTCCAGCAGCGCCATCGCCATGTGCGAGACGACGATCTCCTGGTCGACCGAGGCGTCGTCGACGATCGCGAGTTCGTCGGCGCGGGTGGCATTGCGCCCCGCACCCTGCGGAGCAACCTGACGACCGGCTGCCGCCTGCTGAAGCTGCTGCCCGAAGGCGGTGGCCCAGCGGCCGGACTGCAGCGGCAGGTCCACCAGCAGATCGCGGTAGACCGCGTGATGTGCCGACGGCGTGCGGGCCTGCTCGGCGATGCGGTCACGCACCCGCTCGGTCAGCGTGCCGGCCACCCGGGGCATCAACCGCTGGAGCTGCTCGCAATAGAGTCGCCGCGCCTGTGCGGCCAGCAGCGAGGAGGGGGTTGCGGCAGCCATGGGAGAGGTGGGGGAGAAGGAATCGACCGTCGGAATCTGGAAAAATAGTGTGTACTACTTTACACCAGCCGGTCGATGCCTCACACGACCGCGCCGGCGTTCGGATCGTTCGGATCCTGGTCCTTCTTGGCGCCTGCGCTGACCAGATCCTCGCGCCGGACACCCAGCCACATCGCGATGGCCGCCGCGACGAAGACCGACGAATAGATGCCGAAGCAGATGCCGATCGTCAGCGCCACCGCGAAGTAGTGCAGCGTCGGGCCGCCGAACAGCAGCATCGACAGCACCATCATCTGCGTCGAGCCGTGCGTGATGATGGTGCGGCTCATCGTGGTGGTGATCGCGTGGTCGATGACCTCGGGCGTGCTCATCTTTCGGAACTTGCGGAAGGCCTCGCGGATGCGGTCGAAGATCACCACCGACTCGTTGACCGAGTAGCCCAGCACCGCCAGCACCGCCGCCAGCACCGCCAGCGAGAACTCCCACTGGAAGAAGGCGAAGAAGCCCAGGATGATGATCACGTCATGCAGGTTGGCGATGATCGCGGCCACCGCGAACTTCCACTCGAAGCGGATCGCCAGGTAGATCATGATGCCGACGACCACGAAGGCCAGCGCCTTCAGGCCGTCCTCGGCCAGCTCCTTGCCGACCTGCGGGCCGACGAACTCGCTGCGGGTGAGCTTGAGCGGCTCGGTGGTGCTGCCGTTGCTGCCGGCCTCGCAGACCTGGCGGCTGATGCTCTCGCCCTTGTCGGTGGTGATCTGCACCGGCTTGACCAGGCCGCCCTCGGCGGCGCACAGCTGGGCGAAGACGCGGCCGACCACCTCGTTCTGCTTGACGCCCTCGCGCAGCGGCAGGCGGATCAGCACATCGCGCGAGGTGCCGAACTTCTGCACCTGCACTTCGCCGAAGTTCATCGCCTCGACGGTGGTGCGGACCCGGGCGATGTCGGCGCTCTGGGCGTACTCGGTCTCGATGACCGTGCCGCCGGTGAACTCGATCGACAGGTGCAGCCCGCGGGTCAGCAGGAAGAACACCGCCAGCGCGAACGTGGCGAAGGAGATGATGTTGAACACCAGCGCATGCCGCATGAACGGGATGTCGCGGCGCAGGCGGAAGAATTCCATGAGGTGACTCCCTTCAGGCCTTGGGCGAGGTGACGGCCGGGGCGGCGTCGGCCGATCCCGGCTGCGCGGCCGGCTTCCAGACCTGGCCGATCGAGACGCCCTGCAGCTTCTTCTTGCGGCCGTACCAGAGGTTGACCAGACCGCGCGAGAAGAGCACCGCCGAGAACATCGAGGTGAGAATGCCCAGGCAGTGCACCACCGCGAAGCCGCGCACCGGACCCGAGCCGAAGGCCAGCAGCGCCACGCCGGCGATCAGCGTGGTCACGTTCGAGTCCAGGATGGTGCCCCAGGCGGCCTCGTAGCCCTTGTGGATCGCCATCTGCGGCGAGGCGCCGGCACGCAGCTCCTCGCGCACCCGCTCGTTGATCAGCACGTTGGCGTCGATCGCCATGCCCAGCACCAGCGCGATCGCGGCGATGCCCGGCAGCGTCAGCGTGGCCTGCATCATCGACAGGATCGCCACCAGCAGCAGCAGGTTCACGCCCAGCGCCAGCGTCGAGAACACGCCGAACAGCATGTAGTAGGCGCACATGAAGACCGCGATGGCGATGAAGCCGTACAGCACGCTGTCGAAGCCCTTGGCGATGTTCTCGGCGCCCAGGCTGGGGCCGATCAGGCGTTCCTCGATGATCTCCATCGGTGCGGCCAGACTGCCTGCGCGCAGCAGCAGCGCGGTGTCGGCCGCCTCGACGGGCGTCATCGAGCCGGAGATCTGCACCCGGCCGCCACCGATCTCCGAGCGGATCACGGGGGCCGTCACGACCTCGCCCCGGCCCTTCTCGAACAGCAGGATGGCCATGCGCTTGTTGATGTTCTCGCGGGTGACGTCGCGGAAGATGCGCGCGCCGCGGGCGTCGAGCGTCAGGTGCACCGCCGGCTGCTGGTTGTCGTCGAAGCCGGCCTGCGCGTCGGTCAGGTTCTCGCCGGTCAGCACCACCTGGCGCTTGACGATGATGGGCACGCCGCCACGCTCCAGGAAGCGCTCGGTGCCGAAGGGCACCGGAGCGCCGCCGCCCAGCGCGGCCTGCGCCTCGGGGCCGTCGTCGACCATGCGCACTTCCAGCGTGGCGGTGCGGCCGATGATGTCCTTGGCCTTGGCCACGTCCTGCACGCCGGGCAGCTGCACGACCACGCGGTCGGCGCCCTGCTGCTGGATCACCGGCTCGGCCACGCCCAGCTCGTTGATGCGGTTGTGCAGCGTATTGATGTTCTGCGTCAGCGCCTGCTGCTGGACGTTGCGGACCGCCTCGGGCTTGATGCGGCCGATCAGCCGGGGCTCGGCGGCATCGCCGGCCTCGGTCCAGAGCATGTCGGCCTGGGCCAGCGTCAGCGCCTCGCGCGCCTTGGTCTGGGCCTCGCGGTCCCGCAGGCGCACCTCGATGCTGTCGCCGCTGCGCTGGATGCCGGCGTGGCGGATCGACTTGTCGCGCAGCAGCGTGCGCACGTCGCCCGCGAGCGACTCGGTCTTCTTGGTCAGCGCCGCAGCCATGTCGACCTGCATCAGGAAATGCACGCCGCCGCGCAGGTCCAGACCCAGGTACATCGGCTGTGCGCCCAGCCCGGTCAGCCATTGCGGCGAGCGCGACACCAGGTTCAGCGCGACGATGTAGGACGGATCGGCCGGATCGGGATTGAGCGCGCGCACGATCGCGTCGCGCGCCTTGAGCTGGGTATCGGTGTCGCCGAAGCGGGCGCGCACCGAGTTGCCCTCGAGCTGGACGAAGTCGGGCTTCAGGCCGGCGGCCTGCAGGGCCTGCTCGACCCGGGGCACCAGACCGGCATCGACCTTCAGCGTGGCCTTGCCGCTGGAGACCTGGACGGCCGGCGCCTCGCCGAAGAAGTTGGGCAGCGTGTAGAGCAGCCCCGCCACCACCGCGATGGCCAGGATCAGGTACTTCCACCAGGGGTAGCGGTTCATCGTTCAGCCTGAGAGCAAGAATTCAGCAAGGAGTCGGGGCGACGGCCCGGCTTACTTGATCGAGCCCTTGGGCAGGACCTGCACCACCGCGCTGCGCTGGCACTGGACCTCGACGCCCGAGGACACTTCCAGCGACACGAAGGACTCGGCCACCTTGGTGACCCGGCCCAGCAGGCCGCCGGCGGTGACGATCTCGTCGCCCTTGGCCAGCGCGTCGATCATCGCCTTGTGCTCCTTCTGCTTCTTCATCTGGGGCCGGATCATGATGAAGTACAGCACCACGAACATCAGCACCAGCGGCAGCAGCTGCATCAGGGACGAGCCGCCTGCGGGTGCGGCGCCAGCCGCCTGGGCGTAGGCATTGGAAATGAACACGTTCGGCTCCTGCAAAGGGGAATAAGGGACAAAGCGCACGATTGTAGGGGTGTCCGGAAACCGGCCGGACCCCAGGTGACCCCACCCGCCCGGGCCGGGGGTCAAGGCGGCAAAAGCGGCAACCGATATCGACGCCATGGACCGCCCTCTTGCGCCCCCTGTCGCCGATTCCCGCCTGTCACGCGCGCTGAGCGCCAGCGCCTGCGGCACGCTGCTGCTGGTCGTGCCGGTGCGGCTCGACGAGATGGCCGCGCTGCTGGGCGCCGCCCTGCGCGAGACGGTGCTGCAGGCGGCGGCCCGGCAGCTCGAGACGGCGCTGCACGCGCTGCAGCAGCCCGCCACCGGGGCCGAAGCCCTGCACCGCCGCGGCGACGGCTTCCTGGTGGTGCTGGGCGACGCCTCGCCCGAGCATGTCGACACCGCGGCGCGCCTGCTGCTGGATGCGCTGGAGCAGCCGATGGAGGTCGCCGGCCAGCGCTTCTGCCTGGGCGGCTGCGCCGGCCGGGTCGACTTCGATGCGCAGAGCGGGCACGAGATCGCCACGCTGCTGCGCCAGGCCGATCTGGCCAGCCTGGAGGCCCGCCGGCTCGGTCGTGGCCAGTGCGTCCGGCATGAGGCCGCCACCACGATGGTCGCGATGCGCCGGCTGCGCGCCGAGGACACCCTGCACCGCGGCATCGACCAGATCCGGCTCGACCTGCTGTTCGAGATCCAGGCCGACATGTGCACCGGCGCGCTGACCGGTGCGGTGGTCCTGCCACGCTGGACCCCGGCGCTGGGCGCAGGCCTCGCCGACGGCGGTCGCGGCTGGGCCGCGGTGGCCGCCGACGCCGGGCTGATGCACCGGCTGACCCTGATGCTGCTGCACGGCATCTGCCGCCAGGTGCGGCAGTGGCGCGATCAGGGGCTGGATGTGCCCAGCCTGTCGGTCGATCTGCCGGCCGGGCTCTGGCAGGACCGCGCGCTGGTGTCGATGGTGCTCGACGCGCTGGTCGACCAGGGCCTGCCCGGCGGCACGCTGACGCTGCTGATGCCTGGCGCGGCGCTGTCGGGCGACGCGGACCTGCTGCGCGGCACGCTGCGCTCGCTGCGCGCCACCGGCGTGCGGGTCGGGCTGGCGCGGCTCGGCGATGCCGGCCCGGTCTCGCTGGACACGCTCGGGCGCCTGCCGCTCGACGAGCTGACGCTCGACGCCCGGGTGCTGGAGCGCCTCGGCCAGCGTGACGGCACCCGCATGGCCGCCGCGCTGATCGGCCTGGGCCGGGCACTGGGACTGCGGGTGGTCGCCGAGGGCGTGCGCAGCGAGGAGCAGCTCGACTTCCTGCGCACCCGCCACTGCGACGAGTTCCAGGGCCCGCTGCTGTCGCTGCCGGTCGGCGCCACGACGATGACCCAGGTGCTGATGCATGCCCGGGTCCAGCACCGGGTGGTGCTGGACAGCTCGACCGGGACCGCCCCCGGCCCCGGCACGGCCACCGGCGCGGAATCGACCCGCGGCCCGGCTCACCGGACCGGCCGGGTCTCGATCACTGCTGCAGCAGGTTGAGCACGTACCGGCCGCTGGTGCTGCCGGTGCCGCCGCTGGCATAGACCACCCGCACCAGATAGTTGACCGCCGCGGTCGTGCCGTTGCGCACCGTGACCGTCTCCGGCTGGCCTGCCGCCCGCGTGCTCGAGGCCAGCGCGGAGGTGCCCGCGGCGTTGTACAGATAGAGCTGGTAGTTCTGCGTGCTGACCGTGTGGTTCAGCGTCGCCGACAGCGTGCGGCCCGCCGCGACGCTCACCCGGAAATAGTCGGTGTCGGTGGTCGAGGCCACCGTGCCGGCGATGCGCGCATGGGTCGCGGCGATCACGCTGGGCGTGGTGGCGGTGTTGTTCGACTCGACCTCGGTGATCGCGGTCGGCTGCGAGCCCATCGCGGTGTCGACCGCCTTCTTCGCGTCGACGATGCCGGTGCCGATCGTCGTCGTGCCCGGGCTGACCGGGAAGGCACGCGCAGAACTCTTGAGCATGCTCTCGACCTGGTCGGGCGTCAGCGCGGCGTTCTTCGCCAGCATCAGCGCCGCCACGCCGGCCACATGCGGCGTGGCCATCGAGGTGCCGTCGTAGGAGGCATAGCTGTCAGCGCCAGGCACGGTGCTGCCGGCATTGAGGGTCGACAGGATGCCCGCACCCGGTGCGGCCACATCGACGACCGAGCCGTAGTTCGAGAACGAGGCCCGCGCACCGGTGCGGGTGGTCGCACCGACGGTGATCACGCCGGCGCAGTTGGCCGGGCTGGCGTTGGACGCATTGATGTTCGAGTTGCCGGCCGCGATCACCAGCATCGCGCTGCGCGAGCGGGCGGAATTGATCGCGTTCTGCATCGTCGTGCCGCAGGCGCCCGAGCCGCCCAGCGACAGGTTGAGCACCCGCGCCGGATAGGCATTGGCCGGAATCCCGGACACGGTGCCGCCCGAGGCCCAGACCACGCCGGCGGCAATGTCGGAGGTGTAGCCGCCGCAGGTGCCCAGCACCCGCACCGGCACGATCCTGGCCGAAGGAGCCACGCCCGCGACCCCCAGACCGTTGTTGGTGACTGCGGCGATGGTGCCGGCCACATGGGTGCCGTGCCAGCTGCTCGAACTCGAGCACCAGTCGCCCGGGTCGCGGGCATCGGCATCACGGCCATTGCCGTCGTTGGAGACTGCGGTGTCGGCGATGAAGTCGTAGCCGCCGACGATGTTGGCCGCCAGGTCGGCATGCGGCCGGTAGCCGGTGTCGATCACCGCAACCCGCACGCCCGCGCCCAGCGAGCGGTCCCAGGCGGCCGGCAGATTGATGCCGCCCACCGCCTCGTAGTAGTGCCACTGGCTGGCGAACTGGCTGTCCGACGGCACCCACTGCGGCAGCATCACCAGATCGGGCTCGACCGACAGCACCTCGGCATCCGCCGCAGCCATCTCGCTCGACAGGGTACGGATCTGCTCCGGCGTCAGCGCGCGGCTGGCGCGAAAGACGCTGCTGCCGTCATGGCCGTCGCGCCGGAAGGCCACCGTCGCGCCGAAGCGGCTGACCACCCGCTCGGCCCGCTGGCGATCACGCTCGCGGCGTTCGGGCGAGCGGGCGGCAGCGGCCGCCGAGAACGAGGTGGCACGGTAATGCACGATGAACTGGTCGGTCATCTTCGGCGCGCTCGGAGCGGCTTCGCTGGCCTGGGCAGACACGCCGGCAGCAGCCAGCAGCACCGCAGTCATCCACCGGACGGGCGGGAAAGGCAGGACACGATACGACATGGGGTTTCTCCTCCTGGGAGTTCGCATCGTGTGCAACAGGCGCTCTGGGATTGTTTCCGCACCAGGGAGTTGCATGCACAAATTCACACCTCAACACAAACGCGAAAAATTGAACTTTCCGCCCGTTGTTTCGAGGATGCACCTCAGCCGGAAGCCCCTCCCTGCGCCGCGGCCCGCGCCGCGAAGGCCGCGCGCTGCGCCGCGATCCGGTCGCGCGGGTTGACCTTGGCGACCTGCTCGTCCAGGCGCATCTCCTTGATGAAGCGGCTCGGG
>RRZT011366638.1_pt1 | contig 14600 bp, 15 predicted proteins | sample 2165551 | NCBI WGS metagenome assembly RRZT01 (sample SAMN10456910, study PRJNA506462) | wastewater metagenome | biome: wastewater; feature: sludge; material: wastewater sludge; isolation source: wastewater sludge with Escherichia coli K12::gfp cells carrying plasmid... | place: USA: Moscow, Idaho... | reverse complement strand
CGGCGGGAAATCCACACTTTGCTCAACCGCGGTGAGTCGGTGCACCTCCTTCAGCGGGCCATCTACTACGGTCGAATCACCGCCGAAAGAGGCCGCCGCCGCGATGAGCTCAAGTCGATCTCGGGATCGCATGCGCTTTTGACGAACGTCGTGATCGGCTGGAACACGATGAGGCTGCAAGAGACCGTCGATCGGCTGAAGTCCAGCGGGCAAAGAATTGACGACAGCATCCTGCGCCGGATCGGCCCAGTCCACTTCGGGCACATCAACTTCCGGGGCACCATGAGCTTCAGCGTGGCCCGGTATGCCAGCGTGCTTTTGAAGGGGGAAATGGCCTCGAAACGCGCCCCCGCAAAACGCGCCGAGAAATAACCCTATTTCGTGCTTTTGCATTTCCGTCTGCAAAATCGGAAAGCTGCACTATATAAATCAACAACTTAACGTACCCCTGCATTTCGCCCTTTCATTTACTTCGTGCAAAAAAGGAAATATCAGATAAATTTAGTAGGCTATTGGGTGCTCAGCGGAGTTGGCGCTCAGTGCACAAATTATTCCGTTGGCGGCCCGAGGGTTGCCCCCGCATCCGCCAGCTGAGGGTGATGTCACTTTCGGTGCAGATTACCCGGTTAGGACGCTCGGGTTAACCCTAGATTGGTGTTTTCTGAGGTCAGGTGGTCTGCCCTCCTGGCAGTCTTTTCAAAGTGTGGTTTGAAGACGAGCTGTCAGTTGTGAACCGGTGGCCTGCGTAAGTCCCGTTCGCCCATCGACCAAAAACAACGACTTGCAGAACGGCCGATAGAGCCACGATCGATCATCCACCGCCACCCATCTGCGATGTGGCACATCGTTGGCCCAAAGCCAGGCCTGACACTCCGCCTCCCGCTCGTAGGCAGTCAGATAATTTGTAGCGATAGCTACAGCCATGACTGCTCATAGTAGAGACAATGTGAGACATGAAACTTGTCACCAAATTCCACCCCAAATGGAGCACCTGCCGCAAGGCCCAGGCAGCGACGGGTGAGGGTGTGAGCCAGACTGCGACGTGAATCATGGCGGGCGTGCATGAACTACCTTGCCTGATGGCCGCGTGGCATGCTCACGAGCGGCAATTGCGCGGCTGGTTGATCCAACACGTTGAAGATCACGCGACAGCGCAAGATCTGCTGCAAGACGTCTTCATGAAAGCTCTTCGCCAGGGAAAGGGCTTTTGTGATATCGATAACGCCCGTGCTTGGCTGTACGAGGTCGCGCGCAATACCGTGACCGACCACATGCGTCGTCGCCGCGAGTGGGTGGAACTGCCTGATGACTTGCCAGCGGTACCAGACGACCCTGTGCCTGCGGTAGACAGTCTCGCCTCTTGCCTGCCGCGTGTCCTTGGCGAGTTGAGTGAAGAAGACCGGGATGCCATCACCGAGTGCGACCTCAACGGCATGAGTCAGGAAGCCTACGCAAAGAAACTGGGCTTGAGTTTGCCTGGCGCCAAATCACGTATCCAGCGAGCCCGCAAGCGACTGAGGTTGCAGTTGACCCAATCCTGCCAAGTGAAGCTCGATGCTTCAGGGCAAGTCTGCTGTTTTGTGCCTCGTATCTGATGAGCATCCATTTGACGCCTGCATCTTTTTGACAGCATGTGCGTCTTCTTGACTGACAGGCTTGACCTGATGACCTAGAAGACCACACTGCTGCCATGAACACCACTGCATCCCCCGTACCCCGGCCTGCGCCCCTGATTCGTTGGCTAGCGGGCTTAGCGTTGGCGGCCCCCGTCTGGTTCTGGGCTTACCAACATCTCACGGATTTCGCCGATGCTGTCCTGAGTTTGACCGGTCTCACGCGCCAGAGCGCCTTGGGCGAGGCGCTGCACTTCTTCTTTTTCGACACACCCAAGGTCTTGCTTCTGCTGACGGGTATTGTGTTCGTCATGGGCATCGTGCAGACCTTCTTTGCACCAGAGCGCACACGCGCCCTGCTGGCGGGTAAACGAACCGGTGTTGGCAACGTACTGGCGGCCCTTCTGGGCATCGTCACACCTTTTTGCTCTTGCTCCGCTGTGCCCTTGTTCATCGGCCTGCTCTCGGCGGGCGTGCCGTTGGGCATTACCTTCTCGTTTTTGATATCAGCTCCCATGGTCAACGAGGTGGCATTGGCGCTCCTGTTTGGCATGTTCGGTTGGAAAGTGGCAGGCCTTTACCTGGGCATGGGGCTGCTGGTGGCCATCGTTTCTGGGCTGGTAATTGGCCGACTGGGTATGGAGAAGCACCTGGAGGACTGGGTGCAGGCCATCGCGCGGGCGGATGCAGCGCCTGTACAGGATGAGGGCCTCAATTGGGTGCAGCGTTTCGAGGCGGGCTGGAGCCACGTGCGTGAGATCGTGGGCAAGGTCTGGCCTTACGTGATCGTTGGCATTGCGCTGGGAGCTGGCATTCATGGCTATGTTCCTGAGGACTTCATGGCATCGATCATGGGACGTGATGCTTGGTGGTCAGTACCCGTGGCGGTCTTGCTGGGCGTGCCCATGTATACAAACGCAGCAGGCGTCATCCCCATCGTGGAAGCACTGATCGGCAAGGGTGCCGCGCTAGGAACAGTGCTGGCTTTCATGATGAGCGTGATCGCCTTGTCCGCCCCGGAAATGATCATCTTGCGCAAGGCGCTGAAACCTCGCTTGATTGCCACCTTTGCTGGCGTCGTTGCCCTGGGCATTTTGCTGGTGGGCTATGTGTTCAATCTGGTTCTGTAAACCTCTCATTCACAAGGGAACAATCATGAAAGACATCAAGGTTCTGGGCTCGGGCTGCGCTAACTGTAAGACCACCATTGCACTCATCGAACAAGTTGCGCAGGACAAGGGCGTCGAAATCAAGGTGGACAAGGTGCAAGACATGCAGGCCATCATCGGCTACGGCGTGATGTCCACTCCGGGCGTGGTCATCGATGGCAAGGTGGTGCATTCCGGTGGAGTGCCCAGCCGAGACAAGATTCAGCAGTGGTTCGCATGAGCGCCCCCGAAGCCGCCAAGCTCACGTTTGACGTGCTGTCTGCGCGACTGAGCGCGCATGCCAGTCAGGCGCAGTGCAAGCAAGCCACGATCACCCTGGACACCGATTTGGCGGGTAACCCACAGGCTTTTAACCCTGCGGAGTTGCTACTGGCAGCATTATCGGCATGCATGATCAAGGGCATTGAACGTGTTTTGCCGATCCTAAAGTTTGAATTGCGGGGCGTTGAGGTTCGTGTGCACGGTGTGCGTCAAGACGTGCCCCCACGCATCGAATCGATCACCTATGAGATCGTGGTCGATACAGACGAACCTGATCGCAGGCTGGCCTTGCTGCACGAAAACGTCAAAAAGTACGGAACGGTATTCAACACTGTGGCTCCAGGCACAGATCTGTCGGGGGTGTTGCGGCGCAAAGACCAGGCCACGACATGAGCTTCGATTGATGAACACTGTTGCGCTGCCCCTGACCACCGCCGAAGCGCTCAACCAGGGCTGCTATTGCCGCACGCTGAGCGCCGAGAAGTTGCAGCGTCAACTGGAGAAAGACGACAGTTTGGCTGGCATGGCGCAAGACATCGCGCGCACACGCCCGCATCTGTTTTCCTCTACGGTGGTTTTTCTGGCTCAGCCCGTTGTCGAGAAGATGCGGTTGGCCGTGCAAGCGCTGGAGCGCGTCATGGCGCTACCGGCTTACCAGACCCAGGCGCTGGCGCGCGCACCGGCCATCGCCCAGCATGAGTTCGGTCCCCTGGGCATGTTCATGGGCTATGACTTCCACCTGGGTGCACAAGGGCCCCGGCTCATCGAGGTCAATACCAATGCCGGTGGCGCCTTGCTCAATGCGGCGCTGGCCCGCGCCCAGCAGTCTTGCTGCGAAGCCATGAATTGGGCGTTCAAGCCTGACCCCACGCCGGCTGGTCTGGAAGACGAACTCTTTGAGATGTTCACCCGAGAATGGCGCCGCCAGCGGGGCGACACACCCATGGGCTCGGTGGCCATCGTGGATGACGATCCCGCCGCTCAGTACCTGGCGCCTGAGTTCGAACTGTGCCGCCACATGCTGAAACAACGTGGCGTAGATGCCCAAATATTGGCGCCCGAAGCCCTTGAATGGAGCGGCGGCCAGTTGTCTTCTGGTGGCGAAGTGATCGACATGGTCTACAACCGACTTACGGACTTCTACCTGACAGACCCTGCCCACAGCGCCCTGAAAAGCGCCTATGAAGCCGGGGTCGTGGTGATGAGCCCGCACCCGCGTGCACACGCCCTGCACGCCGAGAAGCGCAACTTGGTGGCCCTCAGCGATGCCACGCTGCTGTCATCCTGGGGTGTGAGCGAGGCCGATCAAGCGCTGCTGGCTGCGGTGGTGCCCCAAACCGTACAGGTTACGCCTGAGCGAGCTGAGGAACTCTGGGCGCAACGTCGCCAGTGGTTCTTCAAGCCCGAATCCGGCTATGGTGGCAAAGCCGTCTACCGAGGCGACAAGCTGACCCGCCGGGTCTGGCAGGACATCATTGCCGGCGGTTTCGTGGCACAGGCAATGGTGCCACCCGGCGAGCGCCTGATTGAGGTGGACGGCGTGCATACCGACCTCAAATTCGACATCCGAGCCTACACATACGCGGGGCATGTGCAACTGTTGGCCGCACGCATGTACATCGGCCAGACCACCAACTTCCGCACCAACGGTGGTGGGTTTGCACCTGCCGTCATCGTGCCTTAGGAGAAAGCCATGTGTGAACTCCTGGCCATGTCCAGTTCGCGACCGAGCCACCTGACGTTTTCACTTCAGGCCTTGACCGAGCACTCGGTGCATGGCAGTCGGGATGGGTGGGGTGCAGCGTTCTACGCAGGGCGCGATGTGGCGCTTTTTCGAGAGCCTGAAGCTGCCAGTGGCAGTGCCTTGGTGAGTTTTTTACAAAACCAGGGGCCCAGCACGACACTGGCTATCTCGCACATTCGTCACGCGACGATGGGTGAGGTGGCACTGGCCAACACTCAGCCGTTTGTGCGGGAGATGGCAGGGCGAATGCACACATTCGTACACAACGGCAACTTGCCCGGCATTAAAAGTCATCCGCGCTTCGCTGAGGGCCGTTTCCGGTCCATTGGCGATACAGATTCCGAACATGCATTTTGCATTTTGCTGGACCGTATCCAAGAACTATGGGCGACCACAGAAGTGCCCACGCTGGATGCGCGGCTGAGCGTGATTTCGAAATTTTCGAGCGAACTGCGTCAACTGGGACCCGCCAATTTTTTCTATACGGACAGTGATGTTCTGTTTGCCCATGGTGATCGTCGGTTGCAGGCAGCGGACGGGCGCACGCGATCGCCTGGACTTTGGTTACTTGAGCGCCGATGCGGGGATAGCGACAAGGCGTTGCATGCCGAAGGCATATCGGTAAAACCAGGGTTTCAGGACCTCGTGCTCATCGCAAGCGTCGCCTTGAACGCTGAACCTTGGAAAGCTTTCTCTGAAGGTGAACTGGTCGCTGTTTCGATGGGCAAGGTGCTCAAATCGGGCGTGCAACAGCCTGTGCCGACGCCCCCGCTAGAGCTCACAGTGGTTGGTTATGGCGAGGCTGTGCAGCGCATGCATATGAAGAAACGCCAGTTCTGATCCATCAGGGCTCTGTGGTGTTGAACGGTCTACTCCCGACAGAGGAAATTGAGGCCTGGCTCCTTGGTTTCAATCCGAAGGGGTAATTCACTGAGCTTGATTTTCATCAAGAACCATTTGTGATCCCTGTTGCCTGATAGCTGCCGGGTTTCATTCTTTTCTTCACCGAGACACAGGCATGCCCAATCCTCAATTCACCAAGCCCTGGCACGGTGTGCCACGCGACCAGATCCACTGGAACCCCAGCATCATTGAGGACGCATGCATCGGTTGCGGCACATGCGTCACGGGTTGCAGTCGCCTGGTCTACCGCTTTGAATTCGACCGTAAGAAGCCCGTTGTCGTCGATCCCATGAACTGCATGGTGGGCTGCACCACGTGCGCCAACACCTGCCCCGCGCACGCCATCGCTTTCCCATCCATCGACACGGTGCTGGCCTTGGAAGGGCTGGGGCAGGTTCGTCACGCAGTGGAAGACGATTTGCTGGCGCGCCACGACATCTTGATGGCGACCGAATCCCTCCCTCATCCTGATCGCATCATCACCTTGGCCGTCGCGCAGATAGAGCATCTCGGCACAGACGTGCTGCGGGTTCAATTCAAACCGGCGCAGGCGGGCGAATGCTTCTGCGAATTCACGCCGGGGCAGTACATCGAGTTGTGGCAACCTGAGTCCTCACACCTGTCGCGGTCCTATTCAATTGCCAACGCACCTCATGGTGACGGGAGCATCACCTTGCACATACGTCGCGTCGAGGGGGGGCGATTCACCCAGTGGGCGTTCGAAGCGATGAAGGTGGGTGACACGGTACAGGCCAGGGGCCCGCTGGGAGGCTTCACCATGCGCTCCAAGTCAGACACGCCCTTGCTGTTCATGGCTGGGGGAACGGGTCTAGCGCCCGTTCTTGCCTTGCTGGAGCAGCAGTCTCGATTTACCCCGCAGCGTGACATGGTGTTGGTGTGGGGCATGCGAAGCCCTGAGGCGTTTTATGCCCTGGATGATCTGCTCGCCTTGATGGCACGGGCGCCAGCGCTCAAGGTCTACCTGGCAAGCGCAGAGGGCTGGGCGGGACAGGTGGCTGCTGATGGACTCCTTCACCGTGTTGCCGGTACGGCAGTCGATGCGTTGATGCAGAACCCCGACTTACTCGGAGAGCGAGATGTCTATACCGCAGGCCCACCCGTGATGTTGCGAGAGATTGCCCGTGTATTGGAGACTGCGCGCGTCGATAGTGCCCGCATCCACATGGATTCTTTTGGTGTTTGACTACTCAAGGAGTGAACATGAGCCAAGCTGAAGTTGTGATTTGCGATCCCGTCCGAACCGCCATCGGTACCTATGGTGGGGCCCTCAAGGATGCGGCAGCACCAGATTTGGGCGCAGTCGTTATCCGGGAGAGCCTCAAACGCGCTGGCCTGCAGGTCGACAAGATTGAATCGCTCATCATGGGTAATGTCATCCAGGCGGGAGTGAAAATGAACCCCGCTCGACAAGCGGGCATCGGTGCCGGTCTGCCCGTTGAGGTGCCTGCGATGACCGTGAACCGGGTCTGTGGTTCCGGTGCCCAGGCCATTGCCAGTGCGGCACTGGAGATTTGGTCCGGCATGACCCAGGTCGCCATGGCAGGCGGTATGGAAAACATGGACCGTTCCCCCTACCTGCTGCCGCAAGGCCGTTGGGGCGCGCGCATGGGTGACGCCACACTGTTCGACAGCATGTTGTACGACGGCCTGAATGATGCCTTCAGCGGCAAACATTCCGGCTGGCACACTGAAGACCTGGTGGCGCTCAAGAAGATCAGTCGAGAAGACCAAGACCGTTGGGCCTTGCGCTCTCAGCAGCTGTTCTCCGCAGCGCAGGCCGATGGCAAGTTCGACGCCGAGATCGTGACCGTTGAGGTACCTGGCCGAAAGGGCCCTACGCTGTTTGCCCGTGACGAACACAACCGTCCCGAGACCACGGCCGAATCCCTGGCCAAGCTAAAGCCCGCTTTCCGCAAGGAAGGCACCATCACGGCGGGCAATGCGCCGGGCCTCAATACCGGGGCTGCGGCCATGATCGTGACCGAGAGGAACTGGGCCGAACGCCATGGCTTGAAGCCCATGGCGCGCCTGGTGAGTTACGGCGTGGGAGCGGTGGAGCCCGGCATGTTCGGCCTGGGACCCGTGCCTGCCGTACTTCAAGCCCTGAGCCGCGCCAAGTGGTCGGTTGCGGACGTCCAGCGTGTCGAAATCAACGAGGCCTTTGCCGCCATCGCCCTGGCCTGCCTGCGCGAGCTGGGCCTGCCTGAGGACATCGTCAACGTTGAAGGGGGCGCCATCGCTCACGGCCACCCGATTGGTGCCAGCGGTGCGGTGCTTACCACCCGGCTGTTGCATTCGATGAAGCGGGACGGCCTCAAGCGCGGCTTGGTGACCTTGTGCATCGGCGGTGGCCAAGGCATCGCATTGGCGCTTGAAATGCTTTGACGGCGATGCCGCATCTTTTTGATATGGTCTGCGTCTTCTCCTTTGAGACCACACTCAATGGAGCAAGATCATGTGCATGGGATACGCCAAGGACATTGCGGCATGGGCCTGTCAGGCGGAAGCAAGCCGACGCGACGCTGCATTGCAAGCGTGGGGCGAGACCTGGGTTGAACTGGGCATGGAGATGGTGGCTCTGATTGACCCCAGCGTGGGTGGGCCGCAGCCAGACCCGCAACAGGGGCGTTTGCGCCACGTGTCCGATTTGCCGACAGCTCAGCCTTTGTAAGAGGGTTGAGCCTTTACTAGACCCCGGATGACCGAAAAAATCTCTCTGCAGTTGGCCATCGTCCTACCGGGTGTGCCGGACGAACGGGATGCTTGCATCCGGCGACTGATCGACGTGCTGCAGGCTCAAGGGCTGGAGAAGGTGCATGTGACCCAGCAAGATGGCAAATCCCTGCTGTGCCTTCACTACGAACCGACGACCATCAGCCCTCCTCAAGTGCGAGAAATGGCCCAGGCAGCCGGTGCCCAGCTCAGCGCAAGGTACCAACATGAGTTGATGCGCATTGATGGTATGGACTGTGCCACCTGCGCAACCGTGATTGAGCACGCATTGCAGCGTCTTGAAGGCGTGGAAGAGGCTGCTGTGAGCTATGCGGCCGAGAGGATGCGTCTTGAGTACGACTCCCAGCGTGTGTCTCGACAAGCTATCGTGCAGCGTCTTCAAGCACTAGGGTACAGCGTTCGGGAGCCTGAGCACGAAGAAACCTGGTTGGAGCAATACCGGGAACTGATCGTGAGCGCTCTCGCTGGCGCACTGCTGCTGGCCGGATGGCTGGTGAGCATGCGGCAAGGTGCGGGCGCCTCACTCTTGTCAGTTGGGTTGATGGGCGCATCGATGGTGATTGGCGGCTACTACGCCATGCGCGACGCTTGGCAAAGCATCCGAGAGCGGGTCCTGGACATTGACGTGCTGATGATCGTTGCGGCCATGGGGGCTGCGGCGCTGGGTCAATGGGCGGAAGGTGCGCTACTGCTGGTGCTGTTCAGCCTGGGCCATGCCCTTGAACACTTGGCGATGGACCGCGCACGCCATGCCATGGAGGCGCTGGCCAACCTGGCGCCCAAAACGGCCCTGGTTTTGCGTGACGGCGCAGAGCGGGAACTGCCCGTAGAAGACCTGCAGCGCGGCGATCAGGTGCTGGTCAAACCTGGCCAGCGCATCGCGGCAGACGGTAAAGTGCTGGAAGGCATCTCGGCGGTCAACCAGTCGGCCATCACCGGCGAGTCGATGCCAGTGGACAAGATGGTCGATTCCCTGGTGTTTGCCGGGACGGTGAACGGTGAGGGTTTGCTGCGCGTCCAGGTGACCAAGCTGGCCAAGGACAGCTCACTGGCGCGCATGGTGCACATGGTGGCCGAAGCGCAAACCGAGAAGTCTCCGACCCAGCGCTTCGTCTCTCGGTTCGAGAAGGTCTTTGTGCCGTTGGTCCTGCTGGGCGTGGCGGCGCTGATCGTGATTCCACCCTTGCTAGGCATGCCCTTTGCCGAATCGTTCTACCGGGCCATGGCCGTGCTGGTGGCCGCCTCGCCGTGTGCCCTGGCCATCGCCACGCCTTCGGCCGTGCTGGCTGGCGTGGCCCGTGCCGCACGGGGCGGTGTACTCATCAAGGGCGGCATGCACCTTGAAAACCTGCGCACCTTGTCGGTCATGGCGTTTGACAAGACGGGAACGATCACGACGGGCAAACCCAGCGTCACCGATGTGATCGCGCTCCACGGTAGCGAAGCTGATTTGCTGACCTTGGCCGCGAGCGTCGAGAGCCGAAGCGGGCATCCATTGGCTCAGGCTGTGGTTCAGGCTGCACGCTCTCGTCAAGTCGCATGGCCCGAAGCCACCGATGTGCAATCCGTGACCGGAAAAGGCATGCACGCGGTGGTATCGGGTGTGCGTGTGAGCATCGGCAACCTGCGATTGTTTGAAGCCGAAGGGGTGCCCGATTCCGTTCGCCAGCAAGTGCTCGACCTGGAGGAAATTGGCAAGACCACCATGCTGGTGCGACGTGAGGGCACTTTTGTGGGTGTGCTCGCCTTGGCGGACACCACGCGTGCCGGAATGCACGAAGTGTTTGTAAAGTTGGCGTCCTTGGGCATCCGCGAGACTGTCATGTTGACAGGCGACAACGAGCCGGTCGCCAAGGCTGTTGCAGCATCTGTCGGTATCACCGATGTGCGCGCAGGGCTGCTCCCCGAGGACAAACTCAAGGTCATCGATGAGTTGATGCGTGACCACCGCCAAGTGGCCATGGTCGGGGATGGCGTGAACGACGCACCTGCGATGGCCCGCGCCACAGTCGGCATCGCCATGGGCGGCGCAGGCACCGATGTAGCCCTGGAAACGGCAGATGTGGCCCTGATGGGAGATGATCTATCGAGGCTACCGTTTGCCATCTCCCTGAGTCGCGCCTCACACGCCATCATCCAGCAAAATCTCTGGGCTGCATTTGGAGTCGTGGCGCTACTCATCCCTGCCACGCTGCTTGGGCTGGCGAGTATGGGCTTAGCGGTGCTGATTCACGAGGGAGCTACGGTTTTGGTGGTGCTCAACGCCTTGCGCCTCTTGCGTTTCAGAGACACCGATGCATTGAATTGAACACTGCCAATCAAATGCTGCGCTGATTCACCCGCTTTGACAGCGCCTCGGCACTCTCGCGTCGCTCGCTATACCGATCCACCAGATAGTCTGCACTATCGCGGGTCAGCAGCGTGAACTTCACCAGCTCTTCCATTACATCCACCACACGCTCGTAGTAGCTTGATGGCTTCATGCGGCCACTTTCGTCGAACTCCAGAAAGGCTTTTGCGACCGACGACTGGTTGGGGATGGTGATCATGCGCATCCACCGACCCAGTACCCGCATCTGATTGACGGCATTGAACGACTGCGAGCCACCCGAGACTTCCATCACCGCCAGCGTCTTGCCCTGGGTGGGACGCACGGCCCCCACGGACAGAGGTATCCAGTCAATCTGCATCTTCAGGATGCCGGTCATCGCGCCATGGCGCTCCGGTGAGGTCCAGACCATGCCCTCAGCCCATTGGGCCAGCTCTCGCAACTCCACCACCTTCGGATGGCTGTCGGGTTCTGAGTCCGGCAGCGGTAGACCGCGCGGGTCGTAGATGCGGGTTTCAGCACCGAGGGCGCGCAGCAGTCGCGCGGCCTCTTCGGTCAGCAATCGGCTATAGGAGCGCTCTCTCACAGAGCCGTAGAGCAGCAGGATGCGGGGTGCATGGGTAGAACGCTGTGCGGGCACCAGTCGCTGAAGATCGGCCTGCTCGAAGAGCGTGGCATCAACGTTGGGAAGATCCGGATTCATACCAGTCCTTTGAAGAGTTCACGACTTTGACCACCAGCAGCATGACCGGCACCTCGATGAGCACGCCCACCACCGTGGCCAGGGCTGCACCCGAATGAAAACCGAACAGGCTGATGGCTGTCGCCACCGCCAGCTCGAAGAAGTTGGAAGCACCGATCAATGCTGACGGGCAGGCAATCGCATGCTTTTCTCCCGCTGCGCGATTGAGCCAATACGCCAGTGCCGAGTTGAAGAACACCTGGATCAGGATGGGTACGGCCAGCAATGCGATGACCAGGGGCTGCTGCAGGATGGCCTCGCCCTGGAACGCGAACAGCAGCACCAGAGTGAGCAGTAGCGCAGCAATGGACCAGGGACCAATGCGATGCAGCGCAGCGTCGAACACGGCTTGACCTCGGGCCAGCAGTGCCCGGCGCAACCATTGGGCCAGCACAACGGGAATCAAGATGTACAGGACGACAGAGGTGAGCAACGTGTCCCACGGCACCGTGATTGCCGACAGGCCCAGCAGGAAAGCCACGAGCGGCGCGAACGCGACGATCATGATGCTGTCGTTCAGCGCGACCTGGGACAGCGTGAACAGCGGGTCGCCCCCCGTGAGACGGCTCCACACGAACACCATGGCGGTGCACGGGGCGGCGGCCAGCAGGATCAAGCCAGCGATGTAGCTGTCGATCTGGTCAGCTGGCAGGTATGGGGCAAACCACTGACGTATGAACAGCCAGCCCAGAAAAGCCATGGAGAATGGCTTGACCAGCCAGTTCACGAATAAGGTGACCCCGATGCCGCGCATGTGGTTGCGCACTTCGCCCAGGGCGGCGAAGTCCACCTTGAGCAGCATCGGAATGATCATCACCCAGATGAGCAGGCCCACCGGAATGTTCACGCGGGCGACTTCCCACGCACCAATCGCGCGTGCTGTTCCAGGAAACACCTGGCCCAACCCGATCCCCACCACGATGCACAGCACCACCCACACGGTGAGGTAGCGCTCGAACACGCTCATGCTGGATTTCTGCATCCCGTTTCTCAGTTTGTGACCAGTTGGCGAGCGGTGGTCTGAAGCACCGCCTTGGCCAGCTTGTCTTCGGGAAGGCTAACCAGCAGTTCGAGCCGACGCTTCATGGCGTGCAGCGTCTGGCGGAAGGCTTCAAGTTGCTGCTCGTCCGTGCCGTCGCCCTCGCTGGGGTCTGCATAGCCCCAGTGCGCTGTGGCGGGGTGGCCTGGCCAGATGGGGCAGACCTCGCCCGCCGCGTTGTCACACACCGTGATGATCAGGTCCATCTGGGGCGCTTCGGGCGTGGCGAACTCATCCCAGCTCTTGCTGCGCAGGCCTTCGGTGGAAATGCCTGCTTTTTGCAGCACCTGCAGTCCGAGGGGGTTGGGCTGCTGGTTGTCGCGTGGGCTGCTCCCAGCGGAGTAGGCCTTGAACCGACCGGCACCCATGTCATTGAGCAGCGCTTCGGCCAGGATGCTGCGCGCCGAGTTGTGTGTGCAAAGAAAGAGAACTTTCAAGGGTTGTGGGGTTGCGCTCATGGTGAACTCCAGGGTCAATGGTGGTGAGATAGGTGAATCTGGGCTGAGCGCACAGGCGCTTGGGGCATGGATTGCCCTACAGGGAACCCTCAGCAGTTGCAGGAGGCGGCCTCTTCAGTGAGGCATAGCGCACCCTGGCAACAGTTTTCTGTCAGGTAGGCCAGCAGACCGTTCATGGTCTGGTACGAGGCGCGATACACCAGGTTGCGCCCGTGGCGCTCCTGGCTCACCAGGCCAGCATGGGCCAACTCTTTGAGGTGAAACGACAGGGTGTTGGAGGCTACTCCCAGCTGCTCGGAGATTGCGCCAGGGGTGAGACCATCCTTGCCTGCCACGACGAGTGCGCGGAAGACACGGAGGCGTACCTCTTGAGCAAGCGCTGCAAGCGAGCGGACAACTTCAGGCTCATTCATTTCTCAATAATACACCAATTATTGAAATATAAGCCGGCTAAATCCACTCCTATTTGCATGGCGAGTGGCGGCTCGGGAAATGCGATTCGCCCCAATGGCCGTGATGAGTGGCACGCTCCAAAATCACACACCCTGGCTCGACCATCGAGGTACGCAGTCCAAAAGGCGCCAGCATCGGTCAGGGGTGGCGGCTTGCATCCGAAATCCTTGATTGAAGGAATCAGTCAGTAGACTGATTGGTCTTCTCTCAGGGCCGTCAACAACAACAGAAGGGATTTCTCGACTGCGGCACGATCCCGCTCACTCAGGCAGGCAAGCAATTGCACTGCGTGGTCATCCAGGGCAGCATTCCAATGATTGACTGACTGAAACCCTTCGTCGGTGAGCGTGACCAACCATTTCCGGGAATCGGCGGGATTGGGCTCCTTGACGACCAGACCACGGGTCGCCAGTGCGTCAACAGAACGCGACACCCAACTTTTTTCGCGTCCAACCCGCCTGCCCAGTTCAGTCATCGCAAGCGTCCCGGAGCGCTCCAGTTCGGCGAGCAGATTGCATTGGCTGTTCATCTTGCTGTTGCGTTCCACTGACCTACTTTGCGATTGTGTGAACAAACGGGCGACCTCCCGCAACAGACTTCCCGAAATGGCCGTTGTCATTTTGGTGCGTATTGCAGTGGATAGTATGAAGTCTTGGTTTTTTTGTGTGGCCAACGCTTCCGCTCAAGAGCCAAGGCGGTCGGCTCATAGCGCCGAAACTAGCTCGTGGAAGTGAGCATGTTCAGCCAACTATGCGGTCTGGCTACCCTCGTACCCTTCGAAGAAGGCGCAGGCCATTGCCCACCACCAGCAAGCTCGCTCCCATATCCGCGAAGACCGCCATCCACATGGTGGCCGTGCCAACGACCGCCATCACCAAGAAGACGCTCTGGATGCCCAATGCCAAGGTGATGTTCTGCCAGAGAATGGCGTGGGCGCGCTTGGATAGACGCCCCGTCTCGGCGACGCGCTGCAGGTCATCGTTCATGATGACCACATCGGCTGCTTCCATGGCCGTGTCGGTTCCCGCTGCACCCATGGCAAAACCGATGTCGGCCTGCGCCAGCGCCGGCGCATCGTTGATGCCGTCGCCGGTCATGCCGGTAGCGCCATAGCGCTTTTGCATTTCCTTGATGG
>RRZT011427892.1_pt1 | contig 14603 bp, 15 predicted proteins | sample 2165551 | NCBI WGS metagenome assembly RRZT01 (sample SAMN10456910, study PRJNA506462) | wastewater metagenome | biome: wastewater; feature: sludge; material: wastewater sludge; isolation source: wastewater sludge with Escherichia coli K12::gfp cells carrying plasmid... | place: USA: Moscow, Idaho... | reverse complement strand
TTAATGCCACTATCACTAGACAGATAATCGGCAACACTAACGCATCGGGAGAGGCAATCGTGACAAATTTCCACTGCATTAACAACCAAACCGCCAACAGTCCCCAACTCATCACCGATAAACTCATTTGTTTAACCGTGTTTTGCCAAAAAAAACCGGCCAACCCAAGACAAATAAAGCCGAACGAAAAGCTATTGACCAAAAAATCACGCCCAAGCGGCGAATGCCAAGGCAATAAATAGCCCAAAATCGCAATTCCCATACACATCGCGAACCATAGACTGTGATCCAATGTTTTCGTTGGTAGTTGAGGAGTAGCAGCAGAAACTAAAGGTGAGACGGTTGGCATAACGGTGACTTGCTGTTGGCGGCTAAAACGAAAAATGCTAAACAGCGTAGTTTAGCATTTTTACTCATGTATGATAAGCAAGTATCCATATTTAATTGGCTTCAGATTGTAGCGACCCTAGCGTTTTTCTGTTTAATATTTGACGCTCTGAATCAAATAGCCAACCCCATTTATTGAAATACTTGATTGTCGATTGGATATGATACTTCAAAAGCTTTTTATTTTTATAAGAACCTTGTGCATGTTCATGATAAATCTTGATATCAGGTACATAGCAGTTACCGAACCGTGAAGCACAGCGCCTTGATAAATCAAAATCTTCTAAATACATGAAGTATCTATCATCAAAACCACCTAACTCAAGCAAAGCTTGCGAGCGAAACAGCATAAAGCTACCCGAGCAAACCGGAACAAAACCTGGTTTATCAAATGGCTGATTTTTTAGCAAATAAACTTCATCTAGCTTATCTGCTAAGGACGGTAAAAATCGTCTTGCAAACAGATTTAAGGGTGTTGGTAATAAACGTTGTCCGTATTGATTGGTACCATCAGGATTACAGATTGTTGGAGAAAACAAGCCTTCTTTTCGTGTTTTGGCAATAGAAACTAATCTATCAAGTTCATTTGGCTCAAAGTAGATATCAGGATTACAGATTAAGAAAAACTCGCTATTCTCAGCATATTGCTGAATGGCTAGGTTATGACCATAACCGAAGCCACCATTTTTTGGTGATTTAATATAAGTAATTTTCGGGTGATTTAGCTGGCTTGCCCAACCACAGCCACCATTGTCTACTAGGATAATTTTTTGGGTATTTGAGGCTGCCAGTAAGTTATCAATCACTCGCTGAATTTCTAATTGGACATGGTGGAAAAGGACAATAGAGGCAATCAAAATTAGTATCCCCTTTTATCCTCAAAATATCCTTTTCCCATTTTTTTGATAATACCGTCTTTGACCCCTGTTAATAGCAGTCTTAGCGAAGATAATGGTTTTTTGGAATGGTAAGAGTAGAATAGTATATATAAAGGGGTCTTTGATAGTTGAATGACACGAAAATTGATTGGTAAATTACTATGTAGCCCTAAATAGACACTATTACGCACGATGAAATAATTACGAAAATCAGAATGTAGATTGATATTTTTATTACCAAACTCGACTGATTCGTCACCAATACTATGGTTCATAACAACTTTAGGAACTACATAACTGAAATAGCCTTTTTGCTTTGCTCTTAATCCCCATTCGATATCAACCCAATCAATAAAGAAATCATCTCGCATCAGTCCAACTTCATGTAATGTGGTTATTTTTATCAAAGAACCTGATGCTATAACATAATCGGATTGTTCATAATCAAATGAAGTATTTGGTTTAACTTTTTGTACCCTTAATCCTTTATGGCGGATTAGATTAGCCATTTCTTTTGTTTTTTCATCGAGAAATATTGGTGCTACTGCCGCTACTTTTTTACCCATTTGTTCAAGTCTTTGGTGAGCGGATATTAAATTTTCCACCATATTATTTGGTAATGCACTATCTTGGTCGAGTAATAATACAAAATCAATATTCAATGTTTTAGCAAATTCAATTCCTATATTTTGTGCTGTGGCAATGCCTAGGTTTCCGTCCATAGGAAGATAATAACAATTATCACTGTCTAAGCTATCTACCCAAGTTTTGTTTTTTTGGCGACTTAAGTCAGTTGGGCTATTATCTACGAAAATAACTGATGATACTTGATTAATAACACTTTGATACAAGCGTTCTAATTTATCAGAATCAGGATAGTACAAAATGATAATTGCTGAAACAGATAGCATGGTATTATTTTTCTTTAAATAGTATGTTCTGGTGATGGATAATATGTATTATCAACAATATCTTGCGTCTCAACTTCATTCCAATTAAAACTTGAAACTTCTGCAACCTTCTTACCTAAAAAACCAACATGACAGTATAATGCTGGAACTCTCTTATATCGCAAATATTGATCAGCATACTTTGAAAACCTCCCTACAATGGGATTTGACATACCTGTATCAATACATTCAAATCCTAATTTTTTATTGAATAAAACTTTTAATGCCATATCACTAAATTGAAAAAAGTGCCAAGGTCTTTCATGCGAGGAGTAAGAAAAGTGAGTTTCTACGAAAACCAATCCATCCACTTTTAGCAATTTTGAAATTTCCTGCGCTACAACCCAAGGCATTGCAAAATGCTCAAAACAAGCTGAACTATAAATAATATCGAACTTATTATCTTCATCAAAGTATGTAGATAGCTTATGAACATCTCCTACCACATCAACATTATTACCACTATAGTAATCAAATCCAACATAGGTTGCTTGATTAAATTTTTGTCTATCTGTAGACTTTCCCGTTACTTCTCGACTACCAATTTCTAAAATTCTCATGCCTTTTTTATTACCAACTGAATATAAATATTCTCTCCAATTAGCATGTGATGCTATATTCGCCATCGGCACATCCTTAGCTAAATAAGTCTTATCAAAAGCAGACGTAATCTTCGATAATGCCTTATAAGTTTTTGCAATAATTTTGTTTGAGTTATTTATCATCTAAAGCCTCTTATCAATAAATCGTAGTTTCAATCAGAGTAGCCATTTTTGATATAGAATTCTCCCATGTAAATTGCTGGATAAAACTATTTCCAGATAAGGCAAGCTCAAACCTTAAATCATCATTTTCTATCAATTTAATAATGTTGTCAGATAGCATATCAAGTCGCTTAACTGGTGAAGTAAGTGCAGTTTTATTGTTTATCGCAAACTCTTGATAACCACCATTTTCCGTACATACTAATGCACAACCACATTGTAAAGCCTCTGCGGCGGTTAATCCCCACCCTTCCGACCAACTTGGAGCAACAAATATACTCGCTTCATTATACAGTTGATTTAATACTTCGACTGTAGGTGAATAATATATAGTTATCCAATCTAAATCATTTTTTATCAGAGATGTCAAGTCAAAAGCCGAAAAAATTATTAAACGAATTTTTGGATAACGCTTTCTACAAGCCCTTATGGCTTCAATCCCATCCTTTGTACCTTTCCAATCGACAATATGACCAAGCATTAAAATATTAAACTTACTTCTTTCACTATATGGTTTAATCTTATTAAAATTTATAAAGTCTAACCCATTTGTAATATAATGAGCTTTAATCCCTGCCTCTTTTGCTTTTTTTAACAGCCACTTCGAGATGACTATATTTTCCATCCCTAGTTTCCATGTAAATAAAACTTCAGTATCAGAAAAACCATACCAATTTTCCCAATGTTGAATTAAATAAAATTTTCTGCCAAATTGCATAGATAGTTTTGATACGGGAGAAGCTGTATAAATGGAAGTTGCAAATACAGCATTAAATTTATTACTTTCGTTTTCCAAATCACTATAACGAAAAATATGATGAATGTTATTTGGATCTACTAACGGCAACCAATTGTTTTCAGTATTTTTTAACTCAATATATTTTTTAACGTATTTTAGATATTTTAAGCTAAATATAGAAGTTGGCTCGTTGGTAAAATTATAAACATGAAAAATATGACAATCGAAATTCAATTCATTTAAGCGTTTGACATATTCGTAAACAATTTTATACCCCCCTGAAGCATTATTTGTCATTGCAGGCAATATAAATGCTACTTTAATTTTCTTCTCCATAAAACCTCTAAAACATTTACATGGAATTCTTTGAAATTCCTATGTACTATATACCCTAGTGTAAGGGTTAAGAAAAACTCAATAAGTACAATAGCAAAACAAGCACCCAAGTCCTCATATCGTGAAATTAATGGTATGAGTATACTTATATTTAAGAAACCTGCTATAACAACAAGATACATAAACTGCTTTTTTAAACCCAATGGTAACATAATTTGAGTGCCATAAAAATTTGTCAAGATGACAAGTAATGGCAATATTGCTAAAACCCTCAAATTATTAACGATTGTTAAATACTCCTCCCCTAATAAAGCTCTAACTAAAATTGGAGCAAAAATATAAATTAAAAATGAATATATAGTTGCCACAGCACAATATATAACGAAATGTCTAACTAAATATGTGACGGCACTATTTCTATCAGTTGCCATTAAAAAATTTACTTTAGGATATATTGCTTGAGTAAATGGTGTAGTGATACTTAAAAACGCATTTTTTATTTTGTCTGTTGCAGCAAAATATCCAATAGCAATATTATTAGAAAACAATCCTAACATGACTATGTTTGTATTCGTATACAAACTGACGGCTGCAATTGAAACAAATAGGTGCCGTCCCTCTAATACATGACAATAAATTTCATTCAAAGTAGGTAAATAAAACTTACTTATCAAATTATTAATTTTAACTTCAACCAGTAAAAATATTACTGACACTACTGCTATAGCACTTTGTATAAGGGCAAAACGATATATATCATTTGGTTCATTGATAAAAAAGAAGATTAATGGTACTGAAAGTAGTCGAAAAATCACATTATTTTTCGCTACGATATCCATTCTCTCTAATCCTTGAAACAACCACAATGGCTGAATCACTGCCGCAATTACACTACCATAGCTACACAATATCAAAAATGCCATATCATTTAATTGTTTAATATAAATGATTGCATAAGCTGAAACCAATGTAGCAATAAACCCTAATGCAATCTTAGCAAATAATGTAGTAAAAAAAATTTTATTTAGCTGTTTAATGTTATTTCTATTTTCTGCTACTTTTGCAGTTACCGAAAGATGAAAGCCATATTCAATGAATATAATAATATATTGGATAATTGCTAAACAAAGAGATAGCTTGCCAAATGCTATAACTCCTAACACCCTTGCCAAATAAGGTAAGGTAATTAAAGGAATTAATAAGTTAATTATCTGTATTAGGGTTAAAGCAGATAAATTTTTTGAAAGCTTTAGAATCATTTAAATAGCATCTTTAAGATAAGCTATCGAATCTAGATATACCTCTTTAACAATGTAACCATTTTCAGTCAGTAAACTAAATGTTTCACTTTTTTCAATTTCGTTTAGGTTTAGTGATTCGAACTTGATTAACTTCGGCTTCCACTTTTTAAAATCAATCATTTTTATAATCTCACCATCAAATCCTTCTGTGTCGATCTGAAGATAAGTTGCATCTAGCATTTTCTCACTTTCAACTACCTCCATAATAGGGAGTGCTTTTACTGTTTCTACTTCAATATCATCTTCAGCAATATGATGTTTATACATGTGATGCTTATTATTAGATATGATACCTCTAACAGTATGATGATAATTAGATAATCTTTCAGGTTTAACTTTATAAAGTTCAAATACCTTTTCTGTTGGATGAATGGCGATATTTAAAGGCTTCACCTTAGGAAATAATCTATAATTAACTTCCAACATAGAATAAAAGTCTTTAACAGGCTCTATAACAATGCCTTCCCAATTATTTTCTGTTACTACTGTATATAAATCATCAAAAGATACACCATCATTTGCACCTATCTGTACAAACTTTACAGATTTATTCTTCTTAATAAATTTTTCGATAAATTTCTCATCTCCATCTAATTTAATTAACTTTAAATTTGCCAAAGACAATACTTCATTAACTATTCCATATGCTTTACTTAATATATATCTCATTTATGACTTCCTTTAATGTTTCTATTAATGAATTTTTCAATTGCCGAGATACAAGTATATTTAAAACTGAATAATTAGGTCTTACCGCAGTCGTGGGATATTCACTCGTTGGTATCGGCGTAAGTCTTGATACAGTTTTTCCCACCTCTTGCCTTGCCACAAAAATCTGCTTGGTAAACTGACACCAGCTCATCGCCTCACCATCGCTATAATGCAGTAATCGCTCCTCCACAGGTTTTTGGATTAACTCAATAATAAACTGAGCAAGATTGCCTGCATAAGTTGGACAGCCGATTTGGTCATCAACTACACTGATTACCTCTCTTCCTTCATCTGCCAAGCGAATCATGGTTTTAACGAAATTATTACCATATTCACTATATATCCAACTGGTACGTATTACTTGGGATAGCGGATTGTGCGCCAAGGCTAGCAACTCACCTGCTAATTTACTTTTACCATATACATTGATGGGATTTGGTGCATCTAACGTTGTATAGGGTATGCTTGAAGTTCCATCGAAAACATAATCGGTCGAAATATGAATTAATCTTGCGCCTATTGCATTACAAGCTTTAGCCAAATACCCAACAGCAGTCGCGTTGACCAAAAATGCTTGCTCGACCTCAGTTTCAGCTTTATCGACTGCAGTATATGCAGCTGCATTAATAACCACGTCAGGTTTCATCTCGCTTATGTACTGATCTACTTTGACATTATCGGTTATATCCAATTCTTTAGAATCCAAAGCTATTAACTGCCACTCATTTGGAAATCGGTCTTGAATACAACGTCCTAATTGACCAGTTGCGCCCGTTAATAATACCTTCATATCATTAACTCACTTAATAATTTACCTTGCGCATCCTTTGGCGATAAAATCGGATGATTGAGACCCCAGTTAATGCCTATTTCAGGATCGTTCCAAACAAGGCATTTTTCGCTCTCAGGGTGATAATAATCGGTACATTTATACTCAAAGTCTGCCAACTCACTTAACACCAAAAACCCATGTGCCAAACCCCCTGGAATCCATAGTTGCTTTTTATTCTCTGCTGATAACTCCACACCTACCCATTGCTTAAAGGTTGGTGAATCAGGACGAATATCTACCGCTACATCTAGTACACTGCCGACTATACAGCGCACAAGCTTTCCCTGGGGTTGCTCAGTTTGAAAATGCAAGCCACGCAATACGTTTTTTTGTGATCGAGAATGATTATCTTGGACAAAATTCATCGGTATGCCCAACATATCCTCATAACGTTCTTGCGAAAAGGTTTCCACAAAAAAACCTCGTTCATCGCCAAATACTTTCGGCTCAATGATTTTTACATCCTTGATGGCTGTATCAATAACTTGCATGTTAGAACCCTACTTATTGTCAATCAGTCGTTGCAAATACTGACCATATCCTGTTTTAGCTAAGGGTTTGATTTGCTCCATTAGCTGTTCATTGCTTATCCATCCTTGGTTATAGGCAATTTCTTCAAGGCAAGCGACTTTTAAACCTTGGCGTTTTTCGATAGTTTGCACAAACATAGAGGCTTCAAGCAGACTCTCATGGGTTCCTGTATCAAGCCAAGCAAAACCTCGACCTAACAATTCCACATTTAGCCGATTTTTCTCAAGATACATTTGATTGATGGTGGTAATTTCAAGTTCACCACGATTGGATGGCTTGACCTGTTTTGCCATTTCAACCACAGCGTTATCATAAAAATACAAGCCAGTTACCGCATAATTAGATTTTGGTTGTAAAGGCTTTTCTTCTATAGACACTGCTCGAAAATCTTGATCAAACTCAATCACCCCAAAGCGTTCAGGATCAGTCACTTGATAACCAAAAACTGTCGCGCCTTTGGATACATCAGTCGCACGTTCCAGTTTTTTACCAAAACTTTCACCAAAGTAAATATTATCACCTAAAATTAAGCAGATATCATCAGTACCGATAAATTTTTCACCAATGATAAAAGCTTGTGCCAGTCCATCTGGGCTTGGTTGAATCGCATACTCAAAACGGATACCAAACTGTTCACCATTTCCTAATAGCCGTTGATAGGCAGGCATATCATCAGGCGTTGAAATGATTAAAATTTCCCGAATCCCTGCTAGCATTAGCACTGAAATCGGATAATAAATCATTGGCTTATCATAAATTGGCAACAACTGCTTCGATACACCTTGGGTTATTGGATATAATCTTGTACCTGAACCACCGGCCAATACAATACCTTTCATATAAGCATCCTTATTCCTAAATATTTGAACCAAATTGCCCTAAGCGCTGTCTTTGATAATTATTAGCTAAGACACTTTGACACCAATCCAAATGCATTAAATACCATTGCACCGTTTTTTTAAGGCCACTTTTAAATGTTTCTTCAGGCTGCCAGCCTAGTTCACGCCCAATTTTACTAGCATCAATCGCATAACGTTGATCATGACCTGGTCGATCTTGGACAAAGGTAATCAAATCACGATGCAAATAGGTTTTTGGTGCCATATCATCTAACAACTCACAAATCGCTGTTACCACATCGATATTTTTGACTTCATTATGACCACCTATATTGTAGGTTTCCCCTACTTTGCCTTGAGTGGCAACTAGATATAATGCTCTAACATGGTCATCTACAAACAGCCAATCTCGTACCTGCTTGCCATCCCCATACACAGGTAACGGCTTACCTTCTAAGGCATTTAGAATCATCACTGGAATTAATTTTTCGGGAAATTGAAAAAATCCATAATTATTAGAACAATTGGTGATGACAATAGGCAAACCGTAAGTACGATACCAAGCACGCACTAGATGATCGGAACTGGCCTTACTAGCTGAATACGGTGAACTTGGCTGATAGGGGGTAGTTTCGGTAAACAACTCATCTGTGCTTTCCAAATCACCATATACCTCATCAGTAGAAATATGATGAAACCGAAAATTTGCTTTGTCACTCTCACTAAGCTGAGAAAAATAACGGCGTGAGGCTTCTAATAGATTAAAGGTACCAACAATATTGGTTTGGATAAATGGCAATGCACCATCAATGGAACGGTCAACATGGCTTTCAGCAGCTAAATGCATGATGATATTCGGCTGAAAACTAGCAATGACATCAAACATAGTATGGTCACAGATATCTTTTTGCAAAAACTGATAATACGGATTATCATCAATACTATTCAAACTTGCTAAATTGCTAGCATAAGTTAGTTTATCGATATTGAGCACTGAGTGCGACGTATGTTCAATCAAATAGCGTATCAATGCGGAGCCTATAAAACCTGCGCCCCCTGTCACCAATATCTTCATTATCGTGCTCCAAATCCTGTTAACATGGTTTGTATGGTTTTAATAACTATCAGAAAATCCAAGGTAAAAGAGAAGTTTTTGATGTAATAAAAATCGTATTCTAATTTAGTTTGGATATTCTCTACGTGACCGTCACCTTGCATCACCTGTGCCCAACCAGAAATACCCGGTTTGACAATTTGGCGATAGATATAAAATGGGATTTCTTTATCTAGTCGTGCAACCTCTGTAGGTAATTCAGGCCTTGGACCTATCAAACTCATTTCACCTTTTAGCACATTCCAAAACTGTGGTAATTCATCCATTCGCCATTTACGGATAACGCGACCCACTCGAGTAACTCTGTCATCATTCGCTTGAGTCATCAGCTTATTCTGATCAGGCGCGTCAGCTTGCATACTGCGGAATTTATACATTTTGAACACCTTGCCGCCTTGACCCACACGATTTTGAGTAAACAGGACTGATGATTTCTTACCATCTTCTAGATAAATAGCTATCGCAATTACAGCCATCAGCATAACTATAATTGGTAAACTGATAATAATAAACAGATTATCTAACAAACCTTTAACAGCTATATATTCTTTAGGGGGTAGCAAAGAACCTAAATTATTTTCATATAAATGGCGAATCGGCAAGCGCCCGGTCAGTGACTCTTTGGCTTGTAACACACTATAAACAGGGATACCTTGTATCGTAATTTGGCCTAAATATCGCTCCCATTGGCCATACAGTGAATCATCTGACAAATCTACTATTACTGCTGAAAAAGTTATTTTAGATGCTAGCAAATTAGGTTTACTGGATAAATCCACCCATTGAATATCAGGTATCATCAATAAATCTTGATACCTCCCCACTGGGATATAAGCCAACACAGTTTTAGACGATATTTTTAAAAAAAACTGTGATAAGAAGCTGAATACTAAGCCCAATGGTAGACTAATACCCAAATAATACACTGAATACGGGATACGCAAGATTAAAAACCCACTGGCAAAAATGCTAAGCACCGCAAAATAGGTAGGCAATACTACCAACATAGAGTCTCGACCGGGTAACCGCGTAAAACGATCAAGCAATATTAGATTTATTATAAGCCCAAGAGAGCTTGCAACCCAGCTATTAATAAGATTAATTACTATAGCGTCTTTAGGTAAGTATTGCCATAATATAAGCAGTGGAAGTGCGCATACAACACCCCACCCAGTAAGAATTCTAACGCCTAATCGATTCCAAAGCGATATCATGAAAAACTACCTATTAGTCTTAGACTTCCACGATAACAGCCCATCATAAATGTCTTGATAATAGGTAGGTTGTTGCTCAGTAGCTGAATAAAGTGTTTCCGTCGCATCTTTACAATATTGACCAAACTCAAACATGCACGCAGTTTTAAACTGCTCTAAGCTGGTTTGTTTATCACCTAAAACCCCATACAATAAGCCAAGTTTCATCAATTTTTGTGGTTCAGGATGCCTCAAAATAACGCGTTTACCCAATGCAATTTTTTCCTCAAGCTGCTGAGAGCTAACTGGCAAAGCCTCAAACAATAAGTTCTCTTTATACTCCAAAAATCCATACGGCTTAGGCAAATTATTGACGATTTCTACTTTGTCTTGCCAAGTGAGTTGATTTGAGGTCACTGCACCCAAAGCATTAGCGTACTTATTGTAAGCACTATAGTAGTAAACACCTAACATGCAAGACAGTGACAGAAATACCATGACTGCCTTTTTAATTAATATGGAATCAATTCTTATAGCAGTATAATTTTTATCTATCAGAGCAACAAAAACAGCAAAAATCAATAAATAATAAAAATACCAAAGCGGATACTCACTTAAAGAATAAGCCACAAAAATGAGTAATGTCGTCAATAAGTAAGCATTCTGAATCGAAGCTCTAAAATTAACAGCTTTTATACCTATCCATGCAAAGGGTATAAAAACGATTAACCCAATAATTCCTAACTCGGCCGCTATTTGTGATGGGATAAAATGTGTATGGTCAGCAACAGAGACCCATTGAATTTTGTCACGATAAAGAGTTGCTGACGTAATAAACTGTTCCCAACCAATACCGAAAACTGGATGTTCTTTAAACACTATCCAAGATTGCTCTATTTGGTACCAACGAATCGAAATACCTTTATCAGCTACTCGATCCACAATCGTTCTATTATTCGAAGAAAAGTATTTTAGTGTCCATATACCTAATAGATTTCCAAAGAAAAATATACTTAACTGACTTATTATCATCATAGCACGTTGTTTAACTGATTTATTTACAAATAGACCATAACCAACTATTGCAGCCACTGCTAATAAAATACCACCTCGACTAGCTGTTAGAGCTATGCCAATACTTAAATAAGCCATCATAGAGTATAAGAAAATAAATTTATTTTTCTTAACAATAAATAACTCACTTAAATATAGTGTTGCTGCTATGCCAATAGATAAGATAAAGGCAGCTTGATTAGGTTGCGCTATGTTACCTATCGGATTTGCGCCAGATGCGATTGGATAAATCAATTTATGATATAAAAAATCTAACCTTAATAAATGAGCCCAGAGCGTCAAAGTCTGAAAGAACGCGGCAAGTAATATAAATTTAGCTAAAATTTTGACAAAATTTTGTTTATCCTTAACTTGGTAAATAATTAAACTTATTACCATTAAAAAAACAATAGATGCTATTGATAAAAAATTAACGTCTGGATAAATAGTTTCTATCAGAAAAGGTTGTAGCCATAAAATTAGGACGAAATAACTCCAACCCCAAAATGATAACCCAACTTTATGAAAAGTTAACTTAGGGTTTAAAATGACTAACATTCCGCTAACTGCTAATACAATTAAAGCCTGCAAGCCCAAATCTAATCCGCGAAGACTTGGATAGAAGCGGATAAAATTCAAAGTTTCAAACGTAAAAACCAAACCTATCATGTAAGCTAATAATAACTCATGACTGAATATTTCTTTGATTTTGTTTGTCATTGTCATAATATACCGCATATAGCTTAAGTGAATTATTGAACGATTTTAATGATTGTTTGGTTTTCTGTATTTAGTAATACAATTGCTGAATTTACATAACCATTTATAGGTAACCAACCAGTTACAGCGTTAATAGATAGAGCTTTTTGTTCAACCTTATCTGAGCTAAGAAGACTCACATTTTTTTGCGCTAGCATTATATTTGGCCAAGCTTTATCGAAAGGCATATACAGCTGCGGTTGCATACTAGGCGCAAAGCCTGTTGTCAACTCGTAAAAAAGCCTGTCATTTTTCTCTTGGCTATTGGCTGCTGGTCTCACCATGACATATTGCGGCCCAAACCATGATGGGTGGAGGTATTGCTGTGAAGCCTGATCTACTTTGGAGTAATCAATCATATTAGCTTGCACTATCTCAAATCTTACATCTTCAAATGCGATCCAAGCAGGACGTGAGATACCTATACTATATAACCCATATGTTAAAACAATAACCTGAAGTATTCCAATGAAAGAAAAATCAAAACCCAGTCCTTTTTTATCCTCTTTTGCGACAATAAAAGTGATGAAAGGACCAAGCACAAAAATGCTTAGAACTGTGGTTACATAAATTTTTTTCACACCCATAAGATTATCTAAGGGGTGAGGATACCAAACATAAAAGACTAACAACGTTGCCAAAGTTAACAAAGCAAAGGTGATCAGGCAGTGAATGAGAAAAGCCTTGAAACGAAATGAAATTTTGGACATAAGAATTACTTACATGTACTAGATAAGTATTTTAAGTTAATTTGGCCACCACAACGCCATTCTATAAGATGTGCATTGTTTAAATTGTTGATTGTCGGTGTTAATGTCATTGTTTGGTTTGCTAAGACACCCCGACTAAACCGAACATTAATGCCCCCTGTATTTGGAGTGATTGTTACACCATTCGAGTCTATATATTTACCTTGCAATTTTGCGGTCTGCTTACCCAAACTACCAGTTGGCGATACCGCTATCGCATCAGGAAAAGCATTATGCTCCCATACCCATAAAGCGATTTCTTGTCGTATACTATCAGAAATAGCAAATCCTTCAGTAGCCTGAGAACGCCCCATGTAATCTACATAGCTTGGCAATGCAATGGCAGCTAATATTCCTATGATAGCAAGCACTATCATTAATTCAACTAAACTAAATCCTTGATAGTTTCTCAATGTTGGTTTCTCAAATAAATATAGTAGAGGATAATAAAAAAGTCCCAAGTGGGACTTTTTTATGGCCTTTAACATAATCCTATAATGATTACTGTTGGCAGCTACGTGGTAAACGGCTAGTTTCGATACCAGCAGTAGTAGTAGGTGCACATACCCAACCAGAAATCTGACCTGATGCAGTCGCACTTGGGGTTAACATCATGCTTTTACCATTATTTGCACCAGCAGTAAATTTCACGTTAATAACCGTCGGACCAGTCGGTGTTGTAACAGTAGCTGCATCCCCACCAGTAAGTGTCACATCGCCTGGGTTAAAGTATTTACCGTCAAGACTTGCTGCGCCTAAAATTTCTGCTGGTAGTGGGTAACGATTTTTATCAGCGACGAATACACCGATATCAGACTGCAGACCAGAAGTCGCTTTAAAACCCTCTGAAGCTTGTGCGCGAGCAGTATAATCTTGATATGCAGGTAATGCAATCGCTGCCAAAATACCGATAATCGCGATAACGATCATTAATTCAATAAGGGTAAAACCTTTTTGAGCGTTCATAATATTCTCCTGAATGATATTCTAAGACAATAACGTCATAGAATAAGAAAAGTATTCACCCTATTGGGCGACCAATAAATATAAACCGTTTTACGGGTTTCTAAGTTATATGATGCATTTGTTGTGCCAACTTTTTAAAGATTGCTATTCACTACCTAAAAATCATTGATATTAAACTTTAGTCAATTACAATGTAGACTTATGTTTATTATATTATTACCCATGATTTAATTAGTAAATTTAATAAACTAATGCTTGTCAAAAATTTGACATAAATTTATTTTGGTGACAAAAAAAATCTCTGGGTGACATTTTTTGTCAGTTATTTTTATGATTTTTATTCGATTCGCCATTCATCGGCTAATCCACAAACCGTTTTACGGCATTTACGGCCACTGGCATCAATACTAAGCGTACCATCATTTCGCATCATGCCTGTCGTATTGGGTGTGGCGGTAATTGTCCAATCACCATTTGTCCCATCACCATTGGCATCCAACG